>Ga0209448_10000405_pt1 | contig 14666 bp, 11 predicted proteins | sample BogFormECP14_OM2_FD_188245 | JGI IMG/M metagenome (GOLD analysis project Ga0209448, IMG submission 188245) | Bog forest soil microbial communities from Calvert Island, British Columbia, Canada - ECP14_OM2 (SPAdes) (version 2) | ecosystem: Environmental > Aquatic > Freshwater > Wetlands > Bog ... | reverse complement strand
TGCCGAATGGTGGAGTGAACTCGTTTCCTCGATCCATAGCCGGATGGCGTTCCGGATGCGCGCCGACTACCGGGGGCGCATCGAGCACCAGCACACCGAGGCCTACCAGCTGGTGCGGTGGTGGGGCGACGAGGAGTCCATCAAGCGCTCGGGCACTGACGTCCGGCGACATCCGCACGGGGCCTACGAGCTGCTGGCGCCGGTGACGGGCTCGATGGTAATCCGGCAGGCGGACACCGCCCTCAAGCTCGAGCCCGGCGGCCTAGCGCTCGCCACCCTCGATGCGCCCATGGATATGTGGCACAGCGACAATTTCTCGTGTCTTGCCCTGGTGATTCCGCGGGCCCGCGTGGACGCCCGCATAGGCGGACTGCTGACCCGCACCGTCGGGCTGAACGCCGAGCACATTCGAGCCCTCTCCATTGACGAACTGAGCGCCCGCTTGCTCCCGGTTGTCCACGCGGCCGGATTCCCCATTGCGCCGGAAAAAATGCACGCCATAACGCCGCTCATCCGCGAGCGCATTAAGCTTTTGCGTGACGTCCTCACCGCCGCCGACTTCTTCTTCGTAGACCAACTCCCGCCCTACGACCCAGCCGAACTCATCCCGCAAAAGGGCGACGCCGCCATGGCGCTAAAAGTATTGACCCGGGCGCGAGAAGTCCTGGCAGAAACAGAATTCAAACACGATCCCTTGGACCAAACCCTTCGCACAGCCGCTCAGGAATTGGGGGTCAAGGCAGGTCAAATGTTTCAACCCGTCCGAGTAGCCGTTTGCGGACGCAAGAATGCACCGCCGTTATTTGAGACTCTGGTAGTTCTGGGACGGGAGACCACGCTAGCAAGAATCGAGCGAGCCATTCGGAAGCTTTAGGCGCATTGCTACCTCAGAAAGAAAAGATGCAAATGCCGCCACCACAGTGCTCCGCCGAAGACCAGCAAAATCCCCAACAAAAGAATGCCGACACGGCGGCCGGTCTCGTCGCGCTGCGGAGCTAGCCGGGCGATGAGCGCCCCTAGAATCAGTCCGGATACGAGCCCTCCAACGTGAGCGGCATTGTCGGTGTGACCTAAAAAATATCCGAGCACAAGATTGTAACCGGCGAACTTCAGCACACTTGTCAATAGTCCTGAAACCACCGTTTTTGGCAGCGAGAATTCGCCAACGTAAAAAGCGGCGATCAGCGCTCCGGCAATTCCGAAGATTGCTCCAGAAGCTCCCGCGCTCACGCCGATGGGTTGCCAAGCGAGGCTGGCCACACTCGCCGCCACGCCGGTGATCAAGTAAACCGCTCCGAATGTCCAACGGTCGTAAACCGACTCGGCCAGTCTGCCCAGACCCCACAGACACCACATATTAAGCGCGATGTGACTGATGCCGATGTGGACGAAGACGCAGGTCAAAAGTCGCCACCACTGGCCTCCGATTGTGTAAGGGCCGAAGTTTGCTCCCCAGTGCACAAGTTCCACGCCGGTTGGCTCTAAGGGCGACACGCCAGCCAGCGTCATGGCGACGAACACCGCAACGTTGACGCCGAGGATCGCCTGCGTGACCGCCATCGAACCGGACTGCTGTCCCTTCCATGGCACGGGCTCGACTCGCTGGATGGGGGAATCCTCGCCGCGCTGCGCTGCTTCATGCTGCACGCACCATTGGCAGATTTTCCTGCCGAAGGTGAGCGCTGGAAGCCTGCGACCGCACTGAACGCAATTCGCCATGAAAAAGTGGAGGCCCACGGTCCGCCAGCGGTTTATTTCACCGAAGATCGCGATTCCTCTCGACGCAGATTACCACGTGGATTGCTTCATCAACGTTGGAGGCCGCCCTAAACGCTGGCATCATCGAGTCCACTTATGGCGTCGCTTCAGCCGAGGGACGTGCCGGCAGCCGTCGCGAATCCACTCTTCCATATAAAATACAAAGAGTATGAGCACTGCGAATTCATCTCCTATTGATGCTGCCATGAGCTCACCTGCCGAGCCTCGCCCCTCGAACTTCATCCGCGACGCCATTATTGACGACTTGAAAACGAAGAAGTACGGTGACGCCCTCATCCAGACCCGCTTCCCTCCCGAGCCCAACGGCTACCTGCACATCGGACATGCCAAATCCATCTGCCTCAACTTTGGATTAGCCGACGAGTTCGGCGGCAAGACTAACCTGCGCTTCGACGATACCAACCCGGAGAAAGAAGAGCAGGAGTATGTGGACTCCATCATGAAGGACGCCCACTGGCTGGGCTTCGAGTGGGATGGCCTTTACTACGCTTCCGACTACTTCGATCATCTCTACGAGTGGGCGGTAAAGCTCATTAACGAAGGCAAAGCGTACGTTGACGATCTAAGCGCGGAGGAAATTCGCAAGCATCGCGGCACGCTCACCGAGCCCGGCACAGAAAGTCCGCATCGTAACCGCGCCGCTAAGGAGAACCTTGACCTGTTTGAACGCATGCGCAAGGGTGAGTTTCCTGACGGGTCACGCGTGCTGCGCGCCAAGATCGACATGGCGTCGCCCAACCTGAACATGCGCGATCCCGTCATGTATCGCATCCTGCACGCAGAGCATCACCGCACCGGCGATAAGTGGTGCATCTATCCGATGTACGACTACGCGCACGGTCAGTCCGATTCCATCGAGCACGTGACCCACTCCATCTGCACGCTCGAATTTGAAGATCATCGACCGCTTTACAACTGGTTCATCCAGCAACTCGGCATTTTCCCGTCCCAGCAGATGGAGTTCGATCGCCTCAGCCTTACCTACACACTGCTCAGCAAGCGCAAACTGCTGACTCTGGTGCAGGAAAAACGCGTCACCGGTTGGGATGATCCGCGCATGCCCACGCTCTCCGGCATTCGCCGCCGCGGCTATACGCCGGAGGCGATCCGCAATTTCTGTGCGGCCATCGGGGTCTCGAAGACGAATGGCACGCTGGAACTCGCAATGCTCGAACACTTCGTCCGCGAAGACCTGAACAAACGTGCGCCGCGCGTCATGGCCGTGTTGCGTCCGTTGAAGATCGTGATCGACAACTATCCGGAAGGTCAGGTTGAGGAAGTCGATGCGGTCAATAATCCCGAGGACGAAAGCGCCGGGAAACGCAAAGTTCCATTTTCCAAAGTGCTCTATATCGAGCAGGACGACTTCCGCGAAGACCCGCCCAAGCAGTATTACCGCCTGTCGCCCGGGCGCGAAGTGCGGCTGCGTTACGGCTACTTCATTACCGCGAAGACGATGGTGAAGAACGACAGTGGGGAAGTAGTTGAGGTGCATTGTACGTATGACCCGGCCACGCGCGGCGGCAACGCTCCCGATGGACGCAAGGTAAAGTCGACCATCCACTGGGTCTCAGCCGCCCATGCTCTCGACGCCGAAGTGCGTGTCTACGACAAACTCTTCACGAAGGAAGACCCGAATCAGGTTGAAGCGGGCCAGGAGTTCACTGCCAACTTAGATCCGAACTCGCTGGAAGTGATCGCGCAGGCCAAGTTGGAGCCATCACTGGCGAATGCACCAGTCGAAAGCCGCTATCAGTTCGAACGCCTGGGGTATTTTTGTGTGGACCCGGATTCCAGGCCGGGACATCTTGTGTTCAATCGCACCGTTGCGCTGAAAGATACCTGGGCGAAGGTCGAGAAGAAGATCCAGAAAAAATCCGGATCCTAGGCGGCTGGTTGGCAGAGACGAGGCGTGCCCCGTCTCCGCCGACCCCTCACAGCACCCGGCATGCCTCGTCAAATTCAAGACGCGGACTGCGGGGAAATAGTTTGCTCGGGTCGCCGTAGCCGAGATTGCAGAGGAAGTTGACCTTCCATCTGCCGTCTGGAAAGAATTCAGCGTTTACTTTCGCCTTGTCGAAGCCGGACATCGGGCCGCAATCAAGTCCAACAGCTCGAGCTGCCAGTATGAAGTAACCTCCTTGCAGCGAACTGTTCCGGAAGGCCGTTTCGTCGATCAATACCTGGTTGCCCACGAAATGGGAGCGCATGTTGGCGTGAGGAAATAACTGGGGAAGCTTCTCGTAGAACTCAGTGTCCCACGCGACAATGACGGTGACCGGCGCTGCTTTCGTCTTTTCAACATTTAGGGGAACCAGTGCGGGCACAAGACGCGCCTTTGCCGCTTCGCTTTCGAGGAATACGAAACGGGCGGGAGTAGAATTCGCGCTGGTCGGACCTATGCGCGCCAGATCATAAACCTCGCGCAGCGTTTCTTTGGACACGCGTCTGGGAAGCCATGCTGAATGTGTGCGGGCCTTGCGGAATAGCTGGCCCAGTGCATCGCCGGAGATTTTGGTTGAGTGCGCGGCGGCGGGTTGTGTTTGTGGCATCGTTCCTGTCTCCTGTGGTTTTTATCAATTGATGCTAAAGATCACCAAGAGATTCGAGACCCATCGTCGCCCCAGCTGTTTTGGATAAGCGATTTCGGGCAAAACTGCGGCTTGGTTATAGCCTTGTGCTTGAGTCGCTCTGCGCTCGTAGTCAATCCCGCCTTCGCTATAATGTTTCCTTGGTCTTCCCTCGCCGTTCGCGCAGGGCTTCATGGAAAGGGAGCTATGCCAACTGACGTAGTTATGCCCCAAATGGGCGAATCAATTTTCGAAGGAACTATCACCAAGTGGTTGAAAAAGCCCGGTGATAAGGTCCAGCGCGATGAACCTCTGTTCGAGATTTCCACCGACAAGGTCGACGCCGAAATTCCGGCTCCGGCCAGCGGAGTCCTTCAGGAAATAAAAGTTTCCGAAGGCAATACCGTTCAGGTCAACACCGTTGTCGGCGTCATTGGCGACGGCAGCGGCGCTTCCGCTCCTGCTCCCGCAAAGGCTGCTGCTCCCGCTCCTGCTGCTCCGGTATCCGCAAAAAAGGAAGCTAAAGAGGCTCTTGCCCCGCCCCCGCCCCCGCCCGCCGCCAGCGCCCCCGAGGAGGAGGAAGATTCTGACGTCCGCTCTTCCCCTCTCGTCCGCAAGCTCGCCCGCGAGCACAATGTGGATCTCACAAAAGTCGGTGGTACGGGCACGGGCGGCCGCGTCACCAAGCAGGACGTTCTCGATTTTGTTGAACGCCGTACGGCGGCGCCGGTTGCGGCCCCCGCACCCCGCCAGACTGCAGCCCCTGCGCCGGCGGTCATTCCTGGCGACCTTGTGCCCATGTCCCAAATGCGCAAGATCATTGCGCAGCGCATGATCGAATCACGGCGCACCAGCGCTCACGTCCACTGCATGTTCGAGGTGGACATGACTCGCATCGTCAATTTGCGAAACAAGCTCAAGAGCGGCTTCGAGCAGCGCTACGGCGCGCGCCTCACCTTCATGCCGTTCTTCGTGCGTGCCACCATAATCGCCCTGCAGCAATATCCGATCGTCAACAGCTCGCTCGAAGGCGACAATATCCGCTACCACAAACACGTCAATGCCGGTATCGCCGTCGCGCTCGATTGGGGACTCATTGTCCCCGTTCTCAAGAACGCCGATGAACTCAACTTCCTCGGACTGCAGCGCGGCATCACCGACCTCGGCGAGCGCGCCCGTTCGAAGAAGCTGATGCCGACTGACGTCGAAGGTGCAACCTTCACCATCACCAATCCCGGTCAGTTTGGCGCCGTCTTCGGCTTGCCCATCATTAACCAGCCAAACGTGGCCATCATGGGCGTCGGCGGCATCACCAAACAACCGATGGTGATCACCGACAAAGATGGCACGGATTCCATCGCCATCCGTTCCGTGGTTCACCTCACGCTCGGCTACGACCATCGCATTGTTGACGGCGCCGTAGCCGACCAGTTCATGGCTGTCGTAAAGAAGGCCCTTGAAAACTGGAGTGAAGAAGTCGGCTAGCTGCCGAAGCGTAGCAACTTCCGTCTGCAAATTGACTCTTGAAATCGTCGGTGCTTTTTGCGGGGTTGCTAGGGCGGCGGCCAGCTGACTTTGTGCCAAGGACAGCTGCAGTTGCTGGGCAAGGAGCACCGTCTGAGCCTGACCCTGGGACTCGACATTCTGAGCGGCGGCAATCGAGTCGCTCAGCCCCTTTAGCCAATCTCGAAGAACTTCCTTGACTAGAAAAGTGGCAAGCACCACGAGGGCACCGCCAATTATCAGTCTGCGTCTTAGTCGTCGCTTCCGCTGTGTCTCCAGCGTCTGAGCGGCGCGGTTCTTGACCACCTTCGATGTCATGTTGAACGGAGCATACGAAACGAGGAAATCCGGGGACAGCGGGTGCAGTTCAGGACGTTCCCCAGTTCACCGAAGATTAGTCGAACGGCCCGGAAGTATTATAGGTCAAGGAATAGGAGCCGTGACCACGCGTCAACACAAAGTTCAAACTCAACTCGGCCCAGGGAATGGAACGCGCGCGGTGTCGGCATGCGCGGATATTCCCTCCCCGCTGAATTCCGATTGTTAGTCTGAACTCCGCGGCCCGCTCTCCACTCGCGACTCAAGAAATCGCCGCACGCTCTCCACATACACGTCCGCGAAGTCGACCACCGGCCGTCTCGTCTCGATCAGCACCATGGCTGGATCCAGCTCCCACTCCATCGCACATAATATCGCTAGCGTCATCATCGGAGCCCGGTGCACCCCCGCGGCACAATGAACGTAAAGCCTTGCCTTCGGATCATCAAGCGCTGCCAAGGCAAAATCCACGCCGCGTTTCAGCAGTTCCGGAGGCTTGGGCAGAAAATCGTCGTCGGTCGGATTCCACAGTACGCGGATCCCGTGCGGTTCCGCGAGCGGTCGATCGTCGAACTCGAGTTGCATGTTGAGCACGTGGGTTACGCCCGCCTGGGCCAGTTCTTCCATGTTCCGCGCATTCCAGATCCCGCCACCCAGCGCAACTCGTTCCGTGACCCAGCTCATGTCCATGCAGCGTTCCGTTCGTTTTCCCGTCGCGTTCCTCGATCTGCTTCGGACGATTATTCTGATTCTACGTTACCTTTCCCGTCGCCAACCTCGCTGTGACCAACTGGGGTCTCTTCGCACAACGCCGTCTGCCTGCCCAAAATAGAAAAAGGGTGCGGTTTGCGTCGCGCCTTTCTGTGCCAAATGCATAATCATCGAAGTTTCCTTTTGGCTGCTATACTCATATTAGCAATAGCATTAAGCTATTCTAGCGTGATATACTCCGGCGATGAAATTCCGCATGCTTCAAGAAAATCTCCGCAAGGCCCTTTGGGAACGCATTGACGCAGGGGATCTCACTGGCTTGCGTCTGGCGGAGCAGACCGGTTTTAAGCAAGCCCATATCTCTAACTTCCTGAACCGCAAACGCGGTCTCAGCCTGGAAGGCATGGACAAAGTCTTGAACGTGCAGCATCTTTCGGTCTTGGATCTCATCGACCCGGCCGAAGTCAACAAACGCGCTTCGATCCTCCCGCCGGGCGAGGACGAGTTCGACAACGTGGCGGTCGCAGACCCGCATATCGCGGCGTCCGAAGCGGTGATCATGAGCATGCACGTCAAGGATATCCTCAAGTTCAAAAAGAGCTTCCTGAAGCGCATCAAGCAGGAGATGGATGGCGACCGCAGCCACTGGGAACGCTTTGTGATCATCAAGGTGGATACGCAGGAAGGAATGAGCATGTATCCCCGCACCATGCCCGGCGCCACCCTACTGCTCGACCGCCACTATAATTCCATGACTCCCTACCGCAAGGGCGAAGTTAACATGTACGCGGTGCGTAAAGATGAGTCTTGCAAGATCACATATGTCGAAATCGCGGACAGCCACTTGATCCTGCGTCCGCACAACCCAACCTTCCCGATTGAAGTAATAACGATGGGACACGGTCAGAAATCCGGAGACTACATCGTGGGTCGCGTCTGCCACGTTGGCATCGAAACTTAGGGAGTAAGTAGCTAGAGCGTAACAAGTAGGGTGTAGTGACTAAGTGGGATACTAACGCGGGGTCTACTAAGGTAGAGTATGCCGCGGCGCAGAATGGTCAGGGCTGACGCTCCTCTTCGTCCTGAAACTATTTGTTCAGAAGATCGCCCAGCTCTCGGCAGGGCTCATCGGTGGCGCAATACCTGCCGAATTGTTCAACAACTTTCCTAACCAAAGCCCCGTGCTCACGTCTGACTACCTGGAGTCGACGTATGCCACCACCGACCGGTCGGTGACGCTGGATAAGTTTTAAACAAAGCGGTAATCTCAGAAAGCGATTTGCGTCTACAACTTTATGGAATGGAAAACCTCCGCTCTCATGCTGGTGGCGCTTTCGGCCGCTGTGCCCGCCTGTGCTCAACACTCTTCCTCCGAGCCCGTGCTCGATGTTTCCGCCATGGATAGAACTATTGATCCCTGCGTAGATTTCTACACATACTCATGCGGCGAGTGGATAAAACACAATCCAATTCCGCCCGACCAATCGAGCTGGAGCACATATGGCAAGCTCCAGGACGAAAACCGGGCGCAGCTGAGGACGATTCTGGAAGAAGCGGCGAAACCGAACCCCCCGCGAGATGCGGTGACGCAGAAAATCGGCGATTACTACGCGTCATGCATGGATGAAACGGCCATTGAGAAGCTGGGAGCCAAGCCGTTGTTGCCGGAACTGGAACGCATCGCGGGTCTGAAGTCGAAGCAGGACTTGGCCGAATATGTAGCGACCGCTCAATTTCCGCCGTCGCTCGAAGGTGGAGGCACGTTGTTCACGTTCCGCTCGAATCAGGACTTTAAGGACTCGACTCAGGTGATCGCCGAAGCCGATCAGGGCGGACTCGGTCTGCCGGATCGCGATTACTATTTAAAGGACGACCCCAAGTCAGAGGAACTGCGCAAAGCGTACTTGGCGCACGTTGCCCGGATGTTCGAGTTGCTGGGGGATAAGCGAACGGATGCCGCCACCAAAGCAGCGACCGTGATGCGCATCGAGACTGCACTAGCCAAAGGCCAAATGACCCGTGTCGAACGGCGCGATCCACCGAACCTTTATCACAAAATGAGAGTTGCGGACCTGCAGAAACTGACGCCGCCTTTCGGATGGGGCACGTATCTCGCAAAAACCGGCGCTGGATCGCTAGCGACGCTGAACGTGGTCACACCCGACTACTTCCATGTCATGAGTGAAGAGATCGAAAAAGAAAGTCTGGACGACTGGAAGACATATCTCCGGTGGCACGCTGCACACGACGCGGCCACCAGCCTTTCCGCTGCATTCGTAAGAGAAAATTTTGAGTTTTACGGCAAAACTCTGCGTGGCCGGCAGGAACTTCCACCGCACTGGAAGCGCTGCACCAATGACGTAGATAACGATCTCGGAGAGGCCCTGGGCCAGGCATATGTGGCCAAGTACTTCAGTCCGGAAGCGAAACAGGCAGCACTGAAGATGGTGCAGGAAATCGAAGCGGCCATGCAGAGCGAGATCCGGGCGCTCCCATGGATGGGAGCAGCGACCAAGGAGCAGGCGCTCACTAAGTTGCGCGCAATCGCGAACAAGATCGGCTATCCCGACAGCTGGCGCGATTACAGCACGCTCGAGATCGTGCGCGGCGACGAAATCGGGAACTCGGAACGGGCTTCCTGGTTCGAATTTCACCGCTGGCTCGCCAAAATCGGCAAGCCCGTGGACCGCAAAGAGTGGGACATGACGCCGCCCACCGTCAATGCCGATTACGATCCGCAGAGAAACGACATCAACTTTCCCGCGGGCGTACTGCAGCCGCCATTGTTCAGCGCACTGTCCGACGCTGCGCCCAACTACGGTGACACCGGCGCCACTATGGGCCATGAACTAACCCATGCCTTTGACGACGAGGGCAGCCAGTTCGACGCACAGGGAAATTTGCGCAACTGGTGGACCGAGGCCGACCGCAAGGAATTTGAACAGCGCGCCCAATGCGTGGTTGACCAGTATTCCGGGTACACGATTATCGACGACATCAAGATCAACGGCAAACTAACCAACGGCGAAGATCTGGCGGATTTAGGCGGAACGTTGCTCGCCTATCTGGCGTGGAAGGAAGACATGAAGAATCAAAAACTGGAGCCGCTGGATGGTCTGTCGCCCGAGCAACGCTTCTTCGTCGCCTACGGGCAAAGTTGGTGCACGAACGAGCGCGATGAAGATAAGCGGCTCCGGGCGACGGTCGATCCGCACTCGCCGGAGAAGTATCGCGCCAATGGCGTGGCCGCGAACATGAAAGAATTTCGTGATGCGTTTCACTGCAAGCCCGGACAGCCAATGGTGCGGGAGAACGCTTGCCGCGTGTGGTAGGCGGAGCGGCTGTTAACCGCGCTCGAAGGCGTGTTTTTCTTCTAACTGCTGTAGCGCTACCACCATTTCCGATTCGAAGCGATCTTGCTGGTCCATCAACGCGGGAAGCGCGGTGGCATAGCGCCGGGCCATGGTGAAGAGTCCCTGCTGAGCGAGTCCAGCCGCGATCTCGGAGATGTGATCGGTGCTGGTATCCAGGTACAGGGCCTCGGTCGGATCGCCCAGCCACACGTCTCCACCTACCAGACGCGTCTGCCAGTACACCTTCCGCTCGATCATCCGGCCGATTTCCTCGTCGGTGGCCTTGCCGAAAACCCACTGCTTGAGTTTGAAGCTGTAGTGGCGGCTAGAGAACGGCAGCGGCACCAACTTGCCGGATTTTGCAAACTCCGTCTGCTTGTGGTCGACCTCCTTGCGCAGGGCATTGATCACCGGACCTTCCGTGTCCTTCGGTTCAAGGGAAGGCAGCACTTCTCGCAGCGTCGCGGAAAGGTTCACGGCCACCAGCGCGCGCAGGCCACCGGAATTTTCCAGTGTGATCACCGTATGCAGGACGTCAAAGTCCGCGCCGGAGGAAGCGTGCCGGAAAGGCCACTCGAACCTGAAGCTGAGCGGGAGGCCAGTACGGGTCACGTAGATGGTCTTCGGTGTTGGAGTCTGGGTCGGGGTGCTCATAGTCGATCTTGTTCAGATATTGTAAGCGTTATTTTAACCTGCGTGATTCGTTGCTATACAACCGTCCTACATCAGACGGGCCAACTGCCATAGGTTCCATATCGCGGAGGCGCTCAGTAATCCGCACAGACCAGCCGTCACCAGCAAGCTCTGTTGAGTCTCCAGCAGATCGGCGAACACTCCGGCGACGAAGACGAAGAGGAACACGAGCATGGTCAGATGGAGTCCCTGTCCCGGAAAATTGGGGGCGCCCAGCTCCAGGATCAGCAGCAGTGCTGCTACCAGAAACGGTGCAGTGTTGCCGAAATAGCGGGTACGCTTCCATCCGAAGTACGCAACCAGCGCCACAGGCAGGGCGAGCATCAGCGGCGGGCTACCGACGAAGATCGGCTCCAATGCGTTGCGATATGAAACCGAAATCCCAAACGCCGCGGGTTCGAGGTCGATCCAGCGCGCATGGAGCAGTCCTTGCCAGAACAACGCAGGTTCGAAAAAGTAGGCGGCAAACAACAGCACCACAAAGACCGCGATCGCGGTGGTCCAGACGGCGAGCACGCTGCGCGGCCGGACTGGCGCCACCCAGAACATGAGCGGCAAAATCACCAGCGCCAGTACCGCGAGCGAAAACTGGTTGCCCGCTGCCAGTACCAGCGACAAACCCAGAAGCAAGGTGCGTCGCCAGTTCCAGAGCACAACTTCGCGGGGAGCGTAGAGTGTGTGCGCCACGGCGATGGCAGTGAAGATGGTTCCGAACGCTCCCCACACCGCACCCAACTCGCCCATACTCTGCGTGCCCGCCGCGTTCACAATCATGGCGGGCGAAAAGCAGTAGAGTGCGAGCGCGATGTATCCGCCGGCATTGCTGTAGAGACGGCGCGCGACGTACCAAAGCGAGGCTCCGAGCATGACGCCGAAGAAAAGATACGGTGACGCGGCCAGCAACGGTTGAAGTGATTCCGGCAACCACGACCCTGGGTGCAGCAGCAACGGCGCAGCGGCGACCAGGTAATAGAGCGGCGAGCGGTCCTGATCGTATCCGTCGCGCACGCGGAGATGGCCGGCGCGTCCCGCGGAAGGCACGCCTGTAGCGGCTTCTGAGCGCAACGATTCAGGCGTTCCCGCGATCGCGCCGCCTTTCCACTGCTCGAGGCCCAGGTAGATGCGTAGATCATGGTCGGAGTCCGGGGCCGAGGCGCGCAACGTCTGCACGCGCACCAGCCAGACGCACTGCAAGAGATAGACCAGCAGCAGCGCGGCCGCGAACAACTGCGGGGCACGGAAAGCATCGGAATGAAGAAATCGCCGCAACATTGGCGCAACAAAGCAGGACCGAGTGTTTTACCATGTCCGGGATGATGATGGATAACAAACCGTTGTCACCTTCTTCTGCGGAACCGGAAGCGCCAGGCGCGGCCGATGCTGCAAAGCAGACTGCGCCTTCCGTTTCAACTGCGTCTTTGCCGTCGTCTCTACCGTCCTTATCAACATCAACGACGAGCGATGGCCACGATTCTCTGCTGCGCGAAGTTTTTCTCGGCCCGAAGGGAATTCAGCTGGGCACGCGCTGGCTGATTTATCTGGCGATGGCATGGATTGTTTTCCGCGTCGAAGGCTGGCTGGTCGTTTCGCTCCAGTCGGATGTGGGCGTGCTCTGGTGGCGCATGATGATCGAAGCCTGCATGATGCTGGCCGCGATTTTGCCAGGCCTCGTGATGGCCCGCATTGAAGATCGTCCATTTGGCGACTTCGGCCTGCCGCTGCGGCGCGCGTTCGGACGAAATTTCTGGATCGGGACGCTGTGGGGCATCGCATCCCTCAGCGTCCTGATTCTCGCGTTGCGCATGACCGGCGCGTTGGAATTCGGCGCGTTGGAACTGCACGGCACGCGCATCTGGAAGTTTGCCGCTTATTACGCCCTGCTTTTTCTGTTCGTAGCATTCTTTGAAGATTTCCTGGCGCGCGGCTACTCGCAATGGGCGCTTTCGCAGGGGATGAATTTCTGGCCGGCGGCGGCGTTTCTATCGGCTCTGTTCGGTTACATCCACGGCCGCAATCCAGGAGAAACTACGACTGGGCTGGTGGCGGTGGGATTGATCGGCTTCTTCTTTTGTTTGACGCTGCGGCGGACGGGCGATTTGTGGTGGGCCGTCGGCTTCCATATGGCGTGGGATTGGGGCGAGACCTTTCTGTACTCCGTTCCCGACAGCGGGGCGCTTCTGCCGGGACACCTGATCCGCTCCAGCTTTCACGGTCCCGAGTGGCTTACGGGCGGATCGGTTGGGCCGGAGGGAAGCTACCTCGTATTCGTCGTCATCGGAGCGCTTTGGGTCTTGTTTGACCGAGCTTATCCGGAGGTGAAGTACGGGGCGAATCCTGTGACTCTTTCATCTTCATCTTCGTGACGGAGGCCACTGGAGCGGACATTTGTTTCTATTTCTGATTTTAGTTACTAGTTGGTACTGCCCCCCCCGACTCGCGCTAAAATATTGAATAATAAGTAGTTAACTCCAAGTAATTCATAAATAATGACTTAGCGGGATTTATCGTGTTTTCTGCGGCATTTGGGGGATAGCTCGTGCTTCAACTTCCGATTGTCAAAGAGCATCTTCGAGACGGGCAGACGTGGTCGCGCAAACCCATCAGGGGATTATTTTCGCATCGGGCGAGCTGGAGTGTCTGTGATGGCGGGCACTGGCTGATTGTGATGATAAACAGGGCTATGTGGGGTGGCGCTAGCACCCACTCATTCGCAAAGTGCGCAAATGAGTGGGGCACCCGGCAGTCGTTCCCCTCCGGCGAGTCCTACCTACCACGAATAATGCACGGTGTAAGTCACGACCTGTTCGCCGTTGGCAGCGACTTCGACCGGAAATTCGATGGTCTGCGCGTCGCGTTTCTTTGATTGGTGCGATTGGTCGGTGAGCTTCCAGTTGTTCCAGCGATACAGGTGCTCGACGACGCGTACATTCGCGGCTTCTTTTTTGTGGTTACGCACTCGAACCTCAAACGTCTCGTCCATCGAATGCTGACTGGCCTCGACGTGAAAGTTGGTGCGCTTGCGCTCGCCGACGATGTCGAAGGCGTTGCCGGTGTAGACGCGGATCATTTCATCTTTGGGTGTGTGGTCGATGGTGTTCTCGCCGATGAATTGCAGGCTGCCGTCGGTGTCGCGGCGATAAAAGCGGAGGCGTCCCTTGGGCAGCGCGATGCCCAGATGATTGGCTTCGGAATTCTTCAACTCCTGCATCACCCAGACCTTCGGGTTCGAAGCCGTACCGTATGAGGGGTCATTGCGGATCTGGTCGGAGGAATAGTAGCCGTATTGCTCGACCTGCGCGCCATCGTAAATGTAAAGGCGTTGCGACTGAATGCCAGTGGCGCGGACAAACTCGACCTGCTTGGTTTCATTGTCATGCAGGGTGGCAGGGCGCTCGAGGGTGTAGAGGTGAAATTCGTCGAAAGACTTCTCGCTGACTACGGGCGCGGCGGCAACCATGTCCGCGGCCTTGGCCTCGAGACGATAGGCATTTCGACTGACCGGCCCTTGGAGTTTACTAACATCTCCAGCCATCAGCCGGATACGCGCATTCTCGAACGTCTTGCCACTGTGGTTCTGCATGGTGATCCATCCGACGAGATCGAGCGAGTTCGCGCTGAGGTTCTTGGCGTTGTCGGAGACGACGAGGTTGTAGTCGGACTGCCAGGTCATACCGCCGGAGACATAGGAAATTTCCGCTTCGGAGCGGCCGGCCTGGGTGGTCGCGAGTTGCCAGGTCAG
>Ga0209448_10000402_pt1 | contig 14719 bp, 15 predicted proteins | sample BogFormECP14_OM2_FD_188245 | JGI IMG/M metagenome (GOLD analysis project Ga0209448, IMG submission 188245) | Bog forest soil microbial communities from Calvert Island, British Columbia, Canada - ECP14_OM2 (SPAdes) (version 2) | ecosystem: Environmental > Aquatic > Freshwater > Wetlands > Bog ... | reverse complement strand
TGCGGTCGACCGCTTGATCAGGCCGATCCTCGCCGCCGGTCCTCGGGCGGTGCGTTTGCAGAAATCGCTGATCCTCGATTGGGAGGAATTGCCGATCCGGGCGGCGATCGAGCGCGGCATCGACTGTTTCGTTAGCGCCTTTGACAGCGATGAGCCGGCGCGCATGGCAGGCGCCGCGCTCGCCCGGCTGCGTTCCCGCCGCAAATCGAGCCCCGTGCGATGAACACCGTCCGCCGCCGCAAGCCCAAGCATCTCGGCGAAGCCGGAGACGACACACCGCACTATTACGGTCACCGCGAGCGGCTGCGCCAGCGTCTGATCGATGCCGGAGCGGAAAACCTGCCCGACTACGAGCTGCTCGAAGTGATGCTGTTCATTACCAACCTGCGCGGTGATGTGAAGCCGCTGGCGAAGGAGCTGCTCGAGCAATTCGGCGGTTTTGCCGCTCTAATGAGCGCCGATCCCGACGCGCTGGCGCAATCCGGCCTCAACCTCGCGGGTATCGCCGCGATCAAATCGGTGCGCGAGGCCGCCTTACGGCTAATGCGAGCAGAGTTGCAAGAGCAGCCGGTGGTCAATTCCTGGGACAAGCTGATCGACTATTGCAATGCCCAAATCGCTCACAACAAGGTCGAGGAGTTCCACATCCTGTTTCTCGACCGCAAGAATGTATTGCTCAAGCACGAGCGCCAGCAGCGCGGCACGGTCGACCATACCCCGGTCTACACCCGCGAGGTGGTCAAGCGCGCGCTCGAACTCGGCGCCTCGGCATTGATCCTGGTGCACAACCATCCCTCGGGCGACCCGACCCCGTCCAAAGCCGACATCGCCGTCACCCAGGACATCAAAAAGGCGGCCGCGCCGCTCGGCGTCGTATTGCACGACCATATCATCATCGGCCGCAACCGCCACACCAGCCTGCGCGACCTCGGACAGCTCTAGGCGGCGCCGGCAGCGGTGCGCCTGTCAACGATCCCGTAACTAAGTCGTGCGAAAGGTGGACTGCAGCCCCGCGCCGAGGTGGCGCCTGAGTCGGAGGCGAGCCCACACGCCGGGTAACGAGGCACTCCGGACGCGTTGCTGACCGCCGCGATGCGAGAAATAGCCGCCGTCAATGTCAGTGGTCGACAGCGCCGTGAACGATCTTCCAAGCTGGGTGCACTTGTCCGTCATCGCGGCTGTCGTGCTGTTGAGCCCCGTGCTAGCATTCCTGATCGCTATTGCGGCCGAGATCGTGCTCGGCGCGGTGGCGCAAGCGGGTATGCCTGCCATCATCGCCATCGTCGTCGCTCTTATCGTTGGCTGGTCGTTGGCTCGGAAGCTCCGGCGTCCGCAAGGCGGCGCCTCGATCGAGACGTGATCAGCGCACGTTGCAGCTCCGCGAGCGCGAGAGCGCTCTTCGAGAGCCGATGCAGCTCCGCGAGCGCGAGAGCGCTCTTCGAGAGCCGATCCTCACTGCCGCCCTACAGCTCGGCCATTCGGGTGGGTCTGACGCCTATTTCTGGCCGACGCGTCGCCAGAGCCGACGCGACGCTCAGGCAGGACAGCACCGCGAAGCACTGCAGCGATCGCACGTAGCTGCCGGTCCAGTCGTGCAGCGCGCCCGAAAGGAGCGGGCCCGTGGCCTGCGCGATCACCTGAACGGACAGAGCAATGCCGCGAATTGCCGCGAAATTTGCCCGGCCGAAATAGTCGGCCCAGGCGATCGGCAGCAATGTCAGGACGCCGCCGATGCCGAATCCGAACAGGGCAGCGGCAACATATCCCTGTCTTGTCGACGATATTCCGAGCATCGCTAGCGTGCCCGCAGCGAGAAATCCGCCGATCAGTGCCAGCGGATAGCGGATCGGCAACCTTCGCGGCAATAGCCCGCAGGCGACGCTGGCAACGGCCGACATCAGCGAAAAGGTGCTGACGATCGTTGCGGCGATGGTCGGCTCGATGCCGCGCTCGATCAGGTGCGCCGCCTGGTGCAAGCTCACCCCCGCCTGCACCGGGTAGACCAGCACCGTATAAAGTAGCAACAACCAGAAGGCCGAGGTGCCGAGCGCTTGCTTGCGAGAGAAGCTCGGTTCGGGGTAGATGGTCGGCCCGGCCTTTGTGGCTCCATCGGCTGCACTGGCCGCCGCAAGTCGATCGGGAACCAATCCCAAATCCTCCGGCCGGCGGACCATGAACAGCCAAACCGGCAGGAAACCGATCAGCAAGGTGACGAATCCAATCGCCAGCCAACCGACGCGCCAGCCATGCTGGCGCATCGCCAGCTGGGCGATCAGCGGCATCGCGACCAGCCCCGCCATTTGCGCCACGGTCGCAATGGAGGTGGCAAAGCCGCGGCGGGCAACGAACCAATTACTGACGCCGCCGTAAATGCCCAAATCGAACGGTCCGGCCCAATTCATCCGCGCGATGCAAAACAACAGATAAAAGACCAGCAGCGATTGGGTCAGCGACAGCAGCAGCAACGCGATCCCGGTCACCAGCACCGCGATGCAGAGGGTGAGGCGCGGCCCATGGCGGTCGAGCAATGGACCGATCAACGGCGATGACACTGCTGCCAGCACGCCGCCAAGCGACACAGCCCCCGACAGTGCCGTGCGCGACCAGCCGAATTCGCGCGTTAACGGCTCGACAAAGATCGACAAGGTGGCGACCGCCGGGCCCTGCCGGGCAAAGCCGGCGCAGCACAGGCAAGCGAGGACGACCCAGCCATAAAAGAAAGGCAGGCGCCCGCTCAGCAGATTTGGCAGCGCCGGGCGGGCTGCAGTCACCCGCTGGAAGCGCGTAAAGGCAAGCTGCGGCTCAGCTCGGCACCAGCCCGCCGTCGACGTTATAGGCTTGCCCGGTGACGTTGCGCGCGCCGGGCGAAGCCAAGAAGACCGCCATCGCCGCGATATCCTCCGGTGCATTCGCACGGCCGAGCGGAATGCGTGCTTCGGCCTCCGCCTGGAGCTCGGCCACCGTGATGCCGCGCTCGGCGGCCCGCGCCACGGCATTGCGCTCCCCGAGCTCGGTCCGGGTGACCCCGGGGCAGATCGCATTGACGTTGATGTTGTGGCGGCCGAGCTGCTGGGCCGCCATCCAAGTCAACGAGATGACCGCCCCTTTGCTGGCCGCATAAGCGGCGTTCGAGGCGCCGGGATAGCCCCGTCCGGAGATCGAGGCGATGTTGATGATCCGCCCGCCGCTGCCGTCGACTTGATTTTGCCGGATCATCTCGCGCGCGGCGCGCTGCAGGCAGAAGAACACGCCCTTGGCGTTGACCCGGTGGATACGGTCCCAGTCGGCTTCGGTCAGGTCCATAATGTAGGCGTAGCGGGTGACACCGGCGTTGTTGACGATGACGTCGAGCCGGCCGAGCTCGGCAACGGCGCGCGTCACCATCGCTTCGATCCTTGCGACATCGCCGCAATCGACCTCGATGGCGAGCGCTCGCCGCGTGTTGCTGCCGACTTGATCCGCTGTCCTTTGCGCAGCCGCGAGGTCGATGTCGGCGGCCGCGACTGTCGCGCCGGCCTCGGCCATCGCCAATGCTGTGGCACGGCCGATACCGGCGCCCGCCCCGGTCACCAACACGACCTTATCCTGCAAGATCGACATGTCCTTCCTCCCGCATCGGCTGAGCCGAACACGACACAACCGTGTCGGCCCGGCTATAGTAGCGAGGCCGCCCCGCAAACGAGAGGACTTCGATGCTCGCCAACATTCCCGCGACCCAGACCGTCATCGAGATCAAGGCGCCTGGCGGGCCCGAGGTGCTGGTGCCGGCAACCCGCCCGGTTCCCGAACCCAAACCGGGAGAAGTATTGATCCGGATCGCCGCCGCCGGGGTCAACCGGGCCGATTGCCTGCAGCGCATGGGGCGTTACCCGATGCCGCCCGGCGCTCCGGACATCCCCGGTCTCGAATGCTCGGGCACGGTGGTGAAGACCGGCAACGGCGTGTCCGATTGGCGGGCCGGCGACAAGGTCTGCGCCCTGATGATTGGCGATGGCTACGGCGAGTATGGCGCCGTTCCGGCGGTTCAATGCCTTCCGGTCCCGGCTGGCGTCAGTCTCGCCGACGCCGGCGGCCTGCCCGAGACGTTCTGCACGGTGTGGACCAATGTGTTCGAGCGGATGCACCTCCAGTCGAGAGAGGTGTTCCTGGTGCAGGGCGGGTCGAGCGGCATCGGCGTCACCGCGATCCAGCTCGCCAAGGCATTCGGCGCCAAGGTGTTGGCCACCGCGGGCTCCGACGAGAAGTGCCGGGCGTGCCTCGACTATGGCGCCGATGTTGCGATCAACTACCGCACGCAGGATTTCGTGCAAATCGGCAAGGAATTCACCGACGGTCGCGGCGTCGATGCAATCCTCGACATGGTCGGCGGCGAGTACATTCCGCGCCAGCTCGATCTGTTGGCCCATGAGGGCCGGCTCTGCTTTGTCGCGCTGATGCGGGGCAGCAAGGTCGAAACCGATTTCGGCCTGATCCAGCGCAAACATCTGACCGTCACCGGGTCGACCCTGCGCTCGCGGAGCGTCGCCGAGAAAGCCGCGATCGTCGCCGCGTTACGGGAAAAGGTCTGGCCGCTGTGGACGGCCGGCAAATTGCGCCCCTTCACCTACAAGCAATTCCCGCTGGCCGAGGCCGCCGAGGCGCATCGCCTGATGGAATCGAGCCGACACATCGGCAAGATCCTACTGATCCCCTGAGGTCGGGAAGGTTTCGGGGAAGGCGCATGGCACGTTTGGGGAGGGTTGAATGGCGACGCTGGCGGGGCAACGTGCCCAATTCACGTATGCTCCCAACCAATACAACCTTGCCGAAGATCCGGAAACCCGAACCCAGTGGGCCAAGCGCATGGCGAAGTACATCGCCGCGGCGCCGAGCCATGGCTTTACAGCCGATCAAATCACTCGGGACAAGAATTATCCGGCCGCGGAAGTCGCTCAATACATCGGTGACTCGAGTATCGCCGCCGAGCCAGACATCTCCGAAGAGCAAGCGCTCAGAACGGTGGAGGCGGCCGTGGACATCTCCAGCGTGATGAGGATCGGCGAAGGCGAAGGAGTGGTAGATGCCTTGGGTTACGCCTGCTGCCCTGATCGCCTGAAAATCGGCTCGACCGAGTTGGACACGGTGCAGCGGATCGCGGCGCAGATCGGAACGAGTACACGCGATAAACCCGCTCTATTCGTCGAGATAAGGACAAATAATTGCCGAGCGCTAGAGCGGGCTCTTCAGGCTACCCTGGAAGCCCGAGCACGCAAAATAAGCGGTGACGGTGCTGAATGGTTAAGGTCAGCCGGGATGAAGTCATAGCGATTTACAGGTTCATAACGGAAGCCGAGAATCGGTGATTCACCTTTGGCAGTCGCTCACGCTGCTAATCGCTGCTTTTTGATCAGTGACAGTATCTCGGTGGCCGCTTGCGGGATCTTGGTGCCGGGGCCGTAGATCGCGCTGACCCCGGCCCGTTTCAGGAAATCGTAATCCTTGGGCGGGATGACGCCGCCGACGACCACCAGGATGTCGACCGCACCCTCGCGCTTCAGCGCTTCGATCAATGCCGGGACGAGGGTCTTGTGGCCGGCCGCCTGGCTCGAGACGCCGACGATGTGGACGTCGTTCTCGACCGCCTGGCGCGCGGCTTCCTCCGGGGTCTGGAACAAGGGGCCGATATCGACATCGAAGCCGATATCGGCAAAGGCCGTGGCGATCACCTTGGCGCCACGGTCGTGGCCGTCCTGGCCGAGCTTGGCGACCAGCATGCGCGGCCGGCGTCCCTCCTCGCGGGCGAACGCTTCGATCTGCCGCTGCACCCGGCGGAAGTCCTCGTCGCCTTCGTATTGCCCGCCATAGACGCCCGACACCGCGCGGATCTGCGCGCGATGCCGAGTGAAGACCTTTTCGAGCGCCTCGGAGATCTCACCGACCGTCGCCCGCGCCCGCACCGCTTCGATCGCCAATGCCAGCAGGTTGCCCTTGCCGGTCTTCGCCGCTTTGGTCAGGGCGGCGAGTGCGGCATGGCAGCGCTCCGGGTCGCGGGCTCGCCGCACCCGCTCGAGGCGCTCGATCTGAGCCTTCCGCACCGCGCCGTTGTCGACGTCGAGCAGCTCGACCGAAGCGGCCTCGCCCGAACGGTATTTGTTGACCCCGACGATCGTCTCCTCGCCGCGGTCAATCCGCGCCTGGCGCCGCGCGGCGGCCTCCTCGATGCGCAATTTCGGCATGCCGGCTTCGACCGCCTTGGTCATTCCGCCCATAGCCTCGACCTCGTCGATCAATGCCGTCGCCGCCGCGGCGATCGAATGGGTCAGGCTTTCGACGTAGCAGCTGCCCCCCAGCGGATCGATCACATGCGGGATTCCGGTTTCTTCGGCGAGGATCAGCTGCGTGTTGCGCGCGACGCGCGCCGAGGCCGGGGTCGGTAATGCCAGGGCTTCGTCGAACGAGTTGGTGTGCAATGACTGGGTGCCGCCCAGAACCGCGGCGAGCGCCTCCAGTGTCGTGCGAATGATGTTGTTGTGCGGGTCCTGCTCGGTCAGGCTCACCCCCGAGGTCTGACAGTGCATGCGCAACGCCAGGCTCGCCGGGTTCTTTGGTGCGAACTGGCGCATCAGCCGCGCCCACAGCGCCCGCGAGGCGCGCAGTTTGGCGATCTCCATAAAGAAATTCATGCCCATCCCGAAGAAGAACGACAGGCGCGGTGCAAAATCGTCGATCTTCAGCCCGCGCGACAATGCCGCGCGCACGTATTCAAGCCCGTCGGCCAAGGTAAACGCAAGCTCCTGCACTGCGGTGGCACCAGCCTCCTCCATATGATAGCCGGAAATCGAGATCGAATTGAACTTCGGCATGTGTCGAGCAGTGTATTCGATAATGTCGGCGACAATGCGCATCGATGGCCCGGGTGGGTAGATGTAAGTGTTGCGGACCATGAATTCCTTGAGGATGTCGTTCTGGATCGTGCCCGTGAGCTTGTCTTGGGGCACGTCCTGCTCCTCGGCCGCGATGATGTAGCCGGCGAGCACCGGCAATACTGCGCCGTTCATCGTCATCGACACGCTCATCCGGTCGAGCGGGATGCCTTCGAACAGGATCTTCATGTCCTCGACCGAGTCGATCGCCACCCCGGCCTTGCCGACATCGCCGACGACCCGCGGATGGTCGCTGTCGTAGCCGCGATGGGTCGCGAGATCGAAGGCGATCGACAGCCCCATCTGCCCGGCCGCCAGATTCTCACGGTAGAACCGGTTCGACTCCTCGGCCGTCGAGAACCCGGCATATTGCCGGATCGTCCACGGTCGGTTGGCGTACATCGTCGCCCGCGGTCCGCGCAGATAGGGCGGGAACCCCGGCAGCTGGGCGCATTCGATCGCGGCGAGGTCTCGGGCGGTATAAAGCGGCTTGACCAGGATGCCTTCGGGGGTGATCCAGTCGAGGCTGTCGAGCGGTTTGCCCTTCAGCTCCGACCGAGCAAGGCGCGCCCAATCATCGAGGGTTCTTGCCGGAAAGGGGCCATCATCTGCCATCGTCTTCTCCCGGGGCGGGTCAAGACTATATGGGTGCCGGCGCTTTCTCGTCCATCGGCGCCACTCCGCGCAAGGTGTGGCGGAAGACGACCGCCGCGGTCAGTAGCAGCACGGCTCCCGCCTGATGCGTAGCGGCGAGCGGGATCGGGTCGACGAGCACAAGGGTTGTGATGCCGAGCGCGACCTGCAGCAGGGCGATGGCGACTAGCCCGTGCAGCGCGGCGCGAGCCGGTCGCGGCAGGACCGCACGCCGACCGGCCGCCCACACCAGCAAGATGACAACCGCCGTCGCGACCGCGAGCAACCGGTGGTCGAACTGCACCGCCGCGATATTCTCGAACCAATTCAGGACAAACGGATGGAGCTGGGCATAGCCTTCGGGCACCAACCTACCGTCCATCAAGGGGAAGGAGTTGTAGGTGAGCCCCGCGCGCGTGCCGGCGACAAATCCGCCGGCCAAGATTGTCAACGCGACGAAGAAGAGGACGGTTTCGGAAGCCCGCCGCCAGCCGGACCCGTGATCCCGGCGCGCCGACCCCCGCACGATGCCGAGCGCCACCCAGAGGATCGCGGCATAAATCGCAAGCGCCAGTGCAAGATGGGCGACGAGCCGGTACTGGCTGACCTCAACCCGGTCGGCCAACCCGCTCTCGACCATATACCAGCCGAGGGCTCCCTGGGCGAAACCCAGCAACAGAATGCCGGCGAGCCACGGAACCATGGGCCGCGACAGCCGCCGACGCGCCAGAAACCAGACAAAGGGCCCTGCAAAGGCGACGCCGATCAGCCGCCCCAGCAGCCGATGGGCATACTCCCACCAGTAAATACTTTTGAACTCGTCCAGCGTCATCGTGAAATGGACCAGACGGTATTCGGGAATCTGCTGATATTTCGCGAATTCGGCAGCCCAGTCGGCAGCGGAGACCGGGGGCAGTATGCCGACGACCGGCTGCCATTCGGTGATCGACAGGCCGGACAGGGTGAGCCTGGTGATGCCGCCGACCACCACCATCAGAAAGATCAGTGCGCAGCAGACAAATAGCCAAGCCGCAACCGCGAGGGGCCTATCCTCAGCGGCGGGATTTCCGACGCTCGGTGACGTGACGGCGAATACGGACAAGGTGCCCGACCTCGGAAAAACCGGCATCGGACAAGGTGAGACTACCGCCGCAAAATGACAACCGCGGCCAAACGCCCCCGGTTTGTTTTCAGGCCCGCGCCGGTTCGCCTAGTGCAGGCGGTGCGCGGCGGTGACGTAGCGGAACCTGGGCCGTCCGGAAAACCTCGCCTGGCCGACCCGCACGGAGTGGAGCTTGCCCTCGATGTTGCGTCTCCAGAATTCCAGGAACCGGCGCAGTTCGGGGAAATCCGGAGCGACATCGAGCTTCTGCCAGACGAAGCTCTGCAACAGGTCGGGATGATCCGGCAGATGGTAGATGATTTCCGCGGTCGTCAGGCGATAATCGCGAAGTTCCCGCTTGTCGTCGCTCACTGTCGTGCTCATGCGCGTTCCGTCCCTTCCGGCAAACGAGCATGCGCGATCGATCGCTCCCTTACAACTCAAAAAATCAAATTAATACAAATCGTTAGCAGCCGATGACCGAGGCGGCTGCCAAGCCCGCGAGGCGCTTCCCTTGAAGCGATCGCGCGAGGGGTTAGATAGAGAGCGGCGGCAACTTATACACGATGAGTGCGTTCACCTGATGCGGTTGGACGCCACTCCTAGGATCTTCACAGCCATGAATCGGGTCTTGTCAGCGCTCGTGCTATCAGGCGGGATCGCTCTGATGGCGGGCACCCTTTGTGCTGCTCTTGCCGGAGCGCCGATACCCGAAGCGGGTGGCGCCCCGATGCAGAGCATCGCGCCGGTTGTGAGCCGAGTCACTCCGGGGGTTGTCGGTATCTCGGTGCGGGGCCGGGTGCGCGAGGACAACCCCTTGTTGCAGGATCCCCTGTTCCGGCGTTTCTTCAACCTCCAGCAGCAGCAGCCGATCGAGCGCGAGACCCAGGCGACCGGTTCTGGGGTGATCGTCGACGCAGCGCAGGGCTACGTGCTGACCAACAGCCACGTCACCGAGAACGGGAACAGCATCGAGGTCACGACCAAGGACGGTCGGCGTCTCACTGCCAGGTTGATCGGTCACGATCCCGAGACCGACATCGCGGTGCTGCAGATCCCCGCCGGTGGTCTGACGGCGGTACCGATGGGTGACTCGGATCGGCTGCAGGTCGGTGACTTTGTCCTGGCGGTCGGCAATCCGTTTGGCCTCGGTCAGACCGTGACCTCGGGGATCGTCAGCGCGCTCGGGCGTACTGGTCTTGGCATCGAAGGATACGAGGACTTTATCCAGACCGATGCGTCGATCAATCCGGGCAATTCGGGCGGTCCGCTCATCGACCTGCAGGGCCGGGTCGTCGGCATCAACACCGCGATCGTCGCGCCATCCGGTGGAAATGTCGGCATCGGTTTCGCCGTACCGATCAACATCGCGCGCCAGGTCATGGACCAGCTGATCAGCGGCGGCGAGATCAAGCGCGGCCGCATCGGCGTGGCGATCCAAGACCTGACGCCCGATATCGCCCAGGCGCTCGGGACGACGTATGCACAAGGCGCGGTGATCACCCGCGTCGAGCCCGGCTCGCCCGCCGAACGTGCCGGACTGCGGAGCAACGACCTTGTTGTCGCGGTCAACGGCGTACCGATCCGTAACGGGGCCGAGCTGAAGAACCATGTCGTCCTGGCGCGGATCGGTGATGCGGTCGATCTCACCGTGGTCCGAGGCGGCTCGGAGCGCACCGTCGCCGTTCGGGTAGATCAAGTCACCGCCCAGCGCGCGCGGGTGCGGCAGCGCTAACGCCGAATGGCGGCGCAAACGCCCTATGAAGTGCTCGGCGTCAAACCGGCCGCGAGCGCGGAGGAAATCCGCAAGGTCTATCGCCAGCTAGCCAAGCAGTTCCACCCCGATCTTAACCCGGGCAAGCCCGCGGCGGAGGAACGGTTCAAGGCGGTCTCAGCGGCTTACGACTTGCTCTCCGACCCGGAGAAACGGGGGCGCTACGACCGTGGAGAGATCGACGAAAGCGGTGCCGAGCGGCCGCAGCGCTCGTATTATCGTGGTTATGCCGAGGGCGCCGAGGGTCGGAAATACCAGCCCGAAGGCGAAATGGACCTGGGGGATCTCGAGGATTTGTTCGCGGCTTTCGGCTCCGCCGGGCGCGGTCGGCGGGCTCGCGGCGGCGAGGGGTTCAAGGCGCGCGGCGCCGACCGGCTCTTCACTTTGACCGTCGACTTTATCGAGGCGGCGACCGGCGCGAAGAAACGCCTGTCATTGGCTCCCGAAGAATGGCTCGACGTGACGATCCCCCCCGGGATCAACGACGGTCAGGTGCTGCGGTTGCGAGGGAAGGGCGGGCCCGGCCTCGGCGGCGGCCCGGCCGGCGACGCGCTGATCGAGGTGCATGTGGCACCTCACCCGCTGTTCCGCCGCGATGGCGACAATATCCAGATCGAGCTGCCGGTCAGCCTCGCCGAGGTGGTGCTCGGCGCCAGGGTGACGGTGCCGACGGTCACGGGCCCGGTGACGATGACGATCCCGAAGGGCTCGGATACCGGCTCGCAGCTGCGGCTGCGCGGCAAAGGAATTCAGCGCAAGAAGAGCCCAGGCGATCAATACGTGACCTTGAAGGTGGTGGTCGGCTCGGGTGGCGATCCGGAGCTCGCGGAATTTCTCGAGAAATGGGCGCCGCGGCACCCCTTCGACCCGCGACAGGGAATGCCCTCGTGATCGCACTCGAGGAGCTGCTCGACCGCATCGTAGGGCTCGATCGGCGCGAACTCGCCCGTTGGGTCGAAAACCGCTGGGTGCTGCCCGAGCGGCGCGACCAGACCTGGATCTTCCATGAGATCGATGTCGCCCGGGTCGAGCTGATCCTCGAGGTCCGCCGGGAGTTCGCGATCGACGACGACGCGCTCTCGCTCGTCCTCGGATTGCTCGACCAGGTCTACGACCTGCGACGGCAGCTCGGCCGGTTGTGCGACGCGCTCGCCGCCCAACCGCGGGAAATCCAGGCGGTCGTCAGGCGCGCGTTGCCGGATGCATCGCGCGACTGAAGCCAGCCTGAGCCGGGCCCGTCGCTATGCCCGCGGCATGCTCGGCCGCGTGGGCCATCGTCGTCTATGTCTAAGGAAGCCAAGTCCCGTAAGGCCAAAAGCCAACGAGCCGAGTGTGCCTGGTTCGGGGCACGGCCGCCACCTGAGCGGGTGATCGGCTTCATTGTCCCGGTGAACGAGCCATCGCTGACGAAGGTCAGCCCAGTCGGGAAGGCCAACGCGTTGTCATGCCGCGCTCGAACACCAGCGCCAAACCGCGCCGGCGATGTATTGCCCGGACGAGATCAGCGGCGCCGCGCCGCCGGTCGAACCAGCGGCTGACATAGGTGACCAGCGGCGGGAAATGGGCGCTGTTGCCCAGCAGGCCGATAAACAACGCGCTGCCAAGAACCAGCGCCCAGGTTTGGCCAACTGCCGAAACGGCCAGCCCCAGTGCCGTCATCACCGCACCGAAGATCACGATCGGCCGGATCCCGCCGATCCGGTCGGCGAGCCACCCCATAAAAATCCCGCCGCAGCCGGTGCCGAACCAGATCAGCGAGGCCGCCAACGCCACCACCTAGCGGTCGCTGCCCAGAGTGGCGGCAATCGGTTTCAGTACCACGACCGCGACGAGCGGCGCTCCGTAGGAGATCGACAGGATCACCAAGTTCAGCGATGCGGCCACCCAGGATGAGCAGCCTTCGATACTGCCGGGAATGCCGCGCGACATGACCGTCCGGGGTTCATGGTGCGAAGAGACTGGCGCAATGTCCAGGCTCGGCAGGGGTTGTTGCGATCGCGCCGCCCTGCGGAATGCACTGGTCTGGCGGAAGCTGGCCGCCCTGCTCGATATATTTTACCAGTAGGTCGAAAGCGTTCTGCGCGTGCGGCTGGATCAGCTCGAGCTGCGGGAAGGTATCCTTGTAGGTCTCGATATGGTTGCCGTTCTGCACCTCGTAAAGCCGGTAGGTCGGGCGCTGGTTCTGCTGGTCACCGCCCTTATTATCCTGGCCGGAAAGAGCCGCGGCCACGGCGCGCGCATAGGCACGGGCATGGAGATTGATCGGCAGCAATGCATCCATCGTGCCGGCGACCGTGATCAGCGGCTTTCCAATCTCGCCGGTCGTCGTGATCGCGGCGACATCAGCGCCGACATCCGAGGCCGACAGCCGGTCGATGTAGCTGTAGGTTCCGGTGCCCGATCCGTAGGTGTCGTAGGTCGGGTCGAGACGCTTTTGCCACTGACAGAGGGTGATCTCCCAGAACTCGCCCCAATAGAGGCCCCAAAGAGAGGTCGTGCCTGAGACCAGATCAGGCGGGTAGCCGGTCGAGACGATGTTCTGCGCCGCCGTGCTGGTGGGGCTGAAGCCGGACGTGGTGTAGCCAGTAAAATTAAGTATCGCCGGTGGCAGTCCGCTCAGGATGTTCGGCGCCACCGGATCGACATAAGTGCCTTCCCAGTCGACGCCGCCATCGTAGAGTTCCGGCGCGGCCTCCAGCGCCCGACGCACTTGATAGCCGCCATTCGACGTTCCGACCGCGTAAGTGCGACGCGGGCGGCTGCCGTAATACGCCGAAAGCGCGTTGCCTCCGATGCGTGTGGCCTCGATCATGAAGGGGGTCCATCGTGTGAACGGCGTGGCCGGATCGTTAGTGTAGAAATGAACCCAGACCGTCGCCGCCGGGTTGAGGCGGCAAGCCAGCGGCTCGGGCGGGGTAGCGCTGTCGAGCGAGGCCACAAAGAAATTGAGGACTCCCTTGTTTTGCGAGACGTAGGCGTAGCCCTGCTGCACCACGTAGTCGCTCCAGGCGAAGTCGCCGTTGAACTCGCTGCGCGTCCCGGAAGAACCGGCGACAACGAGCTTTCCGTTCCATTGGTCCGGCAGGCGGATCAGGATTCGCGCCTCGCCAGCGGGATCGCCGGCGATGCGCGCATCGAGCTGGAGACCCGGCACTTTCTTGGTAATCGGCGTCCGGTTCGGCGGGCTGGGCGATATTACGGAGCGGTCGGTCTGCGGGGTGAACGCGAAAGCTGGCAGGCCGGGCAGCGAATTATCGGCCGGCGTTGTGTTGGGGTTAGCCGTGGTAAGGTCGGGGCTCTCGGAGCACGTCGTATCGGCAGCATTCACAACCTGGTTGCTGAGCCGGGCGAGGAGCTGGTCGCACCTGCTCGCGGCCATGGCCGATGTGCCGGTAGTGAGAACCGCACCCAAAACGAGCCCAACGATCCAGCGCGCATCGGAGCCGCTCGACATACTTGATCCTCCCCTTTGATAGCGGCTCTCGATGCCGCGCTAGCGTGCTCGATTAGACGTTCTGGCCTGCGCGCACAAGCTACCGCGTCTGCACGACTTGCCGTAGGCCATCACATGCCTCCAAGATCGGTTTCGATTTTCCTTTGCCTCGCGATCAAAGGAGGTTCGGATGCCGGTACCATACGAGAAGCGTAACCATTCGGCTGGCTGACTTTGAACCGGCCGGAAGCGCGCAACTGCTGCGGCGAGGACTTCAACGAGGAGATCGTCGGCCGCTGGGACGAGATGGCGGCGGGGCAGTCGATCCCGATGTCAAGGTCGCGGTGCTGACCGGCGAGGAGGCGGGGGGCGCGTTTTCGGCCGGCGCCAATCTCAAAGATCCGTCAGTAATTGGGGAGTAATGAGTAATTGGGGTCAGAGTAGATTTACCAGAGTATATTTAGCAATTTCCCCAAAAACCGCGAAGATTGTGACTCTTTTCGATTAAATCCACTCTGACCCCAATTACTCAATTACCCTCAATTACTACCAATTACTAGAAGTGCAACAGGATTTGGCGTCATCTGCAGCTCGCCCTCACCCGCCTCCCCCCGGACTAGATCCGGGGCACCCTCCCCCGCGATGCGGGAGAGGGTCGATCACAGCGTCCGAAACCGCGCCCTTGCGGCACGCTCGATGGCGGCTGCGATCAGTCGGTCGATGCTGAGCCGATGACGCAACAGCTCTACGACACTCAGCTCCTCCTGTTTCGCCTCGCCGTTGGACGCGACCAGATCGCAGGCGATCGCATAAGCGGTCTCGCGCAGCTTGGCCGGGAGTGCCGCCTTGATCGCCGTCAGGGTCACCTCTAGCCC
>Ga0209448_10000401_pt1 | contig 14723 bp, 11 predicted proteins | sample BogFormECP14_OM2_FD_188245 | JGI IMG/M metagenome (GOLD analysis project Ga0209448, IMG submission 188245) | Bog forest soil microbial communities from Calvert Island, British Columbia, Canada - ECP14_OM2 (SPAdes) (version 2) | ecosystem: Environmental > Aquatic > Freshwater > Wetlands > Bog ... | reverse complement strand
TAGCTGAGCACAATGCGATCGAGGTCGATGGAGATAATTAACGGTTCGGGAGCGGGGCGTCCGTCCGGTTGTCGACGGAAGACCCGCCTTTTCGTCGGGAAGACGATGCCAGAAAACTCTTTGTGATCGTAGACATAGTGTGCGGCTTCAGCGGTGCCATCGATTTCGACGTTGTAGTCCTGTCGCCTCAACAATCCTTGCCGGTCGAAGTAGAGTGTCTGCTCTGTGCTGTGGGTCGCGATATCCGCGGGGAAGCGGACTTTCAAACGACGCCACGTTTCACCTGCCTCTTGCCACGGCTCTACTTCTTCTGACTCAACGCCGGGTCTGGCGAGCAGAAACGGAGTGTTCAGATAGGTCCACATGGCGTATCCCGCGAAGTAGGCGGTTTGCAAATCGCTCCAGGTGCCGGCGTGTCCTCCGAAGGAGGCGCGGGGTTGAAGGAGTTCTTCGAGCACCTTACCGTTCGCGTCCTCAATTGCGACTCGTTGCGGTTCGAAGCACGACCTTCGATCGGGAGAACCGAAAGGCCAGTGCGAAACCTTCTCGTCGCGGAGGCTGACAGTCACGGTTACGTCCGCCAGGACACCGGCTTTGCCCTTGGCAGTCCAGAGCACCCCGCCATCGATCAGGTGGGCTGAAAGCGTGCTGAAACGGTTCCAACGTTCAAGGCCGCCGTGAGCGGCGATTGCCTGCTGCGCGAGCTGATTCATCGTCCTTCTCCTTGGTTCACTAATCTTGGTTCCCCAAATTGGGCGTTCCCGCTCTCGTGGAAAATGTCTCGATGATCGCCTCGGCGATCGCGTCGGCATACTCGTCGAGCACGAAGTGGCCGCCGTCGAAATAGCGCAGCCCGGCCGCCGGCACGACTTGCTTGATGATTTCTGGAGCCACTGACGAAAAGACAGGGTCATTTCGGCCCCACACGATGAGCGACTTCGGCTGCCGGTCTTTAAGATAGGCCTTCCATTCCGGGTAATGCGGGATGTTTGCCGTGACGTTCATAAACAACCTTGACATGAAGGCCCGAGTGGCCGGGATCGAGAACGCATAACCATCAATCGCCCAGTAGTCCGGATTCAGTGCCTCGGGCCGGTGCGCTCCCCTCTTGTGGAGGAACATGGAACGCTCCACCGTGGCAAATTGCTCGGTCTCGGCCAGAGTCTCCGGGGTTTCAGGACCGCCGAGGTGTTCGTACACTTTCAGGCGGTCGGCGTTCCAACCCTCCACGGCAATGGTGAAGTTCTGAAAAATCAAGCCGGCGATCCGCTCAGGGTGGGCTGTCGCGATCCGCATTCCGATCGGGCCGCCGATGTCGTGCATATATAGAATGACTGGCCCGGGCGCGGTCTGCGCGATGAACGCTTCGACGGCCATTGTCATATCGTCGAAGGTCGGTCGCAGGATCGTCGGGGCAGGCGCCTCGCTGTACCCCATGCCGGGATAGTCCGGCGCGATGACATGAAACCTATCCGCGAGACGCGGAATGAGGTCGTGGAATGAGTACGAGGACGACGGAAAGCCGTGCAACAGTATGATGCTCGGCTTCGACGGGTCCCCGGCTTCGCGATAGAAGATCTTCAGCCCTAAAACGTCGGCAGTCTTGAAATTCATAAACCACTCCCCACTGATGCTCTTGAACGTGTTCTGCGACCCCAGTCTTATCCGGAACGAGGACAGCTCGGGGACCGACGGTTCCAACTTTCAAGACGAGGATCTAAAAAGCAGGAAACACTCGTCTGTCCCCGTGTTTCTGCCGTGCTCACACGAACAACCCAAATTGCGAACGCTGCAGTTTTAATGATTCGCCGTTATGCTAGCAACGTCTCTTGGAGCGATGCGGCGATGACCTGGGCCGGTGTTTCCACCGCGGCGGGCAGCCGGACGTCGATCCAGTCTTCGATGTCCTGCATGACCTGGCGCTTGTCGAGGTCGTTGAGAAGATCGTGAAACCCTCCCTCGTAAAGCTTTAAGGTTTTGTCCGCGGAGCCGGCAAGATCGTAAAAGTGCTGACTGCCGCTGGGCCTCGTGTTCTGGTCGGCAGTGCCGTGAAGAATCAGCACAGGCAGCGTCATCTCGGGAAATTCCTTCTTGAGTCGCTCGTCGGCGCGGACCATCGCCGCCATCGTTCGTGTGGGCTGAGTTTCGTGCGCAATCAGAGGGTCCTCATTCATAGCTTCCACGACTTTCGGGTCCCGCGAGAATCTCTCATTCGGAAGATGCAAGATGTGGGCATGAGGCGCAAGGTAGCCGAGTCCTTTGAAAACCGCGAGGGCGAAATCGGGCGCGGGCAATTCATGGGCGAAGCTTTCGCAGATCAATCCAGCCAGTTCAGTCTGGTGATCGAGCGTATAGAGGCAAGAGACAACCCCGCCTGCGCTGTGACCTAGGAGGAAAACCGGCAAGCTCGATTCTCGCGACCTTGCCACCTTAACCACCGCTTCGACGTCGCTGACGTAGTCCTCAAAGTTGTCGACGTAAAAACGTTCCCCATCAGAATTGCCGCGACCGCGCAGGTCCACGGCGTACACGGCTAAGCCATCCGCAACAAATTGTTCGGCCACCCACTCGTAGTAGCCGCTATGGGCGTTAAAACCTGGAACAATGACGACAACGGCGCGAGGTTGTTGTTTTGGACGCAGCGACCGAAAGAAAATTCTTTGACCGTCTGCTCCTTCGACTCTTTCTCCACTATTTGTAAAGTCTGACATTGCGATTCTCCTTTTTGTGAATTTGTAGTTTTCTCAATTTCCTGAGGTGTTCTCCCAGGTTACTCAGTAAGGCGCGAACTGTGAGTCCGACGCGAGGAAGGCGGCAGCCTGCCTCGTGAAAGACTCGTGAAACTGAAACAGGGCCCCGTGCCCGGAGTCGGGATAAGTGAGCAGCACCGCGTTCGGCAAGTGCTCGCTCAGCAGATAGGAATTTCTGACCGGGATTAAGATGTCGAACACGCCGCTCACCACGAGGCATGGCTGGCAAATTTTGCGGAGTTTATCGAAGCGCTCGCCGACAAAGCTTTCCCAGGCGTGAAAAGCGGCGATCTGTGCCTTTGCAACCTCGGGGCCCGATGCGGGTTCACGATCCTGGTTGCGTTGTGCCAGTCTTGCTATGAAAGCCTCTCCTGCCGCTTGACTCGATGCGCTCGGCGCGAAGAAAAGCTTCACTAGCCTTTGCGATGATGTGAGATTGGAAATGAAGATCGTTTTCACCGCCGGCTTTTCCATGCGCATGATTTCCTCACCACCCTCGGGAGCGGTGCCGACCAACAGCATTTTCCGTACAAGGGACGGTCGCGCGAGAGCTATTTCTTGCGCGACCATCCCACCGAGGGAGAACCCAAGCAAATCCACGCCTTCGAGGCCGAGCGCATCCATGAAAGCCAGCGCATGCGCTGCCATTCCCGCAACCGTCTCGGGGACCTTGCCAGTTGAGCGCCCGACGCCTGCGTTATCGAACAAGATGACGTCTCGCCCCGACGCAAGGACATCGCTGACCGCAGGATCCCAATTGTCGAGATTCCCCGTGAAGTGTTGCAGACACACGAGAGGATGCGCGGAGCCGCCGCCGAAGCGGCGGTACGCGTACCTTTCGTTCCTCACCTGGAGAAACTGCGTTGGCGCGGTGGCATTACTCGGAACGATCGTTAGGTTTGACATATTGACCTACCCTCTTCCGGAACAGCGAGATGCACCGTTCTCAGCTAATGGTTTGACACACTCGTGCGTTTGGTCATTTTCACTTCTCGTGTCCAGTTATTTCTGCGGGGGAGCGGGAACTGTGAACTCCACCACTTTGCTGCAACCGGTGATCGGCCTGTGAATTGTGTCGGCCAATTCGAAGCGCACTTTGTGCGGGCCTGGCTGCAGCCCCACGAAGACCACCGTCTCTCCGCTTGTGTCGACCGTAGGCCAGGATTGGTCGTCCAGGAAATAGTGCAGATGGCCAACGCGCGGCGACACTTCCAAAGCAGCTTTACCGAACACCGGTAGAATCCGGAGATTTTCGGTCCGGTACTGAATGAAGACGCGCCCCAGGGCCAACTGTTCCGGAATCGGGGGATCGACAATCAGCTTCGGCGCGGGTTCGTTGGGGATTGCTACAAGCGGAGTTGGCCCTTTGACGTCCTTGGCAGTCTGTGCCGAGGCCGAGGGGGGGTGAATGGTGCAGGCGACGCTGGCGAGGGCAGCCATCATGACCACCTTTGTTGTAGTGAGCATTTGAATCCTCCATTGTGAGTAGTGGTTCGCTAGCATCGCTTGTTAGGATGCAAAGCCAAACTTGAGCATGTTCTCCCAGGCGGAACAATCGCGCCATTACACCATGGTCGCGATCGTTACCTAGGTAGTGGTTCGCATCCTTGCCCGGTCGACTCCAGACAATGTTGATTGCGGAATGGGGTGGCCCTACTACCAAAGTAGCGCCACGACCATCGTCTAATTGTTTTGCCTTCACCCTTCTGCTTTTATGCCCTCAGCCGGGACGCTCGTTGAGGCGGACTCCCGCGAGAGATTGTCCTGAGAAAAGAGAAGTGATCATGGACCTCCAACGAAAACAGCAGAACTTCACACCGGCCGTCGCTGAAACCGGAGCTGACCCCCGGAACAACAGGCGCTTTATCCTCGCTTCAGTGGTAGCTGTGTTTTGCGCCCTTCCCATTCTTGTTGGCCCCAGTTGGGGCCAGACGGGTCGGGCTGTCATTGAACAGCGATTCGTCGAAAGGGAGCAGCCGTTGAAACACGATGCTCCAAGCGCAGATGAATCGATTCGTCCTTTCCATATCAATGTTCCTGAAGATCAGCTTGTGGACCTCCGGCAGCGGTTGGCGGCGACACGCTGGCCTGAGGCAGAGACGGTGGCTGATGGATCTCAAGGAGTTGAGTTGGCAACCATGAGAGATCTAGTCCGCTATTGGCAGAACAACTATGACTGGCGGAAGGCAGAAGCAAGACTGAACGCGTTGCCGCAGTTTGTGACGACAATCGATGGCCTGGATATCTACTTCATCCAAGTCAAATCGCGATACCCGAACGCACTGCCGCTCATCATCACTCACGGCTGGCCTGGTTCGATCTTTGAACTACTGAAAGCCATCGGACCGCTCACCGATCCCACCGCGTACGGGGGCCGAGCCGAGGATGCCTTCGACGTCGTCATACCGTCGCTACCTGGCTTCGGCTTTTCGGGTAAGCCCCATGACACGAGCTGGAATCCCGACCATATTGCCCGCGCCTGGGACCTATTAATGAAACGTCTCGGATATGCGCGTTATGTCGCTCAAGGCGGCGATTGGGGAGCGCTTATCTCAGAGGTGATGGGCAGGCAAGCTCCGCCGGGACTGCTTGGTATCCACACCAACTACCCTGCAACGGTGCCGGCGGAGATAGCAAAGGCCATTAGCGGCGGCGATCCAGCGCCGCCCGGGTTGTCAGCGGATGAGAAGGCCGCTTTCGATGCAATCAGTGCATTTTTCGCGAAACTTGCCGGCTATCGCGTCATTCAAGGCACGCGGCCACAAACCATAGGCTACGCGCTGACCGATTCGCCGGCCGGTTTTGCGGCGTGGATGTATGACTACAACAGGGGTGAGCCACAGCGGTTGCTCACTAAGGACGAGGTACTGGACGACATCACTCTGTACTGGTTAACCAACACGGCCGCATCTTCGGCACGGATCTATTGGGAAAACAACAATGCCAGTTTGTCTACTTCTACTGTCGTTCGGACGACAGAAATCTCGGTTCCCGTCGCGGTAACAGTGTTTCCGGGCGAAGTCTATCGGGCGCCAAAGAGTTGGACGCAGCGGGCCTTTCGCAATCTCATCTATTTCAACGAGGTCGATAAGGGCGGCCACTTCGCAGCCTGGGAGCAGCCGCAGCTCTTTGCTGAAGAGCTTCGAGCGGCGTTCCGATCGCTGCGCTAACAACATTTCGCAATGCGCGTGACGACGAGGACATTTAGACGGAGGAACAATTATGAAACGGATGATTTTCTTGCTGGTTGCGGTTGCATCGCTGGCTGGCCTTCTCGCCTGGAAGCCTGCATCTGGGAACGCACTTGAAAAAGGCTCTCCGGTCGAGGCCTCTCCGATCTACGGAGTCACAATCCCGCCCGGATACCGCGACTGGAAAATGATCGCCGCGGCCCAGCTATTAGTGCCAGGCAAGATTGACCAATTGCGCGCCCAGTTCGGCAACGACATAGCCATTAGAGCCTATAAGGAAGGGACACGGCCGTTCCCTGACGGCTCGATCATCGTCGCGTTGCACTGGAATCGCGTCCCGTCGAAAGACAACAACGAAGTCCTGTCCGGACCGTTCCCCGGTGCTCAATCTTTTCTTGTTGAGTCCCGCGTGAATATGCAGATCATGGTCAAGGACTCAAAAAAGTACGCCGCGACGGGCGGCTGGGGGTTCGGTGACTTTAAGGATGGCAAGCCTGGCGCCGAAGCGTTGCACAAAACCTGCTTCGCCTGCCATGAACCTGTCAAAGATCGCGACTTTGTCTTCACCCATTACGCACTTTAAATATGACATGAAGTTTATTTCATCGGTGAACATCGGTTCATCGGCCTCATAAGCTAGAAAGGACGCGTTATGAGCTTCGACTACGACGTGGTGATCATCGGATCGGGATTCGGTGGGAGTGTTGCCGCTCTTCGGGCCGCAGAGAAGGGCTACCGGGTTGGCATCATGGAGTCCGGCAGGCGGTGGAAAGACGAACAGATTCCGAAGACTCAGTGGGATCTGCCGAGTTTCCTATGGCTCCCTGCAGCAGAGTTGTATGGAATCCAAAGGATGGAGTATCTGGACGATGTGCTCATACTGTCGGGAGCAGGTGTGGGCGGCGGCTCGCATGTCTACGGCAATACCTTGTATGTGCCTCCAAAGAAGTTCTTCGATGCGCCCGGGTGGGCCGGGATTACCGACTGGGCCGACGAACTGGCTCCATGTATTGATCAGGCAACCCGAATGCTCGGCGTCGTGCGCTACCCGTATATGCCGACCGATGCCGATCGGGCCATGCGGCAGGTCGCGATCGAGATGGGAAGAGGCGAGACGTTCAACAAGGCGCCGGTAGGTGTCTACTTTGGCAGCCCTGGCGTCGAAGCCGACGATCCGTACTTTGGCGGGGTTGGCCCGCGGCGCAGCGGCTGCATCTCATGCGGGAACTGCTGTATCGGGTGCGGCCACAATGCCAAGAACAAACTGACGACGAACTATCTCTATCTCGCTGAGAAACTAGGCGCCGAGATTCATGAACTGCACGAAGTGTACGATCTTGTTTCGCTCGACGGAGGCGGATTTGAAGTGCATACCCGCCATCCCGGCTGGGCGCAGCGAGCGGCGCATGTCGAGCATCATATCTACACCGCCGAGCAGGTGATCGTGGCTGCGCACGCGTATGGTTCTTCCAAGCTGCTCCTCCACATGCAGCACAAGCGCAGCCTGCCAGGCCTTTCGAGCCAACTCGGGCAACGAGCGCGGACGAACTCCGAACAACTTATATACGTTACGCGAACGCACGAAAAATGGAAGAGTGATCCGGAGAAGATCCACATCCAGCCAGGGTCGGTGGCGATCACCTCTGGCGTATGGCCGGACGCGGTGACGAGCATCGAGCCCACCTACTGGGGAGTTGGAAGCAATATATTCGCGTTGCTCGGAACCTACCACCAGCATGGTGAGCAGAAGCATCCGTTCGAGTCCTGGCTAAAGCAGCTACTTCAGAATCCCAACGAGGTGCTCAGCTTCGCTGACCCGCGCCATTGGTCCGAGCGGTCCTTCGTCGCACTGTGCATGCAGACGACTGACACTTCGATCGATCTGTATTGGAAAGACGGCCTGCTGCGGAGCCGGTTAGGCCCGGGCACACCTCCCTCGGTTCACATTCCGGTCGTCGAAGACTTTGTCGACCGACTGGCAAAGAAGCTGGACAGCAGGGAGGGAGCGTTGCTCACGGAAGTCATCAATCGCAACGCCTCCGCTCACTTCGTCGGCGGGATCCCGATCGGTGACAGCAGCGAAAGCGGCGCCGTCGATCCTTATCAACGTGCGTTCGGTCAGCCGGGCCTTCACGTCATGGACGGGAGCGTGATGCCAGCCAACCCGGGAGTCAACCCGTCACTCATGATTACAGCACTGGCCGAGCGCGCCATGTCGCTCTGGCCGAACAAGGGAGACGCAGACACCAGGCCACCCCTGGGTTCCGGATACGAGCGCGTTCGGCCGGTAATGCCGCGCAGTCCAATAGTGCCTGCTGGCGCTCTAGGCGAGCTGCGACTCGACGCGAAGAAATCCGACATCATCCCAGAGTATCCCTATTAAACTGGGCGCTACGACAAGGAGAAGCCGATGACTGATCTCGCTACTGACGCCTTCAGGACTATCGCGAAGCGCGACGCGATCCCTAACGACTTCGTTGTTCCCTACTACCTGGACGACCGCAAACTACGGATCGCGATCGCGCGTGTCGACCAGCGACTCTACGCGTTCGATGACCTCTGCACTTGCACCGACGTGGCATGCCCGCTGTCGGGTGGCCTGCTCAAAGGGACGACGATCATGTGCCAATGCCACGGCTCCCGGTTCGACATTACCACGGGAGCCGTAATCAACGGCCCGGCGACCGAGGCACTCAACGTCTACGAAGTGCAGGAAGTCGAGGGCAGCATTCGAATCCGAGCCGGTGTGTCGCTAAAGCAGATCAAGTTGTGATAAACCTTTGTAGATTTTATTCGACCTCTGGGGTGAAGATGCATCCATATTCTCAATTGCCTGTGCCGGCGGTTGCCTCATGCGCTGTTCTCGCAATCGACGACCGACAGCATGCTCTGTTCCGGGAGTCCTCGACCTTTAGAGCCAGGTTATGCGTTTCTCAGCGCAGGGGCGAACGACATTTGTGGGAGACAACATGAGCAAGGTGCAGAAACGCTATCTGTTGATCGGCGGAGTTCTTGGCTTGATCGTGCTCGTTCTGATTGTTGGAGCGGTTCGGCCGTACAAGCAAGCCATGGGTGCGCCGCCAAGCACTCCGGATGTCGCCGTGGCGGAGGTTCAGAAGGAGGATGTTCCGATATATGCGGAGTGGATTGGCACGCTTGACGGTCTGGTCAACGCTGACGTCCGGGCCCAGGTCACCGGCTACCTGCTAAAGCAAGGCTATCAGGAGGGGGCTTTTGTTAAGCAGGGCCAACTTCTCTTCCAGATCGATCCGCGGTCTTTTCAGGCGGCACTGGATCAGGCTCAAGGCCAGCTTGCACAGGCCAAGGCGGCGCTCGCCAACGCCGAAGCAGTGCAGCACCGGACTGAACTCGACGTCCAACGCTACAAGCCACTGGCAGAACAGCAGGCAGCCAGCCAGCAAGATCTCGACAATGCGGTTCAGAACAATCTCGCAGCGCTGGCTACCGTAGAAACGGCCAAAGCTCAGATCAAGACGTATGAGGCGGCGGTTGAAACTGCGAAGATTAATCTTGAGTTCACTCGCCTGGTTGCACCCATCGACGGCATTGCCGGACAGGCCCAACTGCAAGTTGGCGCACTGGTGACACCCGGCAGCGGGATCGTCACTTCCGTTTCCACGGTGGATCCGATCAAGGTTTACTTCACCGTTGGCGAGCCGCAGTATCTGGCATGGCGGCGGCGCTTTCCAACGGAAACCAGCCGTTTGGAAGCCGACAAGGAACTGCGCCTGCAACTGATTTTGGCGGACGGCTCGACATATGCACACGAGGGAAAATTCTATTTTGCCGACCGCCAGGTGAATGAGACCACTGGAGCGATTCGAATCGCCGGGCTCTTTCCCAATCCAAACAATATTCTGAGACCCGGCGGCTACGCCAAGGTCCGCACCGTGATCCGGACCCAGCCGGGGGCGTTGCTGGTTCCGCAACGGGCAGTGTCGGAACTGCAAGGTGGCTACCAGATTGCTGTCGTTGGCGCCGACAACAAAGTTGACGTTCGAACCGTCACCGTCGCAGACCGGGTTGATAACCGATGGATTATCGCGAACGGGCTGAACCCGGGAGATAGAGTCGTTGTTGAAGGAGTGCAGAGAATGCGCAGTGGTGTGCACGTGAATCCCAAGCCATACACGGCCCAGAACCAAGGATCGGCAACTCGATAAGGACGGATTCCCCATGTCGAAATTCTTCATCAACCGTCCCATCGTCGCCATGGTGATATCTATCGTCATGGTGTTGGTTGGCACACTCACCGTGCTGAGCTTGCCCGTCGCACAGTTTCCCAACATCACTCCACCCGAAATTCAAGTGCTCGCCACCTACGTCGGCGCTGACGCGCAGACGCTGGAGCAAGCGGTGGCTACTCCTATCGAGCAGCAGATGAACGGAGTCGACAACGAGAATTACATGTACTCGCTGAACGCCACGGGTAACTCAACCACCAGTCTGATTGTCAACTTTGACGTAAAGACCGACCCGAACACCGATTTCATTCTCACGCAGTCACGGGAAACCCAGGCAGCTTCTCAGCTTCCATCGGACGTCACTAACTACGGCGTCACAGTGCGCAAATCGGTGACAGCGCCGCTGATGTGGGTTGCGCTTTACTCTCCGCACGGAACATATGATGCAAGGTTTCTGGCGAACTACGCCTACATCAACATCACCGACCCGATCCTTCGGTCGCCCGGCATCGGCAACGTGCAGGTATTCGGCGCCGGTCAATATGCGATGCGTCTATGGGTAAAGCCGGACACGCTGGCGAAACTTGGCATCACCGTTCCGGAAATCGTCAGTGCGATTCAATCACAAAATACCGTGAACCCCGCAGGCAAAGCCGGAGGCGAACCCGCTCCGAAAGGCCAGGAGTATACGTATTCGGTACTGGCTCAGGGACGCTTGGTTTCGCCAGAGGAATTCGGCAACATTGTGGTTCGCGAGACGCCTGACGGTGCGACGGTGCGCGTGCGCGACGTCGCTCGCATCGAACTGGGCGCTCAAGACTACAGCGTTGCCGGGCGTTTCAATGGCAAGCCGGGCGCAATTATTGCAGCCTACCAATTGCCCGGATCGAACGCGGTCGACGCAGCCGCCGGCGTCAAGAAAATAATGGCGCAGATGAAAGAGCGATTCCCCGAGGACATGGATTTTGCCGTTTCCCTGGACACGACGCTTTCTGTCACGCAGGGTATCAAGGAAATCGTTGAGACCCTCGTGATCGCGCTGGTCCTGGTCATCATCGTTGTTTTCCTTTTCCTTCAGGGCTGGCGCGCAACGCTGATCCCGCTGCTGGCTGTGCCGGTTTCGCTGGTGGGCACGTTCGTGCTCTTCCCGTTGTTCGGCTTTTCCATCAATACACTCTCTCTTTTCGGGTTGGTGCTGGCGATCGGCCTGGTGGTGGATGACGCAATCGTTGTCGTCGAGGGTGTGGAACGGCATATCGAAGAGGGCATGACTCCAAAGAATGCGGCGCTAAAGGCGATGGAGGAACTGTCGGGTCCCGTGGTGGGAATCGCCCTGGTTCTCTCCGCGGTATTCGTGCCCACCGCCTTCATTCCCGGGATCACCGGCAGGTTGTATCAGCAATTCGCAGTCACGATCGCCATCTCGGTCATACTCTCCGCGTTCAACGCGCTCACGCTCAGCCCGGCCCTGGCCGCATTGCTTCTTCGACCGCGCGAAGAGAGCCATGGCCTGTTGCAGAGATTCTTCGATTGGTTCAACCGCGTGTTTGAGCAAGCCACAGAGGGCTATGTCAGTTGGAGCGGTGTCCTGCTCAAGAAAACAGTAGTGGCGGTTGTGCTTCTGCTGGTCTTTTGCCTAGCCGCGGGATTCTTCGCTAATCGGGTGCCGTCGAGCTTTCTTCCCGACGAAGATCAGGGCTATGCCTACGTGAATCTGCAATTGCCCAATGACGCATCGTTGGAGCGAACATCGCAGGCAGCGACGCAGATCGAAAACATTCTGGCGAACACACCGGGTGTGAAGTACACGACTAGCGTGATCGGCTTCAGCTTGCTCAGTTTCGTTCGCACCAGCTACAACGCCTTCTTTGTGGTCACGCTGAAGCCGTGGGACGAACGCACGTCCAGAGCCGAGCAGTTTCAAGCGATCAAGGCGCATTTGAATCAGCAGCTTTCCAAATTGCCAGCGGGAATCGCATTCAGTTTTTCTCCGCCGGCCATCCCGGGCGTAGGCACCGCAGGCGGATTCACCTTCATCCTCGAAGACCGCTCCGGCGGCAGCATCCAATTTCTGTCGCAAAACTTGAACACGTTTCTTGACGCGGCACGAAAGCGGCCGGAGATCGCGAGCCTGAGTACGACTTTTCTGCCCAGTGTTCCTCAGAAGTTCGTCGACGTCAATCGTGACAAGGTGTTGAAGCAGGGCGTCAATCTTCCCGACGTCTACCGCACCATCCAGGCGTTTATGGGGGGATATTTCATCAATTACTTCAACCGCTTTGGCCGCCAGTGGCAGGTCTACATCGAGGCCGAAAGCGAAGACCGCGCCAGCGCTGAGAATGTCGGGCGATTCTATGTCCGAAACAACAAGGGCGAGGCCGTTCCGCTGTCTACGCTCACCACAGTGAAATCGCAACTCGGTCCTGAATTCACCCAGCGCTTCAACGAGTACCGTTGCGCACAAATCAACGGGAGCGCAGCGCCGGGCTACAGCGCCGATCAGGCGACCGCAGCCCTCGAAGAAGTTTTCAAACAAAGCATGCCGCGCGAGATGGGATTCGACTACTCCGGAATCTCGTATCTGGAGCAGAAGGCCCGCCAGGGAGTGCCACCCGCGGCCATCTTCGGCCTGTCGCTGCTATTCGTGTTTCTGATTCTGGCGGCTCTTTATGAAAGCTGGTCGCTGCCGTTCAGCGTTCTGCTCAGCACGCCGGTAGCTGTCTTTGGAGCGTTTCTCGTGTTATGGCTGCGCCGCATTCTGCTCAGCGTTTTCCTGCCGCCGTATATGGTGCAGATTGAAAGCGACGTCTACTCGCAGATCGGGTTGATCATGCTGATCGGCCTCGCGGCGAAGAACGCGATTTTGATCGTCGAGTTTGCCAAGGAACAGTACGAACACGGAAAACCGCTGGCCGAGGCCGCGCTTGAAGGGGCGAGGCTGCGGCTGCGACCGATCCTAATGACATCATTCGCGTTTATCCTGGGCTGTCTTCCACTGTGGACAGCGAGCGGGGCAGGTTCGGTCGCTCGCCAGATTATGGGAACGGCGGTAATCGGCGGAATGCTCACCGCCAGCGCGATTGGAATCTTTTTCATCCCCGGCATTTTTTATATGGTCGAGAAATGGTCGGGTGCGGGAAAGGAACCCGCATCCGGCATATTGCCGGCTGCGCCTTCGCCCGCGCCCGGAGACTGAGGCTGCTGCATGGTTGCGAACAGAACGCGGGCTCAATGGAATCAAGTGCCATGAACATCGAGAAAATGAGAACCGAGAAAACGAACACCGGAAAATTGTTGACCGTCATTGTCGGGTCCGCCATGTTGGTCGGTTGCATGGTTGGGCCCAAATATCATCGGCCTGCGGTTCCGACTCCACCCTCTTATCGTGATCCGGCGGACAATCCACAGCTCCAGGCACAGACCACATCGTATGCCGATCTTCCCTGGTGGCAGGTATTTCAGGACCCGAAGCTGCAGGAACTTATTCGCACGGCACTCAAACAGAACTACGATCTGCAACTCGCCACGGAACGCATCAACGCTGCCCGGGCTCAGGTTGCAGTTACGCGTTCCAGCCTGTTCCCTCAGGTCTCCGGCAACGCCAATTTCGGCGGCGGCAAAGAAAACATTGCCCAGTCCCGGTATAACTTCCTGACCTTGACCGCCGACGCGGCGTTCCAGTTGGATTTCTTCGGCCGGCTACGCCGTGCCAGCGAAGCAGCCCGCGCCGAACTACTGGCCACCGAAGATGCGCGCCAGGTCGTCGCCCTGACCCTCGTTAGCGACGTGGCGAGCGACTATTTCACGCTGCTGCAACTCGATTTGCAACTCAGGATCACTCGTGAGACGGTCACGACCCAGACTGATTCGGTCAAACTTACCCAGCTGCGGCTCGACCACGGAGTCGCCACCAAGTTGGATGTGCTTCAAGCCCAACAGGTGCTAGACACGGCCAATGCGGCGATCCCGGAGTTGGAGCGGCAAATTGCCCAAGAAGAAAACGCCATCAGCATCCTACTGGGCAACTACCCGCAAGACGTTGCACGCGGGATTCCGCTCGTCGAGCAAACACTTCCGCCTGAAGTTCCCGCCGGCCTTCCATCTTCGATCATCGAGCGCCGCCCCGATATTCGAGAGGCGGAACAGATCTTGATTGCCGCAAACGCCGACATCGGAGTCGCCAAAGCTCAGTTTTTCCCGCAAGTCTCTCTGACCGGGGGAGGCGGCGGTTCATTTGGTCGAAGCTCCGCCTTCTCAAGCCTAATGACGACGCAGCTAGGCATCTGGTCCTATGGTGCACAGGTGAGCCAGCCGATCTTCACCGGAGGCGCGCTGAGGGGGGATTTACATCTGGCTGAGTCTCAACACCAGCAAGCTCTGATCGGCTACCGGGAAGCCATCCAGCACGCTTTTGGAGAAGTCTCGGACGCGCTCATCGGTTACGAGAAACTTCATCAGGTCCGGACACGCCAGCAGGATTCGGTAGCCGATCTGCAGGAAACCGTCCGCATTTCCACCCTTCGCTACAAGGGCGGCACCACGACATATCTCGAAGTGCTCGACGGACAGCGGTCGCT
>Ga0209448_10000400_pt1 | contig 14759 bp, 11 predicted proteins | sample BogFormECP14_OM2_FD_188245 | JGI IMG/M metagenome (GOLD analysis project Ga0209448, IMG submission 188245) | Bog forest soil microbial communities from Calvert Island, British Columbia, Canada - ECP14_OM2 (SPAdes) (version 2) | ecosystem: Environmental > Aquatic > Freshwater > Wetlands > Bog ... | reverse complement strand
ACCGAGATCATTCATTCGCGATCGCGCTCGCGGCTGGGCCCGCGAAAATCGTGAGGCGGAGCAGATTGCGACGCGAATGACCGACTCCATATCTTTCGCAGTCGGCAATCCGCGATTCGATAGCCTTCTCGTTGTGCGCCTTAGCGCCATGGGAGACATCATCCACACACTGCCGGCTGCGGCCGCGTTGCGCCAGGCTTTTCCTCACGCCACCTTGGGATGGCTTATCGAAGAGCGCTGGGCAGAACTGCTGTGCACGTTGCGCTATCCGCGTTCTGGACGACGCTCTCCGCAGCGTCCGCTGGCTGACCGCGTCCATGCTGTCAACACAGCGGAATGGCGTCGCGCGCCGTTCTCATTCAACACCTGGCAGCAGATAGCTGTGGGCTTGAGTCAGTTACGCGGAGTTCAATACGACGCGGTGATTGATTTTCAAGGCGCGGTGCGTTCGGCGCTGCTGGCACGCTGGTCGGGCGCGCCCATTGTGTATGGAAGCGCACAACCGCGGGAGAACGCTGCCAGCATGTTTTACACACGGAAAATGTTGACGAACGGCACGCATGTCGTCGAACAGGCGCTGGCGTTGGCGGGAGCCGTCGTTCCAACTGCTGGTATTTCAACGGCGATTGCGAAATCTCAGGTACAGTTTCCGGTGGATCCGGATGCAGAGAGCAAGATTACAAGACTCACGGTGGATGTGAAGGACTTCGTGATTCTCAATCCCGGCGCGGGTTGGGGAGCGAAGAGGTGGCTGTCAGAGCGTTACGGTCAAGTTGCGAATGAACTCGCAAAAGACGGAATATGTTCGCTCGTGAATTACGGGCCGGGAGAAGAAGAGTTGGCCGTGGCGGTGGAAGCCGCCAGCGAAGGAGCGGCGCGAAAGATCTCCTGCTCGATTTCTGAATTGATCGCGCTCACGCGCCGGACTCGCCTGCTCATCGGCGGCGATACCGGGCCAATGCACTTGGCGGCGGCATTGAAAATTCCGGTGGTGGCGATTTTTGGTCCGACAAATCCGGCGCGCAACGGGCCATTCGGAACACGATCGATTGTCCTGCGAAGTGCGAGCAGCATGACCGACCACACCCGGCACCGCGAATCGGAACAGGGGTTGCTCGAAATTACTGCGGGTGAAGTCATCGCCGCGGCTCGGAAACTATTGCAAGGTCAATTTGCAAAACCTCATGGTGCGAAACCATATTGAAGAACCCAAGTGAGTGAAGTTTCACAATCCGGCGCGCGAGCCTCCGAGACCACTGGCGACACCTGGTCGCGCGTGGCCCGACGTATCCGCGTGCCAGTGGGATTTATTTTTGCGGTCGTCTTCGTGTTGCTGGCGCGGCCAACGAGAAATTCGCTCATCGCGGGCACACTGGTGCTGATTCCTGGGCTGGTCTTACGCGGGCTGGCTTCCGGCCACGTGCAAAAAGACAAGCAACTCACCACTAGCGGTCCTTATGCCTACACTCGCAACCCTCTTTACCTGGGCTCGTTGATAATGGCCGCCGGGTTCGCTATCGCGGCGCGCAGTTGGTGGATCGTCGCAATTATGTTGGTGATGTTTGCCGTAATTTATGTTCCGGTCATCGCCGGCGAGGAGCGCTATCTGCGTCGGACGTTTCCCGAATACGACGACTATGCCCGTCATGTGCCGCGTATGTTGCCGCGGCTTACGCGCTACGGTGACCGGCAGGGCGCGTACTCTTACGCACGCTACTGGAAGCACCGCGAGTACGAGGCAAGCATTGGCTGTGTGGTAGTGCTTGCCGTCCTCGTCGTAAAGATGATGTGGTAGTCTGCCGTGGAGCATGAGCCGTTCACCTCAGGGGCTAAAGCCCGTCTCTTCTGGTTCGGGTTGGGGCGCGGCTGAAGCCGCGCCCTTTCAAAGCGTCCGCAGCCTGGCGACGCTTGCCTGTCTTCTCTGCTGCCTGATCTTCCTGATTGCGGGCATGTTGCCGGCACAGCAAGGCCCGCCTACAGCGACGATTGGACCTGCTCCGGTGCAGATCGATCCTCCACGTGCCAACTATCCTTTTCCCGATGGACAAGGCTACGTCTATTCGGCGGAGTGGCATTTGATTACCGCCGGGACCGCTGTCGTGAAAATGGAAGCCGCCGGGAACGAACGCAAAGTTACGGCGGGCGCCGAATCTTCAGGAGCCGTCAACATCATCTTCCCGGTGCACGACCACTTCGAGTCGCGCTTCGATCCTCGGACGTTCTGCTCGCTCTCGATCTTGAAACACAGCGAGGAAGGCTCGCATAAGCGCGAGACTTCGATCCACTTTGATTACGCTCGGAAGAAGAGCGCGCTCGATGAGAAAAACTTGAAGACTGGCGAGACCAAGCATGTCGAAAACGGCCTGGCCGGTTGCGCCACCGACGTCATCACCGGGTTTTACTACCTGCAGTCGCTGCCGCTGCAGCTGGGCGCGAGCTACGAGTTCCCGATCAGTGACGGGAAGACGACGATCGTACGCGCCACGGTGGAGAAGCGGGAACAGATCAGAGTGCCGGCTGGAACGTTCCCGGCGGTGATGGTTACGGCTGAGGCCACCTCCGGTTCACTGCAGTCGAAGGGCAAAGTTTGGGTGTGGTATTCGGAGGATCCGAGTCATACGCCGGTGCAAATGCGCGTCAAACTTGGATGGGGCACGCTGCTGTTTCGCCTGCAGAGGATCGAGAAGTGAAACTTGGTTTGTGATGATAAGTCGCGGAAACTCGGTTCCGCGGTCAGACAAAATCAGTGCAATAGCGATGTTACGCCAATAGGCGGATGTGCTCTGTAGAGCTTCCCTTGAGTGCCATAGTAGCTAATAGCTCTTTGTGCCGCTGCATCACAAGCCAGCCGAATCCCCTCTAGAATCGAAGGCAGAGAGGCCCCCAAATGAAAAGTCTCCTGCAGGTGTTCTTGGTGATGTGTCTAGCGGCAGCAGCATGGGCGACCGAAAATGCAACGAAGGCTCAAGGTCGCGTAAAGGCGGCAGGCACGATTCTACAAGAGATCCAGTCCGCCCCGGATCGTGGCATTCCAGAAAAGGTACTGGCCTCGGCGGCGTGTGTGGCGATAGTGCCCTCCATGTTAAATGGTGGCTTCGTTTTTGGCCTGCGTTATGGGCGCGGGGTCGCCACCTGCCGCACAACCAAGGGCTGGAGCGCGCCCGCCTTCTTTGTCGTGGAGGGAGGAAGCTTCGGCTTGCAGTTCGGTGGGCAAGCCGTGGATGTGATCATGCTGATAATGAACGACAACGGCATGACCGAGCTGCTCTCAAGCAAGTTTAGGCTGGGCGCACAGGCCAGCGTGGCCGCCGGTCCAGTGGGGCGCCAAACCGCAGCTGAAACGGATTGGAAGATGCGCGCTCAGGTGCTGAGTTATTCCCGTTCTCGCGGGGTCTTTGCCGGGGCCACGCTGGAGCACGGGACAATCAAACAGGACAAGGACAGCACACGAGCGTTCTACGGACGCATGGTGCCTTTCAAGACTTCGCTGCGGGGTGTAATCGACGCTCCCTCGACTACCTACCCATTTCTTGATCCTTTAGCCCTGTGGGCGCAGGCTGCGGCAGACAAATAAGTCCCGAGTCCCACCATCTCGTTCACACCGAGCACGAACATGCACCTTCTCGTTTTTTGATGCGGATCCGAATCGCCGCGCACTGTCAACTGGCGCAACCGGCATTTGCACTAACTGAGAATTGCTACCCACCGCTGCCCGCTGATCCTCGAACACTCGCCACGCCCGCTCGTCTAGCGCTTCCACGGCGGTCCCGGAAATCTCACCCCCAGTCGAGGGTGCAGTCGTATTTTGCCGGAGGATGCTACCACGTCACGGGGAGGCGGTGATTCTTACTGCAGGCGAAAGCGTTCATTCATCAGGCGCTGCAGGCGGGGGCGGTAGATGAGATCGTAGGCAAGTTCTTTGTCGGGAAACATGGTCAGGGCAGCGCGGCGGGCATTCGCGGCCATGTCCGCGGCTTCTTCCACGGTCAGATCGGGATCCTGGCTGATCACGGACATCACCATACTCATCATCAACTGCAGGCGGCGCAGCCTTCGGGTCTCCTCATTGTTCTTGTCCTTGTCCCAGTCCTTGCACGCATTGTGTTCTTCGGCCCGTTGAACTTCCATGCTGCCCCCGTTCTGCGTCTGTGCCCCCGTGGTTTACTGCGCTAACCCCATTGTGCCAGCTTCCGGCTGCGAATCAAGCTGCCCTTGGCCGTACACCTTGGTGATCGGCAAGACAGAGGGATAGTGACTGCCGTAATCTGTTGACAGGCAGTTTTGCGGAGGACGCATGCCACAGTCGACTAATCTCTCGCCTCAACCGGATCCAAACGAAAAGCTGGTCAAGATTTTTGACACGGAGCAGGAGACCGAAGCCATCGTCGTGCAAGGGCTGCTCCAATCCGCCGGCATTGAATCGGATTTGAAATCCATCGACGCGGTCCAGGACGCGTTTCCGGGCGTCGGTGGTACGGTCATTCTAGTGCGCGAAGACGACGCAGCCGAGGCGGAAAAGATTATCGACGCTTACCGCAAGTTACCGCCGCTGGATGATGAGACGGCTGATATCCCTGGGTAGAATCGGTGGTGAGCGGGGAGTTCCCGTAGAGACGCGGCTTGGCGATTCCCGGGAGTTACCTCGCTGCCGGAGACGGGGCTAGCCCCGTCTCTACCAGAAATACATTTAGTGCAGAAGGGCTACGTCGGGAGTCACGGACTTGCCGTCCAGATAAAAACTGACTGCGCCTTGTGCGTCGGTGCGGTAGGTTTTCACCCCGGCCTGCTGTAGCCGTTCCAGCACTTCGCGCCGGGGATGTCCGTACACATTGCGCGCGCCTACGGAAATCACCGCATAGCGGGGATGAACGGTGCGAAGCAGAGCGGCGGACGTTCCGCTGGCGCTTCCGTGATGCGCTACCTTCAGCAGCATCGCCTCCGGATGCTCTTCCACGACGCGCTTTTCCGCAGGACGTTCCGCGTCACCTTCAAGCAAAGCGGTCGTGCCCCCAAAGGTGGCGGTAAACACCAGGCAATCGTCGTTGGGACGCATGGAGCCGGTGAGTTGGTCGCGTCCGGGCGCGAACATTTGGAAATGCGCTCCGCCATAATCGAATTGATCACCGTCTTTTTTTACGGAGACTTTCATTCCCGCTCTTTGGGCTTGCTCGACGATCGGCAGCAATTGGCCTACCGGCTTATCGATACTCAGCCAGAGTTCTCGCGGGTGGAAATTTGCAATCACCGCAGGCATGCCGCCGAGGTGGTCGGCATGAGGATGGGTGATCACGACCACGTCGAGACGATCGATGCCTCGATTCCACAGGTAGGAAGAGACCACCTGCTCGCCGAGATCAAAGTCGGAGTGCATCCACTGGGGAAGGCCTCCGGCATCAATGAGCAGGGCGCGGCCCTGGGGCGTGACTAGCAGAATGGAATCGCCCTGTCCGACGTCGATGGCGGTCATCTCCATCACGCCGGGGTGAAGGTGAGGGCGCGAAGGGACAAAAGCGATCCAAGCCGCCACACCAAAAAGTAACGCGACAGATGCGAAGGCGGGCAGGCGAGTACGACGGAACTGCGCTGCCAGCATGGCGAGCGCCAGGGCCGCGATCGACGCCAGGATCATTGCAAGCGATGGCATGGCTACACGCAGGTCGGCGATGGATGCGCCCGCGAGATGGGTACCGCCAAGAAAGTGCACGGTTCCGGCGATGCCCTCGAGCGCGAGGCCGGAAATCCAAACCGCGGGTTTGGCCAGCGTGGTCGAGATGTATCCCAAGCCTACGGCGACGGCAGCGGCGGGCATCAGCACCTGAGTGAGTGGAATCACAGCCATATTGGCCGGCATTCCCATGGTGGTCGCGCGATGAAAGTGGTAGGCCATCAGCAGTGCCAGTCCCGCCTGCATCAACGCCGAAATGAAGATCAATTCACCCAGACCAATTGCTACTCGCATGATGATTGAGGGCAGTGCCAGACCGAGACGGTCGCCGATGAATCTCTTCAGGCGCCCTCCGATCATCCGTAGATCGAGCCGGAACTGCGCCACCGCTGGAGGGACGTGCAAGTCGTAGCTGGCGGCTGACAACAGTCGCAGACCTCGCGCGAAGGGGAAAGTCGTCCGTTCCAGAATCGGAGTGCCAATGCCGGCGATGATGAAGACGGCGAGAAACGTCAGTTGAAAGCTGGCGCCAAACAGGGCGTGTGGGTTGGCGATCAGAATTCCCAGGGCCGCCGCGCCAATAGCGTTCATCATATTGCGGCCGCGGTACAGGAGGCGCGCGCCTAAGTAGGTCGCCAGCATCAGAGCGGCGCGCCACACTGGTGGACCAACCCCCACCACGAACGCATATGCGAACGACACCACGACGGTCGTGATCGCCGCTACCGCGGGATCGACGCGAAACTGGCGTAGCGTCCAAAAAATGGCGAAGGCGAGGATGCTCAGATTCATTCCGGAGACGACCAGCACGTGATACGTGCCCGAGCGCTGATATTCGGTGCGCGTCGCGTTGCGCAGGAATGATTCTTCGCCTAGAACCATGGCGTCCATGAGGGAGGCCTGCGATGCGGGCCACAGCTGGTGAATTTTAGCTACGATGCTCGAATGAACACGAGTGCGCCAGAGTTCAATCCGGCTGCCGGAAAACCCGGGCAGGCGCTCAATGCCTGTTGCTTCCGCCGAGCCGAGGACGTTGATGCCGTTGTCGCGCAGATAGCCTTCATAGTCGAAGGCTCCGGGATTGCGGTAGTTGCGCGCTGGATGCAGCTTGGCGCGAATGCGCAGGCGCGTGCCGTAGGCCAACGGGATCGGGTCATTGGGTGATCGCGTGATCGGGTCATTGAAATTCACAGGCCCTTGGTCCTCAATCACCGCATCGGGCGATGATCCCGCCTCGGAATTCTCTAGTTTCTTGTAAATCGTCAGGCGAACTCCGGCTCGCACTGGCCAGCTTTCGCCCTGGCTTGCGACCTCTTCCGTTTCTATATCAATCGCTTCACGAATCTGTCGCGCTCCATCGGCTCGGGCATATGCTTCGCGAAGTACACGTGCCGTTAGTGTGACTTCTCGGCCATCCGCAACGGTAAGAATCCTGGAGGCATCCCGCTGAACTTTGTCCGGCGATTGGCCCCGAACCTGAATCAGGAAAGCACCGAGGAGAAACCATGCGCCCAGGGAAAGCGCCTTGGCCAGCCAGGCTCGCTTGGCAAGAAACCACAACGCCGCGAAGACGAAGGCCAGGAGCGCGATCATCCACCACGAAGGCGGGCGCCAGGCACGGACACCCGTCCACAGACCGAGCGATAATGCCAGCGCCGCCCAGAACAACGGCTGCCGTGGCGGGTTGTGGTTGCGGGTCATTCCGTAGGTCGATGTGAGGGGGAAGAATTGGACGACGTGAAAGCGGTCAGCGCGCCAGCAGCATCACCGATTCGATGTGAAACGTCTCGGGAAAGAGATCGAATAAGTGAGCTTCCTCGATGTGGTAACCGGCCGCCAGGAGAGGGGCGAGGTCCCTAGCCAGCGTCGCCGGATCGCACGAAACATATCGGACGCGAGGCGCTCCGAGTTCCACGAGAGAGCGGATCACCATCTTGCCGGCACCGGCGCGGGGAGGGTCCAGGACGACCAAGTCAGGACTTTTTCGCACCGGCCGGCCTTTCGGGAAATCGCTCCCCAGGGAATCGATCCTCAGGAAATCCTCGGTTCGCGCGCCGACCGCTTTCACGTTCGCAGGCACATTGTGCACAAGGTCGGCATGCGCTGTCTGTGACGCCTCTACACCAAGAATGTGATGAAAGCTCCGCGCCAAAACCGCGGAAAACAATCCCACTCCGGCATAGAGGTCGAGAGCGAAGTCCCCGCTGGCATTGCCGGTCACGACTGAAACCAGTTCGTCCACCAGATACCGGTTGCTCTGGAAGAAGGCTCCGGCATTGACTTGATACTCGTGGTCCTTCGTTTGATAGCGAATTGACTTTGCGCCGGACTGCGCCAGCGATTTCAAGTCGGCCGGCGCTCCATCTTCTTGTATTCGGCGCTCCGAAGATTGTCGTTCTGCAGATCGCCGCCGCGAAGAGAAAAACGTCACACCGCTGATCTCCGGCAACTTGTGCTGGAGCGACTGCGCCCAGCGCACTAGATGCTGGTTGTCTGACTCGCCGCCGCAGAACGCCCACGCGAGCAAATGCTCGTCGGCTGCGTCCGCGAAGAGCTCAATCTCCCCAACTGCTGCGGGGCAGCTCAAACCGCCGAGCTCAACCAGACTGGCCATGACGCGATTGATCAGCGGCGAGCTGATCGGACATTCGCGCACCGGAAGGAATTCACGCGAGCTAATGCGGAAGTACCCCAGACCAAAGTCAGGCACAGTCCGCACCTGCAGGCGCGTGCGGTTGCGGTAGTTCCATGGAGGAGAAGGATGCAGGCGAATTTCGGATGTTAGTTCAATTTTCGCGATCCGCTGCAGCGTCTCGCGCAGAATTCCGCCTTTGAATTCGAGTTGGCGCTCGTAAGGAATGTGCTGGTAATGGCATCCGCCGCATTGGCGGAAGTACGGACAGCGAGCCTCGACACGATCGGGCGACGCGTCCATAATTTGTGTTATCGAACCGCGCGCGAAGCCGGACTTCTCTTGCCTTATCTCGGCTTCAACCCGCTCGCCCGGCAGCACAAAGGGCACAAACACGGTCATGCTGCGGCCGTCCGCGCCGGGGGGCGTGCGCGCCAGGCCGTCGCCACCGTAGATTAGTTTTTCGATGGAAAGGAGCAAGTGGTAAGTGTAGCGCGGGCAGTCTCGCGGCCGCGAAGACCTGTGCCAGGCGCATGCGAATACAGAGGTCCTTCGCTTCGCCCAGGATGACAACGTTGATTTGTGTAACGAATTGGGGGACAAAACGTTAGTGCATGTAGAACAAACTCAGCCTCGGCCCGCCGCAGCGCTCTAGTAGCCGCTTGTGTACGTACTGTTTGTGCAACTGCTCAACCTGAGCGGCCGTCATGTTTCGCCGGTAGGGAGCTATATCGCGATCGGCTTCGGAGCGAACCTGTACCAGATCTTCATCGGGGGTCGCCGCCATTAACACCGCGAACAGCTTTTCCTCCATCACGCTGAGCCGCCGCTCCAGATCTTCCAGGCGCGGAAGGTTGCCATTGCTCTCGATCTCCGCCGCCATTTTACGCAGCGAAGCTGCTTCTTCCCGTGCCATCGCTACGGTCGCGAATCCTGCGCGCTCTGGCGGCTTCGCCTTCTCGAGCTTCTCGGCATTTCCACGCAGGAACGCCGCAATCTGCGCCGCCTCAAATCCCGGCTCGCGCTGAGTTTTTTCTTTGCTGGACGCACCCACCGCCGCTTCCTTCATGTCTTCGGCCGCAGCCAGCACGGCCTGCGAGCAATACGCGAGACTATTTACTTTCTTCGATTTCGAGGGACGCTCGTCGTATTTATCAAAAGCGTCATCCACGCCGCGCAGCACAGCCTCCAGCGGAATGCCCGCATTCTTCCAGGTTTCAATCAGCGCCCAATCCAAGGTCGAAAGAAGGAGGATTGTCCCCCGCCGGCGCTGGTAGTGTTCTTCGATTTCGGTGAAGTAATTGAAGTAATTTTCCACGATGCTTCAACGCGATTTCGCTCAGCGTGATTTAGGAGGCTTCGGCGGAAGCCACGGTTTCGCACCGGCATCCGAAGGATTGGCGGGCATCGTCGATTTCGCTGCTTTGGGCGAGGCCTCGCGGCGGACGGACTGGTTCCGATCCCATATGATGCGCAGCCCTTCGAGGGTGAGAAACTCGTCCACGTCTTTGATGAAGTGCGAAGCGGTGCCAATCAGCGAGCCCAGTCCGCCGGTTGCAACCACGCGTGTTTCCGCACCCAGTTCATCCATCAGCCGCTCGAGGATGCCATCGACCAGGCCGAGATAGCCGTAGTAAAGCCCGGACTGCAAACTGCCCACCGTATTCGATCCGATCATGCGCGCGGGCTTGCGAATCTCCACTCGCGGCAGACGCGCCGTGCGCTGAAACAGGGCGTCCGCGGAAATCCCTATCCCGGGACAAATCACGCCGCCCATGTACTCGCCCTTTTTCGAAATGCAGTCGAAGGTGGTCGCCGTGCCGAAATCCACAATCACGCAGGGCCCGCCGTATTTTTCAAATGCCGCCACCGCGTTCACGATGCGGTCCGCGCCCACCTCGGCGGGATTGTCGTACAACACCTGCATGCCCGTCTTTACGCCCGGCTCGATGAACAGCGGCTTGGTGTTGAAATAGCGCTCACACACCTGCCGCAGCACCGAATCGAGAGGCGGCACCACCGACGAAATTACGATTCCATGCACGGCCGACACTTCCAGGGAGGCCATGGCGAAGAGGTCGCGGAAGATCACTCCGTATTCGTCGACGGTGCGGGTCAGATGCGAACCGACGCGCCAGTTCGCAACCAGGCGCTCGTAACGGGGAGGGTCAGAGGTTACATCCTCGCCCGGACGGTGCGCCATCTGTTCGAAAACACCCAGTACCGTATTCGTGTTGCCGACATCGATAACTAGCAGCATAGATAGGTCACTTGGTTACCGCCGCGGCCGCCCTCAGCGGCTAAAGCCGGCACCGAAAAAAGCAAGTTATCGCAGCGCTGAAGCGCTGCGCCACCCAAGAACAAAATTGAATTTTCATCCGTCCAGCTTCACCGTACCGCTCAATACGGTTTGCAGGCCGTGCGGCGTTCTTATCCGCAAGAATCCTCGCTCATCCAACCCTTCGGTAATGCCCGCCAAGCCGTCGTTCTCCGCTATCCTGACTTTTCTGCTGCGCACCGACGAAGAGTTTTCCTCGAACCGGCGCAGGATCGCATCTCGCGCTCCCGCATCGTCAACCAAGCTGCGATATTCCCGGTCGAGTGATTTTAGCAAAGCGGTACAGAGCTCCACGCGCGACCACTCGGTGCCAGTCTCGATGCGCAACGAAGTTGCGAGTTCGCGCAGGTCGGCCGGAAACTTTACCTGGTTTACGTTGATACCCACGCCCACCACCAGATGGCGCACGCACGTTGCCTCGGCATTCATCTCGGTGAGAATGCCGCAGAACTTCTTGCCGCCAAGCAGCAAGTCGTTTGGCCATTTGAGATCCGCCTGGAGCTGCGGCGCAATCTCCGCCACGGCGGCCCGCACGGCCAGGCCGGCAGCCAGCGAAAAAATCAGCGCATCCGAAGGCGGCATCACCGGACGCAGGATCACCGAGCAATAGATTCCCGTCGAGCGCGCTGAATGCCAGGTGTGAGCGCCTCGTCCCCGGCCGGCCAGCTGTTCTTCGGCTAGAAATACACTGCCTTCTGGCGAATCCTCCGCCGCGGATCGCATGGCCTCGGAATTGGTCGAGCCAATTTTGTAATAGTGATGGATCTGCTTGGCTCCGCCACTTCCAAAGATTGTGCCCTTCAATGACGGCGCCAACATCTCCGGCAGCAGCAAGTCGGGAACCGCGCGCAGTTGATAACCCGTGGCCGGATGTCCGGCAATGTCGACGCCCAAGCCGCGCAGCTGCTGAATCAAGCGCCAAACTTCCGAGCGGCTGGTGCCGATCTCTTCGGCAATCTTCGTGCCGCTGACGACAACGATAGCGTGGTCCATGAGCAGGCGCACGATGCGGCCGAGGCGGACGTCCGTCGCTTTATGCACAGACGGCAGGCTGCGAGTTTTGACGGAAGCGGAGATGGAGGGATTATAAACAGTCGATGGTCGTTCGTCGTTGGTCGCTGGCAAATCGAATTCCCGGAAGATCCAGCCCGCGAACGACTAACGACTAACGACTAACGACCAACGACCAGCGACTGGGCTTTACGCCGGTGTGACCCGCAAACTGATATCCACAGCTGTCGATGAGTGTGTCAGCGCTCCAACCGAAATGAAATCCACGCCGGTCTCTGCGTAGGATCGCACGTTTTCCAGATCGATTCCGCCAGCGCACTCTAGAGGGATCCTCCTCGACTGGCGCGAACAAATTTCGACCGCCTTGCGCACATTCTCAACACTCACATGGTCGAGCAGGATCGCCTCCGCACCGTGCTCCAGTGCCTGCCGCAATTCTTCGAGCGACCGCACTTCTATTTCGATCGGCTGCCGGCCACGACGGTTGTGGATGGCGCGCTCCAGCGCCGGGACCGCGCCTCCGGCCAGCGCGATGTGATTGCTCTTGATCAACACGCCGTCGGAAAGATCGAGCCGGTGATTCTGCCCGCCGCCGCAGCGCACCGCGTATTTGTCAATCACGCGCAGCCCTGGCGCAGTTTTGCGGGTATCGAGAATCCGCACGTGCGTGCCCTCTACCGCATCCACAAACTTGCGGGTGGTGGTCGCAATTCCCGCCATGCGCTGCAGAAAATTCAGGATCACCCTCTCACACGACAGAATCACGCGCGCATTGTGCTGGATCACCGCGATCTGCTGCCCGGGGTGCACGCGGATGCCATCAAAGATGGAAGGATGGCTGGTCACCTCGTAATGCGACGTGACCGCGCCGTCAAGCGCCGCGTAGACGTCGAGAATTCGCGGCACGCATCCGAGGCCGGCGAGAATGCACTCCTGTTTGGCGATAATCGTCGCCGATGCGCGCTGATTGGGATCGATGCAGGCGTAGCTGGTCGCATCGCGCGTCGCCCGATCTTCGTTCAGCGCGTTCTCGAGGATTGCGGTAATGCGTCGTGAATTCCAGTCCATGTTCGTGCAGATCGATGTTCGTGTGGGGACGGGCGCCCTCGCCCGTCCATGCGGTTCAGAGAGCCGCTGCTCCGATACTGCGTCGAGCTTCGCTCGACGGGACAGCCGAGGGCGGCTGTCCCTACGTGAGTTCTTTCAACTTCGACAGCGTTTTCTCTCGCAGGACCCTCAGTTCTTCCGCCCGTGTTTTCAGACCCTCCACTACCTTTGCCGGAGCTTTCGCCAGAAACTGTTCGTTCGAGAGTTGCCGCTGGCCGTTGGCTTGTTCTTTCTCAATCTTCTCCAATTCTTTGGTTAGACGCTCACGCTCGGCCGCGACGTCGATCTTTTTTTCGTAGATGGCATGCACATCGAACCGCGACGTGCTGCGCGCGCCCGGCAAGTTTGCCAGGGAATTGCCCACAAACGTGATCCTCTCCACATTCGCGGGACGATCCAACAGCACTGCGGCGAGATTCTTTTCGAGCATCAAGCGAACCTCAGGCTCGTGGGCAAAAACTTCGATCGGCACTTTGACCTTCGGCTCAATTTTCAGTTCCGCACGCAAATTGCGTACGCTGACAATCAGGTCCTGCAGAATCGCCATCTCTGTTTCCGCGCCCAGATCGATCTGATCTTGTCTCGCCGCCGGATAAGCCGCCAGCGCAATCGACTTCAGCGGAGGCCTGCCATCGTAGATTGCATGCCAGATTTCTTCCGTGATAAACGGCATCACCGGATGCAGGAGCCGCAGCGAAGCCTCGAAAATATTGACCAGATTTGCGCATGCAACTCGCGCCAGCCCGGCGTCCGCGCCTTCCACAAAAGTCAGGCGCGGCTTGATCAGCTCGATGTACCAGTCACAGAAGTCGCCCCAGAAGAAATCGTAGATGCGATTAGCCGCTTCATCGAAACGATAAGTCTGCAGTGATTCGTTTACGTCGCGAGCCGCGCGATTGAAGCGCGACAATATCCAGCGGTCTTCCAGCAACGAGGCCTGGGCCCCGGTGATACCACCGGCTAGGTCGGTACCGACATCGTGGCCATCGCCGGGCCGCAGGCTTGCGTCAATCCGATCCACATTCATGAACAGGAAGCGCGCCGCATTCCATATTTTGTTGGCAAAATTACGATACCCTGCGGTACGACTCTCGTTGAACGCGATATCGGTGCCCGGCGCCGCCATCGCCGCCAGGGTGAAACGGGTTGCGTCCGTTCCGTATTGTCCAATCACTTCGATCGGATCGAGCACGTTCCCCTTCACCTTCGACATCTTCCGCCGGTCGGCATCGAGCACCAGCGCGTGGATGTAAACCTCGCGAAAGGGAACACTGGCGCGCAGCGCGTCGTCTTCTGAATCCGGGTGCCCCATCCTAAACGCCTCGCTTTTTGAGGCGTTTAGGGTGGGTTTGTCCGGCGGCATCATGAACCAGCAGCCGAGCATGATCATCCTCGCCACCCAGAAAAACAGGATGTCGAAGCCGGTGATCATCAGCGAATTGGGATAGAAAACTTCCAGGTCGCGCGTCGCTTCTGGCCAGCCCAGCGTTGTGAACGGCAAGAGGCCCGACGAAAACCAGGTGTCGAGCACGTCGGTGTCCTGCTCAAGCTTAGTGCAGCCGCATTTGCACGCCGACGGAGCCTCGCGCGCCACCACCACTTCCTTGCAGTCGTTGTTCGTGCAATACCACGCCGGAATCCGGTGTCCCCACCACAACTGCCGCGAGATGCACCAGTCGTGGATGTTGCGCATCCAGTTCAAGTAAATCTGGCCGTAATTCTCGGGCGTGAAACGGATATATCCCTTCTCGACCACTTCAATAGCGCGCTTCGCCAGTGGCGCAATCTTGATGAACCACTGCGTCGAGAGCCGCGGCTCGACAATTGTGCCCGAGCGATCGCACTTGCCGAGCGCAATCGTGTAATCCTTGGTGCCCACCAGGAAGCCTTGTTCGGATAGGTCCTCGATGATATGCGCGCGCGCGGCAAAGCGATCCAGCCCCGCGTAGGGACCGGCATGCGCATTCATTTTTGCATGTTCATCAATCACTTCGATCTGCGGCAGG
>Ga0209448_10000399_pt1 | contig 14818 bp, 8 predicted proteins | sample BogFormECP14_OM2_FD_188245 | JGI IMG/M metagenome (GOLD analysis project Ga0209448, IMG submission 188245) | Bog forest soil microbial communities from Calvert Island, British Columbia, Canada - ECP14_OM2 (SPAdes) (version 2) | ecosystem: Environmental > Aquatic > Freshwater > Wetlands > Bog ... | reverse complement strand
GCGCCGTTACCGACGGAAAGCGGTCTCTAATAATCGTTTCATAATCGGCGTTGAGTGCCGGGATGCCCCCAACCAGCAGCGTTGCGCCAGGCACTCCAGTGAGAGCTAGCGCGCCCGTTTTCCGAAGCTCGCGTACCCAGTTGACCTGCTCGCGCAGCGACACCGAGCTCGCGGGTAACACCTCAATCAGCGCCGCTCGTCCGTCGCTACTCAGAAATGTTCGGCGGGTCTCCCGCGACAGGTCAAGGAGGGAAGACCGGTTGCCCTCCGCAATCGTAGTGATAGAAATCACGCGGCCAGAACGAGGGTCACTCGCGAGGCGCTTGGTGAGACGATCCAGCTCATTCCACCCAGCGTCGGTTTGCGCGATGGAGTCCGTTGGAAGCTCGACAATGATGCGCAACGATTCAACCACGCCTTCCCGATCCATCTGTCTCAGGGTATGGAGGGCCTGGACAGATTCCGCCGCCGGCGGAAGCCAATCTCCTCGCGGAAGACTGGTATCCAATCGTCTGACCTGCCACGCGAGCAGAAGCAAAGGAGTGCCCGCCACCAGGAGGGCAAGCCAGGGATGCGCGACAATCATCTTGCCCCATTGCCGCCAGCGAATGCCAGTGCGCTCAGCCCGATGCGCATCCAACTTTGGAGTGAAGGGCAATCGGCCAATATTAATCCGCGGACCGAGCAATGCAAGCGCTGTCGGAACGATGGTATTTGTAATCAACACACTCATTCCCGCCACCAGGAATCCCGCGATACCAATGGAACGGATTTCGCTTATCGGCACCGTCAAGAGGGCTAGAAATCCGATGGCTACCGTTGAGGCTGAAATCAAAAGCGTGCGACCCGCCTGATGTGCCGCGATGACTGAGGCTGCGGGTCCGTCGTGCCCGGCGGAAATCGCTTCGCGGAAGCGGCTAACCATGAGGAGTGCGTAGTCGATTCCCAGGCCCAAGCCAAGCATGGTGGCCAAGTTCTGAACCAGAATGGACAAGTGCCAGCGCTGGGCAAGGAATGCCGTAATCGCCATAGTGGTCGCGATGGCAAGCTGGCCAACCGCCAATGGAATCAGGGCGGCGATGAAGCTTCCAAAAGCCACCAGCAGGAGTGCGAGGGTCGCGGGGATCACCAGACTTTCGCCGCGGTCCACGTCGTCGGAACTCGCCTTCCGAATGTCGAAATTCAGTGGAATCTCGCCGGTGAGTTCGATATTCACCGCCGGATAACGGCCCCGCAGTTGAGCTTCAAGCGAGCTGGCGAGCTGGTGAAGCTTCGGAACAAACAACTCAATGGGACCTTCGGTCGACGAGAGTCCCACCAGAACAAACGTTCCCCCTCCCCGGCCCAGGAAGATGGAGTCGCGAGAGTCGAGATAGGACACCACTCCCGAAACGCCGGGTTGCTCTCTCAGTGCTGTCGCGATCGGTTCTAATGCTTGCGCGCCGTCCTCCGAATCCGCAGGCGGGAGTCCCTGAATTACCAGGACAACTTGGTCCACGAACGGCGACCGAAAACGGTCGGCCAACTCTCGCCGGACAATTTCGGCCTGGCTCCCTTCGACACGGGTTGCGGTCTCCAGGTGGCGCTCGGCGTGAAAAGAGAACGGAAGAAGTGCAATGGCTGCTGCGAGGACGATCCCTGACACCCATAAGCGGCGCACGCGCATAGCACTTATCATGTCATACAAGATCGGCATCACCCAATAACAAGCTATGTGAATCTGCTAAACTTCCGGCATCTACGTGGGAGGGTCAATTCGCACTTTACTGTTGTTCGCACTGCTTGCCGCCGCGCAACCCGCCGTTGCGCAATCTGGAGCGCCCGACCCTCGTGTCGGCGTCTGGACACTCGTGTCTGCGCAGTCTAGCCTCGATCCTCCCAACCGGCTCTCCATTACGCACCTGCAGGGCGGAGTGCATGTAGTCATGTCCGGCGAAAACCATTTCGATTTCACTGCGAATTCTAACGGACACGATTCGCCCGCACCCGGCAACCTCGGCTTCAATCAAATTGATCTGCACAGGATCGACAAGAAGCAAAATGAGGTCATCGAGAAAAAAGACGGAACTCTTGTGGCCACGGTTCGCGATCAACTTTCGAAGGATGGAAAGGAGCTAACGGCCACGACTGCGAGGGTGGGCCATCCCGATCGCATCACAGTGTGGACGCGAACCGGGGGTGCGAAGCTCGTCACTGACCCGTTTGTCGGCGAGTGGACGCAGGATCTCAGCAGGACGCGTTTGCGGCAGGGGTTGGTGCTGAAGATCGAGGCGGACGGAAGCGGTGGGGTCCGTTTTGTGGGCGACTTCAGCTATACCGCCCGTTTTGACGGTAAGCCATACGATCTGAAGAACTCGCGCAACGACACCGTGACGCTCGAACTTGTCGATCCTCACACCGTGGATGCGAGTTACCAGCGGGACGGTCAAGTTACTCAAAAGGATAGATGGGTGGTTTCCGCGGATGGGCAGCAGATGACCCTATCCACCACAGGCGCGCTGGAAACGGGCCAGCGGGTAACGGAGAAGCTCGTGTTTAAGAAGTAATAGCGGGTAATGTGGCTGCGCAGTGCAGAAGCGGATCGCTCAGATGCTTGAAATCGGGATGGTACACCAACGTGATGGCGTTAGTTTTCACGAAACCCACATCTCAATTTCTTTGCTAATCACCCAGCCGCGGCCGCGTTTCTCCATGACGACATAACTACCCGCGCCGCACAGTCCACCACATCTATTGCTAAAGTAAAATAGAGCCTGCGTCCTCTCTGCATTGAAACCTACCCGCGACAAAGTCAGAATGCCCTGAGAGCCCGGAAATCGCCTGTAGTATTCACCCCACCAGTCGCCACCCTTGGGAATGGAATTAAGCTGGTCCAAGTCGAGGAGTCCGTAATTAGTTGCAATGTGAAAAGACGGTCGAAGGGATGCCTGACGTACGTTCACTTCCCGGAACGCATCTATCGTTGTTTGTTGGAGGGTGGGAGCTTTTTCTTGCAGCGACTTCGCCGTTTTCTCCCAAGGAATCGGTCGCCCGTTGCCGTCCCGCAAGAGATCATTCTCACCAGACTGAGTAGTATTGGCGATTATGAGTTTCACGACGCCCTGGCCAGCTCGGTTTTCGAGGTTTGGACTGGCGAATATACCGCCGATATATGCCGAAGCGACTTCATACTCGGTTTCACCGACCTCAACTGAAGAATGTGCCGGTGAAGAACGTGTCGGACTCCGCAGGTAGCCCGTCATCACGACGAGAGACGCGGCAATCGCAGTGATGGCTGCCGCGCTGTAAATTCCGCCAAGCATCCGCATAGGTTCATTGTCTCAAGTCGTCGCTCCTGAATGGAGAGTATTCACTCCAGCCAACTGTCGCTAACAGGCCATTCCGCTCATTGCCCCCGCGTTCATCTCACAGCTGCTCCGAGGCTTCGATCTTCGGAATCTCCTCGATACACTCAGGCTCTCCAGCATCGGCCAGGCATTGGAGGCAATGCGTACCGCAATCCATACTTCTCCGATGGGTCTTGATGTTCAGTTCGCGCTTGAAGATCGGTGACACCGCGTTGACCTCACGAGCCGCGACCGAAATGATCCCCTTGCGATACATAAATTTCAGAATGCCGTTGACCGTGTCTTCCAGAGACGGGTCCGGTTTGCCCCACGCGGAGGCATCCCGGGCCATTTGATAGCAAGAGCTGTCATACCGTTTGAACTCCATCGAGGAGATGTTGTCGACAGAGCCCACGAGAAAATCCAGCAGGGGGAAGAGAAGATCTTCCTTCCGGCATCTCCGGATCAGCTCGGGAACGAAATCCGGAAGGCTGAAGCTTTCAAATCGCCGGCCAGTCGCTCTTGTAATAAGCCCGGTAATATCCATCATGTTCGAATAATCGTCCCGCACGACATGGTAAGTCTTATTCGCGGTAGCGGGAGTAGTAGAGATCGCAACGATATTGTTCGCCACAATGTCGGCCGGAACAAAGCTGACCTGGTTGAGAGTATCGACGCCAATGCCGTGATTCACCATAAAGGCAACTAAGCGAACGGCGATATCGAAGTTGTTACCTCCGCCCGTGACGGAAGGACTCACCAGAGCCGGCCGGAAAATCCGCGCGGAAAGTCCCCGGCTGCGCGCGTCGACAACCACCTGTTCCGCTACCCATTTCGATTGACTGTACCCAAAATCGAGAAGCTCCATATTCTCGTTCAGGTCGCTCTCATACAAGACTGATTTGACCGCCCAGCCAAACACGAAGGTGGTCGAGACATAATTGAACTCTTTGGGTCTCCCCTCGAACGCCAATCTTACGACCTCATTGGTTCCCAGCACGTTCGCGTCACGCATCAGGTCGTAGTTGAACAGGTAGTTCACGGTTGCACCGTTATGGAACACCGTGTCGATTTCACTCGCGAGGAAATCCCACACGTCCTGCATCAGGCCAAGCTTTGGCTGCCCTAGATCGCCGGAGACGGGGATCACGCGGGCCTCGAACATCTCCATCAGCCCCGCTCCGCAGGGTCCCATTGACTCCATCGCAGCTCTCAGTCTCTGCCTGCCCTGCTTTTCGTCGGAAGACCTGACGAGAACATAGATCTTCGCCCGTGTCTGTTCCAGCAAGCTTTTGATGAGGAATGGCCCGATGAACCCTGTCCCGCCCGTGAGCAGCACATGATTCAGCATCGGTATCTCCGGCATGGGCGAAGGCGCCGGAGGCTCGAAGATGAGCTTCCTGTCGTTGCTCATCATCTGTTTCTCAGCGGCGCACTGCTCTTCACGGAAAGCCGCAAGGGAATGGCGCAGATGAACCAGTGCTTCTTCGGGAGCGCGCTCCAGTTGTTCGGCTAGTCCAAACAGCTCGGCTACACTGACACGCTGAATGACACCAATATCTACCTGCCTCGCCAGCAACTCGGCGCCTTTATCTTTCAGGAGTTCCTTGAGCTCATGCATGAATACAACAAGATCCAGGGAATCCAGGCCGGCTTCGACGAGGTTGTACGATTCCAAACCTGTCAGGTTGTACCTGGCTTTCAATTCGGCGAAAGAGGATTGTATGTCGGAATGGGGCTTCCCGGCGTCCTTCTCCCGCGAAAAGTCGGAGAGAACGGTGAACTGACCTTGCAGCCACATCTGCTTGGTCTTATGGCGCATGATCTTCCCCGAACTCGTTCTCGGGATCGCGCGAGGCGCGATGAGGGAAATCATCGCCACCTCCACGTTGAGATAATTCCGGACGGCAGCGGCAATCTTTCGTGCTTCGGGAAGCGCCCTAGGATTTTTGACTTCGGCGACGATTGCTAGCGCAGGTTCGCTGTCTTCCTGAACCTGGAACGCGGCGACGCAATTGTGCCGGATCAGACTGGATGACTTCTCCACGACGTTTTCGATGTCGTGCGGGTAATAGTTTTGCCCGCGGAGAATAATCATGTCCTTGATGCGGCCGCAGACGTAGAGTTCGCCGTCGTGGATGAATCCTATGTCGCCGGTCCGAAGGTAGCCGTCGTCATAGGGAGTATCGTCCACGAGCCGCGCGCGAAACTGCTTCAGAGTCAATTCAGGATTATTCCAGTAACCCTGGCACTTACCGCTTCCGGCGACCCAAATTTCGCCGATGCGCTCTGGCTTAAGAGCGAAATGTCCTTCCGGATCCACGATCTTAACGTCGAGACCCGGGAGCGAGGTTCCACAACTGACAATCTGCGTGGCGCTGCCGATTTCTGAGACCTCGGTAGTCATGCGGGCCTTCCCCAGCGCCAGGGCACGCTTGTTGACGGAAACGATGTTGCGACCGCCCAGTGAGACCGCCAAAGTATTCTCGGCCAGCCCGTAGGCGACATAGAAACTCTCGGACTTGAGTCCATAGGGCTGAAACGCTTCCAGAAACCGGGTGTAGGTATCCGATTTTACGGGTTCTGCGGCGCACATCAATACGCGAAGCGAGCTGAGATCACAAGCCTGCAGGTTTTCCTTGGAAAGCCTCCCGGCCCGCAAGCAGTAGTCGTAGGCGAAGTTGGGGGCAGCCGCCGCAGTGGCGTGGTAGGTCGTTATCGCATTGAACCACAGGATCGGTCGCTGAATAAAGTCCATGGGAGCGAACCCGTACGTCGTCCCACCCTTCAGTGCTGGATACAGGTAGCACCCGATCAATCCCATATCGTGATACTGCGGAAGCCAGGAAACGACGACCGGCGCCGGATGGTCGATCACCAGCGCATAGGTATTCAGGATGTTTTCGTGGGTGACGATCACGCCCTTGGGCTCCATCGTCGAACCCGACGTGTACTGGAGAAACAAGATCTTCGAAGGATCGACAAGTGGCCGGTCCGAAATCGTGTCCACGAAGCCTTCCGTGGCGATCCACGGAAGACCGGAAATGTAATCTACGTCGACGCCCGACGCCGAGACTCCACGTCTGGCGAGATTCGTCTTGAGAGATGCGTGGTAGTCTCTGCTCGTTAATATCCCAGCGGCCTGGCAATCCTTTGCGATGTGAACCGTCTTGTATAGCGCGCTCTGGAAGCCACGCGAACTGGGCGGATAGACCGGCACGGGGATCAATCCGGCGCGCACGCAACCAAAAAATGCGCAGATCATTTCGAGCCCCGGCGGGTAGGCGAGCAGAAGCCGGTCGCCCGCCGCGAAACGACCCTCCTTCAGCAAATGTCCGGCGATCGCTTGCGTTCGGTGGAGAAACGACGCGTAAGTGTAGCTTTCGATCGGATCGCCGTTTACGTCAAGGAATGAATAAAGGAGTTTGTCCGGGTGCTCATCTGCCAGCCCATCCAGGTGGTCCAGAATTGACGCCGTCATCAATCAGCGATCCTCCAAGATCGAATAGAACGCAAGTCAGTAAACGAAACGTAGCTCGCGAGCGAGCGAGGTGAATGATTGAGTCTCAAAGTGCAGATCGCAGTGCAGGCCTGGAATGTAGGACAGTGAGAATCTACGCGTATTTTTTTTCTCACCACAAGCGTCGCTCGATCGGCTCGGGAACGGACGTTCTCCCTTTCGCCGACATCAGGCGAAGCAGACTTGTGGAGTTCCTGCACTACATGCAGGAGGCTCCGTTCGCTAAGGTTCATTGATTGGTATATTAGCAAAACGTCGGCACAATACCACGCGTCATCGCCGGGGACACCGGCATCCGTGCTTTGTCCGTTCTGAATCTTCTTGATTGCCCTTGATGGCTCGCACTAGAATATTACAGCGAGACTCTCGACGGCGCGGCAACAATTTCGCTGCGGGCCAGGGCTACGCATGCGGCATAAGGAGCGCATCGGGTCCCCATTACCATAATCGCGGAGGCGCCGGTGACGTTCCAACCCGAAGCGACGATTGCCGAAGCGATGATTGCCCATCAGCCGGACATCGCGGATCTTGTACCATCGGAAACTTCAGCTTCGCCGACTGTCGAATCGGCCGGTGCGTCTTCATTCCCGAAAGTCTTGCGGAGCCGCCTGGATAGGTTTTTTGCCGATCAGAGCATTTCTCCCAAAGCGGACCGCACAATGTGGGTCAAGATCGCCATGGGTCTGGCAGTCCTCGTCGGCGCATGGATTGCTCTGTACACGCTCAGGCCCGGCTCTTGGAAATTTGTCGCCCTCTACGTTTTAGGCGGCCTCGCGCAGACGTTCCTTTTGCTGAACATCGCCCATGACAGCAATCACAACGCCATCTCGTCTCGGTCGCACGTCAACAAAACCCTGAACTATGTCTTCGATCTGTGCGGAATGAGCTCGTACATGTGGCGCATCCTCCATCATCGGGGCCATCACTCCTGCATCAATCTCCACGGCGAAGATGACGCGCTTTCGGGACGCGGCATCTTTCGCTTTACGCCTTATGAACCCCGGGCGCCATGGCACCGGTTCCAGCACATCTACGCGCTGTTCGTTTACGCGATGTTCTCTCTCGATTATGTGTTCTTTAGGGACTTCCAGTGCTTTTTCTTTCCGACCCATGAATATCTGAGACGCACTAAACATTCTCTGCGCGAATATGCCATTCTCCTTGCCGGCAAGGGCTTCTACCTCACGTACATGCTTATCTTGCCCGTGGTCGTACTGGGAAAATCGCCTCTGCTGGTCGCCGGAGCGTTCCTACTGGTCCATTTGATCGTCGGTTTAAGCGTAACCCTCGTATTCCAAACGACGCACACCGTCGACAGCACCTACTTTCCCTCGGATCGTGGCGAGTTTGAAAATGGCGTGTATCACATCTTCGCGACAACGGCCGATTATGCAACCGAAAACCCGCTTGTCGGCTGGCTCGTGGGCGGGCTTAACCATCACATCGTCCACCACCTGTGCCCTTTCGTGTGCCATACCCACTATGCTCCGCTGACCAGGATCGTGAAGGAGACTGCCAATGAGTTTGGAGTTCCGTATCGGCAGAACCCCACCATGACCGGGGCAATCCGGCATCATCTGATACTCTTGAAGCAACTGGGGTACGAAGATTGATTCTGAGCGTTTTATCTTTTGCGCATGGCCCAGCCACCGCTTCCTACAAGTGACATGAAATCTCCTCCGGTTCGAGGCAAATATCAGGACAACTGGGTATGAGCTCATCAATGCCTGTCCCCTTCGTTTCCCGACTTCGCTGCTTTGCGGATTCTCGCGCAATGGCCAGCAATCCCGTGCAGGTTTTGTCCAGGTACAACGAAATCTTCGGCGACACATTCCGGCTCTATTTGGGTGGTCTCAAGGAAGCGATCGTTACTATCGATCCCGCTGTCATTCAGCACGTGTTGAAGACCAATGCGGAGAACTACCAAAAATCCGAAATTCAAGTAAAGCGAATGGGCCACTTCCTGGGTAAAGGCCTGCTCACGACCCACGGAGAAGCCTGGCGTACGCAGCGCCGTCTCATCCAGACGGGCTTCGACCGAAAGCAACTCGATGTGCTGTCCTCAATCATGCAGGACTCCCTCGCCGAGTCGCTGCGCGATTTCGACAGACAGATCCACGGTGGCCCCGTGGATATTTACCCCCTTCTCATGAAAATCACCTTCGCGATGGTCGCTCGATCGCTGTTTGGCGCACGGTTGAAGGATGAAGACATCGATCTTGTCAGCCATACCATCTGCACCGTCCAGGAATTCATTGTCCGGCAAACCCTTCAGCCCTACCTGAATCCCTGGTTCGCCGTCTCGGGCGAACTGCGCAGACACGAAGACATGCGAACCCGCGCCGACGCCATTCTGCTCGAGTACATAAGGAAGCGCCGCAACGAACCACCCGGCCACGATCTGCTGCAGACTTTGATGGATGCGCGTTACAGCGATGGCAAAGGCATGAGTGATGAACTCATCCTGAGCGAGAGCATGCAACTTCTGGTTGCCGGCCATGAAACATCGTCGAATGCGCTATCGTGGCTTCTTTATCTTTTGAGTTCGCGTCCAGATTGCCTCGAAAGGGTACGGCAGGAGTTTGATGCAGTGCTCGGCGAAGCGCCTCTGAGCCACAGCGACGTTCCCAAGTTCGAATTTGTGACTCAGGTCATTCTAGAGGCGCTGCGCCTCTACCCGCCGTTTTGGATGGTCGATCGCATGGCTGTCGCAGACGACCGCGTAGGCGACGTCGCCATACCCCGCGGATCGACGGTCATTGTGTATGTGTACGGTGCACACCATGCTCCGCGCTACTGGCAGAATCCTGAGAACTTCGATACGGAGCGTTTCACCAAAGCAAATGAGAAGCTGCAAACACCCTTCACCTATCTTCCCTTCGGAGCCGGACCGCGAGGCTGTATCGGCGGAAATTACGCGATGCTGCAGATCCTTATGATTTTGAGCGATCTGCTCAGAAAATACGATTTTCAGTTGGCTCCGGGCCAAATGATCGAAGCTCGCCCGATGGTCATCCTGCGGCCGAAGCACGGAATCCGCATGATGTTCACCAATATCATCGCGCCTGCCCCGTGTGTCGCATAAGACGCGATCCGGGCTGGGACGGACTTGAGTTGTAAAGCGCAAAACATCGAGACGGCAGTTGTTGAAAAGCCGCTTCCAGTGGGCAAATTGTCATCATGTGCTAATTGAAGGAGTGCATTCGCACCGATAAGTCGGCATATCGGCATTGACGAGTGGCCAAATTCCCGATTGCTCCAGGATCCCGTGGTGTTCTCACCCCGTCAAAGCGACGGGGGGGTATTGTATGGCGACGGAAAAATGCTCCCATTAAGACCGAGAAAACAGAACGTTCACCTCCAGAATCAAGCACTCGCCAGCGATTACCGGATCGGTTACAACTTGACTCCGCGCTCTATCGGGCAGTCTGAAAATCGAATTGTTCTCTTGGGGATCGAAGGGTTGCCTCCAAGCGTCCCAGTCATGTAGCAAAAACAGCCTTGATATCTGCGACTTCGATTACGTCACCCGATTCGAGTTGTTTTTGGCCGCCATCGACTACGACATCATTCACTTTGATTCTTACCTTATTTTCCGAAGCAGCGATGAAGTAGCCATCCTCACCTCGGTAAATCAAGGCTGCGACACGGGGAGCGAACCACCGCTTTAGCCGAATGCCGGCCAGCCTCGATCTGCCGATCAGGGTCAGTTTGCCGGTCAGAACGTAGCGCTGCTGGTCAGTTCGGCCTTTGACGATGGTCAGCGTGCCAATGGTTTGATGGACGACGGTGGTATTGACCGGCGACTGGCTTTGAGCGATGCCGATTCTCTGGACCACAACCGGGCCGGTGGAGGAAGCTGCTGCGGCTGCTTTCGCGAGCATTTCTTTTGCTTTTGCCGTGTCCAAGACCATGGTGCGATCGAGCTGTGGCGGGGCCTTCAGGATTTGCCCGGCGATGTCGAGAGTTCCATACGGCGCGGCGACCGGACGGACCTCGTCACGAAATTCGATCGTGTGCTTGCCGATGGTAACGTTGTCTCCGTCCTTCAGTACGGCCTTGCTGATGCGTTGACCATTGACGTAGGTGCCATTAAAGCTCTCAACGTCTTCGATCACATAGTGATCGCCTTCCGCGTAGACCCTGGCGTGATGTCCGGAGACGGCAGGATTGTCGATGCGAAAGACGTTGTCTGGCTGACGTCCAATGGTGACGGTGCCGCCGGAAAGCAAGAGCTCTTGTAAGACTCGGTCTTCAAATTTGAGAAACAGCTCGGCCATGGCGCGGCTCCAAAATACGTGATCTGCGAAAGAAATTGTGGTAGGGGAGAACGAGCGTTCCTCGGCGCTACCACTCGACGATCGCCTTCTATTGTGCGCTCAAAAACACGGAAGGGAAGAGTACCAAGGTACCATCTCCCCTTTTGCCCCTGCGGAGACAACATCGGGCAACTGGCGAGGCTGACGGATTTCAGGCAGCGACCGTGTAACGTTTTGAGATCACTTGGGGAACAGTTTTTCTAAACGCTCGGAAACCGTTCGCACGGCCTGGTTGAATTCGGGAAGGCCGGGGGTGTCGAAGTCTACGTCGAGGCTTTCGAGGTCAACTGTCACGTCCTTGATCAGCTGAGTGGCCATTTCAACGCGCTGCCTTACTACCTGCTCCATCAGCTTGTAAGGATCGCCTCCTTGTCCTTGTGCATCGAGCCATTGTTGTACGGCTGCGCTGGCCTGGCGAGCTCGTTCGGTGGCAGTCCGGAAATCCATCAGAACTTTCACGTTGATCATTCCGGTCTTTACCGAGTTTTGCAGGTTCTTAAGCTCTTCGTTGGTCTTCCTCAGACGAGACGAAAGCTCCGGGTCCTTCTTGGGACTGTCCGCCATGGTTTTATACTCGTTTTCACCAGCACGGCCGGCGATCCACATGGCCTCTTGGCTGGAAAGTTCCGACGGGGCGCCGAATCTATCAAGCAGCCCTTTATTGACAAAATGCCATCGATTTACTGGTCACAGCTTAGTGTCCGCCGACACCGCTAAATTGAACTGATCGCGCAGAAATTTGACTGCCTCGTCTCGCCCTGGAGATGCGCCTTGAGGAGTTGCGTTCAAGTACAGCACATACAATTCCGCGGCTCCGTCCGTGTCGCCTTGTTGCGCCAGTGTTTTCGCTGCCTGCAGGACTGCCGCCGGCAGCTCCGTCGCTTTTTCTCGCACCGCTTTGACCAAGGCATTCCGGGAATCAATTTCAAGATCTGTCAGAAACTGCGCCCCGTCCGGCTCCACGCCCGAGTTGGTGATTCCTTCGGTATCTTCCGCTTTGACGTCTTGCAAGACGACTGTCGTGATGTGTTTGTCCTTACGCACATCGGCAGGCTGCCCGACAAAATTACCCGCCCGGTCGCGGAACTGGAATTCGATCTCCGCCGACGCCGTCAAATCAATGGTCTTCTTTGTGTAGTGATAAGACTCAACGACGGTCTCCACGCGGCTCTGCTCCGTCGTCTCCAACTTATGTCGCAACTCGTCGTCGCTCTTCTGAGCCTGCTGCACCGAGTCAGTGGCATCTGCGATCACTTGCTTCTTCTTGTGTTGCGCTTGGGCGTCAGCCAGCGCATGTTGCGCTGAGCTGAGCTGCTGTTGAGCGGATTCGTAGCCACCTTCGATTTGCAGCCAAGCCGGATTTTTCGTCTCGTGCGCTCCCGCCCGGTATTTCGATTCCGGAGCCTCCAGGTGTGCGTTCTTGACCATGCGATGTTCCAGAACCTGTCCGACGAGCGTGAAATTGGGCTGTTGAGCCTCCTCAACCTCCGAGGAATTACGCATGACCGCAATCGGCATCCCGGAGGAATCGAGGCCGCTGGTTATCGCGTCTGCAAGCTGGTCGGCGAAACCGTGGCTGTCGCGACGTGAAGTCTGATCGCGAAACACGATGCCGACCGAGAGTTGGAATCGCCGTTGATAAAGTGGTTCGTAACGGGCCATCTCATCTTTCAGACTGTCGAGATTGGTAATCCCGTAACGCACTGCTTGTTTCAGGTAAAGCCACCCAACACCGGCTCCGGATCCCGAAGGCTTCTGCAGATATCGATTGGCTTGGTCGAGGTAGTAAGCACTAATCTTGGCGGAAAGGAAATCGCGTTTGACGGTGATCGCCGGGTCATCCCCTAGAGAGCTGGCGCGATCCCACAGAACATAGGCCTCCAGCGCTGCATTCTCGTCAGTCGGGTGTTTGATCGGAACGTGCGACTCCTGGATTTTCTGTGCGCGCCGCACGGCGGCGCCGATATAGTCATGCGACAACGCCGCGAGCTGCGACGTTACCAGGGCGCGCTGTTTCTCAGGTAAGTCGGCGAGTACGTTATAAGCCTCGACAACCTGGCTCTTCCGCGCGTACTCGTCGCTCGCGAGAACAGCGGTGTTTGCCGCCTGCTGATTGCGTTGGCCCTCGATTTGAGCGGCAGCGTTGTCGGCGGCTGCCTGGACATCCTTGCGGTCGGGCCGGATGGCCGCCGCTTTGCCAAACTCCGGGATCGCTTCTTCCCATTCCTGATGAGCCGCCAGTCTTTGTCCGTTCTCGTAGTGGTATTTGAACGCTGCACTGATCACGGCATCCAAACGGGGTATTTCGGAAGCGAATGCGACATAGGGACCCAGCGAGTTGACGGCTTGGTCGTAACGCGACTCTACCAACAACACCTGCGCGTTCACGACGGTCGTTTCCAGTTTCCGTTGCTCGGCGGCAATCTCGCGCTGGAGACTAAGCAGAGGAGCATAGTCCGGCCGGACTGCCAACAGGCGTTCTACGTGCAGCTTGGCAACAGACAGTTGCGAATACCCGGGCGTATGGTCTTGCAGGGCTTTTCGGTATGCCTGCAGGCGGGTCTGATCAGGTCGTGCCAGATTGTCCAATTCTCGCCCTATGTCGTCCATTAGCCGCGCGGCGGGTTTGTAGCCGGGAGACGACTGGGTGGCGGTTTGTGCCTCCAAGCATGCCTGCCGCAGCATGGCGATGTCTTGTGTTTTGGCGCCGCTCGAACTTTGATACTGCGCAAAAGCAGTTTCGGCCGCCATCTGATGAAATCCCGCGATGGCATCTTGAGCGGAAGCCCGGCGTTCGGAAGACGGATAACGCGTTAAGAAATCCTCCCAGTCTCTTACCGTGTTCGCTCGTTGCGCCCGCAGGAAGTCAGCAAGTTCAGCGTCCGGAGCAGCGATAAACACGAGCTTCACACCGGGCTTGAATTCCGGGATCATTGCATCACGAGGCGATGAAGAGACAGGCGTGCCGCGAATCATGGCTTGTTCAGCCGCCGCCGCAGGCGTGAGTTCAGCGCTCCGTTCGAATTTCAGATTGCTAGGGACAACACAGACGGACTTGCCGTTTGCCGTTAGCGTGAGTACGCCGTTTGCGCCGCGCTGAAGCGAGCTAGCGCCCGCCAGGGACGCGCGCGGAAGCCCGTTATAAGTATTCTTGTCGAGCCTCGAAACCCCGTCACAGCTGCGAACTTCGATCTTTCCATTCAGTCCTGCTTCCGTGATCTGCACATACGCCGCGCCCTGGGGGCCGTCGAACAAAACCACCGCGGTCAGGGAGGCATCTTTGGCGTAAGTCGTGATCGATGCTCCACCCACAAGAACAACGACGAGAACAACCGCGACACAGCAGCGTTCGAGACCGGAGATCTCGGACGGCCGGTTCGAAGGGGAAGCGAAGGAAATGGGTTTCCACGACTTCATAAAGATCCGCAAGCTACATTTTCTCGCGGGAAGGAACGGCTGAAACAATATCGATAGCTCAATCGAAACTAAAGTAAGTGGGAAGCAAAACGCGGCCGGGCTATGATTGAAGATGCGGCACACAGGCTCAATAACTTGTGCGTTTGCGCATATTTGCGATGACAGTCCATTAGAGATCTCTCATGGAATTGCCAGGACCACCAAACCAAGGGGTTGAGCAGCAGGGAGCTGCTGAA
>Ga0209448_10000398_pt1 | contig 14844 bp, 14 predicted proteins | sample BogFormECP14_OM2_FD_188245 | JGI IMG/M metagenome (GOLD analysis project Ga0209448, IMG submission 188245) | Bog forest soil microbial communities from Calvert Island, British Columbia, Canada - ECP14_OM2 (SPAdes) (version 2) | ecosystem: Environmental > Aquatic > Freshwater > Wetlands > Bog ... | reverse complement strand
GCCGACATAGCCGAGGCCAATCACGGCAATCTTGCGTTGATGCGGCAAAATTTAATCCTTGGAATTAACCGCGGCGGAAGACTCACGAAGTTGCGCTCTGTTTAGCCGTCGCGGCGCGTATCGGCAACAGCGGCAGCGTCGCCGGCCCGAACGATCTCATCATCGTTAAGCGGCGACGTACCAATACAAAAACCTCGTTGTGAGTTTTTGTTCTAGCCTATATGCAAGATCTCAGAGATCACCGCGGCGGAACAAATTCGATGTGCGGCATTGCAGGCTTTATCGGCGCTGCATCCAATATTGCCGGCGGCGATATCGGCACGATCGCCGAGGCGATGGCCGCAAGCATTGCCTATCGGGGACCTGATGACCAAGGCATCTGGATCGACGCCGAGACCGAAACGGCGCTGGTGCATCGCCGCCTCTCGATCATCGATCTGTCCGCGGCCGGACATCAGCCGATGCTGTCGGCGAACGAGCGCTATGTCATGAGTTACAACGGCGAGGTCTACAGCTTCCAGCCGATCGCCGCCGAGCTGGCCGCGCGCGGACATAATTTTCGCGGTCACTCCGATACCGAGGTCATTCTGGAATCGTTTGCTTTAAGCGGCATCGAAGCGACGCTGAAACGGATGATCGGCATGTTCGCCATCGCGCTGTGGGACCGGCGCGACCGCACGCTGACGCTGATGCGCGACCGGCTCGGCATCAAGCCGCTGTATTGGGCGAAGTTCGGCAAGACTTTCATGTTCGGGTCGGAGCTCAAGGCGCTACGCGCGCATCCGGGCTGGACGCCGCGCATCGACCAGAACGCCGTCGCAGCCTTCATGCGGCACAATTACATCCCGGCGCCGCGCACGATCTATGACGGCGTCTATAAGCTCGAGCCCGGCACGTTCCTCACGCTGCCGTGGCAGGGCGAACCGAAAATCTCGCGCTTCTGGGATGCCCGCGCGGTGGCGCGCGATGGATCGCATAGTCCGATCGAGGGCAGCGACGCCGAACTGACCGAGCAACTGGAGGAGCTCCTGAAAGATGCCGTCGGCCGCCGCATGATCGCCGACGTGCCGCTGGGCGCGTTTCTCTCCGGCGGCGTCGATTCGTCGACCGTCGTCGCGCTGATGCAGGCGTCGCGCAGCGGCACCGTGAAAAGCTTCTCGATCGGCTTCGATATTCCGGGCTACAGCGAGGCGCATCATGCCGCCGCGGTGGCGGCGCATCTCGGCACCGATCACACCGAGCTTACGGTGACGTCGAACGAGGCGCTCGATGTGATCCCGCGCTTGCCGGAATTCTACGACGAGCCGTTCGCCGATTCATCGCAGATCCCGACCTATCTGGTTTCGGCGATGACGCGGAAATATGTCACCGTGGCGCTGTCGGGCGACGGCGGCGACGAACTGTTCGCAGGCTACAATCGTTATCAACTCACGCAACGATTTTGGCGGTCGCTGTCTCTGATGCCGCGCGCGCTACGCAAGGGCGCTGCGGCGGCGATAACCGCCGTGCGGCCCGACCGCTGGACGCAGCTTCTGTCGGCGCTGCCGTCACGCCTGCGCCCGCCGCAAGCCGGCGACAAGGTGCATAAGGCCGCCGCGGTGCTGCGGCTCGACAGTGCTGACGCCGTCTACCGCCGCCTCGTCAGTCATTGGGAGCCGTCCGAGATCATGCCGCAGGCGCGCGAGCCGGAGAGCATTCTCGATGACCGGACGCTGACGAAGGACTTTCCCGATCTGCTCGCCCGCATGCAGTTTCTCGACCTGATCACCTATTTGCCCGATGACATTCTCACCAAAGTGGACCGCGCCAGCATGGCGGTGGCCTTGGAAGCGCGCGTGCCGTTGATCGATCACCGCGTCGTCGAATTCGCCTGGCGGCTGCCCGAGCACGTCAAAGTGCGCAACGGCGTCAGCAAATGGATTTTGCGGCAAGTGCTCTATCGCCACGTGCCGCCCGAACTGATCGAACGCCCCAAAATGGGATTTGGCATTCCGCTCGGCGAATGGCTGCGCGGGCCGTTGCGCGATTGGGCGGAAACGCTTCTGAGCGAGCAGCGCCTGCGCGAAGCGGGCCTTCTCGATCATGCCATGGTCCGCCGCTACTGGCAGGATCATCTCGATGAACGGCGCAATTGGCAATATCTCTTATGGGACGTGCTGATGCTCGAAGCCTGGCGCGAGCGCTGGGCGTAACTATTAGTTGGCCGACTTGATACCGACGGCGCACCAGAATGGCTCGCTGTCTGAAAATCTTATATCCATGAAGCCGGCGCACTTGAGCATCGCCTCGATCTCGGCACGCGTAAAGCGCTTCTCCAGCCGCGTGCAGAAGCGATCGTAAGCATCGGTGCGCATCACATAGAACGTCTTGTCGGCGTAGTAGGAAAGCGGCAATGCGCGCGGCGACCGGCCGAGCCGCGATAGCAGCGTTGCCGTGCGCGCCAGCGGCCAATAGATCAGCGCCGCAATCGTCTGGCTGACGATAAAGCGCAACGGATGCGGCAAGCGCGAGATCACGAGCCGTCCCGCGTTGCTCATCCGCCACAGAGCCCGATACCACGCCGGGCGATTGTCGAGCGCATAGTAGAGATAGACCAGAAACGGCGCACCCGACTTGAGTTTCCCGGCGATGACTTCGATAGCGGCCTGCGTATCGGGAACATGATGCAGCACGCCGAGCGAGTAAGCGAAATCGAGCGACGCGTCGGGCAACGGCATGTCGGCGACGCTTGCCGCATGGAAGCTCACATTGCTGGCGGCCTTCAGGTTTTGCCGCGCCACCGCGAGCGCTTCCGGGCTGGCATCGAGCGCGTGCAAATGCGCGACGCGCGGCGCCACCAGCATCGACCAGCGCCCGGTGCCGCAGCCGACATCAACGCCAGAGCCGCCGCCCGGCGGCAGCAAAGCCCAAGGGAAAATCCGGAAATAGTCGGCAAAGATGTCGCGGCGTTGCTGCTCCGACAGATGGTCTTCATCCTGCCGGAAGGTCGACCATTCTTCGCCGAAGCCGCGCGCGACTTGCGGATCGACGTTATGGTCCGCGCCGGCTTGCACCATCAGCTGGCATGCTCCGGCGCGCCGACAATGGTGTCGCGGCGAAGACCGGGAGTACCGTCGGCCAAGATTTCGCTGACCGGCCGCCGATCGGCCGCGCCCAAAGCCCGGTAGAGTTTCTCGTAACGATCGACGCAAGCCTGCAGCGAAAAAAGCTGTTCGACGCGCCGACGTCCCGCTTCGGCAAAGCCGCGGCGCAAGTCGGGGTCTTGCGCCAACCGCAGGATCGCGGCCGCCAAGGCGCGCGGATTGTTCGGCGGCACCAGAAGTCCCGTTTCATTATTCACGACGGCATCGCTGTTGCCGCCGACAGCTGTCGCGACGACCGGAAGGCTTGCCGCCATCGCTTCCAGCAAGGCGTTGGAAAAACCCTCCTGATGCGACGGCAGCACGAAAACGTCGCTGGCGGAGAGCAGGTCGTCGACGTCGGACCGCTCACCGAGCCACATTATATTGTCGGCGATATTCAAAGCCGCAGCGCGGCTCTTGAGCTCGGCCCCGATGCCGTCGTCGCGGCCGATGGCAAGAAGCCGCCATGGGCCGGGCAATCGGTTTTTGACGAGCGCCAGCGCTTCAATAAGATCCCGATGACCTTTATAGCCGATCAGATTTGCGACGACCGAGACGACAAACGCATCGCCTGGGATTTGCAGGACGGCGCGAGTTTGCTGCCGGCTGCCGGTAAAGACCGGCGACGGCATTGCGATGCCGTTGTGGATAAGCGCGAGCTTGCGCCGATCGCCCACTTCCGCTGCGAGCTGATCGACCACGGCTTGCGAATTGCCGAGGATGCCGAATGTGCGCTTGTGCAGCAGCCTTTCGACGCCGCCCAGCAGCGGATATTTGGCGCGATAATCGGTCAGCGAGCGCCGGCTCATCAGCCTCAACCGGTGTCCGGCGAGCTCGGCGGCGAGCGAGCCGAAAACGTAAGGACGCGGCAGAAAAAAATGCACCACAATCGGCCGCTCGCGGCGCAGCCAGCGCGCCAGCGCGAGCGTTGCCTTCGGCCAGTGCAGAAATCCCGTGTTCGGCAGGCCTTCCACGCGCACGCCCTGGGCGGCGATTTCGCCATCGAGCGGCCCGCCGCGTTCCATCACATAGAGCACAATATCAAGGCCGCGCCGCTTTAACGCCGGCAGGATGCCCGCGATATGACGCTCGGTGCCGCCGACATCCAAGCGCGACGTCACCACGGCAACGCGCAACGATCCATCGGTCAAATCGGCGATCCCGGATTCAGCGCGAATTAAGCTCGGTTCGAGGCCGCGAGCAACGACACGGTCTCGCCGATGCCGCGGTGAATGTCCCCCGCAAAGGCGAAGCCGCGCTCGCGGAAGCGGTCGCACGACACCTCATACGACAATTGGTTCATGATCGGACTGTTCACGAACGACAATTGCAGATGCGGCACAAATTCGCGGATGCATTCGACGATGTCACGCACGGTGGCATTCAGCGTCAGCACGTTGTAGACGCGGCCGTCGAATAGGTCGTTCTTGATGACGAAGGCAACGGCACGAATGGCGTCGAACAGATCGAGATACGGCCGCTTCTGGTCGTAGGCGCTCTGCCAGATGCTGAGCGGCTGTTTCATCACCGCCTGCCAGCAGAACTTGTTGACCGCGGTGTGATAGCGCATCCCGGCCGAGACGCCGAAAATGGTGCCGAAGCGAAACACGACCGCCCGCAGGCCGCCGTTTTTCGAAAGCCGCTGCACCAGTTCCTCTTCCTTGAGCTTGGTCGTCGCATAAGGGCTCTGCGGCTTGAGCTCCTCCATGGTGCAATCTTCGGACACCAGCTCGTTTTGCGTGCCGTAAACGCTGGTCGACGACGGATGAATGAGCCGCGCGCCGGCCTCCTGGCACACTGCCGCGATCTTCGTCGTCGCCTCAAAATTATTAGCTTCGAGTTCGGCGGCACGATCGAAAGTTCCGGCCGCGTCGGTGATGGCGGCGAGATGCACCACCGTATACGCGCCTTCGACCACCGGGCGCAGATCGATGCTGCGCACGTCGCCCTCGATGAACTGGTAGCGCCCGACCGACGGCAGATCGAACAGCGAGGCGTAGCGCTGCGTCATCATATTGTCGACCATGACGATCTGGGCTTCCGGAAAATGCAGCGGCAGATTGCGGACGAGCGCCGAGCCGATATGCCCGAGCGCGCCGGTGACGACGATTTTCATGTGTTGGCTTTCCGGAACGCAAGAAACTCCGTGTACTCGCGCAGATAATCGGCTTCTTCAAACAGCCGGTCGCAGAGCACCATGACGACCGAGCGCTCCTCCTTGAAAACGACGGTGTTCCATATGGTCGGCGGCACGCACAAAGCGAGATTGTTGCGATCGAGCGTGAACACTTCCTTTTCCCGGCTGTCGTCGCACAGAATGTCGACCGAACCGTGCACGCACAGCATGAACTGCGTGCAACGGCGGTGCGCATGCTCGCCGCGCCGCGCGCCGAGCGACGCGGTCAGAGTGAACATTCGCGCCATGACGAACGGCACCTGATAGATGGCCTGCGCGATCACGATCTCGCCATCCTCGCGGGCATAGCGCGGCAGTTCGATGAGGCGGATCCGCGCGATGGAGCCGAGCCAGTCCGGAACGGGAGCCGGGGATACCTGGCTCGCAGTGGGGATTACTTTGTTCGCTGTGGTTGTCATTTTACTCCTCCATCCGTCGTGTCACGCCGCCTCGTCGGGTACCGATCCAGTTTTTGCTTGCGCCGCCGCGCGCTCGAAGTAATCGCGGATTCCGGCTTGCAGATCGAAACGCGCGGACCAGCCGGTGAGATTCCCGAACAACCGCGAATTGCCGACGAAATTGCGCTTCTCGATGGGATGCAGATCGCGCGGCTCGGCCACGCGACGAATTTCACTCCGGCGGCCGGTATGTTGCAGCGCCGCCGCGGCGATCAGGTCGTAAGCTTGGGCCAGGCTATTTCCCTGTCCTGACGTAATAACATAGTGCCGGCCGTCGCATATGGCCGGCTTTGCGATCGCGATCCGGAACGCTTCGACGACGTCGCCAAGATGCGTGAAGTCGCGGACATAGGCGCCGTCGCTGTAGAGCGTCAGCGGTTCGCCTGCCATGGCGCGATTGATCATGACATTGAGGATGCCGCGGTTGGCGTTGATTGAAGCGCCGCCATAGCCGTAAACATTCGACAGCCGCAATGTGCAGGCGCGCAGTGCGCCCCGTCCGGTCGCTTCACGCAAGATCGTTTCGCAGATCTGCTTGTGCCGGTCATAGACCGAGCACGGATCGTCCGGCGCGCTTTCGTCGACCGGAAGCTTCGGATGGGCGCCGGCGACCGTTACCGTGCTGGCAAAGATCACCGCGGCAGACGTTGGGCGTTTGGCCGCGACTTCGGCCAGCGCGCGGATTGGCGCGATATTGATGTCGTCATCGCCTCGCGGATCGGCTTCGGCGGCGCGCAAATCGGTCCGCGAGGAGAGATGCACCACCGCGTCGGCGCTGTCGAGCAATTGCGACCAGGCGCGCGGATCGCACAGATCGGTCGCAACATAGTCGATCTGCGTGTCGCGCGGCGTATCGAGGCGCGATGGGCGTGGCGAGCGCGAGACCAGCCGCAGCGCATAACCGTCACGCACGAGCCGCTTGGCGAGAGCCGTGCCGATGAAGCCTTGCGCGCCGGTGATGACGATGCGCTTCACGATGCGCTCCGGCAGAACAGGAAATTGCTGGTATGGACGATGCGGAGCGCGGCCGGAAAATTATCCATTTGCAGCGGCCCATATTGGCCTAAGACTTTGGCGTCGCATTCCGACCGCAGCGCGAGCTTATAGCCGGTCTCTTCCACGGCCGCGGTGAATTCCGCGGCATTGAAGAACCAATGCGGGATGCGGCTTGCGTAATAATGCTGCGTAGTGACGTAGGTCGCGAAATCGCCGGCGAAAATATCGGCAAGGCTCAGGAAGCGCGCGCCGTAACCGGCGAGCCGCGCGATCAGGCTTTGCCAGTCCTCGATATATTGGAGGACGCTCGCGGCGTGCACGATATCGAAGTGCAATCCCCTCGGCAGCGCGTTGCAAAACGCGGGGCCGCCCTTGCCGGTGAAAATCTCGCGACATACGCCAGCAATGCTCTCGACATCGACCACGGTATAGCCGATGCGCCCCACCGCTTCGGGCATGGTCTTCACCAGCACCATATATCCGGTGCCGAGCCCGCCGCCGAAATCGAGGATGTCGACGCGCTCCTGCGTGCAGAGCAGCGTCGCGGTCAATGTGGGCAGGATGGCGTTGCGCTGGCGCAGGGCATAGTCGATCGGTTCTCGCGCCAGTGCCAGCGCCAGCGTGTCGCGGGCGGCCGCGATGCTGCGGTCGCGCCAGAGCGGACCGTCGAATCCGGGCCCCGCCGCCGGCGCCTCGGCAAACGAACGGTAGACGCCCTCCCAAACCCGGAAATTCGGGTCAGCGCTCATTCGAGTTGAGCCTCGCGACTTCAGTCTCGGCAGGATGCGGCAACCGGTCATGGGCAATATCGGCGAGCCGCGGATACGCGCCGTCACGGGCCGACACCACCGGCCGCGTGATCGGCCAGCGAATGCCGATATCGGGATCGTTCCACAATAGGCCGCCCTCGTCGGAATGATCGTAGATGCGGCTCACCATGTAATGCAGATCGGCGGTGTCGCTGAGCACACAGAAGCCGTGCGCGAAACCGCGAGCCATATACAACTGACAGCCCCCCTCGTCGCTCAGTTCCGCGCCGAACCAGCGGCCGAACGTCTTCGAGCCCTGCCGCAAGTCGACCGCCACATCGAAAATCGTTCCCCACGGTCACGATTTGCGCTTGCGGATGGCGGACCTGGAAATGCAGGCCACGCAGGACGCAATTGCTCGATCGCGAGTGGTTCTCCTGCACGAAATCGTCGGCGATGCCGGCGTCGCGGTAGCGCTGCTTGGCGAAGGTTTCGAGAAAGAAGCCGCGCTGGTCGCGGAAATACCGCGGCTCGATCAGTAAGAGCCCGGAAAGACCGGTTTCCATGACGTTCATCGGCGTGGCGAGACTCCGGCTGAGTGAATGCTGAAGACCGTATTCATGCCGGCCGATTCGAGATCGAGCTCGTCGACGAACGCGTTTGCATCGAGGTCATAGCGCGCGATACGCGTCGGCGCCGGCGGCAGGCGATCGACGTTGCGAAAGCCGCGTCGCACCCAATCCAGATTCTGCCGCAGCGTCGTGTAGCGAATGCGCGAAAATCCAACCCACATGTCCTTGCCGAGCGGCAGGATGCCGCGGCACCAGCCGAGCGGCCGGTCTGCATAGGGGCTGCGCGCCCGATTGAGGTCGAAGGCCTGCCTGTCACCGGACGCCAAGTCGAAACGCAGTACGAACCCGTTCACCGCGGTGAAATAGAGGCTCCCCGCCGCGACATGGCCATCGTGCACCCCTTCCATCCCCAGCTTGAAGGGCGCCCGGCCGGCGGCATTGCCGTTGAGCGGCACGGCGTCGCGCTGCACAAAGCGCGTGACCCAAGGCTCGCCGTTGAGAAAGAACACGAAGTTCGGATGTGACAAATGCGGCTTGGTGGTCGCGACTTTGCGATAATCGACCGTCTGCGAGAAACGGTTCCAGACCGATTTGCCGGTCACGCTCGCCAGATTCAAGAGCATGCCGTCCGGCGCCAGTTCGGCGACGGCGTCAAGCCCTGTGACGGCGACGAAGAGTCTGCCGTCCGGCGCCACAGCCACATGATGTAGATCGTTGAAGCACGGCAGCGAAATGACTTGCCGTATCGCAAACGATGGAAAGTCGCAGATCAGAACTTCGGTCTGGGTGCAGAGATAAGCGCGGTCGCCACTGATCGAGGCGGCTTTGAAGACGATGGACGGCGCGTCGTCGGCGCAATGCGCAGGCGGCGTTTCGTATTCGAGCACGCGCTCGGCGCGCCCGTCCGCGATTTTGGCGACCAGCGCCTTTTTGTAGAGCTTCCACTCCTGCGTCCAATGCGGCACGCCGCGCTGCTCGCCGCCGACAACCCAAATTGCCTCAGGCACTTTGGCCTCGCCCGAGCGGTCCAAGTTGAGCGGCCGCGCCTGCGGCCGGCTTTTGCGCCATCTCGGGCACGATTAGCGGCACATAGGGCCGAATGAACTCTGCGAAGGCGGGCCCGCACACGACGTCCTCGACCTGCGCCAGTTCCGCTCGGAACGCCGTCACATCATCCTCGGCAGCGCCGTTGCTTCGCAGTTTTCCGAGAACGCTGCGGCGATCAAACGGCACCGCATAACGCCGCCGCGTTTTCACCCATTCGAGCAAATTCGGCACCGTGCTGCGCAGGTAGCCGCGCAGGGCCGCAGAGGGCCCATAGTTGCGGCGTAGAAAATAGCCGAGCCATTCCGCGACATTGTTGCGCAAATTCTCAGCCGTCACATCGGGATCGGTACCGTCGGCCGCTGCGGCGTGCCCGGAAATCCGGGCGATGATCTCGGCAAAATCCGTGCTGAACCGGTTGCGCACCAGATGGTGAACCCAATCCTTGCGCAAGGCGAAGCCCAGCGTCGTCCAATATTGCCGCAGATAGGCGATGGTCGCCGGATCCGACCGTGCTTTTCCGAGCGTGAGCGTGCGCATCGCGGAGAATTTTTCGTGCAGCTGCAGATCACTCAAATTCATTTCGGCGGCTTCGCGCCAGACCGTGGTCAGCGCCGGTGTCCTAAAGGCCGCGTAATAGCTCCAGGAATTACGCAAGCCGAGCAGCAAACGCTCGGCGACCGACGTCGAGCCGAAGTCGAACGATCTATCGTAAGGCATATATCTATAAGCCAGCCGGTTGAGCGGCCCGCGCAGCCCACCGAGCAACGGATATTTCCGCGAATAGACCGCGAACCCGCCGATACCGCCGCCACAGCACACGTAATCGCGATTGGAATCGAGAAAATCGAGGCTCTTCTCGATGCCTGAGAACATCAGAAAATCGTCGTTATCGGCAACCATCGCATAGGGCGTTGTCGCACGCTGCAAGGCGTCCGTCAGTTTGGCGAAGAAACGGCCGAAATCGGTATCGTCGGGATAGCGGATATAGTCGATATCGAGATGCGGAAAGATCGTAGGCGAGCCTTCAAGCAGACGCGCCAATGCCGGGGTGACCTCGCCGTCCGCGATGATGAACTTGTAAGGCAACCGCGCGGCATTGGCGTGCCACAGAAAGCGCAGCGTAAACAGCGGCCGTCCGCGCAGCGGCAGCACGACGGTCAGGCGCTGACTCAACGGGCGTCCCCGCGTGCGCGGTCGAGAACATAGATAAGCGAGGACGCCGGCAGCGCCGCAGCGACCAGCGCTTTTGCCGCCAGACTGCGCAGCGATCCGAGCGTGCGGCCGAGCTGGCGTTTCGTGATCCAGGTCACGACCGGCAGCATCACCGCCGCTTTGACGAACGGCTTTGGCGCGCGAAAGAAATATTCGAGATCGTTGTCGAGGAGCCAGATATAATAATGCCAATTGCCCTCGGCGTGGGCGGCGAGCCTGTGCCCGATCGCCGTGGTGACCCCAGGCTCGGCTTCGTCGATGTAATACACCCTGACGATTTCGTTCACCGCCCTGTTTTTGTAGGTCTTGGCCATATCCAGCCAAACGATGCCTTCCGGCAGATAGTGACCGCGCGCGACATTCGGGAACGGATAGCGCCGCGCTATATCGGTCAACACCACGCCCCACTTTTCGCCGCGTGGGCCATAGACGTACTTTCTCTCGCGCAGATCCACATCGAGCGGGTCGACCGGATACTTGTCGCCGACGATGTTGCCGTGCTGGTCGCAGCAAAGCCCGTCCACCCCGCAAAAATCCGGCCGCGCATTCTCCGGAATCGCGTCCCAAGTCCGGGCGAGTTTCTCAAGCGCATCAGGCACCAGTGCGTCGTCGGAGTCCAAGCAGGTGAAGAATTTGCCGCGCGCAGCGTCAAGCGCAAGATTATGCGCGATGTGCTTGCCGCCGTGGTCCTGGAGCAGATAGCGCATCGGGAAACTCGCCGATTTCGTCCAGCCGGCGATCAATTCCTCGGTGCCGTCGGTCGAGCCGTCGTCGACCACGACCCATTCGAAATCGCGCAGCGTCTGCGCCGACAGGCTCGCGAAGGCGCGGTGCAGCGTGTGCGCCCGGTTATAGGTCGGCGTGAAAATCGTAAATAGCGGCGCGCCGGACGTGCCGGTGCGATCGCTTGTCACGACTGCCGGTTCAGCGGCGGTCGCCATAATGGCGAAGCGACGCGATGACCCGGTCGACCTCGGCATCGGTCAGTTCGGGATACATCGGCAATGAGAGGATCTTATCGACGATAGCGTTGGTCACCGGCAGGCCACCCTGCGGCAGCACGGCTTTTTCCGCATATCCTCTCTGCACATGAACGGGCTCGGCATAGTGCACGGTGGAGCCGATCTGGTCGGCGCGCAAATGTCCCATCAGGCGGTGGCGGTCGTCGCAGCGCACGACATAGAGATGATAGACATGCGTGGCGTTCGCCCGCGCCGCCGGCCGAACCAGCGGCAAGCCGGCGAGGCCGCGGTCATAACGCGCGGCGATCGCCGCGCGCTGCGCATTGTCGGCGTCGAGATGCGGCAGCTTGGCGGCGAGGATCGCCGCCTGCATCGGATCGAGCCGTGAATTGCGGCCGACTTCGTGCGTCTTGCGCGCCTCGTCCCAGCCATATTGGCGAAGCCGCCGCACCCGGGCGGCAAGATCGGCATCGGCCGTGACCACCATGCCGCCGTCGCCGATGGCGCCGAGATTCTTGGTCGGATAGAAGCTAAAACAGGCGAGATCGCCCAAACTGCCGAGGCGGCGGGAGCCATAGCGGCCGCCGGTCGACTGCGCGCAATCCTCGATCACCGAAAGCTTGCGCGACCGCGCGATCGCCAGGACCGCGTCCATATCGGCCGCCTGCCCGTAGAGATGAACGGGCAAGATCGCCTTGCTGCGCGGCGTGATCGCGGCTTCGATCCGCGATGCGTCGATCGTGTAATAAGCTTCGTCGATATCGACGAGGACCGGCGTGGCGCCGCAGGCCAGCACCGCCGCAGCCGTCGCCACCGCGGTGTGCGAGACGGTAATGACCTCGTCGCCGGGCCCGATGCCGAGCGCGCGCAAGGCGATCTCGAGCGCATCGGTGCCGCTCGCGACGCCGACGCCGTGCCCGACGCCGCAATAGGCCGCGAAAGCGCGCTCGAACGACTCGACCTCTTCGCCGAGTACAAAGAAGCCGCTGTCGAGAACGCGCGCGATCGCGGTCTGGATGGCCTTCTGATGCGCGCGATATTGCGCGGCGGGCGACGCCCAAGGGATGGCAGCGGTCGCGGACGCTGCGACGGTTTGCATGCTCATGACACGATCTTCACTTCGGGAACATAGACCAGCCATTGCCCGCCCGCGGCGATGAATGATTGTTCTTTCTCGCGGATTTCGGCTGCGTGATTCCAGGCGAACAAGAGCGCGCAATCCGGATATTTCTTCTCGAATTCCGCGTAAGGCTTCACCGGGATGTGGACGCCTGGCGACAGTTTGCCCTGTTTGATCGGCGTCGTGTCGGAGATGAATTCGACATGCGCCGGCGTGATGCCGCAATAATTGGTCACCGTCGTGCTCTTCGACGTCGCGCCGTAGCCGACGACGCGTTTGCCCTCGCGGCGCATCGTCTCGAGCATCTGCATCAGTCCGGCGCGGGATTTTTCGCAATTCTCCTTAAAGTGCCGGTAGGTCTCGGCCCGGTCGAGGCCTTGCGCGCGCTCCTTCGCCAGCTGCTCCTCGACCCGCGGCGCGACCGGACGGCTGCCCTTGGGCGCGAACACGTAGCGCATCGATCCGCCATGAGTGACCTGCGGCATGACGTCGACGAGTTGGAGGCCGTGCGCCGCGAAAGCGCGCTTCACCGACGTCGCCGAGAAGATAAAGACGTGCTCGTCATAGATCTGGTCGTAGGACGTTTTGGCGATCATGTCGCCGAGATACGGGTCCTCGAATATGAAGACGCCGTCGGGCTTGAGCAGGCGCTGCACGCCGGCACCGACGCCGTTGATATCCGGAATGTGGCACATCACGTTCGCGGCAAGGATCGCGTCAGCATGGCCATGTTCCATCACGATTTCATCGGCGAGCGCCGGATTGAAAAATTTGCTGATGCTCTCAATGCCGCGCTCGCACGCGACTTGGGCGACATTGGCCGATGGCTCGATGCCCAGATGCCGCATGCCCTTGTCGTGGAAATGCCGCAACATGATGCCGTCATTGCTGCCGAGTTCGACGACGAACGGATCCTGGCGAGTGTTGAGCACTTCGCCGAGCACGAAATTGGCGTAACGCTCGAAATGCGCCTGCATGTAACGCGAGGTGCTGGAATAGAAGGCATAGTTCGCGTGGAACATCTTGTCGGCGTCGGGCTGTTCCACGATCTGAAACATATTGCACGCTTCGCAGAACGCCGGAGCGAGCTCGAAGAAATATTCGCTCGCGACTTCGCTCGGCTGCAAGAAGCCGTTGGCGATCGGCATGCGGCCGAACGTCATGAAGGCCTCGATCGGCGCGCCGCAGACACGGCATTGTGTCGAGAGTCTTTGATCCGGCATTTGAGTGTATCGCCTCGATTGAAGTGATCAGGAAGCCGCCAGCGCCGGGCCGTCGGCAAGCGATTGAGCCTCGGCCAAAGCATAAAGCCGGGTCCGGCGCGCCATCAATTCGTTCCAGGTTCCGGCCTCGACGACGCGGCCGGCTTCGAAGACGCAGATGGCGTCGGCCGTCCGCACCGCGGCCAGCCGATGCGCGACGATGAGGATGCCCATCTCCTTGCGCAAATCCTCGATGGTGCGCAACAGCTCGGCCTCGGATTCCGCATCGAGCGCGCTCATGGCTTCATCCATCAGGAGCAGGCTCGGATTGGTGAGCAGCGCCCGCGCGATGCCGAGCCGCTGCCGTTGGCCGCCGGAGAGTTTGACGCCCTGATCGCCGATAATGGTGTCGAAACCTTCAGGCCAGGCTTGAATGAAATCATAAGCGTGGGCGCGGCGCGCCGCCGCTTCTACCTCGGCATTCGACGCATCCGGTTTCACAAGCGTGAGATTATCGCGGATAGAGGCGTGAAACAGGATTGTTTCCTGCGGCACATAGCCGAACGCGCGGCGCCAGGCGCGGAGCGGCGCGGTCGCGAAGTCATGATTGCCGAGCCGGATCGAGCCGGCGCTCGCATCGACCAAGCCGAGCAGCGTGTGAACCAGCGTCGATTTGCCGGCGCCCGAACGGCCGGCGACAGCGAGCACGCCCGGGATCGGCAGCGTCAGATTGACTTGATCGAGCACAACGCGTTCGCCAAGCCTAACCTGCAAATTTCGTACCGACAGAGCCGTTGGCAGACCGATCTTGAGCGTTTCGCCGGAGCTGTCCTGCCGCTCCGCCTCGGCCTCCGCGGCCTTTTGCAACTGGTCGATCACCTCGATGGCATGCAGATTGCCGGTCAGATAATGCATTTGCGCCTGAACGGCGGTAAGACGCGGAAACAGCCGCCCGAACAGCGCCAGCACGACAACGATGTTTCCCGCAGCGACCCCCATGCCTTCACCGGCAAGGACGAGAATGGCGGCAAGGGCGATCAAGCCGGTGAATTCCAAGACGCCGCGGACGGTGCCCGGCGCGGCGCTGGCGAATGTATTCGCGTCTTCGAGTTTGTGCACCAGAGGCGCGATCAGCATTGCAGCCCGATCGTCGATGCCGCTCGCTTTGATGAATTTCGCTCCGGCAAATTGCTCGTTCAGCGCCGACTGCAATTCCGCATCGAGCGGC
>Ga0209448_10000397_pt1 | contig 14874 bp, 13 predicted proteins | sample BogFormECP14_OM2_FD_188245 | JGI IMG/M metagenome (GOLD analysis project Ga0209448, IMG submission 188245) | Bog forest soil microbial communities from Calvert Island, British Columbia, Canada - ECP14_OM2 (SPAdes) (version 2) | ecosystem: Environmental > Aquatic > Freshwater > Wetlands > Bog ... | reverse complement strand
ACCAGTACGTTTATCTGGGAAATCTTGACGCCGTCCGCGATTGGGGATACGCACCAGAGTATGTGGAAGGCATGTGGCGGATGTTGCAGGCGGACGAGCCCGATGACTACGTGCTGGCTACCGGCGATGCCTACACGGTTCGCGACTTCGCGGAAGCGGCGTTCGCCCACGCGGATCTGGATTGGACCGAACACGTTCGTCTCGACGATCGCTATCTAAGGCCGACGGAGGTCGATGCGTTAATCGGCGACGCAAGCAAAGCGGAGCGAGTTGTCGGGTGGCGGGCGTCGGTGAGGGCTCCGGAGCTGGCACGGATCATGGTCGACGCGGACATCGCGGAACTGAAATGCGCCGGCAGCCCCCGGATCGACACGCCGGTCCTGCTGGCCTGGAGTTGAGCCGCCGTGGGGGACAAGCGATTTACACCCGATGCGTTGGACCGGAACGTACCGGTATTCGTGGCCGGCCATCAGGGAATGGTTGGCTCGGCGATTTGTCGCTACCTCGCGACACAGGGCTTCGCCAACATCCTTACCCGCACACACGAGGAACTCGACCTAACGGATCGGCGTGCGACGTTCGCGTTCTTCCGGGAAGCAAGGCCGCAGGTCGTCGTTATGGCGGCGGCCCGGGTCGGCGGGATCCTGGCCAACAGCACCATGCCTGTCGACTTCATCTCTGAAAACCTGCAAATCCAAGTCAACGTTCTAGACGCGGCTCTCAGTCAACGGGTGAAACGCCTTTTATTCCTTGGGTCTTCGTGCATTTATCCCAAATTTTCCTCGCAGCCAATCACTGAGGATTCCCTACTTACCGGCGCACTCGAACCGACCAACGACGCATATGCGATCGCGAAGATCGCAGGAATCATCCATGTCCAATCCGTGCGTCGCCAGTATCAGCTTCCCTGGATCTCGGCAATGCCGACGAACCTCTACGGGCCAAACGACAATTTCTCGGAAAACACCTCCCACGTGTTGCCTGCATTGGTCCGCCGCTATGATGACGCGAAGACTTCTGGTCAGCGGATTGTCACCAACTGGGGCAGTGGAACGCCTCGGCGCGAATTTCTTCACGTTGACGACATGGCCTCGGCATGCCTGCACCTGCTGGAAAACTACGACGGGCCAAGCCAGGTCAACGTCGGCACCGGGACCGATCTCACAATTCTCGAGCTCGCCCAAAAAGTCGCTCACACAGTGGGTTACACCGGAGAGACACGCTGGGACACGAGTAAGCCCGACGGCACGCCGCGAAAGCTGTTGGACGTCAGTCTCTTGCGTGAAACCGGCTGGATAGCTCGAATTTCCCTAGACGAGGGAATCGCCGACACTGTCGATTGGTATCGGACTCATCATGCCTGGGCAACGGTGTAGCGTGGCCGGCGCAGCACCACTTAAATCGGCTCGAACGACTACCGGAGCCGTCCTCGTTATCGCCGGCCTAATCTCGACCGGTTATCACAACACGGATGCGACCGATCCCAAGGCACCGCACCGCCGGCGAATTCTCAGGTTCGCCGCTGAAGAAAGCTGCTGGTAAAGGCATGGTTGCGGAGAACCCGATGACTCAACAACGCGAATCAGATCTGCGCCCGTCGCCGGGCGCGCGCTTCTCGCTGCGAGACTTCACCGGTGAGGGCCGTCCCAGGGGCGTGCCATGGCCCGTGCACATGCTATGGCTGCTGGTCTCGCCCCTCACCATGCAGTGGTGGTGTCCTAACCGGCTTCGAGTACTCGTACTGCGCGGGTTCGGTGCCCGAATCGGAACCGGCACACTGATAAAACACGACGTCAAAGTCGACTGGCCCTGGAAATTGGAGATCGGAAACGACACCTGGATTGGTGAATCGACCTGGATCATCAACGCCGAGCCGGTGGTCATCGGATCGAATACCTGCATCTCTCAAGCAGTTCTGCTATGCAGCGGCGGCCACGACAGATTCAGCCCCACATTGGAGTTCGACAATGCGCCGATCTTCATCGGAGACTCGGTGTGGATCGCCACGCGGGCGACGATACTGCGTGGAGTCCGCGTCGCCGACGGCGCGACAGTCGGCGCCACTGCGTTGGTTACCCGTGATGTCCCGGAAGCAGCCACGATCCTGGCACCGCGCGGCCACACGAAGGTGGAGTCGTGAAGATCAAAATCGTTGGAATCAATTACTTTCCGGAGTTGACTGGGATAGCTCCGTATACCACGGGGATGGCGGAAGGGTTGGCCGCATGCGGGCACAACGTCAATGTGGTCACCGGTCTGCCGCACTATCCGGAATGGCGGATCTACGACGCATATCGCTCTAGGCGGACATACCGGGAGATCGTCAACGGAGTGACGATTGACCGGTTGAGGCATTATGTACCCCAAAACCCCAGCCCGCGCAACAGGATTCGCATGGAAGCGAGCTTCGCCAGAGCAACGCTGGTCAGAAAGTTCGACCGGCCGTCGGTTGTCATCGCCGTGAGTCCGGCGCTCTTAGCGACGGCTGGCGTCGTCGCCGCCGCCCGACTGCGAAGAATACCCGTTGGAGTCGTCGTCCAAGATCTGTACGGTAAGGGAGTTGTCGAGACCGGTGCGATGGGTGGTAAGTCGGCTGACATGGCGGCTCAATTCGAGGCGAGGGTGTTGCGCGGGGCCTCGGGAGTGGCTGTCATCCATGACCGCTTCGCCACCAGCCTCAACGCGGTCGGCATCGACAACTCCGCATTGACGATTATTCGTAACTGGACACATCTCGGTGTCTCGGATAGTCCGACATCCGACGAGTCGATGAAGGTACGTCGACAATACGGGTGGGGTGTTGATGAACTGATTGTCGTGCATGCCGGAAACATGGGGGTCAAGCAGGGCTTGGAGAATGTGGTTGCCGCCGCCAGGCTGGCCGCCACCGAGATGCCAGCAGGAACGATTCGGTTCGTCCTGCTCGGCGATGGAAACCAGCGGCGCAGACTCCAGCAGGACGGAGAGGGTATTCCCTCGCTTGAGTTCATCGATCCATTGCCGGACAAGGCATTCCGCGATGTCCTGCACACAGCGGACGTTCTGCTGGTTAATGAGAAGCCGGGTGTGGGGGAAATGGCTGTGCCAAGCAAGCTCACTACCTACTTCACGACCGGCAAGCCGGTCGTGGCCGCAACAGATCAGTCGAGTGCTGCCGCCGGTGAAGTCCGGGCCGCCGGAGCCGGTGTGATTGTCGCGCCCGCCGACCCGCGCGCCTTGCTCGACACAGCGCTGACCATCGGCAGAAACAAAACCGCGGCCAAGCATTTCGGGGAAGCGGGCAAGCGGTACTCACGGGAAATGCTCGACCGCGGTAGTGCCATACGCCGCTACGAAATATGGTGCAACGAACTGGCCGCCTCTTCGTCGGAAGTGGTCTGCCGTTCATGACATAGCGTGCCGGGGTTCACTCGGTCATCGGGGGCCTGCTGGTCGAGCATCCAAAATGCGTACCCACACAGTGTCCCTGGACGGCCATACGTCGACCCCACGAGTTGTCCGTCGCCACGAAGTGCACTCCAGGTTGGGCCGGACAGTCGAGGACATCATGTCGGGTAGCGGCCTGTCGGCGATGATCATCCCCACCGCGGAATGCTGGTCATGCTGGTCGCCGGCGGGAGGAAACCCGGCTTACACGCCCATGCGCCGAACCAGCTGTGGCTACTGGGGTCGAAGTAGTGGCCGCCCCGTCGGTCAGCGACGCCCCCTGCGTCAGCGCGCCGTTGACCACAGCGGGCGGCGCGGTGGGACCGCCCAGCGTCAACACGCGCAGGTGCAGGTACGGCCAGGAGATCGGCGTGGCGGCGCGGAAGTTGACGGCGTAGGGCGCGCCGTCGGGGCGGGGTGGCGCGCCGGTGCTTCTGCCCACCTACTCACCTGCCGTCCACCTCAAACATGTGATCGTCGAACGGTTTCACCGGGTGAATGTGGAAGTGGTCGCCCTGATACCAGGCCCCGTACCGCAGTTCCCGGATGAACTTGGAGGGCGTCCCCCGTAGAGGCCCGGCTTCATCTCCGCGTCGTCGCGCTGCTTAGCCAGCACCGTCCCGGCGGCCGGCACTGAGTACGGTGGCACGACCGAATTTTTGAGCAGCAGGCAGTGCGTCCCGGTCTGCGCGTACTCGCCGACCATCACCCTGCCGACCGTCGCAACCGACTGTTCCAGGTCGAACTCGTGACTCTGCACGATCGTGCGCATGCCGGCGACCACCGCGTGATAGCCGATGACCACCTGCCCCGAGCAGTCGATGTAGTGCCGGGATGTCAAAAGGCTCATGTCGTGCATGACGAACGCACCCACCTTTGTCGCTGAAACGCTGGTACTCCGGCGCAGCAGAGATTTGGTTGTAGCGTCCGATGCGCACCCGGGAGCCCAGATTCACCCGTGAAAGCCCCTTAAACAGATTGAACGGGTCGATCACCGTGCCTTCGCCGACGCGGAACCTGCCACAGCCGATGACGAGGTGGGGCCGATGATCGCGTCGTCGGAGATGTCATTTCCCAGCTTGCGCAGCGCCCACGTCTTCAGCGACGAGGTTGGCAGCAGCCACGCAAAAGCGACAACCAAGGATTCGGTCGGCCGTTGTCACTGTGGGGCTGGGTGCTCACCGTGGGATTCCTCTCGTCGGGCGGGATGAATGGCCTTTGTCGTGGTGGTGGCCGCTCGATACCTGCCTTCGAGAGTGTCGGCCACCGCGTCGATGCTGAACTTCTCGCGCGCCGCGGCCAGCGCGTGCCGGCCCATCCGCTCAGCCAGCGTCGGCTCGGATGCCAGCCGCTGCATCGCCTCAACCAGCGCCTGCGCAGAGTCGCCGGGCACGACGATGCCGGCGCCGTAGTCGCGGACGGCTCCGGCTAGGCCGTTGCTGTCGGTGACGATGACGGGCTTACCAGCGGCCATCGCCTCGAGCACCGTCATTGGGAATGGTTCGTCGACCGACGGCAGCACGTAGGCGTAGGCAGCGGCCATGCGTGCCGAGATCTCCTCCGGCGCAAGGGCTCCGGTCCAGCGCAGTGCGTCGGCGCGGCGGGGGTGGCGGGCGGCGAATTCGGCGATGGCCGAGCTGACCGCCGCGCCGTCCCCTTCGTCGGGCCCGACCAGCGTGAACAACGCCTGCAACCCGGTCGACAGCAGCGCGGCGGACGCGTCGACGAACACCGGCGCCCGTTTGCGCGGATGCAGCCGCGCAAGAAACAAAAACTCCGGGCCGTTCGAAAGGCTGGCCACAGCCGCCGCGGGTGGCAGTGCGATGCCATTGGGCAGCAGGTCGATTCGGCGTGGCGCGCCCAGCACCGCGGTCAGCTGGCCGATCTCTTCGGTGCGCAGCGCGAACACGGTGGCCGCGTGGCGCAGCACGCGGCGGGTGGCCAGCCGGTCCACCGCCCGCTGCGCGATTCCGCTGCGCGGGATCACCATGCCGTGGGTCTGCACCACATACGGGCGTCGCCGTCGGCGCGCGATGACGGCGGCGGGTAGGGCCACCCCGTCGCGGGCCAGGTGCACGTGCACCACGTCGAAATCGCCGACGTGGCGCCACAGCCAGCGCAGCATCGACGGGGACCACAGGTAGGCCATCGGCTTGGAGCCGGCGACGCGCCGGGTCGGGAAAAGCCGCACCGGCGCCGCGCCTATCCGCGAGGTCGACAGCGGCAGGTCGGCGCTGCCGCCGACGAGCAGCGTGTCGTGGCCCCGCGCGTGCAGCGCCTCGCACTGGTTTACCGCCACCCGCGTCGGCCCGCCGAACGCGCCGACCCCGGAGACCAGCGTCACGACCTGCAGCACCCTCAACGCGTCAACCTCGCTGGTCCACCCGCACTCGCTGCGGCGCCTCGTCGCCGAACGTGGCCGTCACCGGCTGCCCACTGCTTAATGCATGCACGTATACATACCTTCCCATTGCGTCGCCGAGCAGCCAGCCCTCAGACCCTGTGCACGCCTCCACATACCGCGCCGCATTGAACTCTACCCATCGCACGCCGAGGTTTTGGCTGAACTGACCGCATTGGTCGCCCCGTCGGGAAAGATAGGAGCAGGCAGGGCGAAGGTCTTTATACTGCCGCGGTCGACAACCAGGGTCTTCTACGACGCTTCTACCCGGGGCGAATATCGGCGGGTTCAGTCACGTGGACGGCATGATTTCGTTCTATATCCAGATCGCCGCCATGCTGAAGCCCACCGACTGCGTGCTCGATTTCGGCGCGGGTCGCGGTGAGCCGCTGCTCGACGACGACAACTCCTACCGGCGGGGCTGAGCAATCTTCAGGGCCGCTGCGCCCATGTGGAGGGATGCGACATCGACCCGGTGGTGCTGACCAACCCGTTCTTGGACCACGCGGAGGTCATCGAGCCGGGAAAGCCGTTGCCATATCCGGACAATAATTTCGACATCGTATTCGGCCGTTCGGGTGTTCGAGCACATCGAGGACCCAGAATGGCTTGCGCGGGAATTGCTGCGCATCGTAAAACCCGGGGGCTTGATTGCGGCTTTCACCCCGAATAAGGGGTCGATAGATCTGCCGGCTCAGCGACCCCCCGCGGCGATCTGCGGTCTGTGGAATTCTTGGGGGATAGATCGACGCTGACAGGTGTGCCCGCGACCGCCCGCCTAAAAAAATCGGGGCCGTGACCTGTGCGAGCGCGTGCCGACTATGCTGCAGCTTGCACCCACTGAACGGACTCTCGCACCCTGGCCCAATCCATGGGGTCCCGTCAACCTTAGTCGTCGCTATTGGTGATTCGAGGCGCCCCTTGGGGTCCTCGACGGCCTCAACTCACCTGAACCGTTGCAAGACAGAGGTGATTCGGTCTGCGATCGCCGCGTGGCCCGAATCATTTACATGCGCACCGTCCGCGAGGAACATGTCCTCCCGCACTACCGGATTCGGTGCGATCAGTGACACGTACTCGCCGCCGATCGCACGCGCCGCGTCCTGCACAACGAGATCGAATGCGATCAGCGAAGACGTGATGTCACGACCAAATGGGCCGACGGCGATGATGCGGGCGTTCGGCAATCGCATACGAAGCTCGTTGAACGTGTCAGTGATCGCCCGGGAAACCGGGCCGCTGTTGCTCACGAACTCCGCCATGTCGTTCGCCCCGCCGGCGACCACAACGATTTCGGGATCGGAGGAGACAACGTCATTCAACATTCCGAGATAGTTCGGGCAGAAGTCGAGCCCGCAACCTTCCCTCGATGAGGTGGCCAGGTAGCCGGTGCCGCCGCGGCCGAAGTTGTATTGTATCCATCCCATCTTCTGCGACACCAGGGACGTCCATCGCGTCTGCTCCGACGATGCGCCATGGCCCGCTGTGATCGAATCTCCGATGAAGGCCGCCTTAGGGGGGGAAGCCTCTACGTAGTTGGAGCACCCGGCGAGTATGAGGCAGAGGGCGCCGAACGTAACGAGTGTCCGTTTCATTTCAGCAATGCTAAAGGCGTTGAAGGATTTCACTCATCAGATCTCCTCGGAACACGGCCTGTCGCCAGCTCCGGGGCAGGATGACAAACGTTCCTGAGGAGCCGATCTTCCGGGTGGTGAGTCGCTCAAAGATTTTCCGTAATGTCACCGTTAACGTTGACGGCGGAGCCTGGACGTGCGCAAGAAGGCCCGGCGGCAGCGTGGATGGAACGGTGTACCCACAGCACCCCGACTATCGCAGTTACGGAGCTGGAGAACGCCAGCGAAATGGCGATTGCGATTGCGCTTCTGAAGATCGACCCTGCAGCGAAGCTGGTCGCCAATTGCAGTCCAACGAGCAGCATGTTCAACCCGAAAACCGCCCCGCTCTCGCCTCGAGATTGGAAAACGGTAGTGACACCCCACACCCAGCACATCGCCGCAGCGCTAACTCCGATGTAGGGAAGCACCGAAAGGGTCTCTGGCCAGCTGGCACCAAGGATCGCCGCGCCCACCCTCGCCGGTACAGCCATCAGGCACCCGGTCGCAACCACCGTTAGCACAGAAGTCGCCACCGATGTCCTGCTCACCAGGCGCCACTGGTCGCCGACAGAGTTGCCGGTGCGCACCGCATGTGGTACGAACACCATCGGCAGGGCCGCTAACAACGTTGCAATGGGGCCGAACAGCGTAGCCGCTCCTCGGATGCCCGCCGCGGCAACACTTCCGGCAGTTGTCACCACTGCAAGCGTCACCAAGACAACACCGATTTGACCGACGGCGTACACGCTTCCGAAACCGACCCTCGCCGGCCAGTCGGTCCGCCACCAGTCGAGAATCCTGGAGTGGTGTGGCGCAACTCTCAAGCGGAATGCCAATATTCCGGCAGAAACGAGTCCGCTAAATGCCCACAGATAAATCGAAAATTCAGCCGATTCGCGAACACCGAAGAGGTTGGCAACAAAAATGCCGAGCATCGGCGCGACCCATAGCGCGTCGGCCACTACAGCTAAGCTCGGCCTGCCCAGCGCTATCGCGGTCAGACGCAAGACATCCTGTGCCAGGACAACGGGTAAGACGATGGCGAAGGCAAGCCCTATCCACGGCTGATGAAAGACCGCGCCCAGGGTCAGAATTAGAAATCCGCCGACACCACCGGTATACAGCGACCACGTGAGGGCATAGTTCGACTCCGCAACTATTTCGCGATTCGTCAGGTTGCTGGTCAGCAGCAGCGGTGTTCCTAGCGCCCCCCGATTGAATCCCATGCAGACGCCCACCGCGGTGATCAGCAGTCCGATGATCCCGAATTGCCCTGCCGACGACACCTGCGCCAACACGAAAACCATCAGGGCATTGCTCGCGCTCGACAGCATTTGGTCGACCGTGGTCGAAATCGCCAGCGAGGCGGCACCCCTTGCAGGAGCACCGGCGGAAGAACGGGTCGGGAGACTCACTTCGCTCCACCCACCGTCACAAATGGGTGCTGATACCTGTCGTTGGCGTGGTTGATCATTCGTCGTCAGGTTTTCTCGGGAGTAGCAGTCGTCATGTACCGATCGTGTTCTCGCATCGAGTTGTCTCGGTACGCGGACACATTGGCCATCTTCACCTTTTCGTACCCGCGCACGATGTCTGGCAGCTTCGCTATCGCGACGGCGTGCGCGTGGTTATGGGGGGACAGATGTGGCAGCAATGTCTCCACAGACCTGCGGTACTCATCGATCAATGCGCGCTCAGTGCGCCGTACTTGACCGTATCCGAACACATTCAGAGGCGTGCCGCGCAGTCGCCGGGCAGCATAAAGCACCACGAACACGGGACCGATCCACGATCCCAGGGAGATTTTCGACCTCATCCCGAGTGCCCGCAAGATCGGCGGATGCAGCCGGTAGGCGATCTTGGCGCCCGACCCGAACTGCTCGTTGATCTGCTGGCGCAGTTCGGGGACAAGGCTAAGTCGCGCCACTTCGTATTCATCCTTGTAGGCCATCAGCTTGTGGAGGTAGCGCGCAACCGATTCGGTAAGTTCGGTCGATCCTGGCACGTTGGCGGTCTCAGCTGCCCGCACGCGCTCGACAAATTGAGCGTACCGCTCAGCGTACTTAGTGTTTTGGTAGGCCACGAGATCACCTACCCTTTGGGCCACCAGGCGTTCGAGTTCAGAGCCAGAAGCCGCCCGCACTATCGAACTCAGTGACGTATACGCGGGCACGCCCTCCTCGTCGCAAGACGCACGGTTATCCCCCAGCCCAGGAACGCTTTGCGGATCAGCTATCACTTGGCGACCCAAGCGGAAGGCTTGGATGTTGGCCTCGACCTGGACACCATTGGTACGGATCGCGGCTTCAATCGCGCTCGCCGGGACAGGGATGTGACCGGCCTGGTAGGCGGTGCCAGCGAGCATCACATTGGCGAGGTGATCACGGCCGAAGACCTCGGTGGTTACGCGGCGAGCATCAACAAAGATGGCGTCGGATCGCACTGTTGCAGATTTGATGCGCTCCACCAGTTGGTCTCGGTCGGGAAATGTCACGGTCGGATCCGAAACCATGGCTCCGGTAGCAACCTCGCCACTCGATACGACGGCTACCGTGCGGTCCGGATCCGCCTGGGCCAGGTTGTTGGGTGCCGCCGTCACCAACAGGTCGCATCCAAGCAGCAGATCGGCTTCGCCCTTCGCGGCTTTGTTCGCGAGGGGACGTTGTTCACGGGTGAGCTTGACATCTGAGATGACGGCGCCACCCTTCTGCGATATTCCCGTCTGATCAAGTGCACGGACCTCAAAGCCTGCGGTCGCGGCTGCGGTTGCAAGTAGCTGAGACAGCGTGACCACCCCGGTGCCGCCGATACCCAATATGCGGATCGTGTACTGGTCGCCGGAAAAGTGGCATTCGGGCTCGGGAAAGTGTTCGGCCGTCAAGAATGCCCCCGCGGCAGGCACCGGGGTGCTGCTTGGCACAACCGATATGAATGCCGGGCAGTCACCCTCGAGGCAGGCGTAGTCCTTGTTACAGGAGGATTGATCGATCTGCGTCTTGCGACCGTAGTCGGTCATCACCGGTTGCACGGACAGACAATTGGACTTGCGCCCGCAATCGCCGCACCCCTCGCACACGCGTTCATTGATGTATATCCTTTTGCGCGGCTCCGGGGCCAGGCCGCGCTTGCGCTTGCGGCGCAACTCCGTCGCACATTCCTGGTTGTGAATGAGAACCGTTACCCCGGGTACCTTAGAGAGGCGTTGTTGGGCTTCGATCAACCGGTTCCGATGCCAGACCTCAACGTTAAGTCGGCGACTCAGCCTACGCAGGGAGCGTGGATCGTCGGATGTGATGAGCACTTCGGCTACGCCCTCGGCGCGAAGCGAATTCACGATCTGCGGCAGCGAAAGCTCACCGGCAGGCCGTTGGCCACCGGTCATTGCGACCACCGAGTTGCGTAGTAGCTTGTATGTGATGTTGACACCAGCCGCGACGCTTGCCCGGACCGCCAGGCTAGCTGAATGGTGATAGGTGCCGTCTCCCACATTTTGGATGAAGTGCTCGTCATGGACGAAGGGCGCCATACCGATCCACTGTGCGCCCTCGCCGCCCATCTGGGTGAGCCCCGTTACGTTGCCGAACTCGCTGGGATCCATGCCAAGAACCAAGCCGCTGCAACCGATCCCACCTCCCACCTGGCTGCCGGCTGGCGCCTTCGCCGAGCTGTTGTGCGGACAGCCGGAGCAGAAGTACGGCGTGCGTGACACAAGCGGAAGCTCGATGCGTATGCCATTGTTCGTCGATGTCTGGACCCAGTGTTCGACCGAAGGAAACTCACCCAGCGGCAGCAGGATCGATGAAAGCCAGCGGGCGATTGTGTCGGGGTCCAGTTCGCCGTTGAGCGGCAAGGTTGCAGCCGGTCCCATACCCAGCTTCCCGATGACGCGCGGAGAATGAGGTCCGCCGTACAAGATCTCCTTGATCGCCGTTTCCAGAAGCGGTCGCTTCTCCTCGACAACGATGATCTGGTCAAGACCCTGGGCGAATCGCGAAATTGCTTCCCGGTCAAGAGGATAGATCATGGCAAGCTTCATCAAGCGAACGCCGCGTCGGGCAAGTTCTCGGTCGTCGAGCCCCATTGCGCGCAGCGCCTGCCGAAGGTCGGCCGAGGTTTTCCCCACAGCGACGATACCGACGCGGTCGTCGATACGGCCATCGACCCTGTTGAGGCCGTTGGCGGTGCAGTACTGACGGGCGAGTTCAAGACGAACCGTATCGCGCGAGATCTCGAGCCCGTCGAGCGTCGGCTGTACGACATGCGCGTTGACCTCATGTCTGTATGGTTTGCCTTGGTATTCCACCGTCGGAATGATTGGTGTTATCCGCAGCGGACTCACGTCGGCGACACCAGAACCATCCGCTACATTGGTGACGATTTTCAGGGCAGTCCACAGCCCGCTACACCGCGACAGGGCCACTGCGTGTAATCCCAGATCGAGCACATCCTGAACATCGGCGGGATATAGCGTTGGCACGCCGAGATCGGCGAGCAGTGCGTCCGATGACCCAGGGGCTGTGGAGGATTTGGCAGCCGGGTCGTCGCCGACCAACGCGATAGCTCCGCCGAGGGGGTGTGTGCCCATCAGGTTGTTATGCCGTATTGCATCGGCCGCTCGGTCCAGGCCAGGCGACTTCCCGTACCACCAGCCAGTGACTCCGATGATTCGGGACCGAGACGACGCCGACGCTAGCTGGGTGCCTTGGACGGATGTCGCGGCTAGCTCCTCGTTTACCGCGGGGCGAAATACTATGTCGTGCGCTTGCAGCAGGTCGCTTTGCCGGCCTAGTTCCAGGTCATACCCGGCCAGTGGGGAGCCCTCGTAGCCGGAGATGAAGCCGGCGGTGTTGAGGTTCGCCCGAAGATCTGCGCGTCGACTATCGACTGGCAGCCGCGCCAGCGCCTGGATGCCGGTCAGGTATATCCGGCCGGATTCGCGGCCGAACCGATCGTCGACCGCGATATCGCCCTCGGAAACTGCGCAGCATCGGGCCGTCTTGTGATCTTGCGCGATCACCAAGCGCCCACACGTCGAGCAGGCGTGAACCGGACAGGCATAGAGTGGATCCCGTTGATCAGCGTCGATGGCATGCGCTCGATTGGCCCCGCCAACTCCATGTTCTTCATCCGGCTCAGCACCTCCGATACGAGGGCGGCCGCCTCCACCCGGGCCAGGTTCGCGCCGAGGCAGAAATGGGTGCCGCCGCCGCCAAATGCCAAGTGCGGATTGGGCTTACGAGTCACATCGAAGCGGTCGGGATCTACGAAGTGGGCCTCGTCCCGATTGGCCGACGGGTAGAACATTGCCACCCGGTCGCCCTCCTGCACGGGCACCCCGCGCAGTTCGGTGTCCTTCGTGGCCGTGCGGAAGAACGCGATGAACGTCCCGACGTAGCGGAGCATTTCTTCAACCGCAGTCGGCAGCAGCGACGGCTCCGCCTCCAGCTTTGCCCGCTCCTCCGGATGGTTCATCAGCGCGCACATGCCTCCGGCGACCAGGTTACGGGTCGTGTCGCCGCCCGCATTGATCAGCAGCATGAACAAGAAGTTGAACTCGCTTTCGGTGAGGCGCTGTCCGTCGATCTCGGCATGCAGCAGCGATGTCGCGATGTCATCGCGAGGATCCGCACGTTTGCGGGCCACAAGTTCCGTTGAGTACCCGAACATCTCGGCGGCCGCCTTCATGGCGCGCTTGTCGCCTATCAGACCGGTGTTCATGATCTCGGTCAGCTCGTAAAGCCGGTAGCCGTCTTCCAGCGGAATGCCCAGCAGTTCGGCGATGACGTATGAGGGCAGCGCCCCGGCGACGTCGGTGACGAAGTCGCACTCGCCCCGCTCGATGACGCTGTCGACCACGTCGCGCGCCATGTCCGTGATGCGCTCATTGAGCTTCGCGACCTGCCGTGGCGCGAAGCCCTTGTGGACCAGAGCGCGCAGCGCGGTGTGCCGCGGCGGGTCCATCGTCAACATCAACACGCCCCGCTGGTCGGCGATGTCGTCGCGACCGGGCACATCGAAGTACACCCCCGTCGCCTCCGACGACCACGTGGCGCTGTCGCGGGACACGGCGTACACCTCGTCGTGGCCGGTAAGCGCGAGGAACCCAGGCCCATCCTTGTACGGGTGCCATGCCACGGGTGCGCACTCGCGGAGCTTCCGGAACGCATCGAAGGGCATTCCCGACACGTATGTGTCCGGATCGGCGAGGTCGACACCGCCGATGCTGATCGCGTCTTCGGTCACGCCCACCTCCTTGGTGTAGGCCGAAGCGACGGCACTCATGCTCGACCCCACTTCCCGTCACACAGAGCAACGTCATAGGACGTTCGAAACCCCCCGCGTGCCAAACTAACTCCGAGGTCCAATGCACTCAGCAGTCGGTTCGAGCCATATAAACGGCAATTCACCTAACCCCTCGTCTCTTTGTGTGTTCCGATCGCGCGCGCTCAATAAGCGCCCGATCCACGACAGATTGCCCCGACGGTCTTTGCCGCGATCGCCAAATCGCTTAGCATCGACCAGTTCTCCACGTAGGACAGGTCCAACCGCACCGAGTCGTCCCATGACAGGTCGGATCGGCCACTGACCTGCCACAGTCCGGTAATGCCGGGACGCACCAACAGCCGGCGCCGCACTCGGTGGTCATACGTCTCGACTTCGCTCCGCAGCGGCGGGCGGGGTCCGACGACGCTCATCTCCCCAAGCAACACGTTGATGAACTGCGGGAGTTCGTCGATGCTGTACCGGCGCAAAAGCCTGCCCGCCCGAGTAACTCTGGGGTCGGTGCGGATCTTGAACAAGACACCGCCGGCACTGTCGTTGAGCTCGGCCACCTCCGCCAGTCGCCGGTCGGCGTCGACAACCATCGTGCGAAACTTGATCATTCGGAACGGCACACTGTCTTGGCCGATGCGTTCGGCCCGATAGAAGAGCGGTCCCGGGCTGGTCACCTTCACCGCCACGGCAGCAACGATCATGACCGGCGACGCCGCCAGCAGCGCCAGCAGCGAAAAGCAAACATCGAATGCGCGCTTCTGAAACCGCTTGGCCCCCTGATACTGCGGCTTGTCAACGTGGATCAACGGTAGGTCGGCGACCGGGCGTACGGTCAGCCGCGGGCCAGCCACATCGACTATTCCCGGCGACACGACCAGGTCGACTCCGAGCTTCTCCAATTGCCACGACAGGTCGCGGATGCCTTCTGGCCCCAGCTCCCCCGCCGAGGTCAACGCGACGGTGTCGGCCTGCGACGCTGCGATCGCGTGTCGGATGTCGCCTTCGTAGGGGAACACACGCACCGACCCGAGGCCGGGGACGATGATGTTTTCAAGTTGGGGAACACCGGGAGTGCAGACACCGACTACGGTGTAGCCGTCAGACGGACGCCGCGTCAGCGACTGCGCGAGGACCGTGGCCGATATGGGTTCGCCG
>Ga0209448_10000396_pt1 | contig 14903 bp, 9 predicted proteins | sample BogFormECP14_OM2_FD_188245 | JGI IMG/M metagenome (GOLD analysis project Ga0209448, IMG submission 188245) | Bog forest soil microbial communities from Calvert Island, British Columbia, Canada - ECP14_OM2 (SPAdes) (version 2) | ecosystem: Environmental > Aquatic > Freshwater > Wetlands > Bog ... | reverse complement strand
TCGCCGGAACCATGAGGCTTCCGCTTTTGCTCGACCGCCGGCGGCTTTCGCGGCTACCCTCGCAACGTGACCGTACTCGAAAAGATTTCGCCGCTGCCGGAAGTTTTCATGCGCTGGTTCGCCGGCCGCGGCTGGACGCCGCGCGCGCATCAGTTGGAGCTTTTGGTCAAGGCCCAAGTCGGCTGCTCGGTATTGCTGATCGCGCCGACCGGCGGCGGCAAGACGCTCGCCGGATTTCTGCCGAGCCTGGTGGAATTGAGTGCGGGGCAAGTGCAGCCGGCGGAGCGGCGACGGCTTATTTCGCTCGGCCGCGATGTACGCCGCGAGCGTGGGCTGAATACGCTCTACATTTCGCCGCTGAAGGCGCTCGCCGTCGATATTGCGCGCAATCTCGAAGCGCCGATTGCCGAAATGCAGCTGCCGATCCGCATCGAGACGCGCACCGGCGACACCCCGGCATCGAAGCGTCAGCGCCAGCGCCGCGATCCGCCGGAGATTTTGCTGACGACCCCCGAACAATTGGCGCTCTTGCTCGCCTCCGCCGATGCGCCGTTACTGTTCGGCTCGCTGCGCCGCGTCATTCTCGACGAGTTGCACGCGCTGGTGACGTCGAAGCGCGGCGATCTGCTGTCACTCGGACTGGCGCGGCTGTTTCGCCTCGCGCCCAATCTCTCCAGCATCGGCTTGTCGGCGACGGTCGCTGAGCCCGATGAGCTTCGCCGCTTCATGGTGCCGCAGCGCAGTAGCGACGGCCGCGCCGCGCGCGCCGATCTTGTCGTCGCGGACAGCGGCGCGGCGCCGCAGGTCGCCATGCTCGATTCGAATGAGCACGTGCCGTGGGCCGGCCATTCGGCGCGCTACGCGCTGGGCGAGCTTTATGCGCTGATCAAGACTCATCGAACTACGCTGGTCTTCGTCAATACCCGCAGCCAGGCCGAAGGCATCTTTCAGGATCTCTGGCACCTCAACGAGGACAATCTGCCGATCGCGCTGCATCACGGCTCGCTCGATGTGGCGCAACGGCGCAAGGTCGAAGCCGCGATGGCGGCCGGCCGCTTGCGCGCGGTGGTGTGCACCTCGTCGCTCGATCTCGGGGTCGACTGGGGCGATGTCGATCTCGTCGTCAATGTCGGCGCGCCGAAGGGGGCGTCGCGGTTGTTGCAGCGCATCGGCCGCGCCAATCACCGCATGGACGAACCGTCGGAAGGCGTGCTCATCCCGGCGAACCGTTTCGAAGTGCTGGAATGCCGTGCCGCAATCGACGCCATCGCCGTGAATGCGCAGGATACGCCAGCGCTGCGCACCGGTGCGCTCGATGTGCTCGCCCAGCACGTGCTCGGCTGCGCCTGCGGCGCGCCGTTCCGCAGCGCTGATCTTTTTGCCGAAGTGACGACGGCCGCGCCTTACGCGGCGCTGACGCGGGAGGATTTCGACGCCGTGGTCGATTTCGTCTCGACCGGCGGCTATGCGCTGAGGGCCTATGAGCGGTTCGCCCGTATCCGCCAAGGCAAGGACGGCCTCTGGCGCATCGCAAATCCTCACGTAGCGCAGCGCTATCGCATGAATGTCGGCACCATTGTCGAAGCCGACATGCTCAAGGTGCGGCTGGTGCGTTCGCGCGCCTCGAAAATGATCCCGCGAGGCGGCAGAATCCTCGGCGAGGTCGAGGAATATTTCGTCGAGACCATGGTGCCGGGCGACACGTTCGTGTTCGCCGGCGAAGTGCTCAAATACGAAACCATCGTCGAGGATCAGGTCTACGTGTCGCGCGCGGCATCCGAGGATCCCAAAGTGCCGGGCTATGAGGGCGGCAAATTCCCGCTGTCGACCTATCTCGCCGACCGGGTGCGCGCCATTATCTCCGATCCGGCGGCGTGGCGGCAATTGCCGCAACAAGTGCGCGAATGGCTCGAGATCCAGAAATGGCGCTCGCAAATGCCGGGCCGGCGCGAATTGCTGGTCGAGACGTTTCCGCGCGCCAATAAATATTATCTCGTCTGTTATCCGTTCGAAGGCAGGCTGGCGCATCAGACGCTCGGCATGCTGCTGACGCGGCGGCTCGAACGGGCGCGGCTGCGGCCGCTCGGCTTTGTCGCCAATGAATATGCGCTGGCGGTGTGGGGGCTCGGCGACGCGGCGCTGCGTATCGCGTGCGGCGATCTGTCATTGGCCGCATTGTTCGACGAGGACATGCTCGGCGACGATCTCGAAGCCTGGCTCGCCGAGTCGGCGCTGATGAAGCGCACGTTCCGCAATTGCGCCATCATTGCCGGCCTGATCGAGCGGCGTTTTCCGGGCGAGGAGAAGTCTCGCCGGCAGGTCACGATCTCGACCGATCTGGTGTACGATGTGCTGCGCAGTCATCAGCCCGACCACGTGCTGTTGCGCGCCGCGCGGGCCGACGCCGCGACTGGCCTCCTCGATGTGCGTCGGCTCGGCGAAATGCTCTCGCGCATCAAGGGCCGAATCGTCCATAAAGCGCTCGACCATGTATCGCCGCTCGCGGTGCCGGTCATGCTGGAGATCGGCCGCGAGGCGGTCTATGGCGAAGCGGCCGAAACGCTTCTGGCCGAAGCCGAGGACGAATTGGTGAAAGAGGCGATGCAGTGAAATCGGGCGTTTCTGCCGCTCAGTCCCGCGCAGGCGGGAATCCATCCGCTGGGTTCCCGCTTGCGCGGGAACGAGCGCATGAGATTCTCATCGCCGGCGTCACGCTCGTCGCCGATCCTGCCGGCGCGCTCTATTGGCCGGACGAAAAGCTGCTCGTCGCCGCCGACCTGCATCTGGAAAAAGGCTCGGCTTACGCCGCGCGTGGCGTGCTGCTGCCGCCTTACGACACCGCCGCAACCTTGGCGCGGCTGGCCAGTCTCATCGAGCGCTACGCGCCGCGTCGCGTGATCGCGCTGGGCGACAGTTTCCATGATGGCGGCGGCCCGGCGCGCATGGCCGAGAACAGCCGCGTTGCGCTTTCGGCGTCACAGCGCGGCCGCGATTGGGTCTGGCTTGCCGGCAATCACGACCCCGCGCCGGCGGAGAATATCGGCGGCCGTTTCGCCGAGGTGCTGGCGCTCGGCGCGCTGACATTCCGGCACGAGCCTTGTGCCGACGCGAGCGACGGCGAGATCGCCGGTCATCTGCATCCGCTGGCCTGCATCGTGCAGCGCGGCCGCACGGTGCGGCGGCGCTGCTTTGCCGGCGATGGCCACCGCCTCGTCATGCCGGCCTTTGGCTCCTATGCGGGCGGCCTCAATGTGCGCGATCGCGCCATCGCCTCGCTGTTCGGAGCGTTGTCGTTTACCGCGCACATGTTGGGGGAGCGGCGGCTTTACGCCGTTCCGGCGGCACGCTGTCTGTCGGATTAGCTGTTATTAAAGTTTGGCTTCGGGCGTGCCGGGCTTGGTTCCGGCGGGTTTCGGCTTCGCCGCCTTGGCGGCTTGCGGATCCCAGCCGCCTGGCGGCGTCTTGACGTTGATGGCGTCGTCCGGCTGCGCCGTCGCAGTCCATTTCTGGGCTGCGGCTTGCGCCGCTTCGAGCGATTGCGGGTCGAGATGGGTTGCGACCTCTTCGCGCTTTTTGGCCGCGTCCGCGTCACCGTGATTGGCCGCGAGCATGAACCATTTGTAGGACTCGGCGTAGTTCTGGTCCGCACCGATGCCGCGGGCATAGAGAATGGCGAGGTTGTATTGGCTGTCGGTAACTCCGCGGTCGGCGGCTTTGCGGAACCAATGTGCCGCGGTCTTGTAATCGGCCGGTCCGTTGATGCCTTCGGCGTAAAGCACCGCGAGATTGTGCATCGCCTTGCCGTTGCCCTTGTCGGCGGCGGCCGTATAGAGGTCGCGCGCCTTGGCGAGGTCTTTCTTCACCCCGATACCTTTTTCGTAGAGGCCGCCGAGACGGAACTGCGCCGGCGCCGATCCTTGAACCGCGGCGCGCTCTAGCCAATGCGCGGATTGCTCGTTGCTCGGCGCGACGCCGCGGCCCTCGGCAAAGCGGGTGGCGACTTCATATTCGGCCGCGGCATCGCCCGCGATCGCGGCAGCGCGGAGCGTCGGTCCGCCGATTATGGCCGGCAGCTTGTCGGTGTCGATCGCAGGCGCCGGCACTTGAACGGGAGCCTGGGCCGGCACAAAATTCGGCTGCGGTAGGCGGCTCGGCTGCGCGCCGGTGACGTCGGACGTATCCGGCAGCGCCGACTGGCGCTCCGGCACGGCAGTCGGCGGCGGTGCGGCGGGATTTTGCGCGGGCGGCGCGTCCGGAGCGTCCGGAGCGATGTTGAGCGGCTGGCTCGGCACGGCGTCGGGCGGCGTGTCGGCCGCAGCGCCCGGAACCGGGAGCGCCAGCGGGGGGGTTGCCGCCCCCGGCGGTTGAGTAACCGCGGAATCCTTTTCGGGCGGCGCGTCGGAAGACTGCTTCGGCAGCGGCGGCGGCGAAATCGCGGAGCCATTGTTGTCCTGGAACATGTGCAGGACGATTTGAACACACAGCGCCGCGACGACCACGGCGCCTCCGGCCACGAGCAGCTTGCGCAAGCGCTGCGACGGCCCTTTTGACTGCGAAGAACTTCTGTTCGCTTTCGATTTGCGATCGGCTGGAGTCACAGCGGCGGCCTGTGCGGCTCTTCGCGCGGCAGTCAGGTAATTCGGCTTCTCATCCGGGTCAGCGGATCCGGGAGGTTGGACCAACTCGGCGACAGCCTCAGAGGCTGCGATCCGATCGGCGGCGGAGGGTATCGCGCGCGAACCGGGCGTCGAGCCAGGCTCCAGTGGATGATCGGGCGGCAGGTTCGGGTCGATCGGCGTCCGCGTTGCCGCGGTGACGCGGCGTGGCGCGGCATCGAAGGCAATGCGTTCGGCGGCGGCGGGCGCCGGCGGCGCTTCGAGAATGGTCATCGGCGCAGGCGCTATCGGGGCAGGCGCTGCCGGTGCAGGCGCGGGCCTCGCCGGTCTGGTGTCGACAGTTGCGGTCTGCACTTGCGCCGCCGCCGGAGCCGGTTGGGCCGGGGCGTCGTGCATGCCGCTTTCGATCATGGCCAGTCGGTCGACCACATGCTCGACGACGCCATGAACGGCTTCCAGCGAATCCTGCGTGCGGCGATCGCTGCGCTTGATCTCGGCGACATCGCGCTGGATGGTGTCAACGGCCACGGGCTTGGCTGTTGCGGCCAATCCGGCCGGAGCGCTAGGCGCCCGCGCCTCGTCGATGTGAACCAGGAGATCGGCCAAGCCGCGCTCGACGGCCTCGAGATTGCCGAGACGCGCGTCGGAGGCATCGAGCCGTTTGATCAGTTGCGCGATGCGGTCTTCGAGATGCCCAAGCGCGGCGTGATCGGTATGGGTGAGCTGCACCCATTCAAGCTTCTCGATGAGTCCGCTCAATAGCTTTTCGAGCTCGCGCGGCACCGCGTGGCCGGCTTCGGTCGAAGCGCTCAGCGCATTGGCAAGTGTCTCGAGACGGCTTTCAAGCGCCGAAACGGCGCGACCGCTCGCTGCGCTATTGGCGATCTCATCGACCTTCGCGGCCAGTGCGCGCACGTCCTCGGCAACCTTCGTCAATGTGTCGTTGGAGGCGACATGCGAAACGATTCCGCGCAGCGCCCCGATCGCGGTTTCGAGCTGTTGCAGGGTGGCCGGATCTTCCTTGCCGATGATCAGGTCGACTTTTTGCGCCAGCGTCCGCACTGCGTCGTCGAAACCGACCAGGTTCTCGGCGGGCGTCAGGCCGTGCAGCGCATCGCGCACTTCGGCCAGTCCGCGCTCAAGTCCGGCAAGCGCGGATGAGTCGACAGCGCCGACCTCGCGGGAATGATCGATCCGTTGCGCCAGCGCCTGGGCTTCGATCTGCAGCGATTCCACCGCGTGGCGCGGCAGCGCTTCGGTGATCTGCCGGCCGATCTCGGCGAGATCCTTGCGGAAAGCGGTGATGACCGCTTCGAGCTCATGGCCGCAGCGTCTCGATCCGCGCCGTGATGTTGCGCAACTGCTCTTCGAGCTTGGAAATGTCGAGCGCAGGAGCTGCCGGGACGACAGGCGGAACCGGCGGCGAAACAGCCTCGGGAAGCGGCTGCGGCGGCTTGGCCCCGAACGAGAGCGGCGCAGGAGTCGGTTCTGGAAGCGGTTGCGGCGTTTTAGCGGCAAACGGGACTGGGTCCGGGGCCACCTCCGGCAGCGGTTCCGGCGCCCTCGGGGGAGCAACAAACGGCACAGGCGCGCGCGGCGCCAAAGGCGCACCCGAAGGCGCTTCGCCATAAAGCATGCGCTGACGATCGGTGATTTCGGCAATCGCATTGTCGACCGACAAAGGGCCGGCCGGCGGTGTGCGATGATTGGCGGTCTGCGGCCGGCCTATCGGCATGGTCCGGTCGCGGTGCGGTGCCGGCGGAGCTCCAGTCAGGCGCGGTGCTTCGGGTCGCGCCATGCGCTCGAGCTGATGCGAGAGCTTGTCGAGGCGGGCAAGAACTTCGCCCATTTCGGCACGGGCGCGTGCGGCGAGCCGCTTTTCCTCGGCGCGGGCCGCCTCGCGGGCCTCGTCGCGGGCGGCCCGTCGCAATTCTTCACGGGCGGCTTCGCGGGCGCGGGCTTCCTCGCGCGCTCGGGCAATCCCGCGGCCGGCCCGCCGTTCCTGGTCGCGGGCCCGCGCCGCCGCCCGAGCCGCTTCGCGAATGCGCGGGGGATCGCGATCCAAATCGCGCCGCAAATCGCGGTCCAAATCGCGGTCCAAGCCGAGATCCAAGCTGCGCTCCGGGCGGCGATCTTGGTCGCGCTCGATATCCCGGCCGCGATCTCGGCGCCGGGGGTTGTCGCGGCTTTCGTGCCGCCGCGCTTCCACGTCGTCATAACGCCGCTCGCGGCGCGATTCGCGGCGCGGTGCGTAGGCCGATTCGCGTTCGGATTCACGATGGGAATCGCGGCCATTGCCACGGTCATCATCGTCATCGGCGTAGCGTGCTCGCGCGCCGTAATCTTCATCGTCAGGTCGGATGACGTCGTTGAGCCATTCACCGACCGACATGCCGGATTGGCGCGCCGCGTCGCGGGCGGTTTTCGCGCGCTTCTGGACGGAGGCCTCTCAGATTCCACGGACCGCCAGATTTCATTGCGCGCCCAAATCACATCGCGAGGAGCAGGATGGCCCTGTCTTTGAGCTGTGGCTCGGTAACAGAGGAAGCAGAGGGCGCGGCGTCCTCGGGATCCGACTTTTCAGGAATAGAGTAAACAAGCGGTTAAGGACCCCTCCAAAGCCGGTAAGAATGGCCCTTGGACGCTATGGAACTCGCGCCACATTGGCCGTCGTCGCCCTGTCGTGAATCGGCTAGCTTATGGGCCTGGAACCCGCTTACGGCGGGCGCGGCGGGGAGGGTGACACATCATGCCGAGCTACAAGGCTCCGGTTGACGACGTCATGTTCCTGTTGAGCGACGTGTTCCACATCGATCGCTACAACAACCTGCCCGGTTTCGCCGAGGCCACGCCCGATCTTATCGAGGCGGTGCTGACCGAAGCGGCAAAATTCTCCGAAGACGTGTTGACGCCGCTCAATCGCGTCGGCGACCGGGAAGGCTGCCGCCGTAACGCTGATGGCAGCGTCACCACGCCGCCGGGATTTAAGGCCGCTCAAAAGCAGTTCACCGACGGCGGCTGGGTCGGCCTTGCGGCGCCGGCCGAATTCGGCGGTCAGGGCTTGCCGATGGTGATCGCGCAGGCCGTCGGCGAGTTCGTGTGTTCGGCGAATATGGCCTTCGCGATGTATTCGGGCCTGACCCAGGGCGCGATCGCGGCCTTGGTGACGCATGCCTCCGCCGAGCAGAAAGCGCTTTATCTGCCCAAGCTCGTGAGCGGCGAATGGGCCGGCACCATGAACCTGACCGAGCCGCAATGCGGCACCGATCTCGGCCTGGTGCGCACGCGCGCCGTGCCGCAGGCTGACGGCAGCTACAAGATCACCGGCACAAAAATTTTCATTTCCGCCGGCGAGCACGATCTTGCCGACAACATCGTCCATCTGGTGCTGGCGCGGATCGAAGGCGCTCCCGAAGGCACCAAGGGCATCTCGCTCTTCATCGTACCCAAATTTCTGCCGGCACCGAATGGCGGCGCCGGCGCGCACAACGCGGTCAGTTGCGGCTCCATCGAAGAGAAGATGGGCATCCATGGCAACGCCACCTGCGTGATGAACTATGACGGCTCGACCGGCTGGCTCGTCGGCGAAGTGAACCGCGGCCTGCAGGCGATGTTCGTGATGATGAACGAAGCGCGACTCCATGTCGGCGTGCAGGGCTTGGCGCTGTCGGAAGTCGCCTATCAGAACGCTGCCGCTTACGCCAAGGAGCGACTCGCCGGACGCGCGATGACCGGTGCGAAATTTCCGGAGAAGCCCGCCGATCCGATCATCGTGCATCCGGATGTGCGCCGCATGCTGATGAATATCCGCGCCTTCAACGAAGCGGCGCGCGCGCTGGTTTTGTGGACCTCGTTGCAGAGCGACATCGCGCAGCGCTCGCAAGACGCCAAGGAGCGGCAGGCGGCCGACGATCATTTGGGTCTGATGACGCCGGTGGTCAAAGGCGTGCTCACCGATCAGGGCTTCGCCAACACGGTCGCGGCGCAGCAGATTTTCGGCGGCCACGGCTATATCGCCGAGCACGGCATGGAACAGTTCGTGCGCGATGCCCGCATCGCCATGATCTACGAGGGCGCCAACGGCATCCAGGCGCTCGATCTCGTCGGCCGCAAATTGCCGAAAGACGGCGGCCGCGCGCTGCAGACTTTCTTCGGTGAGGTCACAGCTTACATCAAGGAGCACGGCGCGGATGCGGCGATGGCGCCGTACACGGCGCCGCTCGCGAAGGCGCTCGGCGAATTGCAGCAGGCAACCATGTGGTTTGTGCAGAACGCAATGGCTGATCCAGAGCATGCCGGCGCCGGCGCCACCGATTATATGCATCTCTTCGGCTTGGTCGCGCTCGGCTATATGTGGTGCCTGATCGCGCAAGCCGCCAAAGCCAAAGCGGGAAACGGGGCGGATGAGAGAATGGCGCAGCGGCTGACAATGGGGCGGTTTTTTATGGAACGCATACTTCCAGCAACGACCGCGCATCTCGCCCGCATCAAGGCCGGCGCTGCCACCACCATGGCATTGCCGTTGGAGGCGTTCTAGCTGATCATCCGGCGAGTTGGCGCGCCTGCCCCGAAAGCACCAGAGAGGAATTCATGCCCGAGGCTTTCATCTACGATCACGTGCGCACGCCGCGCGGCCGCGGCAAAGCTGACGGCGCGCTACACGAAGTGACGGCGCTCAATCTGGCGGCGCAGGCGCTCGGCGCCATCAAGAGCCGCAACAATCTCGACACCGCTCTGATGGACGACGTGGTAATGGGCGTGGTTGATCCGGTCGGTGAGGCCGCGGCCGATATCGCGCGCACCGCGGCGCTGGTCGCGGGCTATGGCGACAGCGTCGCCGGCGTGCAGATCAATCGCTTTTGCGCCTCCGGTCTCGACGCGGTGAATTTCGCGTCGGCGCAGGTCATGTCCGGCCAGCAGCAATTGTCGGTCGGCGGCGGCGTCGAATCGATGAGCCGCGTCGGCATCGGCTCAGCCGGCGGCGCCTGGGCGATGGATCCCTCGATCGCGGTCGCGCATTATTTCCTGCCGCAAGGCATCTCCGCCGACCTAATCGCGACCAAATATGGATTTACCCGCGACGACGTCGACGCCTATGCGGTCGAGAGCCAGAAGCGCGCGGCTGTGGCCTGGGACGAGGGTCGCTTCGACCGTTCGGTGATGAAGGTCAAGGACGTCAACGGCCTCACCATCCTGGCCAAGGACGAACACATGCGTCCCGGCACGACGATGCAGTCGCTCGCAGCCCTCAAGCCGTCCTTCGTGCAGATGGGCGAACTGGGCGGCTTCGATGCGGTCGCTATCCAGGCGCATCCCGACGTCGAATTCGTCAAACATGTCCATCACGCCGGCAATTCCTCGGGCATTGTCGACGGCGCCGCCGCCGTCCTGATCGGCAGCAAAGAATCCGCGCAGAAGACCGGGCTGAAAGCCCGCGCGCGCGTGCGCGCCTTCGCCAATATCGGCTCCGATCCGGCCTTGATGCTGACCGGCCCGGTCGACGTGACCAAGAAGGTGTTGAAATCAGCCGGCATGGCGATTTCCGACATCGATCTGTTCGAGGTCAACGAAGCCTTCGCTTCGGTGGTGTTGCGCTTTCTGCAAGCGTTCGATCTCGACGCCGCCAAGGTCAATCCCAATGGCGGCGCCATCGCCTTGGGCCATCCGCTCGGCGCCACCGGCGCCATGATCCTCGGCACGCTGGTCGACGAATTGGAGCGCCGCAACCTCTCGACCGGGCTCGTCACGCTGTGTATCGGCGCCGGCATGGGCACCGCGACCATCATCGAGCGCGTCTGATAAATCAGCTTGAGAACATGCAATGCCTAAAATCGATATCGGCAAAATACCGACCGATACCTGCACCGGTTATCCGCAGCCCTATGACCGCGTCGTCGTCGGCCGCGAGCGCAAGCGTTTGGGCAACGCCGCGGGGCTCCGTCAGTTCGGCGTCAATCTGACGGTGCTGAAGCCCGGCGCGTCGTCGGCGCTGCGGCACTGGCATGAGCGCGAAGACGAATTCATCTACCTGCTCGAGGGCGAACTGGTTTTGATCGAGGACGAGGGCGAAACCGTGCTCAAACCCGGTGACGCCGCGGGCTTCAAGGCCAATAGCGGCAACGGCCATCATCTGGTCAACAAATCGGATCGCAACGCGGTTTATCTGGAAGTCGGCACCCGCTCCAAACACGAGCGCGTCGAATATCCCGAGGCCGACCTGATGGTTGTGCGCGACGATACCGGCATGCGTTACACGCACAAGAACGGCGATCCCTATGAGTGAGAGCGAACCAATGAGCTTCACTAAATTCGAACTTGACGTCGACGGCGACGGCGTCGCGCTCATTACCTGGGACGCCCCCGGCACGACGATGAACCTCATCGACATGACGATGATCGCCGAATTGTCGGCGATCGTCGAACAGATCGCCGCCGACGCCGAGGTCAAGGGCGCGGTCATCACCTCGGGCAAGGACACATTCTGCGCCGGCGCCGATCTCACGATGCTGGAAGGGCTGAGCCGCGCGTTCAAGGATCTGGCGGCGTCAAAGGGCGAGGAGGCGGCGAATACGCGGTTGTTCGAGGACAGCTGCAAATTGTCGCAGCTCTATCGCCGCATCGAGACCTGCGGCAAGCCTTGGGTCGCCGCGATCAACGGCACGGCGCTCGGCGGCGGATTCGAGCTCGCCTTGGCGTGCCATCGCCGTATTGCCGCCGACAATGCCAGAACGCGAGTCGGCCAGCCGGAAATCAAGATCGGGTTGTTTCCGGGTGCCGGCGGCACCCAGCGCATCGCGCGGATACTGGCCCCGGCCGATGCGCTGCAATTGCTGCTCAAAGGCGACCAGCTGCGGCTCGATCGCGCCAAGGCGCTCAAGCTCATCGATGTCGTGGTGCCGCCGGGCGATCTCATCAAAGCCGCCAAGGAGTGGATTAAGTCGGGCGGCAGCGCCACGGCGCCGTGGGACACCGACGGCTTCAAGCTGCCCGGCGGGGCGGTCTATTCGAAGGCCGGCATGAATAGCTTCCCGCCGGCGAATGCCATCTATCGGCGCGAGACCTTCGACAATTATCCGGCCGCCCGCGCCATCATGCAGGTCGTCTATGAGGGCCTGCAATTGCCGATGGACGCGGCTTTGCGCGTCGAGTCGCGCTGGTTCGCCAAGATTCTGCGGTCGCCGGAAGCGGCGGCAATGATCCGCTCGCTGTTTGTTTCAATGCAGGACCTCAATCGCGGCGTGCGCCGCCCGGCCGGCGTGCCAGCAAGCCTGCTGAAGAAGATCGGCGTGCTCGGCGCCGGATTCTTGGGCGCTGGTATCGCTTACGTCAGCGCGCTCGCCGGCCTCGACGTCGTGCTGGTCGATAAAGATCCGGAAACCGCCGAGAAGGGCAAGGCCCATTCGGAAAAGCTGATCACCGATCAGGTCAATCGCGGCGCCGCGACCAGCGCCGATCGCGACCTGGTGCTGGCGCGCATCAGGCCCACCGCCGATTATGTCGAGCTGAAGGATTGCGAGCTGGTCGTCGAAGCGGTGTTCGAGGACCGCAAGATCAAGGAAGAGGTGATTTCCAGAACGCAGAATGTGATCGGCGACAAGGCGATCTTCGGTTCGAACACCTCGACGCTGCCGATCACCTCGCTGGCGGCGGCGTTCAAGGACAATTCCCGCTTCATCGGCATCCATTTCTTCTCGCCGGTCGAGCGCATGATGCTGGTCGAGATCATCATGGGCAAGGAAACCGGCAATGAGGCGCTCGCCGTGGCGCTCGATTACGTGCGGATGATTCGCAAGACGCCGATTGTCGTCAGTGATTCGCGCGGCTTCTACACCTCGCGCGTCGTCGGCACTTATCTGCGCGAAGGCCATCTGATGCTGATGGAAGGCCTGCCGGCGGCGCTGATCGAGAATGTCGGCCGCATCGCCGGCATGCCGGTCGGGCCGCTCGCGCTCAACGACGAGGTCGCCGTCGACCTGGCCTGGAAGATTCTCAAAGCGACCGAGAGCGATCTCGGGCCGAAAATGGTCGATGCGCGGCAAAAGGCGCTGCTTCAGGATATGGTCGAGAAACGCGGCCGCCTCGGCCGCAAGAACGGTAAGGGTTTTTACGATTATCCGCAGAACGGGCCGAAGCGGCTATGGCCCGGGCTGGCCGATCTGCAGCCCAAGAAGGTCGATCCCGACACGGTCGACATTGCCGGCGTGAAGCGGCGTCTTCTGGCGATCCAAGCGCTGGAATCCGCCCGCTGCATCGAGGAGAAGGTGGTCACCGACGTGCGCGAGGCCGATGTCGGGTCGATCCTCGGCTTCGGCTTTGCGCCTTTTACCGGCGGCACCATTTCCTATATCGACGGCATGGGGACGAAGGCGTTTGTCGATCTCTGCACCGATCTCAGCAAAACCTGCGGCGAGCGCTTCAAGCCGGGCGAACTGCTGCGCGATATGGCCAAGAAGGATGACACCTTCTATCGCCGCTTCCCGCCGCCGCAACGCAAGGCTGTTGCCTAAGTCCGACCCTGTTGCATAAGGCCAGACCTGTTGCAAAAGGCATCCCCGCACTACCTTAAGGCCGCCGCATAGTCTCTATGCGGCCGCATTGCGCTTTCTCGCACGCCGCGTGTAAGGTCGCGGCCGTTTTTCCCGGGACCCTGCATGGCACGTGATCAAGTCGACCTGACGCCGCTCGAACGGCGCGACGATCTCGTGAATTGGATTGCCCAGGGCGTTAAACCCAAATCGCAATTTCACATCGGCACCGAGCACGAGAAATTCGTGTTCACATTGGAGGACCACCATCCGGTGCCGTACGAAGGGCAGCGCGGCATTCGCGCGCTGCTCGAAGGCATGCAGCATCTGCTCGGCTGGCAGCCCATCATGGAAGGGCCGAACATTATCGGCCTGTTCGACGTCACCGGCGGCGGCGCGATCTCGCTCGAGCCTGGCGGCCAATTTGAGCTTTCCGGCGCGCAGGTCAAAACCGTGCATCAGACGTCGGGCGAACTGATGGCGCATCTGGCGCAGGTGCGCGAAGTGGCGGCGCCGTTGCATATCGGCTTTCTCGGGCTCGGCATGACGCCGGATTGGACTCGCGCCGAAATTCCCAAAATGCCCAAGGGGCGCTACAAGATCATGACCGCCTATATGCCGAAGGTCGGCACGCTCGGCCTCGACATGATGTACCGCACCTGCACGGTGCAGACCAATCTCGACTTCTCCTCCGAAGCCGACATGGTCAAGAAGCTGCGCGTGTCGATCGCGCTGCAGCCGGTGGCGACGGCAATGTTTGCCAATTCGCCGTTCACCGAGGGCAAGCCCAACGGCTTTCTGTCGTTCCGCTCGGAAATCTGGCGCGACACCGACAATGCGCGTTCAGGCATGCTGCCATGGGTGTTCGAGCCCGGCATGAGCTTCGAGCGCTGGGTCGATTACGCGCTCGATGTGCCGATGTATTTCGTCAAGCGCGGCGACGATTATGTCGATGCATCCGGCCAATCGTTTCGCGATCTGATGGCGGGCAAGCTGCCCGCTATGCCGGGCGAGCGCGCCACGCTCTCGGATTGGGCGAACCATCTAAGCACCACGTTCCCGGAGGTTCGGCTCAAGCGCTATCTCGAAATGCGCGGCGCCGATTCGGGCCCGTTGTCGAACCTGTTGGCGTTGCCGGCGCTCTGGGTCGGTCTGCTTTACGATGACATTTCGCTCGATGCGGCTTGGGATCTGGCCAAGACCTGGACCGCCGAGGAACGGCAAAAACTTCGCGACGACGTTCCAAAGCTTGGTCTCGCCGCGAAAATTCACGGCCGCACTGTTTTCGAGATTGCGGGCGAGATTCTCAAACTCGCGCGCGCCGGATTGGTGCGACGCAAGCATCTCGATTTGGCGGGCCAGGACGAGACGCACTATCTCGACGTGTTGGACGATCGCCTGGCGCGCGGCACCACGCCGGCGCAGGAACTGCTGGCGAAATATTATGGCGCCTGGGGCGGCTCGGTCGATCCGATCTATACCGAGGAAGCGTATTAGGTGCGGGAAGCGAACAAGTTCCCTCTGACGCGGCTCGGAGCCTGACTCACGGATGGCATCGTCTGTCAATGCTGTGCTGTGCGCCGTGCTGGCGGCCGCGTTCTGGACGCTGTTTGGTTACGGCATCGCCCGCCATGTCTTGCCGCGCGTCCTCGCGGCCGGCGCCGCTCCCGTCATCGGCTGGGCTACTTTCAGCGCGGCGACGCTGCCGATCCTGACCATCATCGGCTTCACGGCGCTGACCGTCGCTCTCATCGGCACGATT
>Ga0209448_10000395_pt1 | contig 14904 bp, 13 predicted proteins | sample BogFormECP14_OM2_FD_188245 | JGI IMG/M metagenome (GOLD analysis project Ga0209448, IMG submission 188245) | Bog forest soil microbial communities from Calvert Island, British Columbia, Canada - ECP14_OM2 (SPAdes) (version 2) | ecosystem: Environmental > Aquatic > Freshwater > Wetlands > Bog ... | reverse complement strand
TGCTGTGGCAGGAACCGTTCGTCATCTACTCGCGGATCCTGGCCGCGACCACCGCGATGACGGTGGGGCCGATGGTGACCAACCCGGGCACCCGGGACTGGTCAGTGACCGCGTCGCTGTTCGCCACGCTGAACGACATGTACGGCAACCGGACCGTCTGCGGGATCGGCCGGGGCGACTCGGCGCGGCGGGTCATCGGCCAGCCGCCCATGTCGCTGGCCACCCTGTCCGAGGCGATGACCGTGATCAAGGGCCTGGCCGAGGGACGCGAGGTGACCCTGCACGGCCAGCCGCTGAGCATCCCGTGGGTCCGCAACGGCAAGCTCGAGATCTGGATGGCCGCCTACGGGCCGAAGGCGCTCAAGCTCACCGGCGAGCAGGCCGACGGCTTCATCCTGCAGACCGCCGACCCGGACATCGCGCGCTGGACCATCGGCTCGGTGCGGTCCGCGGCCGCTTCCGCGGGCCGTGATCCGGCCTCGATTACCATCTGCGTCGCGGCGCCCGGGTACGTCGGCACCGACCTGGCGCACCAGCGGGAGCAGCTGCGCTGGTTCGGCGGCATGGTCGGCAATCACGTGGCGGACCTGGTGGCCAGGTACGGCACCGACGGGCCGGTCCCCCGCGCGCTGACCGACTACATCAAGGGCCGCGAGGGGTATGACTACGCGCACCACGGCAAGGCGGACAACCCGTCGGTGGACTTCGTGCCGGACGAGATCGTGGACCGGTTCTGCCTGCTCGGCCCGGCTGGCGCCCACGTGGACCGGCTGCGCAGCGAGCTCAACCGGCTGTTACGCATGCTCGGCATCACCGCGATCTATGTCACGCATGACCAGGCCGAAGCCATGGCGCTCGGCGATCGTGTTGTGGTGATGCGCAAAGGCTCGATCGCGCAGATCGGCACGCCGCGCGACATTTATTTTGCGCCGGCGAACCGCTTCGTCGCCGAATTCGTCGGCGCCGCCAATATCGTCGAGGGGGAATGCGACGCCGGAGCATTGACGCTGCCCGGCGGCAGGTTGGCTTTGGCGAATGGCGCAATGAACGGCCACGCCGATGGCAAGGTGTTCGCGATGATCCGCCCGGAATCGATCCGTATCGTCGCGCCGGACGGCGCAGCCGTGGCGGGCCTGGTCGACAGCGTCAGCTTTGTCGGCGATCGGCAACGGGCCTCGATCGGCGGGGTTGCCGGAAAAACCGTCATGGTCGATGTGCCGAATTCGACGCCGATCAAAGCCGGTGACCGCGTCGGACTGGCGATTGATCCGGCCGCTATCCGCCTCCTTGCCGGAGATGCTTCGTGAGCGCACGCCCGTTGCTGATCGCGCAAATCTCCGATCTTCATATCAAGCAACCGGGTGAACGCGCCTATCTGCAGGTCGATACGGCTGAGGCGCTGACGCGCTGCATCACGGAACTCAACCGGCTCAAACCGCGACCGGACCTCGTGGTGATCTCAGGCGATCTCGTCGATACGCCGCTCGCCGCCGAATACGATCATCTGAAGACACTTCTGGCGCCGCTCGAAATCGAATTTGCGGCAATTCCCGGCAATCACGACAACCGCGAACTGATGCGCGCCGCACTGCCCTATCTCGGTTATGCGCAATCGCGCGGCGCGCTCAATTCCGTGCACAAGGTCGGCGGCGTCGACATCGTGCTGTTGGATTCGACAGTGCCCGGCGCGCATCACGGCGAACTCGATGCAGCAACATTGCGATGGCTCGACGCGACACTTGGCGCGTCAATAACGCGGCCCGCCCTGCTTTTCGTCCACCACCCGCCGTTTAGGACCGGCATCACCCATATGGACGAAATCAACATGCACAATGCCGGCCACCTTGCCGCGCTGATGCGCAAGCATCCCCGCGCGCGTATGGTTGCGGCCGGCCATGTCCACCGCCCGACGCTGACGACGTTCGCGGGTGTCGCCGCAACGATTTGCCCCGCGCCCAGTCACGCCGTGGCGCTCGATCTCGACGGCCACATGCCGGCGTCCTTTATGATCGAGCCGCCGGCATTTCATGTGCACGCCTATTTCGAGGACGAGAACTTCGGCAGGATCGTCACGCACAATGTGCCGATCGGCGAGTTCGACGGCCCTTATCCGTTCTCGGATAGCGAGGGCAATTTTCTGTAATCGTAACCCGTTAATTAGGCTTGCCGCCGTACATTTTCACAATCTTCCCCCACTTCGCCTCCTCATTGGCGATGTCGGCCGCATAAGCCTCGGGCGTGCTCGGCAGCGGCTCGGTGCCATCGACTCCCATGCGGCTTTTGACATCGTCTTCGGCGAGCGCCGCGTTCAGCGCCTTGTTGAGTTTGGCGATGATCGAAGGCGGCGTGCCGCCCGGCGCGACGATGCCGTAATGCAGCTCCGCCTCGTAGCCGGGCAAGCCTGCTTCCGCGACCGTCGGCAGATCCGGAAACAGCGGCGAGCGCGTCGCGCCGGTCACCGCCAGCGCGCGGACATTTCCCGAACGCACAAAGCCGACGGCGCCCGCCATCGGGCAGAACATCAGCGGCACCTCCCCGCCGATCAGATCGGTGAGCGCGGGCGCCACGCCCTTGTACGGAACCGGATTGATCTTGATGCCGGCCATGGTCGCAAACAGCATGCCGGAGAGATGCGTCGAGGTGCCAACCCCCGTCGAGGCGAAATCGAGATTGCCGGGGTCCTTCTTCGCCAGCGCGATCAGTTCGGCGATGTTGTGCGCCGGCACCGACGGATGCACCAGAATGAGGTTCGGGCTCTTGGCAATCAGCCCGACCGGCGAGAAATCCTTGACCGGATCATAGGCGGTGTCCGGGTAAAGCTGCGGACTGATCGCGAGCGAACTGGTCGCGATCAGGAGCGTGTAGCCGTCGGGCGCGCTGCGCGCCACGTCGCGCGTGCCGATTGTTGAGCCTGCGCCGCCGCGGTTCTCGATCACGATCTGCTGGCCGAGCGTCACGCTCATCTTGGCGGCGACCATCCGGGCCAGCACGTCGTTACCGCCGCCGGCCGGATAAGGCACGACGAGGAGGATCGGCCGCGTCGGATAATCCTCCGCAGCGGCCGGGCCGACAGTTGCGGCGAGACCGGCAATCAGCGCCGCGATCAAGCCGATGGCCGAGACGGAAAACCCAGCTACTTTCATTATTTCACTCGCGCTCCCATCCCTCTCCTGCGCGGTGTTTCTATCCTGGAGCGAGGCTTACGGCCACTCGTGACGATCACTGCGGCTGAATGCCGGCGTCGCGGATGACGGCCGACCATTTGGTCTCCTCGCGATCGATCACTGCGGCATGCTCTTGCGGCGACATCGGGCTTGGCTCGCCGCCTTCATTGATGATGCGCTTTCGCACATCCTCGTCGGCGAGCGCCGCGCGCAATTCCTTGTTCAAGCGATCGATGATGGGCTTCGGCGTGCCGCCGGGCGCGAGCAGCCCGTAGCTCAGCGTCGCATCGAAGCCGGGCAATCCGGACTCCGCAAGCGTCGGCAATTCCGGCAGCAGCGTCGAATGCTTGGCCGAGGTCACCGCGAGCGCGCGGATGTAGCCGCCGTCAAGCGCCGCGCGCGACACCGGGATCGGATTGAAGCCGATTTTGACGAAACCGCCTATCATGTCGGTAATCAGCGGGTTCGAGCCTTTTTCGACGATTTGCTGGACCGTGACGCCGGCTTGCTGCGCGAACAGGATCGAGGCCAGGTAATTGACCGTGCCGGCGCCGGGCGTGCCGACTTGGACCGGGTCCTTGGCGCTCTTCATCATCGCGATGAGTTCGCCGACCGAATGTATCGGCAGATCTTTATGGACAAGGAGCAGCGCCGGCGCCGATGCGATCAGCCCGATCGGCGCCAGATCCTTGCGCGGATCGTAGCCGACGTCCTTGAAAAGATGCGGGCCGGTGGCGAGCGTCGAGGTATAGCCGAGGATGATCGTGTAACCGTCGGGCGTCGAATGGGCGATTTCGCGGGTGGTGACCGTGCCGCTGCCGCCGGCATTGCGGTTCTCGATCACGATCCGCTGGCCGATCGCCGCGCTCATTTTGTCGGCGACCGAGCGCGCCATGATGTCATTGGTGCCGCCGGGCGGCAGCGGAATGACAAGTACGATCGGCCGGTTTGGGTAATCGTCCGCCGCGCCAGCGGGAGCGAACATTGCGACAATGGCAAACGCTGCCACCGCCCCAAACAACGCCAAGAGCCTTGCCAAGCGACCCTCCCATTTTATTCTTGCAGCACCCGTCGTCGAGGGCTGATGGTTGTCGAGCCTATCCGTTGACACGGCCCATTGTCACGCCGTGTTGCCGGCCGCGGTGGCCCGCTGGACGTGTAGCCGAGCGCGCTGCTCGGCGCCCGTTCCGGCGACGCGTCAGGCCACGTCAAACCTCAGTCTGCTTTTTGCGGCGGGATCGTGGAATCGCGCGAAGCAATATAGCCGAGGCCGACAGCGCCAAGCAGGCCGCCGATGATGATTCCGATCGGCATGAAAGTGAAAAACACCAGCATGCCGGAATAGCCTTCAAAGGAACTGGTCTGAAAGACTTGCGTCCAGATCAGGCCGCAGCTCACCCCGATCACGCCGCCCAGGATCGCGCCGAGGAAAAAACCGGCACACCCGAGCCCAACGACTTTCATATCGCTCTCCGCACGAGATGACGCGCTACTCGATCTGCGGAATGCCTGCCTTGGTAATGATGTCGCGGTATTTGACGATCTCGTCGGCGATGAATTTCTTCGATTGATCGGGTGCCAGATGGGACGTCTCGGCCCCCTGTTGCTGGAACCGCGCGCGGACGTCGGGGTCGGCGAGCGCTTTCTTCATCTCGTCATTGAGTTTCTTGACGATCGCGTCGGGCGTGCCTTTGGGCACCGAAAGCGCGAACCAGCCCGACACAAGGTAGTCCGGCAACCCCGCCTCGTTGACGGTTGGCGTGTCGGGCAGCGTGTCGAGCCGGTTGGTGCCGGCGACGGCGAGCGCTTTGGCGCCTTTGGCATTGATCGCCGCGGCAACGTTCGGGTACCACTGGAAGCCGAGCGGCACGTCACCGGCGATCATATCCGGCACGTATTGGCCGATATTCTTGTAAGGAACGTGCGTCATTTTCACGCCGGTGAGCTGGCTGAAATATTCGCCGGCAAGATGCTGTGAGCTGCCGATCCCGACCGATCCATAATTGAGGCCGGGGTGATCTTTGCCGTAAGCGATCAGTTCTTGCAGATTGTTGACCGGCAATTTGTTGCTGGCAGCGATCACGATCGTAAAGGCCGCGAACGGCGAGATGACTTCAAAATCTTTCTGCGGGTCGTAGCCGAGCTGTTTGTACAGCGTGACATTGGCGGCCATCGGTCCCGAGCCGCTGCCGAGCATCGTATAGCCGTCGGGCGCGGCTTTGGCGGCATCGGCGGTGCCGTTATTGCCGCCGGCGCCGGGCCGGTTTTCGACCACGATGGTCTGGCCCATCGATTTCGACATTTGTGCGAACATAATGCGGCTGACGACGTCGCTGGCGCTGCCGGCGGCGAACGGGATGATCGCGGTGATCTGCCGGTTCGGGTAATCGGTTAAGCTTTGTGACGCGCTCTGCGCCTGTGCCGCGCCGCCGCCGATGAGGCCGAAAGTCAGCGCCAAAATCGCGCCAAGCCCGCTTAAACGTTCGATTTTCTGCATTTTCCAATGCCCTCTGTTGCGCAAACAAAGCAAATTCCAGCCGGCCTTCCAAGCTGCAAACGCTGTTCCGCGGAGGTAATCGCTGCCGCAATTTGCCGCAAATGGCGCACAATCCGTCCAAAAAGCCGCCCCCTTCAGACTGCATGTCGGGAGGGTCGAGGGATCTTAACTGCGCATTAACCATGTGGACGGCACCTCTACGGTCGCCGTCGTGGGCACATTGTGCGAACGGGGGGCGCGATGCGTTCGATCATTGCGTGCGGACTTTTTCTGCTCGGTCTCACCGGCACCGCGCACGAACCGCAATACGCGGCGCTCGACAGATCGGCATCGTCGCTCGTCGAAATCGATTCCTCGATCGGCAGAGGCGATCGGCTCGCCGTCGCCACCACGCGGCCCCGCACTTTGGCCATCGAAATTTTTCGGCCGACGCTGCAATTGCTGCTGGCATCGGCAAGCCCGGACATCGATGCAAGCGAACTCGCCAACGCCAATATCGAACCCGGCGACAATCGCTCAACCGAAGTGTCGCTCGACGATCTGTGTCAGGCGCTGTTCACCTCGGCGCAAGCCAACGACATTCCGGTGCAATTCTTCGCCAATCTGATCTGGCAAGAGAGCCGATTGAAACCTGACGACGTCAGCAAGAAAGGCGCGCAGGGCATCGCGCAATTCATGCCGGAGGTCGCCGCCGAAAAGGGTCTCGACGATCCGTTCGATCCGCTGCAGGCGCTGCCGGCCTCGGCGCGCTTGCTGCGGGAGCTGCGCATGGAATTCGGCAATCTCGGTTTTGTCGCCGCCGCCTATAATGCCGGCCCGCATCGCGTCGCCCAATGGCTTACGCGTAACGCTAGCCTGCCGCGCGAAACGCGCAACTATGTTGTCCGCGTCACCGGGCTGTCGGTCGACGCCTGGCGGACCATGCGGGTGAGCAACGACGCGCTGACTTTCGTGCAACGTTTCCCCTGCCGCAGCATGCCGGCCTTCGCCAATGTCGAGCAGGAGCAGCAGGCGCTAACGGAAGCAAAGATCGAGCAAGCGAAGCTCGACGATGCAGACGACGTCACCGGCTCGATCGACGACACGCCCGCTCCAGCGCCCGACAGCAAATCCGAGAGCAAATCTGCCCGCACCCACGAGAAACATGACGCGCACCGCGCCGACCGTAAAGCCAACCACGGAAAAGCCGGCAAGCAAGAGACCGGCAAGCACGAGGTTGAACACCGGCCGCACCACGCGCACGAAAAGGGCCGCGCTGCTTAAACGAAAAATCTAGCCGGGTTGAAGCCTAGGGTTTACGCCGCCGCTGCGCCCGCCGTGCCGCGGCGTATCGCCAGCGCCACGATCCGTTGCAGCAGGTCCGGATAGCCGACGCCGACATGTTTGGCTGCGGTGGCGAATTCCTGGCTTTCGGCGATTTCCGGATTGGGATTGGCTTCCAAAAAATACGGCGTGCCGTCGGCGGCGAGACGGAAATCGATGCGCGCATAGCCGTCGAGTTCGAGCGTGCGGTAAATCCGCTTCGCCATGTTCTGGATGCGCGATTGGAGTTCCGGCGTGAGGTCATTCGCCGGCCCGTGGCGAATGCCGCGGCGCTCCTGATAGTCGGGATCGTGCTTAACCTTTTCGGTGGCGATGTGCCAATCGCCGTCCGCCATATTCTGGAAGCGCAACTCCCACACCGGCAGCGTCAACAGCCGCTCATTGCCGACGATGCCGACGTAGATTTCACGGCCTTCGATATATTGCTCGACGATGGCGGCGGTGCCGATCCGCTCATGGATAAAAGTGACGCGCTCGGCGAGCTTCTCGTCGGTGTCGACGACGGACGCTTGCGAGATGCCGTAAGATGCGTCCTCGTTGACGCTTTTGACGATCAGCGGCAGCGGCAGCCGCGACGGACGCTTGACCTTGCGGTGCATCGGAAACACCGCGAAGTCGGGCACCGGAATGCGGTGATAATGCACCAGCGTCTTCGACAGATCCTTGCCGCGCGCCAGCATCAAGCCGCGCGGATTGCAGCCGGTATAGGGCATGCGCATCAGTTCGAGATAGCTGACGACATTCTGGTCGTAGATCGCTTCGCCGTGAAACTGCTCGAGCAGCGTGAAAACCACGTCGGGTTTCCAGGCGTCGATCTGTTCGCGGATCGGCTTGAGCTCGTCATGGACACCAAGGGGGCGGACTTCATGACCGGCAGCGCGCAACGTCGTGACGACATCGTACTCCGTCTTCCAGACGTTGATTTCTTGCTCGGTGTAACCCTTGCTCGATTCAGGCGGAATCAGATCCGGGTGCATGAGCACCAGAACGCGAAGCGGCTTCATAGCGCGATCCACCTTCGCCGTGATGGACCGTGGAGCGCTTGCATGGTTTTCGCGGTCAACAAGACAGTAAATTCCGTCAGCAGCTTTCGCTCGGGGCCGACCGCGCGCAGATTAAGCTCGCGGCACCTTTGGATCATGTCCTCAAGCACGGCATCAAACGTGAGCTGATATTCGCCCGTCCACTTCGCCACCAATTCCCGTACTGTTGCCCGATTTCGCCTAATGAACGATGAAGCGGCCTCCGAATGGCGGTGTTTCGGGTCGGCGGAGAACAGGCGGCACAGATCGCGGTCATAGGTTTTCGGCGTGTCGAGCACGTAGAGCGAGCGTTTCTTCTTATAATATTCACCAAGTGTTTGGGTGAGCTTGGAGGCCGGGTCGACCTTCTCGCGGTGCGTCAGCACCGGCCGCAGGCTGGCAATGTCTTTCATCAACTCGTCGACATATTCGAGCTTCTTGATGGCCGGCCAGTCGGCATAGCGGATGCGCCAATGCGACCGCGGACGCAGCCACACCGCGAAGGTCTCGGCGAAATCCTCATCCGGATGGCTCTGCGCGTACCACAACCGCAGGTGCTGGACGTGATTGCGGCTCGCCGGGTTCGGCCGGTAGTAGCGCGGATAACGCTTCGACGACGGACCAAACAATTGCTGCCAACGGCGGCGGCGGTAAAGCTGGTACGCGTGGGTGACGACATGGCCGGCCTCGTGCCGGAGAATTCTCATGCATTCCGACCACGTGCCGCCCTCGACGTCGAAGATCATTTTCTTTTCGAGCCGCATCAGGCGCGGATGCGCTAGATAAAACGGAATGGCGATGCCGGGCGTGTTTTCCGGGCTGAACCATTCGCTCGAAATCCAGGCATGCGGCCGCACCCGGATGTCGTGCTCGTCGAGTTCGGCATGGAGCGTGTTCAGGCAATTCTGCAGCCACGTGCCTTCGACCGTCACCTTGAGGTCCTTGATACGGACGTTCAGCAACTCGTCGTCGGACAACGAAGTCCAGAAATATCTCTTGCGCGGCATGGTGATCGAGACCGGAACAAAACGCGAGCCGGATGGTGTCACGGGTAGCCTCTGGCAACAACCGGCAAGGTGCTGATATCAAGGCTCGCGATCACAAAAACACGGCAGGCCGCATGTCTAGGCCGAACTGCTTTGTCCAGGGAATGGAAGCGAGAAGTGGCATGACAACGGGTAAAAGCGACGATCCGGCGTTCCTCTATTTTCCGACCAATTACCGCTGGTCGATGGGGCTTTTGATCTGCCTGTCCGGCGCGGCCTGGGTGGGGGTCGAGATCGACGAGGTCAACCGGGTCGGCCGGGCGCTCCTCGACAAGGTCGGCGACGACACCGCCTGGTTCAACGAATGGGCCCGCATGGGCGACAAGATCGAGGCCCGCGGCCGCGAGGCGCTGCGCTTGGGTCACAAGCTCACGGCAGCCTCATGTTTCATGCGGGCCACCCGCTACTACCAGACCGGCGAGCGGTTCATCCAGCCGCGCTCGCAACACAGCATGGATGTCTATGCCAAGTCGGTGCGGCTCTTTAAGGAGGCCGCCGCTTTGATGCACCGGCCGCGCATCGAGCCGGTCGAAATCCTCTATGGGACCACGACGCTGCCCGGACTTCTCGTGCATCCGGACCCTGAAGTCGCCGGCAAAAATCCTGCGCCCGCCATGGTGTTCTTTGACGGCTTCGACGTGACCAAAGAGCTGCAATACGGCTACGGCGTTCCCGACCTCGCCGCCCGCGGCATCGGTTGCCTGATCGTCGACGGGCCCGGCAATGGCGAGAGCGTGCGCTTTCGCAACCTGCCGCTGATAGCCGAAACCGAACACTACGCCACGCCGGTCTACGACTATCTCGCCCAACGCAAGGAATTCGATGCCAAGCGCATCGGCGTGATGGCGCTCTCGCTCGGCGGTTACTATGCGCCGCGCGCAGCTGCGCTCGAACCGCGCTATGCCTGCTGCGTCGCCTGGGGCGCGCAGTGGGATTATCACGACATCTGGGCGCGACGGCTTGAGGCGTTAAATTCCGGGAAAGTCCTGTCGCTGTCGGTGCCGCCGGAGCATCTGCAATGGGTGCTCGGCGTCAATGATCGCACCGCAGCGCTGAAAAAGCTCGAAGGCTTCCGCCTCGACGGCATTGTGCAGAAGATAAAATGCCCGTTCCTCTTGCTGCATGGCGCGGGCGACGAGCAGATTCCGCTGCCGCTCGCGGAGAAGCTGTTCGCCGCCGTGGGCTCAAAGCAGAAAGAGCTGAAAGTATTTACCCGCGAGGAAGGCGGCTTCCATCATTGTCAGGTCGACAATGTGACCATCGGCGTCCATTACATGTGGGATTGGATCGCCGACGTGCTGAAGCCTTGAAGAAAGACTCGTTCACGTGGTCGCGGGACGGCATTGATCGCAACGGCCGCCCCTCTTCCGATCTATTGATCTAGTCAATGGTCTTCGACCGCCGAAGGCGGCGCTTCGCGCCCTTGGCTAGATCAATAGATCGGAAGCACTCGCTGTCCGTTGCGATCAATGCCTTGCTATGCCGCTGGCATTTTCGCCTGGTGCCGCGGATGCAAATGTACGCGCCGTGGCTGGCCTCACGCCGCCAGCATCTTTTGCACTTCGTTGACCAGTTCGCGAAGATGGATCGGCTTGGACAGCACCTTGGCGTGTTTCGGCGCAGTCGAATCGGAATTCAGCGCGACCGCGGCGAAGCCGGTGATGAACATGATCTTGATGTCGGGATCGAGTTCCGCGGCACGGCGGGCAAGCTCGATGCCGTCCATCTCCGGCATGACGATATCGGTCAAGAGGAGCTCGAAAGGCTCCTCGCGCAGCCGCTGATAGGCGGATAGGCCGTTGTCATAGGAAATGACGTCGAATCCGGCATTCTGCAGCGCCTTTACCAGGAAACGCCGCATGTCGATGTCGTCTTCCGCGAGCAGGATTTTGGTCATTGCGATCATTTCCGGCCAGCGCCGGCCTCCTACATTCCCATAAGCCGGATGCCGGGTAAACATGGAGTGAAAACCAGCCATATTACGGTCGTGATAAAGACGTCTGGTCGCGGGCCTTAGCCAAAGGTCTTGGTTGCGGCGGCGTTGAGCCGTGGTTGGCCGGCGTTTCTGCCTATGGACAACGGCCGCACGTTAGGGGACGGTGGTGCTGGGCCGCGAGCTTTGAGGAATCCCGCCAAGCGTCATGGAAATCGAGGACGAATTCGATCCGCCCTTCGAGGCCCTTGAGCCCGCGGAATGCCGCGGTCCGCTGCTGTTCAATTCCCCGCATAGCGGCCGGATTTACCCGGAAGCCTTCCTGCTCGCCTCGCGGCTCGATCTGGCGACGCTGCGCCGCTCCGAGGATTCCTTCGTCGGCGAATTGATCGAAGGCGTGGTCGGCCGCGGCCATCCGGTGGTGCGGGCGCATTTCCCGCGCTGCTATGTCGACGTCAATCGCGAGCCATACGAGCTCGACCCCCGGATGTTCGACGGCCGCCTGCCCTCGTTCGCCAATACCCGTTCGATGCGGGTTGCCGGCGGCTTGGGTACCGTGGCGCGCGTGGTCGGCGACGCCCAGGAAATCTACGACCAGCGCATTTCGGTCTCCGAAGCGATGCGCCGGATCGACGGGCTCTATAAGCCCTATCACCGCACGCTGCGCCGGATGTTCACGCGGCTGCATCACGATTTCGGCGCCGCCATCCTGGTCGACTGCCATTCCATGCCGTCGAGCACCGGCGGTGGCCGGGACGAGCGGCCGCGCGCGGACCTCGTGCTCGGCGACCGCTACGGCACAAGCTGTGTTCCGGCCGTCGCCGAGGCCATCGAACAGTGCATGCGCGAATTCGGCTACGTGGTCAGCCGCAACAAGCCCTATGCAGGCGGCTTTATCACCGAGCATTATGGCAATCCGGCCACCGGCCTGCATGCCATCCAGCTCGAGATCAATCGTGCGCTCTATATGGACGAGCGGCGCTACGAGCGCTCGGCATCATTCTCAAGGCTTGCCGCCGAATTCGAGATTTTGGCCGATCGTCTCGCCACCATCCCTATCGAGGAGTTGCGGCCTTATCGTGCGGCGGCGGAGTAGCCGCCGCCATCAGCAAATCCTTCGGGCATTGCTAAACCCCTTGGGGAAAGAAAAAGGGCCGCTCACCTTGCGGGAGCGGCCCAAGTCTAGGGAGGAAACGCCCAAGGAGGGCGACGGTAACGGGAGAGAGCCTCTCGCTACCGCACTGCAACAACATACACCGCGTCGCACAAAACACAAGTGTTGTTGACCTATTTGCTTGGGTTTTCCCAGCGATTTTGCCGCGTATCGAGCAGACGAAGGATTCTTCAACGGGATGCTGAAGCCTAAGAAATGTATATTATATTTCAAATACTTATACCAGAGTTCCGGATTTGCCCAAAAACGCGCCAGGAGCCGGCCGCTACGCGCCGACGCGGCATGTCGCTTTCGCATGGCGATTAACTAAGCCGCGTAGCCGGCCGGCCACACGATGATTTGCCGTTTTACCGAAGCTCCGATACTCGATCCGAAAGAGCCCATCATGACGGCCATCGATTTTGCGGCATTCGTGGATGAACTCGCCTTGATCTCGGGCGAGACCATTCGGCCGTTTTTCCGCAGCACGCTCGGTGCCGAGAAGCTTGGCCTGGAGAACAAGAGCCGCTCCGGCGGCTTCGACCCGGTCACGGCCGCCGATCGCGCCGCCGAAGCCGCCATGCGAACGCTGATCAAGCGGACCTTTCCGGAGCACGGCGTCATCGGCGAGGAATTCGAGGCCGAGCGCCCGAATGCCGAATATGTCTGGGTGCTCGATCCGATCGATGGCACCAAATCCTTCATCTGCGGCGTGCCGGTCTGGGGCACACTGATCGCGCTGACGCGGCGCGGCGAGCCGATCTACGGCATGATGCACCAGCCGTTTACCCGCGAGCATTTTTCCGGCGATGGCCGCGGCGCGCGTTATCGCGGTCCGGCCGGCGATCGGGAACTGCGGGTGCGCCCCTGCGCTTCGCTCGACGATGCGGTGCTGTGCACGACCTCACCGCTGTTGATGAACGAAGCCGACCGGACGTGCTTCAGCCGCGTGGAGAAAGACGTGCGGCTGTCGCGCTACGGCGGCGATTGCTACGCCTATTGCGTGCTCGCCTCGGGCCATGTCGATCTCATCATCGAAACCGAGCTGAAGCCCTATGACGTGCTCGCTTTGATCCCGATCATCGAAGGCGCCGGCGGTGTCATCACCACGTGGGACAATGGCCCAGCCCAAAAGGGCGGCCGCATCGTCGCGGCCGGCGACAAGCAAGTTCACGCGCAAGCGATGGCGCTGTTGAACGGATGACGGCCTGAAACCGCACAATTCCGCAGCTTCACGACGCGCGCGAATATCTCATCGCGTCGTTCGATAGATAGGCGTCGAACTGCGCGCACACGGTTCGGATGAAGCTTCGCTTGCTTTCGGGCACGATTATTTTTCCGCCGGCACGCTGGACCACTCTGTCGCGCGCAAGTTCGTCGAGCTGAAATAGTTCGGGAGCTAAGTCATCGGCAGTTCTGCCGTGCGCCTCGCATATCCGATCTAGATCCATGTGCAAATCGCACATCAGGCGCTCGATGATGTCGCGACGGAGCCGGTCTTCAGCGGTCAGCGCGCGTCCGCGCGCTGTAGCCAAATGTCCGCCATTGATCGCCTCGCGATAAGCCGTCATGGCGGCTGCGTTCTGAACATAACCGTCCGGCAGCGCGCCGATGGCCGAGACGCCAAATCCGAGCAGGATGGAGGATTCGTCTGTGGTGTAGCCCTGAAAATTACGCCGCAGCCTGCCCTCGCGCTGGCGAATGGCCAGAAGATCGTCGCCCCTCGCGAAGTGATCGAGGCCAATCGGCCGATAGCCTGCCGCGGTCAGCATCTCGGCTACGGCGCGGCTCTGCGCATATCGCTCGCCGGTGGCGGGCAGGGCTTGCTCAGGGATGAGCTTCTGATGGCGCTTCATCCACGGCACATGGGCATAGCCGAACAGCGCGATCCGCTCCGGATCGAGCAAAAGCGCGCGATGCGCCGTTGCCGTTACGCTCGCCACGGTCTGGTAGGGAAGCCCATACATCAGATCGAGATTGATGCTTTTGACGCCGCCACTGCGGAGCCAGTCCGCCGCGCGCGCGGTTTGCTCAAAACTCTGCTCCCGCCGGACCGCCTGTTGCACGCCGGCGTCGAAATCCTGCACGCCCAAACTGGCGCGCGCGATACCGGCCTCCCGCAGGGCAGCGACATGTCCGCGCGTCAGCGTGCGCGGATCGATTTCGATCGAGAGTTCGGCTTGCCGCGCAACGCTGAAATTCTTTCTCACCGCCGTCATGACGCGCATGAAATCGTGCGGCATCAGCATGGTAGGCGTGCCGCCGCCCCAATGAAGCTGGTTCACCTTGCGCCGGCCGGTGAGGCCGCCGACTAAATCGAGTTCACGTTCGAGCAATTCGACATAGGACAAAATGGGCGCATAGCGCCGCACAACTGTCGTGTGGCAGCCGCAGTAAAGGCAAAGCTCGGCGCAGAAGGGCACATGGATGTAGATCGAAACCGGCTCATCGGGTGGCAATACGGCAAGCCAACTTTCGTAGGATCGCGCGCTGACATCGGAACCAAATTGCACGGCGGTCGGATAGCTGGTGTAGCGCGGAACGCGCTGATCCAAATATTTCAAAAGATTCGGTCGCATCGGCCGGTTCATGATCCAAGAAATCGCGCCCGCCACAAAATGCCAGAACAATTAGTCTGAGGCAGAATGCGCCGCAGCGGGTTGATCCAAGTCAAAGTGCCATCGGATTGGCAATTATGTTCGCCGAGCACTGGCCTTGGTGCCGGCGCCTGCGAATGGACGGCGCGCTTCTTTGGGGGAACGCGGC
>Ga0209448_10000394_pt1 | contig 14918 bp, 14 predicted proteins | sample BogFormECP14_OM2_FD_188245 | JGI IMG/M metagenome (GOLD analysis project Ga0209448, IMG submission 188245) | Bog forest soil microbial communities from Calvert Island, British Columbia, Canada - ECP14_OM2 (SPAdes) (version 2) | ecosystem: Environmental > Aquatic > Freshwater > Wetlands > Bog ... | reverse complement strand
CTGCGTGGAAGGCCGTTCACCCGCCAGAAAACAGCGGCGACTACACGACGTTTGGCACAGATTTTTCCAACGAGGACGAAAAATTGATATAGGGAGCCTTCCCGGTCTAAACACGCCGTAACTCAGATTCAGGCCGGGGGGGACACGCGTCGTGAATTTGTCAGGCTTTTTCTTTCCACTTGGCTCTTCTGTGAAGTAAAAAGTTACCCCCAGTCCAGGTTCCGAGCGCGCCCAAGTGAGCCGCGCATCTTCCGGATTGTCTTCGATCGGTAAAACCTTGATTCGTCGCGAATTTATGGCCCTAAGCCTGGTCGTCGTCTAATCACGCGAAATCATCGGCAAGAGAAATTCCTGCAGTCGCGCGCTCTCCTTGACGGGAAGCCGGTCCAGGTGAATCCCCATGTGATTCCCGCCCAGAATCCGTACGACCGAATCTGCACCTACAACCGGCTTCAACTTTTGCGTCAGTTCCATGCTTACTTGCACGGATGTACCAGCGGGAATCGTCCGCGGAGCCTTAACAAGTATTCCGTCCAAGCTGACGTCGACCGTTTCGCACATGATCTCCTCGAATCCAAACTCGCCGCCGCACCTTGGAAAGCAGCGGGACGCGCCGCGTTTGCCGTTTTTTATAGTCCATTTCTCCTTGCGTGGCCCGGACAAGCTTCAAGAGCCGCTCTCTGTCGACCGGCTTGTAGAGGAAAAAGCTGGCCCGAGCTGCAAACCCCTGCGACATGGCGCTTGGTCGCAGGTCATCGCTGAGAAGAATGATCGGCGTCGTTCGGTTGGATCCTGCTCGGCGCATCTCCCGCGACAGTTCGATTCCATCGGGAGATCCCATGTGCAAGTCGAAAAACACCATGTCGAATTTGCCTTCTTCGAGGAAGCTCGCGGCTTGGCCGCTTCTTGTCAGCGTCAGAGCATCCACACCAACGGCATACAACACTTTTTGGATTAGTTCACACGTTGCCGGTTCATCGTCCACCGCAAGAGCTCGTCGTTGCATTTCACCCTCCTGGTCCGGGCCGCGGTTCCCATCCGGTTTTGAATGCCTGCCTGCGAAGATGGCTCGCGCCACCCACCCGGATACGGAGTCTTAGCTCGCTACTGGCATCTCCGCGCGCGAAACTTCATAGCAATCAAACTGCACGCCCACTCCCAATTTGCCCTGCTTCATGTTGACACTATCCACGCGCACTACATGCCCTGTGCATCGCCATTCGGTCGACGGCTCGTCGGTGATTTCTTCTGTCATATTTAGAAAAATCTCCAGGGTTTCACCTTCGTGGATCGCCGAATTTGTCGCGAAGTAAACCCCGTTCTGCGAGAGATTGAGAGATTCGGCCTTCTCTTCAGGCGCCGCGGATTTCCAGATGCGCACTCGCAGAGGAGTCTTAAGACAGAGACGGCGAGATAGCCGGCGGTTCAAACTATCGATTTTCATAATGGTCTCCGTGTGCCAGCGTGACGCATGACACACTTGTGAACTACAAGAGGAGCACTACGATGGCCATCGGCAAAACATATTCGAGCATGAATGGAACTCTTGGGCCGGTCTCTTAGCAAACGAAGGTGTGTATTCCGGGCCAAGGGCGCAGTGGCTCCCCCAAAACGGAAGGAGTAAACGACGCCCAAAAGGCGTGAATATGTATCATTTTTCTCGATTTCTAAAATCAACACACCCAGGGATCTCTTGACATGGATTCCGTCAGTGATACTCCAGCAGGTTGCTACGGCTAAGAAACAAGACAGAAGTTCAACCCATCACTCTTGGCGGGTTCTAATCTTGCTACTTGTTTTTTCGAGGGGTCCACAATTCTTTGGTTCCACGGTGTTCCCAATATAGGAAGCCTGCCAAATTGGGAGAGTTGAATTGGGAATCCTGCCATCTCAACTGCAAACTTCGTCCTGCAACATCGTCGACAAATGTCCTTCAAATTCTCCGGCGCGCAAGTCTCTTTCCTCGCTAAATGTGCGTCGCCGACACCGCTTAAAACCAGTCGCTACGATAGGCCACCCACCAACTCGCATACACGATGGGAATGGTCGCAAACACGGCCCACCAGAAGGGCAGCGCTAAATCGGCCGCTAGTCCCAGCGCCGTGAATGTGAGCCAAAAAATCTTTTTCTGCACAATTACATTTTAGCCGGAACGGACGTCGAAGTGGCTGCCGCGTCCGAAGTGATTCCATAGTTGCAAATCGCAGTGCTTCAACTTTTCTTGTGGTCGAGTTCTGCCCATCGCGCATAAAGCTGGTCCACCGTCTTTCGTGCCTCGTCCAGTTGCAGAGAAGCACTGTGAAGCTTCGGTCCATCGCTCATGATCGCAGAATCTTGCAGCGCGGCTTGCCGCAAGTGAAGTTCCTGCTCAGCCTCGGCGATGCACTGTTCAATGCTCTCAAGTTCACGGGCTTCCTTGTACGATAGCTTCTTTTTCCCCGCGAGGAGAGGCGTTGCATGCTCGATCGCTTGAGAGCGGGCGACGGGTGCAGGAAGGTTCGTTTTGTCGTTCTCCTCCTGCCGTGATTCCTGCCAAACATCCCATTGCGAATAATCCGCAAACCGCTCGATCCCGCCCAATCCGTCGAATCCGAGAACGATTGTTGACACGCGGTCCAGCATGTAGCGATCGTGCGTCACCAATACCAGCGCCCCGCGAAACTCTAGCAAACTCTCCTCAAGAATTTCCAGCGTGGGAATGTCCAGATCGTTCGTCGGCTCGTCCAGCAGCAAAACGTCCGCTGGCTGCAACATCAGTTGAGCGATCAGCACGCGTGCGCGCTCCCCGCCAGAAAGCTTCCCGACACGCCGGTTTAGATCTTCTCCTGTAAATAGAAATCTCGCCGCCCACGAAGCCACATGAATCACTTGGTCTTGATAAATCACTGCGTCGCTGTCCGGCGCCAGTGCTCTCCGCAGCAGCAAGTCCGGATCAAGCTCGCGGTTCTGATCGAAGTAAACCATGCGCAGCGGCTCTGCTTTGCGAATCTTGCCTGCAACAGGTTGCAGATCTCCGCGAAGCAACCGTAGAAAAGTGGTTTTCCCGCTGCCGTTCGGCCCAACGAGACCAACGCGCATGCCCGTCGTCACTGTAAAGCTGAGATTCTCGAACAGCACGCGATCGCCGACTGCGCCCGTCACTCCGTCCAGCTGAATCAGTTGTTTCGTCTGCCGGTTTGTCGACGAGAAATCAATTTGCGCCGTGCTCGTGCCAGTCCGAGACTTCATCTCGGCCAGATCACCGATCATCTTATGCGCTTTATCGATGCGATCCTTTGCCTTGGTCGTGCGGGCTTTCGGGCCGCGGCGCAGCCATTCGATCTCCGTATGCACGCGATTCTCAAGTGCTTCCTGCCGGTTTCGTTGCGCGTGCAGATACTCTTCTTTGGCCTCAAGGAAGGTGCTGTAGTTTCCTTTCACGCGCAGCGCGCCGTCCTCATATGCGCGGTCGATCTCCACCATCTCATTCGTAACGTTTTCCAGAAAATACCGGTCGTGGCTCACTACTACGCTCGCGAAAGCAGCTCTCTGAAGAAATTTTTCCAGCCATTCGATTCCCGCGAGATCCAAATGATTGGTCGGCTCGTCGAGCAGCAAAATATCTGGGTTTTGTACCAGCGCCTCGGCGATGGCCAGCCGCTTTCGCCATCCGCCTGACAATGTCGCTGCTGGGATCTCGAGGTCCGTGAATCCCGCCCGGCCAAGCGTCTCCGCAGAGCGCGCCGCCCTCTCCGATTGCGCCATGGATACTCGATCCAGCGCGCTCTCGATGACCTTTAGAATCGTTATGCCGGGCGCAAATTCCGATATCTGCTTAACGTAGCTCAACCGAGTGCCTTTGCGTACTGCGAGGTCGCCGCTATCCGGTTTCGTCTTTCCGCAAAGCATTTCCAGTAGCGTCGATTTGCCCGACCCGTTCGGGCCAATCACGCCGATCCGGTCTCCTTCCGAAACGGTGAACGAGATATTCTTGAATAGCGCACCTACCCCGTACCTTTTCGACAGTCCCTGGGCGCTGATGATCGGTGGCAATTCTCTCGGTCTTCTCCGGCTCTTAGTTTAACCTGAGGAACGACGCAGGGACAGTTTGCAACCGCGAGGCTCGATTACAGCTTGGCTCCTCTAACGCACAAATTTGACGCTCTCATCCTCGGCGCCGGCGCCGCGGGACTCTTCTGTGCCGCGGAAGCCGGCAAACGCGGACGCCGCGTCGCGGTCCTCGAGCGTGCCGATCGTGTTGGCAAGAAAATCCTCATTTCCGGAGGCGGCCGTTGCAATTTCACGAACATTCACTGCCGCCCGGAGAATTTCCTCAGCGCCAACGAGCATTTCGCCAAATCCGCGCTAGTCCGTTACACCCCGTCCGATTTCATCGCTTTAGTCGAGAAACATAGCATTCCATACCACGAAAAAACTCTCGGCCAGCTCTTTTGCGACCGCTCTGCCCAAGACATCACGAATATGCTGGAAGCCGAGTGCCACGACGCCAATGTCCAAGTCTTTCTGAGTGCCAAAATCCGAGAAGTCCAACACGCCACCGAGTTCGTCGTACGCACTGACTCCGCAGAATTCCGCGCGCCAGTCCTGGTTGTCGCGACAGGCGGCCTCTCCATTCCCAAAATCGGCGCGACCGCGCAAGGCTACGAGCTCGCGCGTCAATTCGGCTTGAAGATTGTAAAAACGCGCCCTGCGCTAGTCCCGTTCGTATTACCAAAAAAGGAGCAAACTCTCTATGCTGACCTGGCGGGCGTCTCCGCAGGCGTCGTTGTCTCCACAAATCATCACTCGTTTCGCGAACAAATGCTTTTCACCCATCGAGGCCTGAGCGGCCCTGCCATCCTCCAAATTTCATCGTACTGGGAAAGAGGCAAGCCTCTCCGCATCGACCTAGCGCCCGATCGCCAAGTTACTCCTTCCATTCGCGAAGCCAAGACCAGAAACCTATCCGCCGCCCGCGCAGCGTTCCTCGGCGTCTTGCCAAAGCGCTTCGCCGAGCGCTGGCTCGAACTTCACGCGCCGCAGTCGTGGACCAACCAGGACTTGGATTGGCTCGAACGCGATCTGCACGAGTGGATTCTCGTCCCCGCCGATACCGAAGGCTACGAAAAAGCCGAGGTAACCGCGGGCGGCATCGACACGGACGAGCTCTCGAGCAAAACAATGGAAAGCCGCAAAGTTCCCGGATTGTTTTTCATCGGCGAAGTCGTCGACGTCACCGGCCACTTAGGTGGTTTCAATTTTCAATGGGCCTGGGCCTCGGCTGCCGCCGCCGGACGCGCGTTATGATTGCTATCTCACGATATGCGCCCACTCCACGCACCTCGTGCTCAAGCCTTCGGATACCTGCGAAGCTCCCGCACCAAGTAAATGACCACCGCAATATTAATGACTAGCGCGACGCCCTTCGCCACCGTCGCATGATGAATAATTTCATACACTTCCAGCGGCAAGAACGAACCAGTAGTGATAATCGTAAAATATTCCGCCCAGCGCTTGTGCAGCGCCAGCCCCGTTCCCTCAGTCAAAAAAACCGCCGCGTAGATAAATGTTCCTACGCTCAGTTCCTTCAACTTCTTGTCATCCACCAGCGGCACTTTTGCAAGCAACCAGTGAATGAACCGATTGTGAGGGTCCACACGAAACGCATTGATCCAGCGATCCACCACGGCCGCTACGTCTCTGTGCAATAAGTGCAGCGCGCCAACGCCGACAGCAATCAACGCGATTCCCTTCAAAAGTTTGAAGGCCGCGATCAACATCAATCCGCGCGAGTGCGATTGCCCCTTAGGCATTTGGCCGGATGAACTCTCCTAGATTGTACAGGGTTGGTCAAGGCGTGATGAGCCGCGAGAACACACCGTTCCTCTTGCCTAACCACGCCACGGCTTATCCGCTATCGGACCGAGTGCTTGTGGAACTACCGGTCGGGCACAACTCGCTTGCTCAAGTTGTTTGCCGCCGGGTCCTGAATCTTCACACTCACATTGAAAAATGTGTTTCCAGAAAACTGATTATCACTAGATCCCTGCGCCTCAAGAATTCCAATAGGCGCTTCCGAAATCGCATTCCGCACCACGGAATTGTTGTTGCCTTGCAAATAAAGGTCCGCGTCCCCGCCGTTAAACACCGTGTTTTCTGCAGCGCGGTTGCCATTGCCTTGCAAGCGAATGTTTTCGAAGACGCTTGCGGCGAACGCTTTGTTGTTGCGCACCTCGGCATTATTTCCATCCACAAATATCCCGACTTGGCTGATCCCCGCCGTATTGTCCGTGATGCGTACGCCGTCCGATTGCGTCACCAGAATATCGGTAGCCACCGTTAGGCAGCTCGCGACAGCCGTGCAAGGCGACCAAACATTGTTCGCCACGACGTTCTCTCGAATCGCGCCTCCCGCGGAAAATCCGATCTGAATGCCGTTTTGTGCGGCGCCGGAAGTTGGTCCGATTCCAGTGACAACGTTGTTGTGGATCTTCGCGGTCGTTCCCGATTCATTCGCTGTGATGCCATTCTTCTGATAGTCATGAATGGAACAATCCGCGATCTCCACATCCGACGTTTGCCCGCCGCCGCTCTCCACAAAAACGCCGGTCCCGCTCTGGCACGCGTTCAAAGCGGCTCCAAGCGTAAAGTTGCGAACAGCTGCATGGCGCAAGCTTCCCGAAGAGTTCTGAAAATAAACTCCGATCAACCGCGGCGCGCATTCCGCAATTCCATTGTTGATCCCATCGACCGTCAATCCCGAAATCGAAACATTCGTCGCCCCGCTCACGAGCACAGCGGCAGCAATCGCATTTCCAGTTGCCAGGCTTGTCGCGTTCTGCTGAATCGAAGCCGGAACCAGAAACGCGCCCGAATCGGCATCGATGTCCAGAGATTTGTTGATCGAAAGCTGCTCCGCATAAATGCCATTGCAAATCACAATCTCATCGCCAGCCGAAGCGGCGTTAATCGCATCCTGAATGCGAGTGTATTGTGCGCCCGGACACGGAGTGGGATTGTTGCTCACGACCAACGTGCTGCGAGTTGTGGCAAACGAGCTGTGCGCCACCAGAACTAGGAACAGTCCTAACAAACTGCCGCGAAGGACAATTAAATTATTGACTTTCACGTTTCCCCCTTGTCGTCTCGGATCGACGTCTTCGGGGCGGAGCTGGGGCCACCCAAGTCTGTAAAATGGGGCACCTTACCGGCGGACAGCCTCACCAGGCGGTGAGCGAATGGCTTAGGTGAGGACCCCAAGAGGAAACATCCCTCTGCCCGCAATTCTACACCCAGAGCACGTTGTTGGTCTCCCACGTCACTTGCGACTAGTTATGCTTAAGAATCAGCATAATTATCGCCGATTTGCTGATTAATTGTGACTTGGCAACAGATCCCAAATCGCAGGGTCTTCCGTGCCCAAAACCCAGGAACAAAATCCCTCGAGCCCGCGCTCTTTCACAAGCGTATAGCGTTCGCGGAAAGTATGCGCGTCTGTAAAAAAAATCCACTCGCGCATGTCTGCCCGGTAAAAATAAAACCACGCCGCGCGATCCGTGGCATCCCATTCAATATGCCCGCCATAAGCTTTAGCGAGATCCACCGCGTCGTCAGTGCCGATATATCCCGCTGAAGGGTTCGGCTTGTCCCCTGATTTGTCATCCGATTTGGCCGGCGTCCCCGCAAACCAGTGATAGCCGTAGAGCGGAATCCCCAGCGATAGCTTTTGCGGCGGCACAAATCTAAGCGCGTAGTCCAGGTTGCCGGTCGTCCAAGCCCATCCCGCCACGGGGCCGGGCGCCGTCCACCGCGTGTGCTGATCGTAGGTCATCAGGCAGATCAGATCGACGGATTGCGCTAGCGCCTTCAAGTCATAAGCCCCGCGCCAATTTTCATAAATCCACGCCGAGAATCCGCCCTCCCCAGGCTCGCCCGGCGCATTGGGCACCGTGGCAATCGTCAGTTGCAATCCCTCCCGATGAAACGCCGCCGCTGCATCGCGAACCATCTCCGACAGCGCATCGCGGTCTGTCCAGTGCACGTTCTCAAAATCAAATTGAAATCCCGTATAACCATTCTCTTTGCAAGCGCGAATCAGCTTCGCAAACATGCTCTCTTTAGCAGCCGCATTCTTCAGCAATTTGTGAAAATCTTCCTGCACAAAATCGCCGTTTGCCACCAGCGGCATCACCGGCACATGGTGCAGTTTCGCGGTCTCAAGAACCAGCGGATTTGGACCACCAGAAACAAGCCCATCCGCATCCACGCCATACCACGCAGGCACCAGCAGATCGATCTTGTCCGCATGCGCCAGAAACGATCGAACCGACTTCGGCTCACGCGTCATGTAAAAGAGTGCTTTAGGTTGCTGCGCGCGCCCAGCTGGCGCAAGGAAAGTAAACGACGCCGCAAGACAGAAAAGCGTAAGTGTTCGTTTCATGATGGCCGAAGTTTAGCTGCCCGCGCCGCTCAAACGCAACGCGTCTCTCATCAAACACATTGGAATCGATCTATGCAGTCCCGCCTATACTCCTGCGCGGCGATGCGGTGAACATATCCGCGATACTCTTCTGATCGTTCAGCTCCGTCTCGATTTTTCCCAGGATATCTTCAATCGCACCGGCCGGCGCGCATTCCGCTTCCGGATTCAGCACCGCTCCTCCCGAGTAGAGCGACACCAAGTACAAATAGCTCGACAAAATGTGCCAGCACAATGGATTCGGTTGCAGCCGCACCCTCGGCGGAATCAACGTCAGCGAATCCAGCAAAATCGCATCCGTGACGTGCCGGTAAGGAAAAATTCCCGGCAACTTTGGCACCAGGTCCACGGTGTCGACGAAGCGATAGGTAGTTGTGACCGTCTGGTGATACTTCACCGCGAAGTCATGATCTCCCGTGCGCGGGCTAGCATAGGTATAGACGGTGGGATTGTTGAACGGAGCTTCAGTGTTTGCTGCCACATCCAGTGCAAGCAAAGTCGCAATCGCGCCTCCAAGGCTGTGCCCACAGATCGTAAATGAACTTACGTCTCGTTTCCACCCAACCGTCCCTAGCGTTCTCACAACAGACAAGGCGCCGAGCCCCTCCTCGACAGACATCGATCTATACATGTCTGTGAAACCGTCCTCCGTTCGGCCCCCTCCGGCGACAAATGTGAACGCTTCATCCAAAAATTGCGCGTCTTGCACCCACTCCTTGATCCCCTCCGTTCCTCGGATCGCCACAACTGCTTCGCCGCTGTCCTGTGCTTGAAGAATCAAACCCATCTTCACCCGCGTATTGCCACGCTCCGGATTCGAGTCCGTTGCCAAATCGTTCGCATAGATCGTAGCGAGCAGGTCATAGCCGGGCGTAATAGGTGCTTTCCCCGCGAACACGTCATAGGCTGCGTTCACCAATTGCGCGTATTGGATCGCCTTGTTCCAGTCCATAATCGCTTTCCTTCGCCAAGAATTCTCTCGTAGGGGCACGGCATGCCGTGCCCGATCTACCTCGGCCTAATCGGGCCCTTCCTATCGCGGACTATCTCCACCTCTTCACTTGCGGCCAAATCTTTTCCAATGACCCGAATTTCGCGCCCCGGCAAATATAAACAGGAATCAACCGCTCCAACGCATAAGGATTGTCCGCCGAAGTTCCCACGTATTCCACATGCTCGAACAATTCCTCAAGCCGTTCCCGAGAATCATCCAGCACCACCAGACAATTGCCCGAATAACCGCGTGGACCCCAAAGATAATACGTCTGGTGCCCGCTGAGCGCCGGAGGCAATCCGTAGCGCGGACCAAAAAAATCAATCGCCCCCGCCTGTCCGTAGTCTTGCGCAAATATACCGCAACCGGGCCGCTCGGCAGGCGTGAGCTGGTTATAAGCCTTCGCCGTTTCCGCCACAATCTCTTCCCATCCAAACTGATCCGAGTACCACTGCGGCAGCACCGCCCGCTCGTGGCCATGCTCCATCACTGGCAGCTTCATCGGCAGATATTTCATGTACGCAATGAACTCGTCCGGCGGAAGAACGGGCACCACCACGGGAGCGAGGTGCGCACCGCCGGCAAGCAAAACGATGACGATGGCCGGCTTCAGCCAAACGCGCCAGTCGCGGCCCGTTTTGAGGCCCTCACTCGCTTTGCCGTCAACGGCTTTACCATCGATGGCGGATTCGATCATGACCGCTCCCGCGGCCAGCAACATCGGATAAATGGGAGCCAGATAATAATTCTTGCCGTGCAGAACGAAGAAAACCGTGAAGCAAACCAGGTAGCACCAACCCAGCGCACGGTACGGTTTCAATCGTGCTAACAAGAAGAACGCGATCAGCCCTCTGATCCAGATCGGAGCGGTGAGTGGTTCAATCAGCAGCGTCTGCTGGAAGAAATATTGCGGCAAAGGAAGCACGACATCGCGGCCCTCGGCCCGGATGTTGTGCATCAACTCGACGAATGGCCAGTGATTCTGAATATTCCAAAGCAGGTTCGGCAGGAAAATCAGGAACGCTGCGAGCCCGCCGAGCCAAATCCACGGATTCAGAAACACCCGCCGCTGCGGGGTCAACAGAAGGCCGACGACCATGCCGAATCCGAAGAGAGCGATGGAATACTTCTCCTGCAAGCCGATTCCCGCGACCACCCCGAACCAAAGCCAGTAGCGAGGATCGTCTCGCTTAATGGCGAGAATCGCGAAATAGGCGCATCCCATCCACAAATTGGGCTCCAGGCAGTTTGTTCCAAGCAGGCCTCCGTTGGAGAGATACTGCGGCGCGATGACGGCAGCGATGGCGCTCAATAGCATAGCGTAGCGACGCCCACCCAATTCGCGCGCAAGGACCGCGGTCTGTACCACCAGCAGGGAAGAAGCCACCGCCGGAATAAAGCGAATGCTCCGCAGCGAGTCTCCCAGAATCGCCCGGCAGATGCGAATCAGAAAGGGAATAAGCGGTGGCTGATCGACATATCCCCAAGCCAGGTGATTGCCGCAGGCCATGTAGTCAAACTCATCGCGGAAATAGTCGTACCGATTATTGAAATAACAATGAAAAACAAATTTTGCTAAAGCTATGGCAACAACTATCAGCATGCCATTTGCTAACCAAGTCTGTTCTTTTGATCTGGGAGCAGAAGTTCGAAGGGAAGTGTCCGTCATTTAGATTTTGGCAAACTCATCAAAGTAAGAGTGGCCATTCTTGCTTCACATTCTAAGGCAGGGTGAACGCGATGGCGTAATCGCCCTGCTTTGTTCCGAGCTTACCGTGCCCGCCAGCCGCGATCACCAAATATTGCTTGCCCCCTAGCGTGTACGTCATCGGAGTAGCCTGCCCTCCAGCCGGAAGCTGGTACTTCCAAATTTCCTTGCCCGTTTCAGAGTCGAACGCGCGCAGATAGTTGTCCATCGCCGCCGCCGTAAAAACTATCCCTCCTGCAGTGACCATGGGGCCACCCAAAGTGATCGTCCCGGTATTCATGCCGGGGATAAAACTCCCCAGCGGCACATCCCAGACTTTTTTCCCTTCAAAGAGATCGACTGCCGCAACCGTACCCCATGGCGGCGTATTGCAGGGAAGTCCGCTCGGCGAGAGCAGTGGCGTGCGAAACATCGCGTACGGCGCGCCAGTCTGCCGCGCAAATTCGCCATGCAGCCTGTCGGAGTCCGTGGCATTCTTCCGCGCCGCATCTAGTTCCGCCCGCGGAATTAATTTCACAAATATCGGCAGCCGGTTCGTGTCAACAAACAGCAAATGCCGCTGGGGGTCGTACGCCGCGCTACCCCAGTTCACTCCGCCAACGTTGCTTGGAAACACCAGCGTCCCCTGCAAACTAGGCGGCGTGAAAATATCTCCGGAGCGCGCCGCCTTAATTTGCTCGGCGCACCACTGTTTCTCCTTGTCGTCCTTGCCCCACGCATCCTCGACTGACAGCTTCTCCGGCACCAGTGAAATCGTCGAAGCAGGCTGTGTCGGCCAAGACTCCTCCCCCGGAATGTCGCTCTTGATCACCGCCCGCTCTTCCACCGGCAGAAGGGGAGTCCCGTTCAACCGGTTCAACACAAAAACGCGCCCCATCTTGGTGGTAATCGCAATCGCCGGCGTTCCTTCCTTCCACACAAAAAGCGTCGGCTGCGACGCCACGTCATAATCCCAAAGATCGTGGTGCACCACCTGAAATCCCCACACAAACTGGCCCGTCGAAGCTCGCAGCGCCACAACCGAGTTCGCCCACTTGTTGTCGCCCTTGCGAAATCCTCCGTAATAATCGGGGCTGGCGCTACCAGTTGGAATGAATGCGAGATCTTGCTGAGCATCTACAGAAATCGTCGACCACGCATTGCCGGCTCCCGTTCGTGGCGAATTTTGATAAGCCCAAGGCGCGATGGGATCCCAAGTCCAGCGCAGTTTCCCCGTTCTAACATCAAACGCCCGAACAATCCCGCGTTCCAAAGTCACCGCCCGATTGTCTCCCTCTGACGAGCCCGTTATGACTAAATCCTTGTAGATCGCGGGAGCAGAGGTTACTTGATAATCGCCCGGATCGCGCAACTTAACTTCGTTCGTCAGATCGACTTCGCCGTTGGTTCCGAAATCAACGCAAGGCTTGCCCGTGTCTCCATCCAGCGCAATCAGCCGTGCGTCCAACGTACCGAGGAAAATGCGCAACGCGCAAGCTTTGCCCGCTTTTGCCGTCGCATCACGCCAAGCCGAGACGCCTCGCGACGTTACCTCGGAAAACCCGTAAGGATGCTCCAGCTTCGGGTCCAGTTCCCAAATCTTTACGCCGGTCACCGCATTCAAAGCAATCACGTGATCGTACGGTGTGCTTAAGAAAAGCTTTCCATCAACCAAAATCGGCGTAGCTTCAAACGCCGCCTTCTTATCGAGATCTTCGTCGTACGGCAACGCTCCCGTGCGATACGTCCACGCCACCTTCAACAGCGCCACATTGCCGCGGTCAATCTGCTTTGCCGTGGAGTAACGCGTCCCGCCCGGATCATTGCCGTAGTTTGGCCAACCGGCGTCAGGAGCTGACTGTGCCGTCAGCATCGCGGGAAACAGGAACAAAAAGGAGACCAGGAGAGTCCACGCAGCAGGCTTGAAAAAATGCTTGTAGTTCATGGTGGGACGATTATCGCGAGAAATTATTCAGCAACAAAGCACTTGGGACAACCGGGCTTAGTTCAGGGACGAACGGCCTTCCGCGCTCGCCGCAATCATTCTCAACGAGGTTTCAGTAGTTCAGGACGCTGTTTCACGTACCGCCGGCTCCAACGCAACTCCGTCGCATCCTTTAGGATGACCTTGTACTCCCCGTGAAACCACGGCAGCAACTCGCGTATCGCATCTAGCCGAACCAGGCTCCCACGATTAATCCGAACAAAAATCTTCGGATCCAGGGTGCCCGCAAGAGACTCCAACGTTCCGCGCAAAGTGTGCGTCTTCGCCCCGCAATGCAATACCAGATAGTTTCGATCGGCTTCGATCCATGATATCTCCCGAATCGACACAAAGTGCGCCCGTTCATTTTCGTGTACCAGCAACCGGTCCGGAAAAGATCGCTCACGCTCTAGCTGGCGCAGCAGATCCTGAATGCGCGCTCCAAACCCATCGACCGATTGTGCGTTCTGCTCCCGCGCCCGTCGCAACACCGCGCGAAAACGCTCTTCGCCAAACGGCTTCAGCAAATAGTCAAACGCATGCACCTCGAACGCTCGCAAAGCGTACTGATCATGTGCGGTAACAAATACAACGCGCGGCATTTCCTTCACCGGAATCGCCTGAACGACGCCGAATCCATCCGTCCCGGGCATCTGTACATCAAGGAAAACAAGGTCGGGCCTGTGTTTCTCAATCGCGGCAATCGCGGATTCCGCTCCCCCAGCCTCCGCGACCACTTCGACATCCCGTTCCTCGCGTAACAGCCTTAGAATCTTGCGCCTAGCCGGCGCTTCGTCATCCACAACCAGAACCTGAAGTGTGCTTGCGGTGGTCATCTATCCAACCAATGTCGGACCCCAAAAATATCTCACTCAAAGCCCCAGACCGTAACTTATTGTAGGGGCGGGGCTTGTTTGCCCTGAAAGAGCTCTCCCGCCCATGTCCCCAGACTTGGGACAGGTTTGCCGTAGGCTTCCAGCCATGCCGTATTTAACCGCTTGGTTGAATACGATCCTCCTCCACATGAAACGGAACTCTGAGCGTCACTTCGGCGCCCCCCGTCGGCCGGTTCGCAATCGCAAACTCCTGTTCCGCGCCATACAATTGCTCTAACCGGCCCCGAATATTGGCCAGCCCAACTCCTCGATTCATCACTGACTCGACGCCTTGCGCTCCAAAGCCCGTCCCCGTGTCGGCGACCTGCAGAATCAGCGAACCATTCTCGCGCCGCGCCCCGATGGTTATATCTATCCCCGTTCCGCCATCCTTCAAACCATGCCGCAAAGAATTCTCCACCAGAGGCTGTAAAATCAGCTGAGGCACCATCGAGTTCTCCAACTCCGAATCCACGGAGTAAGTCACCCGCAAATTCGATTCAAACCGCTTCTGCATAATCTGCAAATAGAGCCGCGTGATTTCGAGCTCCTGCGCCAGCGGGATTTCGTGCGAATTCGCCGTGCGCAGCGTCAATCGCAGCAGTTCGCTTAATTGCGTCAACATAGCGTCTGCCGTCCGTACATCCTCATACATTACCGAGGAAATCGTGTTCAAGGTGTTAAACAAAAAATGCGGCTGTAACTGCAATCGCAGATTTTCGAGCTGCGCCTGCGCCAGTTTCGCCTGCAATTCCGCCGCAGCAAGCTGCTGCGCCTGGGCAATCCGCAGCCGCTCAAAGAAGTAGTACACCAGAACGATAACCGTATAGCCCATCAAATCATTCGAGAACTCCATCGGAAACCGGAACCGCATAATGCCGTAATCATAGCTTCCGAGGCCCATCAAAGGAGCCAGAATC
>Ga0209448_10000393_pt1 | contig 14929 bp, 12 predicted proteins | sample BogFormECP14_OM2_FD_188245 | JGI IMG/M metagenome (GOLD analysis project Ga0209448, IMG submission 188245) | Bog forest soil microbial communities from Calvert Island, British Columbia, Canada - ECP14_OM2 (SPAdes) (version 2) | ecosystem: Environmental > Aquatic > Freshwater > Wetlands > Bog ... | reverse complement strand
GCTTCTTGATCGCGGGCATCAGCGGTAACTGGCCGCTCATTGCGCGTTTCAGCAGGAATCCGGTGATGATCAGGCGGTTGATCTCGTTCGTGCCTTCGAAGATGCGGTTGATGCGAGCGTCGCGATAGGCGCGCTCCGCCGGATACTCTTCCACGAAGCCGTAGCCGGCATAGATCTGCAGCGTCTCGTCGACTACGTAATCGATCATCTCCGAGCCCCAGACTTTGAGGATCGAGCACTCGACGGCGTATTCCTCGATCGCCTTGCGCCGTTCTTTGGCGATGGCGCCGGCGTCGCCGGTGGCGGAGTCGATTTCCGAGAGCAGCGCGTCCATCATCCCGACTGTGCGATAGACCAGCGATTCGCCAACATAGATCAGGGTCGCCATGTTCGCGATCTTTTCGCGCACCAGGCCGAATTCGCCGATGGTCTTGCCGAATGCCTTGCGCTGCTTGGCATAGGACACGGCGCTCTCGATCGAAACCCGGGCTCCGCCTACGCACATCGCGCCGAGTTTGAAACGTCCGATGTTCAGAATGTTGAAGGCGATGATGTGCCCCTTGCCAATTTCGCCGAGCAAGTTATCGACTGGCACTTTGCAATCATTAAGGATGACGGGGCAGGTGGAAGATCCGCGAATGCCCATTTTGTGCTCTTCGGCGCCGGTGGAAAATCCCGGAAAAGTTCTTTCCACCAGGAACGCGGAAAACTTTTCGCCGTCAATCTTGGCGAACACGGTGAACAGGTCGGCAAAGCCGGCGTTAGTGATCCACATCTTCTCGCCGTTCAGGATGTAGTGCTTGCCGTCGGGCGAAAGCACGGCACGAGCGCGGCAATTGAGGGCGTCAGAGCCTGAGGTCGCTTCCGACAAAGCGTACGCGCCGACCATTTCTCCCGTGGCCAGCCGCGGCAGATATTTCTTCTTCTGCTCTTCGGTGCCGAAATAAACGATGGGCAACATGCCAATGCCGCTGTGCGCGCCCCAGGTGGTGGCAAACCCGGCGTACTTGGCCATATGGTCGGCGATGATGGCGGCGGTGACTTTGTCCATATCGAGGCCGCCGTAAGCCTCGGGAATCTCAACTCCGCTGAGGCCTAGGTCGCCGGCCTTTTTCAGCAGAGCGCGCGAAATCGAATAATCCTTGTGTTCGATCTTCTCCGCCTGGGGAAGAATTTCGTTGACTGCAAACTCTTCGGTGGTCTGCCCGATCATCAGATGCTGCTCGGAAAAATCTTCTGGGGTGAATACATCGGCGGTCTGCCGCTCTTCCAGCAGAAAGCTGCCGCCGAGAATCTTGGTCTTGGGTAGTGCGGTGGTGGTAGCCATTTCTTTAGACCTCGAAAATTAGACCTTGAACAGTAGAACTTGAAATTCAGATCGCTTCATGGAAGCCGCTGCGTGGACGCGGGGCGGCCACATCCATTCTAACGCGGGAGGCGAGACAAGTGGAGACCTTACGCCGGAGTGCCAATGGCCGTCAGGCGGCGGCCACCAGGTTGCGGAAAAACCAGTTCCCGGGAAGAAAGTGTGACCTCAGCGGCTGAAGCCGCAATCAGGACAATGCCATTATCGCAGCGGTGAACCGCCGCGCCACCCAAAGGCAAGTACAACCCCGGTGAACGGCTGCGCCACCCAAAACCAAGTGCAACCGCGAGTTTTTCCGCAGCCTGCTAGGGAGCATTGAACAGCGAATCGAACAGGAGCGCGTTCCCGAACATGGGAGAACCGTAACGCTGCAGGCATGACTCGTATTGCTGTCGCAACATCCGATAGAGGACAGCTTGGCCGGGATCAGATTGCCCCAGCATGCGTCGGCGTTCCGCCTCCAATTGATTCGCCAAGGCGCTGCAATCGTTAAACCGATACGGCACGCCGCAAGCGAAGCCGTTCCAGGATAGCCCGGGCGTGCATGCGTTCGTCGCGACTGCGCATGCACCGCTGCCACTGCGCGTTTCTCCTGGCGGGCAGACCGGGCATCGTCCTTTCAGACACGGCGCCGGACGCTTGAATTCAGCATTCTGCACCGGCTGTGGCTTTCGGAAAGGATGGAGGAACGAGCGGGAGGTTTTCTTTTCCGGCGAGGCGCCTAGCTTGCCGGGTGGCAATTTGGAGGACGACGACGGATGCGCCGCTGCACTCGTGCTGCCCACATGCGCAGCGGAAGCACTAGAAGTGTGGCTGCTCACCGAACTGGCCGACGAAGTGGAGCCGCCCGAGTGACTTGAGACGCTCGCAGAGCCACCGGAACTCGCCCCGCCACCGGAGGAATGCTCTGCCAGAAGAGTTGCTGAAACCAACAGGATAGCCGCCACGACGAAGCCGGAGAGTCGCATAAAGCACCTCCCACCCGACCGAAGCGAATCGAATCGGGGAGATCTCTGCCGTTCTACTTACTTGGACGGTAAGGAACATCTAAAGGATACCCCAAAACAGCATCAGCGAGCGTGGAGATTGGTAAAGATCGAGTAAAAACGTCACGACAGATTTTCGAAGATCCCCGCCGCGCCCATACCTCCGCCGACGCACATCGTGACCATGCCATAACGCGCTTTGCGGCGCTTCAGTTCGCGGATCACGCTGGCGGTCAGCTTCGCCCCGGTGCATCCCAGCGGATGGCCGAGCGCGATCGCTCCGCCGTTCGGATTCACGCGCTCAAGGTCGAGCCCCGCTTCCTGGATCACCGCCAGCGACTGCGCGGCGAACGCCTCGTTCAGTTCGATCACGTCAATGTCGGAGAGCTTTAGCCCGGCCAGCTTCAGCGCCTTCGGGATGGCGAACACCGGCCCGAGGCCCATCTCTTCCGGCTTGTATCCGGCGGTCGAGAACGCGATGTAGCGCGCCAGCGGAGTGATGCCCAGAGCCTTGGCCCGCTCGGCTGACATCAACACGGCGGCGGCCGCGCCGTCCGACATCTGAGAAGAATTCCCCGCCGTGGTCACGCCCTTTACGTGAAACACGGCCTTGAGGGCGCCCAGAGCCTCGATGGAAGTATCGGCGCGCGGGCCTTCGTCTACTTTGAAGGTGATTTCCGTCCGCTTCGGCTTCGCTCCATTCGGCGTGGTGAAGCTCACGGGCACGGCTACGGTCTCTTCTTCGAACTTGCCCGCGGCAATCGCTGCCAGCGCTTTCTGATGGCTGCGCAAGGAAAACTCGTCGCACTGCTCGCGCGTGATGCCGAAGCGCGTCGCCAGCCGCTCCGCCGTCAGCCCCATCGAAAGATACGTACCTGGATGATGATCCACCAGCCACGGGTTAGGCGAAATCTTGTTGCCGCCCATGGGGATCATGGACATGGATTCGGTGCCGCCGGCCACCATCACCTCGGCGCCGCCGCTCATGATGCGCTCGGCCGCCATGGCAATCGCCTGCAAGCCAGACGAACAGAAGCGGTTGATGGTCACCGCCGACACCTCGACCGGCAGGCCCGCGCGCAGGGACGCGATGCGGGCTACGTTCATCCCCTGCTCGGCCTCGGGCATGGCGCAGCCCAGGATGACGTCTTCAATTTCCTTGGGATCAAGCTGCGGCACGCAATCGAGCGCGCCCTTGATCGCGACAGCAGCCAGTTCATCGGGACGCGTAGCCCGCAGCGTGCCCTTGGACGCGCGGCCTACCGGAGTGCGGACGGAGGAAACTACTACGACTTCTCGCATGGGGTAATTTTAACTCGTATAGGCCTCGTGTGGGGACAGGGTTCGTGTAGGGACGGGCGCCCTCGTGAGCCTGTCCCGAGCGGTGTCGAAGAATCCAAGCCGAGCGCATCTCGGCAACTAACTGCGCGCCACCGAAGCTATGAATGTCGAGGACGGGCAGGATGGGTGTATGATCATGCCGTTTTTGAAACCATGATGAGCATTACCCCCGGCACACGTATCAAAAACTACGAAATCCTCTCCCCGCTAGGCGCTGGCGGCATGGGCGAAGTCTACCTGGCGGAGGACAAGCGGCTTGGCCGGAAAGTGGCCATCAAGTTCCTTCCCGCAAAAGTCGCCACCGATGAGCGTGCCTGGCAGCGTCTGCTGAGAGAGGCCAAGACCGCCGCCACTCTCGATCACCCAAATATTTGCGCGATCTACGAGGTCGGACAGGAGGCCGGTCGCAGTTTCATCGTCCTACAGTACGTCGAAGGCGAAACCCTGGCGGCGAGGATCAAGCGGCAACTGCCGGACTTGCGCGAGGCGCTAGCGATCGCGGCACAGGTTGCCGACGCCCTGAGCGAAGCGCACGCGCGGGGCATCATTCATCGCGACATCAAACCGGAAAACATCATGCTCACCACCCGCGGACAGGTTAAGGTCCTCGATTTCGGTCTGGCTAAGGTGCTGCGCGATCGGGGCATTATCGAAGGCGAGGGGGAGACCGGAAGCATGTTGAGCATGCCGGGAATGGTGATGGGCACGGTGCCCTACATGTCGCCGGAGCAGGTGCGCGGTGAGGAGTTGGATGGTCGCAGCGATATCTTCAGCTTCGGCACAGTGCTTTATGAATTGCTCAGCGGAAGGCGGCCCTTCGAGGCGAAGAGTACGGCAGAAGTCATCTCCGCGATCCTGACCGCGGAGCCGCCGCCAATCAACCGCTCGACCCTGGTCCACAGTGGCAGTGGCGAGGAGACGCTGATACGAAAATGCCTGGAGAAAGATGCCGCGCTGCGCTATCAGTCGATGGGCGATTTGATCGCTGACCTCGAGCAAATCCGCCGCGAATATGACAGCGGAGAAGTTCGGCCGGCGATTCGGCAGATGTCCGAAACGACTGCTGAAAAATCGAAGTCAGCGATCCCCGTGCCTGGGGGGAAATGGAGCAGACTTCGCACCTTCGAAGCTTGGTCTGTCCTGACAGTCGTCGTGCTGGCGGTGGCGGCAGCCATATACACGTGGTCCGTTCGCACCCACACGCCCACTCCCGTGCAGGGCGCCAAGTCCGCCAACGCCGCTGCGTACGACGCCTACATGCGCGGCAAGGTTAACGTCAGCAGCGAGAATCCGGACAACAATGAAGCTGCCATCAAACTGTTCGAACAGGCCGTGGCTGCCGACCCAAACTTCGCCGCCGCCTATGCCGAACTGGCCCGTGCCTACAGCATCAAAGCGCGTTTTTTTGCGCCCGTCCCCGAGAAGAAAAAGTTGAATGAGGAAGCCGAAGTGGATGTGGAAAAAGCGCTGGCGCTCGATCCCAATCTGGCCGAGGGCTATTTTGCCCGTGGACTAATCCTGTGGACACCCTATAAGCGGTTCCCGCACGAACAAGCGGTTCAGTCCTACAAACGCGCTCTGGAATTGAACCCCAATCTCGATGAAGCGCATCACCAACTGGGATTTGTCTACCTGCACATCGGCTTGCTCGACAAGGGATGGCAAGAGATTCAAAAGGCATTGGCGATCAATCCGGGCAACAGTCTGGCGCGATACCGCCTGGGCGTGATCGAAATGTGCTGGGGCAAGTACGACGAAGCCTTTCAGATCTTCAATACCACCCCGCTCGAAAAGAGCCCTTCGATGCTGGCATCCTATAGATCCACCGCTTTATTCCGGCTGGGGCGGAACGAGGAAGCCTCGGCGACAATTGAGCAATATCTTAAGGACTATCCGAAGGATGAGGGTGGCATCGTTACCAGCGTAAAAGCCATGATGCTGGCTAAAGCTGGCAAGCAAAGCGAAGCAGAAGCAACGATCGAGCACGCCATCGAGATCGGCCGGGGTTACGCTCACTTTCATCACACGTCTTACAACATCGCTTCCGCTTACGCGATGATGCATCAGCCAGAGCCAGCCATCAAATGGCTGCAAGTAACCGCGGAAGAGGGCTTTCCTTGCTATCCACTTTTTGAGAGTGACGCGAACCTGGACAACCTGAGGAAAGACGCGCGGTTTGTTTCATTTATGGCGACGCAGAAGCAGCAGTGGGAACATTTCAATGCCACATTGTGACTGCGGGCGAAAGCCGATGCCGGGCGCGGTATGACGGCCCTACAGCGTCTGGCAAGTAGACTATGCACGAACGCCCTGGTGGTGTTGCCGGTATGAAAAAAGCGAAATCCAGCGCTCGCCGTTCATCCGCGAAAGCCGGCGGCGCTCCAAAGCCAACTCCAAAGACCGTGGACGATTACCTGGCTGGCGTCCCGGAACCTGCGCGCAGCACCTTGCAGCGGGTGCGCTCGGCGATTCGTTCCGCCATGCCAGCAGAGGCTACCGAGGCCATCAGTTATGGGATCCCGGCCTTCAAACACAAGGGTCCGCTCGTGTGGTTCGCCGCGTTTTCGAGCCATTGCAGTTTGTTCCCGGGCGCGTCCGTGATCAAAGCGTTCAGGAACGAACTCAGGGGGCTTGAGACCTCCAAAGGGACGATCCATTTCCCGGTGGACAAGCCTCTGCCGGCCGCCCTAGTGAAGAAAATGGTAAAGGCGCGGCTCGCTGAGAAGGCCCGGAAGAAACAGCGCTGACGGAGCCGGCGCGGAGCAGCGGCCAGCGCTTCGCCGCTCTTCTTCAACTGCTGCTTCCATCCCAGCACCCGCGCCTTGGTGCCTTCCGCCTCGGGCTCGGGGACTATTCCCTTTTCCTGCTACAGGATCGAGAGGCTGGTGTGCGCCAGAATGTCGTCGGGATCGATCGCTGAAATTGCAAGTTGTTGATTCTAGCAGCGCCAAAGGACTTGAGAACCGTCCCTGTTGGAGTATTCTTATGTCATGGCTGAGAACCTGCTGGAGTTCGCACAGAAGCTGGCCCAGGCGGCGCGAGCGGGGTTGGCAGTCGAAAGAAAGCGGCTGAAGGAGATCCTCGCGGAGCAGCAGCGGAAACAGCCAGCGCAGCCTAGCCAGCAGTCGCGGTGACCCCTCCCAAACTTACATTGATTGCGGGGGCCAACGGCTCCGGCGAAACCACCTTGACCCGCTGGAACACAGAGTTGTTCAAAGATTCCAGTACTTGATCCCGACTCCATTGGAAGGAGCCTGCAACCAACCGCGTTGTCGGCATTTCCAATCGCGGGGGCCCGACAGGTTTTGCGATCGGCGAATGACCAGCTGCATCGGGCGAAAAGCTTCGCTGTCGAAACGACGCTCTCCGGGAAGAACTATCTGCGCATGATGCTGGACGCGCATCGTCGCGGCTTCGAGATTGTGCTGGTTTACATTGGGACGGACAATGTCGAGATTAATCTGGTTCGAATCCGCAATCGCGTTCTCGCGGGCGGCCACGATGTGCCGGAAGCGGACGTCCGGCGACGCTATCAGCGGAGCTTGGCGAATCTATCGATCGCGGTAAAGCGCGCCGACCACACGATCTTGTTCGACAACTCGACCGAAGAAGGCTATCGGCTGGTCGCAATTCTCAGTCCGATCGGAAGTCGGTGGCTGCCACCACGACCGGCTTGGGCGTCCGCAGTGTCTTAAATCTGCGGCGAAGTCCCTCACCCACTCCCCTTCTTCAACTGCTGCTTCCAGCCCAGCACTCGCGCCTTGTTGCCTTCCGCCTCGGCCTCGGGAACCATTCCCTTTTTCTGATACAGGATCGAGAGGCTGGTGTGGGCCAGAATGTCGTCGGGATCGATAGCTGAAATTTGTTGGGCAACAACGATGGCTTCGTCGAAGCGGTTGAGATCCTGCAGGGCGCGGCTTAGTCCGTGCAGCGCGTCGGTGAATTTGGGATCGGCCGCCACCGCCTGCCGGTACTCTTCGACCGCGTGCTCGTGGTGGCCTTCGAGAACCAGATCGAGGGCGGCGTAGTAGTGGTGTTCGGCCTGCTGGCGGGCGGTTTCTGGGTTGGTGGGATCTTCGGGCATAGGGTTGGGCTTCGCTGATTCTAGCAAGGAGCACGTTGGCACGAGCGGCCTCAGGGGCTAAAGCCCGTATCTATTGTGGCTCGTATCGGCGCGGATTGCCGTGCCCTACCCATCCGTGCTCGAACATAGTTCCGAAGTTACCCAAGACGGGGCAAGCTCCGTCTCTACACGGCATTTTTCCGCAAACTGTGAAGCCGTGCCCTTCCCAAACCTGCGTTAGTCTAGCTCGCGGCTTTTCGCGGGCGAGGACGCGCGCGCTACACGGGCTCGTCTTTCTATTTTTGAACCGCGGGCGACACGCTGCTCGCAGAAGTGGCGTCCGCTACCGTGCCAATGGCATTGCCGGAGACTACCAGTTCTACGCGACGGTTTTGCTGGCGGCCTTCTGGGGTGTCGTTGGAGGCCACGGGCTCGCTTTTTCCGAAACCGCTGGCGCTGATTGCTTCGGCTTCGATGCCCTGCTGCACCAGGTAGTCGCGGACGGCGTCGGCGCGCTGCTCCGAGAGCCGACGGTTGTATTCGTCGCTGCCGATGCTGTCGGTGTGGCCTTCGACCGCTAGGCGCAGTCCTTGATAGGCGAGCACGATGCCCGATACTTTGGCGAGCCGCTCACGCGCTCCGGGCAACAATTCGAAGCTGCCGCTTTTGAAGAGCACGTCGGACATGTTGGCGATCAGACCGCGCGCCGTGTCGCGGGTAGAGAGAACGGAGTTGAGCTGTTGCAGAAGGCGGGCGCGCATTTCCTGCTTTTCTTTTTCGGCCTGTTCTCGAAGCTTGTCGGACTCGGCTGCGGCCTGGTGAGCTTTTTCGGTTTCGGCGGCCAACACCTGCTGCTGGGCCAGTGCCTCGGCCTTCGCTTTTTCGGCTTCCTCACGTTGGCGCGCAGCTTCTGCAGCGGCTTTCTGCGCTTCAGCCTTGGCGGCTTCGGCTTCTGCCCGCGCACGGGCTTGCGCTTCCGCGTCGGCTTGCGCTTTGGTGGCTCGTTCTTCGGCGGCTTTCTTTTCCGCGGCGGCCTGAGCTTGCGCTTCTTCTTCGGCCTTCTGCTGGACGGCCATCACACGCGCTTCCTCGGCGGTCTGGGCCGCTTCTCGCGCAGCCGCTTCGATCGCACTCTTGTTTTCCTTGTGACTGTAGGCTTCCTCCGCCTGGCGCAGCTGCAGTTCAGCCTTCGAGAGGATGGAGGGCGCATACCGGTCCGCATGCGCCACATGGGCGATGCGGATTGCGTTGCGTGCCTCAAACAGCTCCAGTGGGGTCTTGGGGTCTATGCCGAAGATCGCATCCTGAATATGAGTGTTCGAGGAAGAGTAGGTTCCGCTGCGGACCAATTCGTACTTGGCGCTGATCTCTTCGCCGCCGGCGTCGGCTGGGAATACGTTTTCCATTACCACCATATTGTCGGGTTGGGTGACGGCGGAATAGGGCTCGGCGGTTACGATCATGCCGAAGGTTTGCAGATCGGTGAAGGCCTTGAGATGGCCTTTACCGTGATCGAGGGCGAGTTCGCCGAGATTCACGGCGCGGCCCTGCGGAGAAATAGCCCACGCTACGTAGGTCAAGTACTCGAGACCAAACTTGGTGGCGCTATCCATGCCTTCGAACTTGGCGTCCACTTCGATGTTGGTTTTCTTGCCTTCGACCTTGGCTTCGCCCGAGGCATTCTGCATCAATTCGGTGCCGCGAAATTCAATCTTGACGTTTGATCCCGGACGATAGTGGAGGGCTTTGGTGGTGCGGACGACGGGCCCCGCTTTCGGCGAAAGTGGAGCTTGCGTTTGTGCGGATGTTGGCATGGAGGACAGAGAAGCGGCGATGCAAAGCAATAAGGCCAGATGTTTGGTCACGGGATCCTCGCGAGGGGAGACTCGGACGAATTCGAGTTAACTAAAGAATAACGTCCATATGGCTGCGGAGCAAAGAACGGGAGGTGCGGGGGTGTGAATTGGACTTTAGTCATGTGCCGGGGCCGTCGCGTATTCAAGCTCGCGATCTCTGGTGAAGGCCGAACTGCGCTCGGTTTGGACAGCCGAGGGCGGCTGTCCCTACGCGTGCTCTGGCTTCCAGCGCAGCACTGGCTTACGCGCGGCTGTGGTCTCATCCAGACGCGAAATGCGCGTGTTATGGGGGGCGTCGAGCACGAACTGCGGATCTTCTTCCACTTCTTCTGCGATCGATTTCATGGCTTCGATGAAGAGATCCAGTTCTTCTTTCGGCTCGCTCTCGGTCGGCTCGATCATCAGCGCGCCCGCTACGATCAGCGGGAACGCCGTGGTGTACGGGTGGAATCCGTAGTCGATCAGGCGCTTGGCCAGGTCCATGGTCTTGACGCCTTTCTTCGATTGCAGCTTGTCGCTGAAAACGACTTCATGCATCGACGGCGTCGAGTAGGGCAGGTCGTAAACGCCTTCGAGCCCTTTGCGGATGTAATTCGCGTTAAGCACCGCATCTTCGGTCGTCTGCCGCAGGCCGTCGGGGCCGTTGGCAAAAATGTAGGCCAGCGCGCGGATGAACATGCCGAAATTTCCGTAGAAGGCGCGCACTCGACCGACCGACTGCGGACGGGTGTATTCGAAGCCCAGGGTGCCATCCGGCTTGGTAATGACGACCGGCGTCGGCAGGAAGGGCTCGAGAATCTTCTTTACCGCGACCGGCCCCGACCCCGGACCGCCTCCGCCATGCGGCGTGGAAAACGTTTTGTGCAGGTTGAGGTGCATGACATCAACGCCGAAATCTCCCGGCCGGGTTTTCGCGACCAGCGCGTTCATGTTGGCGCCGTCCATGTAGAGCAGACCGCCTTTGTCGTGCATGAGATCGGCGATCTTGTGAATCTCCTGCTCGAAAACTCCGAGTGTGTTGGGATTGGTCACCATCAGCGCGGCGACGTCTTCATTCATTTGCGCCGCCAGGGCCGCTACGTCGACCATGCCGCGGTCGTTCGATTTCAAATTTTCGACCGCGTAACCTACCGTCGCCGCGGTTGCCGGATTCGTGCCATGCGCCGAGTCTGGGATCAGAATCTTCTTGCGCGCGTTGCCTTTTGACTGGTGATAGGCGCGCACCAACAACAATCCGGTGAGCTCGCCGTGCGCGCCGGCGGCCGGTTGCAGCGTGATCGCGTCCATGCCGGTGATTTCCAGCAGACAATCGCTTAGCGTCTTGATGATGCGGAGTGCGCCCTGCGAAATTTTCTCGGCCTGGTAGGGATGTCCGTTGGCGAGTCCTTCGACGCGCGCCACAAATTCGTTCACGCGCGGGTTGTATTTCATGGTGCAGGAGCCGAGCGGATACATTCCGAGATCAATGGCGTAATTCCAGGTGGAGAGGCGCGTGAAGTGGCGGATGATTTCGATTTCGCTGACCTCCGGCATGTCGCCGAGATCTTTACGCTCCTGCCTGCCCAGCAACTTCGCCGTGTCGACTTCAGGAACATCAAGGGGCGGCAATTTCCACGCGGCTTTGCCGGGCGACGACTTCTCGAAAATCAAGCCTTCGTTCTGGCTGATGTGACGCGTCGCTTTGCGCGTGATGTGCTTCATCGCGTCACCTCCTCGGGTTCGGCATCTTTACTGAGCACGGAGCGCTCGCTCTCGGCGACGAGGCCAACCGCGGTGTCGATCATCGAACGCGTCGTCAATTCCGTGCAGCACCACAGCGCCGCGTGGCCAAGTTCGGGATAGAACTTTTTCAGCGGCAGGCCGCCGACGATTTTATGTCCCAGGAGCCGCGAGTTGATGGCGTAAGGGTCCTCGCTGGTCTGGACCACGAACTCGTTGAATCGGGGCGCGCCCGCGAAGCGCACTTTGGCGTGTTTGCTGAACTGGTCGGCAGCATATGCGGTCTTGGCCAGGTTCTGCTTGGCCAGTTCCCGCAATCCGATCTTGCCGTATACGGTCATGAAGATGTTCACCATCAGCGCGACCAGCGCCTGGTTGGTGCAAATATTCGAAGTCGCCTTCTCGCGGCGGATGTGCTGTTCTCGCGTTGCCAGCGTGAGCACGAAGCCGCGTTTGCCGTTCTTGTCGACGGTCTGGCCGGCGAGTCGTCCCGGCATCTGCCGGACAAATTTCTCTCTGGTGGCGAGCACGCCGCAGTAGGGACCGCCGAATCCTAGCGGCACTCCGAACGATTGCGCTTCCATGGCCACGATGTCGGCCTTTCGCGGCGGCTCGACAATACCGAGCGACACAGCTTCGGCGATGGAGACAATCAGCAGCGCTCCGCGCTTGTGCGCGATCTCGGCGATGGCTTCGACGTCTTCGATCGTCCCAAAGAAATTGGGCGACTGAATCAGGACGCACGCGGTATCGTCTCCCACTGCCTTTTCGAGTTCCTTCAGATCGATTTGTCCCGCGTCCGTGAACCCGACCAACTTTTGCGGAATCGCCTGGTGGGTAGCGTAGGTGTTGAGCACTTCTCGATACTCGGGATGCAAGTTGCGCGCGATCACCGCCGAGTGCCTGCCCGTGATGCGGACCGCCATCATCACGGCCTCGGCGGCGCCGGTTGAGCCGTCGTACATCGAGGCGTTGGCCAGGTCCATGCCAGTGAGTTCCGAAATCATGGTCTGGAATTCGAAGATGGCTTGCAGCGTTCCCTGCGCAAACTCTGCCTGGTACGGGGTGTAGGAGGTGAGGAATTCGCCGCGTTGCAGCAGCGCGTCGATGACCACGGGCCGGTAATGAAAGTAGGCCCCGGCTCCGAGAAAACTGGTGTAACCTTCGCCGTTTTCTTTCGCCCGCTGCTTGAACCAGTCCACTATTTCCGACTCCGCCATTTGCCGAGGGACGGCAAGATCGCGCTGCAGGCGAAACTCGGCTGGAATCGGCGAAAAAAGTTCGTCGACAGAACGGACCCCGATCGCCTGCAGCATGGCGGCGCGATCCGCGGGAGATTTAGGCAGATATCTCATAGGAACTTTCTTTAGATGTAATCACCGGTAGATTCGATTGCGGCACTCGAGGAGTATTTACGGTGCGATCAATGTTTTTCAGTGTCCCGCCTCTTCGCTCACAAATTTGTCATAGTCTGACGCTGAGAGCAGCGCATTCATCTCCAACGGATCCTTCACCTTGATCTTGACCATCCAGGCGGCGTGCGCATCTTTGTTCACTTGCTCTGGCGCGGTGGCGAGAGCCTCATTCACGGCCGTCACGGTTCCAGAAACCGGCGCGAACAAATCGGATACGGCCTTCACCGACTCTACCGTGCCGAAGGGCTTCCCCACGGTGATGTCCGTCCCCACCTTGGGCAGTTCGACGAAAACGATGTCGCCGAGCGAATCCTGGGCATGGGTGGTGATGCCGATGGTGCCATCGGCTGTAATCCACTCATGTTCTTTTGTGTACTTGCGGTCGGTTGGGTACGACATCGGCTTCTGGCTCCTAGCTCTTGGCTTTTAGCTTGTGGCTTGTTTGGGTCACGCCTTTTTCGGACGCTTGTAGAACGGTGTCGGCACTACTTGCGCTTTTACGGCCTGCCCGCGGATTTCCACTTTTACCGTCGCTCCGATCGCGGACAGCTCGGGCGGAACATAGGCCAACGCGATGTTTTTCTTCAGGAACGGCGCCGGAGAACCGCTGGTTACGTAACCGATTTCGCTTCCGCCCTCGTCCAGAATCTTGTATCCATCACGGGCTATGCCTCGATCGACCATCTCGAGCCCGACCAGCGTTCTTTTCACGCCCTCAGCTTTCGCTTTCTCGAGCGCGGCGCGACCGAGAAAATCTGGCTTCTCCATCTTGCAGAAACGATCCAGGCCCGCTTCCCACACGTTGATCGTGTCCGAGATTTCGTGTCCGTAGAGGGGGAGTTTGCCTTCGAGTCGCAGCGTGTTGCGCGCGCCCAGACCGCAAGGGACGGCGCCGAATTCTTTTCCCGCCGCTAGAATCTCGTACCAGACGCGCGCGCTGGTTTCTTCGTCTGGCGGGATGTAAATTTCGAATCCGTCTTCGGCGGTATAGCCGGTGCGGCCCATCAGAATATTCTTCAGGCCGCAGACCGTCCCGCGCGTGACCCAGTAGAACTTCACGGCGCTCAGGTCCGCATCGGTCAACTTTTGGAGCACGTCGACGGCCTTCGGACCCTGGATCGCAATCTGGGTGAAATTGTCGGAGAGATGCTCGACCTTGCAGTCAAACTGGCGCGTGTTGTCGCGCACCCAATTAAAATCTTTCTCGCGCGTGCCCGCATTGATCACGAGCAGGTACTCGTCCTCGCCGAGGCGGTGAACGATGACATCGTCAACGAAAGTGCCTTGCGGATAGAGTAACGCCGAATACTGCGCCTGGCCGATCGCCAGCCGCGACGCGTCATTCATGGAGATATGCTGCACGGCGGCCAGCGCTTCACGCCCGGCCAAGCGGATATCGCCCATATGGCTGACGTCAAAAATGCCGACGCCGGTGCGCACCGCCATGTGTTCGGCCACAATGCCGCATCCGATTGCGGCAGGATATTCGACAGGCATATCCCAGCCGTTGAACTCCACCATTTTCGCGCCCATCTGGCGATGGACGGCGTTCAGCGCGGTCTTGCGGATAACAGGCGTTGCTTCGACTACGGACAAGAAAAACCTCAGTCGGACGTCTTTCAGACAGTGAGTTGGGCTGCCGGAATCTGGAACTGATTAAGTTAACATCCGGGCGGGAAGCGCGGCAAATCTTAAAGACAGGTCGCAGGTTTCAGGTGTTAGGTTTCAGGAAATGTCTTTTGTTTTGGTTTTCCTGAGACCTGAGACCTAACACCTGCGACCTGCCGTTGGGTGACTTCCGTCACGTTCCTTCCCTGCCAGCGCCGAACTAAACTTCAACCATGTCCTCTAAACCAGGCTTAACTAAACAAGGCGTCATCTGCGCCCAATGCGAACGGACTGAAGCAGGCTGCGGGTGCGACAAATACTGTGTGTACTGCCAGTCGCAACTGGACGTGCGCCTCTGCACCGACGGCCTGTATTACTGCGAAGGGTGCCGGACCGCCTGCGACTACAAACCGGCGAACTGAATCTGCGTCAGGGGCTAAAGCCCGCATTCTTTGTCGTCTGGGCGGCACGGCTGAACAGCTTGCGGAAAAGGTCGATGGAGAATCGCATTTCGAACGAGAGATGCACAGGGAAAGCTGATAAGAAGTAGGGATGCGAGGAAACGACGAGCAGCA
>Ga0209448_10000391_pt1 | contig 14987 bp, 15 predicted proteins | sample BogFormECP14_OM2_FD_188245 | JGI IMG/M metagenome (GOLD analysis project Ga0209448, IMG submission 188245) | Bog forest soil microbial communities from Calvert Island, British Columbia, Canada - ECP14_OM2 (SPAdes) (version 2) | ecosystem: Environmental > Aquatic > Freshwater > Wetlands > Bog ... | reverse complement strand
CGAGGCGTTCAAGCGGTGCGTGTACATCACCCCGTTTTGGGAGGACCGGTTCAACGAGATCGTCAAGATGGTGGGCACCGACCGGGTGATCTTCGGATCCGACTGGCCGCACCCCGAAGGCCTGAAGGACCCCATCTCGTTCGTCGACGAGCTTTCCGATTTCGACCAGGAGGATATCGAGAAGATCATGGGCGGCAACATGATGAAAGTGATGAAGATTTCGAAGCCAGTCTCCAAACCGGTCTCAGCCTGATCGCCCTTCCGGGGGCGCCCAACCTTAGGGATCAAGCATCGCGCCTAGCGAGAAACCCGGGTAGCGGAGATCAAACCGCTGCGTTGTCGCTCACTGGTGCGGCTCCGTAGGAGGGACGGCCATATGGTGGCCGAAAAGGACTGGGAGAAGGCGCGTATGGAGGAGCTGTCCGAGCGGTACCGTAACGTCCGCGATTCCGCCACCGTTATGGAGCAGGCGTTACTGGCCACGTCTGTGCCCGTCGTTCCCGACGCCGACATCACCGCCGAGTACCTCGTCGCCGCGGAGGACACCGCGGCCGGTGGCGACTGGTTCGATGCGATAACAGTCGGGGACGGTTAATTCTGATCGTCGGCCATGGCGTCGAAGCCGCGCCGACCGCCGACGCCGGCTCGCGGTATGTGGAACCATGTGGCGCGGGACCGCTCGGCAGCGGCACCGGTTTTCCGGTGCGCACTGAAGTCCTCAACGTCGGCAACTCAATCCTGCTGTATTCCGACGGCCTGATCGAACGTCCCGGCCGGCCGCTGGGCGCCAGCACCGCAGAATTTGCCGACTTGGCCGCCAATATCGCCTGCGGCAGCCGTTTTGTTATCGATGCGCCGGTGCGGTACATCGACCGCATCTGTTCGGAGACACTTGAATTGCTGCTCCGGTCGACAGGCTAGGGTGACGACGTCACTCTGCTTGCGGCGCAACGGCGCACACCACCGCCGCCGCTGCGCATGACGCGGGATGCGACGATCCACGCCGCACGCGCGGTTCGCGCCCGGCTTCGTGAATGGCTGTCAGAGATCGGCGCCGATCCCGCCGATATTCTCCGATGTTGCGCATGCAATCTCGGAGTTCGTCGAGAACGCGGTCGAGCACGGCTACACCACCGAGGTTTCCGACGGTGTCGTCGTCGAGGCATCGCTAGCCGGCGATGGCAACCTGCACGCCTCGGTGATCGACCGCGGACAGTGGAAGGATTACCGCGAAGGCGAGCAGGGCCGCGGGCGCGCACTTGCGATGGCCGAAGCCGAGGTGTCCCGCGCGGTGGTCACCCGCGGCGACTATGGGACCACTTGTCAAGAGAGACAATTTCAAGGGCGACAGAGTGGCACTCAAACAGGGACGTTTGCGTCCAAACCGAATCCACGACACATTGCAGTAGCCATGACTGAGATATCGTCGCCGAACGTTTCGCCTCGCGCGAGTGTAGGGGTTAGCATGGCAAACGCACCCCAGGTGAAAAAATGACTCGACTTTCTGAGCTCCGCGAGCGGATCGCTAGAACCCAGACGCATTGCGGCGACAGCGACGACCTCCGCCATTTGAGCAATTCCGGCGCGCTGTTCTGCGTCCAATGCCTCTTTGTGCGAGTTTCGCATCGCCTCATACAGATGGGGCCTTGTGGCCAGGTGCCGTTTCCAAGCGTCGAGCATGCCGTAGAAGGTTGCGAACGGGCCCCGCGGAAGTGCATCCTCAGTAGCGGTGATCATCGCCTCGATGATCACGGATCGAGCGTTGCGAATGAGGTGCGCAAAGCAGTCATCTTTCGAGGTGAAGTGTTCATAGAACGTCCGCTTTGATACGGAAGCCTCGCGAACGATGCCGGAGATCTGCGTGCCCTCGTAACCAGATTCATTCGCCAGTCGACCCGCGACGTCCAGAAGCTGAAGGTGGAGGCGCTTATACCGCTCCTTCCAGCTTTCGGCCAGCCAGTCTCGACGCGAGCCCGGGGCCGGGGGGATCTCGAGGACCGGTGGTTCGGGCCATGTCGGCAGGACGCTACTCACCCAATCTCTCCATCGAAAGTTAATACGGAATTACGTGGCCGCTGTTCGAATTGCCGACTCCATGATAGCGGGAGGCTCATGCATAAGCATCGTGAGAAATTCGAGAAAATCGGCGCGGCGTAACGCATAGGGCAATGCTCTCTACGGAATAACTCGAAGGTTCCTACCACAGAATCTTCGTACCCGGAGAGACCATTCCAGCCGAAGCGTACTGCGGGACCGACGCCGGAGCAATTCGATGAGCTCGTTGTACGGATTGAAAACCGGGTGACGTGTGACCGCGAAAACCGGGCGGCCGCGGCAACTCATACTCGGGCAAGCGGTGAAAGCGGCGATGTAATGCAAGTCCGTCAGGACCGGCGCTGTCGCCGCTCGCATCATGTCAAGCTGACCGTGATGTCATGTGCGTAGCAGCGAGGCAGACGTACGTTATTTGCTGCGGTGCTCGCGCAGCAGGCCGCGGCTGATGATCGTCTTCTGGATCTCGGACGTGCCTTCACCGATGAGCAGGAAGGGCGCCTCGCGCATCAGCCGTTCGATCTCGTACTCCTTGGAATAGCCGTATCCGCCATGGATTCGGAACGCCTCTTCGGTGACCTCGGCGCAGTACTCCGACGCGAGATACTTGGCCATACCGGCCTCGACGTCGTTGCGCTTGCCTGCGTCCTTCAGCCGCGCGGCGTTGACCATCATCAAGTGTGCGGCCTCGACCTTGGTGGCCATCTCGGCAAGCTTGAACGCAATGGCCTGGTGCTCGTCCTGATCGCGGCCACGTCGGAGCCCGGCTCCGGCTCGCTCATCGAGAACGCGCCTCGCAGTGCCCCGGTCGCCATGCGCGGCAAGAGGTGTTGCTTCTGCTGGTCCGTACCGTGCTGGGCGATCATGTGCGCGACGATGAAGTGGGTGTTTATCACTCCTGACACTGACATCCAGCCGCGGGCGATCTGTTCCACCACCAGCGCGTACGTTCGCAGCGACTCCCCGAGGCCGCCGTACTCCTCAGCGATGGTGAGGCCAAACAGCCCCATCTCCTTCATGCCATCCACGATGTCGTCGGCGAACTCGTCCTTATGTTCGAGTTCGGTCGCGTACGGGAGGATCTCCTTGTTGACGAACTCGCGGACGGTAGCCACGATCTCGCGCTGCACCTCGGTCAATCCGGGCGTCTACGCCAGGCCGGCCATGAGTCAGGCTGCTCCTTACTCGCAGTGGATTGGATGGGCGTCGATTAGCGGCCCGGCCTTGGCTCGGGGAAAGTAGTTTTCGCCGATGCCTTGCCCGGATCGTGGGATCATGACGGTCCGGCTCCAGGACAAGACCTTCTCGCCGTCCTGGTTAAGTCCGCGTGTGTACATGGAGACAATCCCCATACCCGTGTGCTTGCTGGACTCGCGTTTGTTTGTGCACATGCTCTCGGCGTAGAGAGTGTCCCCGATATACACCGGGTGGGTCAGTTCGATGTCGGTCCAGCCCAGGTTCGCGACCGCATTTTGACTCATGTCGAGCACCGACAGCCCAAGAACGATCGCCACGGTCAGGCCGCTGTTGACGATGACGCGTCCTCCCGTGATGGGATTGGAACCCGCCAAGTGCTCGTTGAAATGGTTTTGGTTTGTGTTGCAGGTCAACAACGTGAACCAGGTGCAGTCGGCCTCGGAGATGGTGCGCCCGATGGGATGCTGGTACACGTCACCGACTTCGAAGTCTTCATAGAACCGGCCCAGTCGCGCCTCGTGCAACGTCACGTCGCCTTACCTTTCTGATGTACTTCCGATCGCCGAGCTGTCAAAGAATGATCGGGATGTGCCAGCAGGGATGCTTGTCGTCAGCTCGGTGCTGTCCTAAAGCCGGCCCGACCGCACAACTGCCGGCCAGTCATCAGGTCGACAAGACCCCGGCTGACATCGCTGACTTGATCGACCAGACGCATTAGGGATCCTCTGGTGGAGTAAATGCGGTGGTGCGAGTGAGACCAGCGGCTCTGCCCTTAGTCGCGATCACCATGGCCATCTTGCGGGAGGCCTCGTCTATCATCTCGTCGCCAAGCATCGCCGAGCCCTTGGCACCGCCAGTCTCGGCGGTGTAATAGGCGTAGGCGTCGAGGATCAGTTCGGCGTGGTCGTAATCCTGCTGTGTCGGCGCATAGAGTTCGTTCGCCGCGTCGACCTGGCCCGGGTGCAGCACCCACTTCCCGTCAAAACCCAGCGCAGCCGAGCGCGCCGCGACCCGGCGGAAACCATCGAGATCGCGGACCTGCAGATACGGCCCGTCGATAGCCTGCTTGTCGTTAGCGCGAGCGGCCATCAAGATCGACATCAAGATGTGGTGATAGGCGTCACCCACGTCGTAGCCGGGCGGCTGCTCCCCCACCACAAGGGACTTCATGTTAATCGACGCCATAAAGTCTGCCGGGCCAAAGACGATCGTCTCCACCCGGGGTGAGGCCTTCGCGATCGCATCGACGGCAATGAGACCCTGAGCGTTCTCGATCTGCACCTCGATGCCAATGCGCCCGACCTCGAAACCCATCGCCTTCTCGATCTGCGTGAGCAGGATGTCTAGCGCAGCAACCTGCGCGGGGTACTGGGTCTTGGGCAGCATGATGCAATCCAGGTTCGGGCCCGCACCCTCGACGACCTCGACCACATCGCGGTACGTCCAGTGCGTCGTCCAGTCGTTGACCCGCACGACGCGGATCTTCTCACCCCAGCCCCCCTCGTTGAGCGCGGCGACGATGTTCTTGCGCGCCCCGGGTTTGGCGAGCGGCGCGCAGGCATCCTCCAGGTCGAGGAACACCTGATCGACCGGCAATCCCTTGGCCTTCTCCAAGAACCGCGGGTTGCTTCCCGGAACAGCCAGGTTCGACCGCCGAGGGCGATGTCGCATCGTGGAAGATGTAGAGCTACTCATGGGGCAATGACCAGATTGAATCAACTTTGTTCCCGTCCCTTCACGCCGCTGGGGTGGTGCCGTAGCGCGTCGCCACCCGCCTCATCGAAGGCCGCAGCAAGTGCCTCGTGGCGTTTCGCCACACCCGGCCACAGTTCCGGATGAGTGATGATGTAGCGATCGCCGCGGCGGATCGCTTTGACGACGAGCGGCCCGACCATCGCCGGGTCCCGGTCCGCGTCGATGAGATCGAGATCTCGGAAGGCGGCATCCGACCTCGTGACGACGTTCCGGGCCCTTTGCGAGTTGTTCGCCAGGTCCGTCGTGATCGCCCCGGGGAGCAGAACGGAGAATCCGATGCGCGAGTCCGCCATCTCGTTCACGAGCGACTCGGTGAGCCCGACGGCCGCGTACTTGGAAGCGGTGTACACCACGGAAGCCCGCGACGGACGGAGTCCCGACATTGACGCGGTGTTCACGATGTGGTGCTCGCGGCCCGAGTCGGCCATGACGGACAGGAACGAACGCAGCCCGTTCGCCATGCCGAAGACGTTGACGTGGAAGACGAAGTCCCAGTCAGCAGCCGTCAGTTCCAGGAACCGCGTGTGCAGTATCGAGACTCCGGCGTTGTTGCATAGGACGCCGACGTCTCCGAACGCCGTGAGGACATCGTCCCGCAAGCGGTCCACCGATGCTTCGTCGGAGACGTCGACCCGGAACGAACGCGCATCGATCCCTTGGTCGCGCAACGCGGCAGCCGCCTGCGCCGCTCCGTCCTCATCGATGTCGGCGACGGCCACGTTCATGCCGCAAGCGCCTAGCGCCTCGGCGATGGCGAAACCGATACCGCCCGCGCTCCCGGTGACGACGCCCGTTCGCCCCTCCAGTGACTCCACGCATCCTCCGCTAATGTCCGTTGTTCTGCGGCCGTGCCGCGTTCAGCGACTACGCATGCTCACGAAGGACGACAACGAGTCGGCGACGACCGCGTTCGTCACCTTGTACTCGACAACGACTGGACCACTGCGATCTTCCAGCAGCGGGGGCAGCTTCTCGACGTCCGACAACGATCGGATCGTCAGTGCGCGCACACCCATCGCCGTCGCGATCGCCTCGAAAGATTGCTCATCGAGTCGAGCGACGTCCGGTGCGTAACCGTCGAGCTCGAGGATGTGCATGTCGGAACCGAACCCGGCGTTGTTGTTGACCAGAACCAGCACAGGCAGCCCATATCGCGCGGCCGTCGCAATCTCGCCGATGGTCATCATCAGCCCGCCGTCACCCACGCACAGGACGGTCAGCCGGTCTGGCCTGGCCACCGCTGCCCCGTTCGCCACCCCGGTGCCGCTGCCGATGGACGAAAAGTCCAACGGGCTGATCCACGAGGACGGCTCATAGGCGCGGAGGCAGGTGCACTCGAAGTTGAAGTGGTGGCCGCCGTCGGTGACGATCACCCGGTCGTCCGGCAGCAACTTGTCTATCTCGAGGAGCACGGCCCGGGGATCTAGCCCGGTGTCGTCGCTCTGATCGCGGAACACCGATCGAGGATCGAACGCGGCGATCTGGTCGGCGGTTTTGGAGGTTCGGAAGCCCTCGTGCCCGTGCCCTCGCCGTTCGAGTTCCTCGACGAGGGCCGCTGCCGCGAGACCGACGTCCCCCGTCACCTGGAGCTCCGGCGAGACGAACGAATAGCGGCCGAATGCGTCCGGATCCGAGTCGAACTGCACGAATCGCGCCTTCGCGCACAATTCGCCGTAGTACGTGGTGCGACCGTTGAGGGATGCGCCGAAGGACAACACGACGTCGGCGCGATTCAGCAGGTCCAACGCCACGGGCGTCGAGAACGAACCCATGATGCCGATGTTGTACGGGTTGCCTCGGAACATCCCGTTCGCCAGCACCGTGCTACCCATCAGCGCACCACAGAGCTCGCCGAGGCGTTCGAGGTGGGCCCGCGCGTCCGCACGGACCGCCCCGCGCCCGGCGAGGATGACCGGCTTGGTAGCGATGAAGGTGGCCTCCAGCAGGTCGCACACGTCGCTGATCACTGCGGGGTCCGGGCGCATCGGCTCCTCGGTGATCGGCAGCGGAGAACTCGCCGGGGCGGTCCCGGCCTCGGCCATCACCACCGGGTCGGGCAGATTGACCACCACGGTCCCACTGACGGCCGAGCAGTCGTAGGCGCGGCGCACGTCTGCCAGCGCGCTTTCCGCGGAGGTGAGCCTCACGTTCCGGATCCCGGCAGCGGTGAGGATGGCCGTCTGGTCGATGTACTTGCCCTTGCGCCCCCGAACCACTGCAGACTGGTCGGGCGGCGAATCGCCGACGATCACCAGAACCGATGAGCCGCCCTTGCTCGCCGTCTCCAGCGCGTTCATCGCGTTGAGCAGCCCCGGGCCCTTGCTGACCACGGCGACACCGACGGTCCCCGACGCGCGCGCGTAGCCGTCAGCCATGGCCACGGCCGCCGACTCGTGCCGCGCACTGTAGTACGCCACGCCGACCCGGCGGAGCTCGTCGAGCAGCTCGCCGACGTCCTCACCGATGAGCCCGAAGCAGTGGCGAAGCCCGCAGTCGTAGAGGTTTCGCGCGATCGCCTCGATCACTCGCAATGGTCAGCTCCGATCCTGGCGCAGCACGAGATCTCATTGTGCGGCGTCATCGTCAGAGGACCGCGCTCGCTTGGCGGCGGGTGTTCGCGAGTGCGGGGATGACCTCGGCGCCGAACTGGGCGATGCTGTTGAGCACCTGCTGGTGGGGCTGGTTCCCGATGCTCATCCAGCAGATCAGGTTGTTGATCGAACTCTTCTCGTGGTGCTCGCTAATCATCTCGATCATCCTCTGCGAGGACCCGATAAGCACGCCCTGGTGTTCCACGTAGTACTCATAGGGCTTCTGGTCGCCGGAGAACCCGAAAGCGGTCCGGTTATTCAGCTCGTTCATGTACCAGACGACCCCATCGCGGAACTCGTCAATGGCGCGCTCGGTGGTACTCCCGACGTGGACCTGCTTGAGCTGCCATGTCCGGTCGAGGACGTCGTCGATCGCCTCGGTCGAGTGCCCACAGTCGGCCGCGGTGTCCGCGAAGAGCTTGACCTTGTCGCGAGCCGCCGCCGGCGCGAGCCCGCTGCCGAACATGATCGGCAGCAGTCGCTCGGCGCACCACTTCACGGAGCCCTCGCTCCCCGCGACGGTGACGTAGGTCGGCAGCGTGCGCCCCTGCAACGGCGTGGGCAGCAGCTCCGAGTCGGCCAAGTCGTGGAATTTGCTCTTGTACTGGGTCCGGCCGGTCTTCCAGAAGTGGTTGACGGCCTCGTAGGTGTCCTCCCAGCGGGCGGCGGCCTCGTCGAACGGGATCCCGTAGGCGCCGAATTCGTAGGCGTCGTAACCGCGACCGATACCCCAGTCCAGCCGGCCCTTCGAGACGATATCCACATACGAGAGGTCCTGGCACAGGTGGACCGGGTGGTGCAAGGGGAGACGCGTGACCGCTGTGCCGATCCGGATCGTGTCTGTAGCGGCGGCGATGGCCGCGGCGGGAACGACGACGTTGCCGGCCATGCCGTAACGACGGCCGTTGTGCTCGGCCAACCAGACCTCGTAGAACCCAGCCCGCTCAGCTGCCAATGCCTGCTCTAAATACTGGTTGACAGCGTCAGCCGGGTGTGACGCGACGCCGACGGACTGCACTGTGAACGTCCCGAACCTCATGAACACGGCCCCGTCTCTGTCGAATCTCGATCTCACCGCAATTGCGTGTGGAGAGCACGATTATGCTGGTACCCAGCGTACCTATTTACGTTAGGGCTGTCCATGGGAGGTTCATGGCCGGAGCCTGGATGTGCCGACTCGGTGAACCGCCACGCCGAGTCTCGGGTGGACGACCCAGCGCGGCTGCAGGAGTTCGCCGCGGGGTGGACAAGACGCGGTCACCATCGCCACCTCCACGCAGCCCCACGCAATTGGTGACCAGGACCGCGATGCGGTCGGCTATCGACACGTCTGCCGATGCTGAAGGCTCGCCTTCCTCAGCCAGCGTCCTGGGGGGTTTGCGCGTCCGCCGCCACGGCCTTCGACCGGGTGGTGCTCGCGCGCGGGCGGCGGTCGGATACCCCGGTTCGCGGCACCAGGGAGACGAGAGGCACGGCCACCACGGACACAATCGCGAAAAGGCCGAACACCGCAGTCTCGGCAAATCCCGCGCCGATCACCGCGCCGACGATGATCGGGCCGACCATGCCGCCGACCCGCCCGATTCCGATATCGAGGCTCAGGGCGCTGCCCCGCGCGCCGCCCGGGTAGTAGATGCCGACGAATCCGCTCACCAAGGTCTGGGGCATGGAGAATATGCCGACCAGGAACACCAACACGATGACCACGACGGTGGGAAGGTGCAGCACGAGGCAGATCAACGCGACCGCGCCGGCGAAGAAGGTCGAACCGATGACCGTCCGCGAGCCGAAGCGCTCAGCCAACGCGGTCAAGCCGAGCCCGCCGACAACTTCACCGAGGTAGAAGGCGACCAGGAAGGTCATCCCGGCGGCGAACCCATAGCCGTTGGACACGAGGATCTGCGGCAGGTACGTAGCCAGGCCAAAAAAAATGAACAGCGCAAAGGACGAAATGATCGGGAACAGTAGCGACGCCAACCGGAAACCCGGCTGGAACAGCTGACGAATCGCTTCGGTCCGGCTCGGCCGCATCTCGTCGGTCGCGATGGTCGCCGTGGGAACGTCCTGCACTCCGTACCAGGCGGCCAGCGCGTTCGCCTCCGTTGTCCGACCGCGCCTGGCCAGGTAGCCGACCGACTCCGGAAGTAGGAAGAACACCACCGGGAACAGCACGAGGCCGAGAAGGCCGCCCAACGCGAAGATCGACCGCCAGCCCAGCGCCGGGATCAGCCCGATGGCCACGAGTGCACCCACCACACCGCCGATTGGGAAGCCGAGTTGGCTGACGCCGTTGAAGAACTGCCGGCGGTCGGGCCGCACGTAATCTTGCACGAGCGCGATCGTGCCGGGCAGCGCACCACCGAGACCGAGGCCGGCCAGGAATCGCAGCGCCCCGAAGGCCACGGCGCTCGGCGCGACGGCACACAACCCGGTGAAGACGGCGAAGCTCGCGACGCAAGTGAGGATGACCGGACGTCGGCCGACGATATCCGCAATGCCGCCCGCCACCGCCGCCCCGATCAGCATGCCCAATAGCGAGAGACTGCCGATCAGGCCAACCGGTCCGGCGTCCAGCCCCCATTCCCTGGATTTCAACAGGGACGGGACAACGGTCCCATACATAGAGAGGTCCAAGCCATCCATGATGGTCACGGCCAGGCAGAGCCACACCACCACCCACACAGCGCCACGACGTGTGGCCCCCGCCCCCGGGGCACCTTCGAGCAACGTCATCACCGTCTCTTTCTGGCCACGTCCGCGATGCACGATGTCCCGCGAGCTGAAAATCCCCATATGTATCTGGCGATACACGGATTGAGTCTCGCCGTGATTCCGCCTCGCCCGGCCGGATCGAGTGCGTCGCCGCGCGGTTCGCACCAGCTCTCCACTGGCTGACGGGCAACCAGCGCGGCGCCGAGGCGTCGACCCCTCGGTCACCGACGTTGCTCAGCAGCCCCCCGGTCGCTGAGGCCAAGCTGGCACCACAGACGGGTAATCCTTGCTGACCCGCAACGGAAAACGCGCTAGCCGTTTCTCCAGGAACGACGACACACCCTCGGCGGCGTCCGCCGCAGCACCCAGCTCGAACATCGCCCTCGAATCGCAGCGGTGCGCCTCCCAGGGATTCGGCTCGCCCAACATGCCCCACATCAACTGCCGGGCAACCGCAACCGAGACGCCGGATGTGTTGTCCGCGATCTCACGAGCGATGCCGCGCGCGGTGACCAGCAGTTCGGCGGCCGGCACCACGCGCGACACGAGCCGACCCTCGCGGGCCTCCGCGGCGTCGAACAGCCGCCCGGTGGCCACCCATTCCATGGCCTGCGAAATGCCCACCAGCCGCGGCAGGAACCAGCTCGACGCGCCCTCCGGCACGATCCCGCGGCGGGCGAACACGAAACCGAATCGGGCAGTGTCCGCGGCGATCCTAATGTCCATCGGCAGGGTCATGGTGACCCCGACCCCCACCGCTGCCCCGTTAATCGCACCGATCACCGGCTTGCGGCACGCGGCGATGCGCAACGACACGATGCCGCCGCGATCCCGGGGCACACCGTCGATCTCGCCACGCTCCTCGCGCCACCGCTCGGCGTCGGCCTGTCCTGCGAAGGTGCTGGCGCCACCTCCCAGGTCGGCACCCGCACAGAAGCCACGCCCGGCGCCGGTCACGATCACCGCCCGGACGTCGTCGTCCGCGTCGATCCGATCGAAGGCGTCAACCAACTCCAGCACCATGGTCGTGGTGAGGGCGTTGAGGCGGGCCGGCCGATTCAATGTGACGGTGGCGACGCCATCCGCGGTGGCGTAGCCGATGTCCGAGTACTCGCCCCCGCTCGGTTCCAGCATGCCCGTCGCCACCGGGTCGGTCTCGGAGGGGTTCGAAGTGATCATCCGCGACCGCCTCCCGGACCGCCATGGCGAAGCCCACTTCGTCGCCGCCGACGGTCGACCTCGACTATCGATTCCATATCACGACCTGTTGCTTTTGACACCCACGAGCGCGGCGACTTTATCGCCGAACGCCGGGTCGCCGAGCAGCTCGACCTGGATCTCTGCGGCCTTAGCAAGGTGAGCTTCCAGCTGCTCTCGCAGCGGCTCACGGTGGAAGGACACGTAGTTAGTGAGTGCCAGCCGGGACAGCCGCGCCAACGCCGAAATGCGGCGAATCGCTGCGTCCCGAGCAGTTCCTTCGGTCACAGCCTCGCCGAGTCCCCAACGCTCGGCAAGGATCCCGTCGATACGCGGTTGTTCCTCAAGGAGTTTCCAGAGGATCGACGGATTGAGCAGGCGCAGCATGAGACACCCGCCAGTGCCTCCGATCAGGCCCACGCGACCCCATCCCTGCATGCCCCACCCATCGGGACCGATCAGTCGGCTGTCGCAGGCCAGTGCGAGGTCGAAGCCCATGCCGACCGCCGGGCCGTCGATGGCCGCGACCGTGGGAACCTCGAGCGCAACGAGCTGGCGGATCAGGGCCTGCGCATGCTTTTCGACGCTGCCCCGCCTCGTCGACTCGGGTCCGGCCGCCCGTGACGCAAGCGACTTCAAATTGGCGCCCGAACAGAATGCGCCGTTCCCGGTCACGACGACCCCGGCGATATCGGGATTATCACTTTCCGACGCGAGAACGCGCTGGAATTCATCGATCGACTCGAGGTCGAGCGCATTTCGGACCTCAGGACAATCAATGGTCACGACCAGTGCCGCATCGACAACTTCGGATCGGATGCTCATCGCGGCCCGCACTCACCCCTCAATACGATTATTGGTACCAACAGTACCGTTAATGAACGGTACTGTGCAAGAGTCCCGGTCGCCGCGACCTTAGCTCAACATGCCGACCGGTCCAGCTCGGTTCCACGACCTGGTGAGCGGCGATGAAGATCACTTCCGACCCCATTCTCGGTGGATTCCGAACCGAAGGGGCACATGTTCTCCGATTGGGAACTCCACCCGCCCCCGCTCCTGGACGGGGGATCGGGACCGACTCCTCGGTGGATCAGATTGCCAGGTTGCCCTTGACGAACTCGCCGCCGATGAGCACGGCCTTGACGTTGTTCGCATCGCGCAGGACGCGGATGTTGGCGGAAGGGTCCCCGTCGACGACGACGAGATCGGCTAGTGCGCCGGGGGCGACGGTGCCGAGTTCGCCGGCCTGGCCCATGAGTTCGGCACCGTGCCGAGTGGCCCACCGGACAGCGTCGAGTGCATCGATACCGAACTCCTCGACATCGACAATGAGGTCGGAGACATGGACACCGGGCGAGTGCGGCATGTCAGCCACGCCGTAGTCGTCGCCCGCCAGGATCTTCACGCCGGCATCCCGGGCGATCGGCAGCATCTTCGCGATGTTGTACCAGTCCTCGCGGTTGACGGACGGGTGATCGAACCCCCGCAGAGCGACGAGCCCCATACTCGGCGTCCAGTAGGTGCCCTGCTCAGCCATCTGCTCGATGCATGCCTCGTCGATTTCGTCGCCGTGGTCGATCAGGTCGATCCCGGCGTCGAGGCACATCTTGATGTCCTCCACCCAGACACAGTGCGCCCGGGCCATCACGCCTCGGGAGTGCGCGGCGTCGACGGCGGTGTGCACTTCTTCCTTAGTCATTCCATGACCACGCGGTGTTTTGAATCCGCGACCACCCGTAGGGAAGATCTTGATGATCTCTGCGCCGCGGCGGATTTCGTTGCGGACCGCGCGCAGAATCGCATCCGCCCCGTCGACGTACACGTCCATCGGCGTGTCGACGAGCGGCTCCCACCACTTGGACTTGTCGTTGACGAAACCAGTGGTGTTAATTCGGACACTTCCGGCTTTGACCCGGGGCCCTTGGATGAGACCGCTCCTCATACAGATCTGCAACTGCTGGTCGATCCCGAAGGCCGAGCCTGCGCTGACCATACCGGTGAAGCCACCATCCAGCATCGAGCGGCAGTTCTTCATGGCGACCGCCATCACGACGCCCTCTGGACCATCCTTGGGCTGGCCACGCTCGATATGTGCGTGTGCAGTGATCATTCCGGGCATCAACGTCTTTCCACCGAGATCGATGACCTGGTCATCGGCGCCCGGCTCGACGGACTCCTTCGACACCGTGACGATCCGACATCCTTCGACCACCACCGTCATCCCGGCCTGGAGTGCCTCGGCCCCGTCGAGCACGCCAGCATTAGTGAAAATCATTCGGCTCACGCTATGACCTCCCGACTTCGCAATTCCTCATTGAACGTTGCCTTCCTGCTGGGACAGCACCCGAAGCCTCCCGATAGACGCAAGCAGGGATGGAAGGGACACCTTCGCATCGAAAACCGTCGTCGCGGTCCCGCTGCTCATCGACGACGGCGACGCGGGGATGAAATCCGACTGCGTCGAACCGTTCGCGGTCGCGGTGCACAAGGATCTGAGCGGTCGGCGGCGCGCCTGGCGCTCGGCGTCCCTCATCAACCAGCAGGCGCCGCGACACCGCAGTTCGGGTGAACTCTCGGGCATTGATTCGCCCCTCCGCGCCGCCGGTGCCGTCCGGCCACAGGACACCAGATAATTGGTACCGCCGTCACCCATTATTGGCGGACGGCCCGGCCAGTGTCAACTCGGAGGCAGAGCCACAGCACGGCAGCACGACGGCGCGACTGGGCAACGTCCCTGGGGCCACCTTGGTCCAACCTCGTTGTCGTCTCAATTCTCGCCGAACTACCCGAACTGGTCGAACATCCCCGACGCAACGACGAGAACGAGACGTTCTCGCCCGGGTACGGCCCGTAGCGCAAGAATTCCCGCAGGGCCGAGTAATCAGTGGCGACGAGTCAGGATCGGCAGCCCAGATGGCCGACTGATCCCCTCGCGATCCTCACCGCAGTCGAGCCGACCCACACCCTCCTGGCCGGATCGATTCATACATCTCGGCAATTACAGGCCTGCTCAGCCCACATCATCGACCGTGGATGCCCACGCGAGCGAGAACTGCGTCCTCGGGGCAACGCTGCTCCGCCCTCCGCGCACATCGCTGGGGAAGAACATTCGCCAAACTCTTGGGTAGCCAAGGTACTGGCCTCGGGGACCAGAGTCGAGACACGGGCCGGGTCACTCCTCGCCAGGGCGGACGTCCTCACCCCGCGGCGGTCCACATCCCCAGGTGGCGAGCACGGGTGCGCGGGTCATGGTCTCATCCCTGAGGCACAACGTGGAACGGTGATTCCGGCGAATAGAGGGCCTCGTTGTCCACGGTTGCGGTGGTATTTCGTTTCGATCGAGATAACGATGGCCAGGCGCAGTTCTTCCCGGGTGCTCCACCGTCGGGTGTCGAGAATGTTCTTTTTCGGCGAGGTAAAGAACGACGTCGCGAAACTCGCGAGAGTAGAGCTTAGACACTGTAAGAACCTCCAGGCGAGGCC
>Ga0209448_10000390_pt1 | contig 14991 bp, 7 predicted proteins | sample BogFormECP14_OM2_FD_188245 | JGI IMG/M metagenome (GOLD analysis project Ga0209448, IMG submission 188245) | Bog forest soil microbial communities from Calvert Island, British Columbia, Canada - ECP14_OM2 (SPAdes) (version 2) | ecosystem: Environmental > Aquatic > Freshwater > Wetlands > Bog ... | reverse complement strand
CGCAGGTGCTGGCGATGCAGGGCGGCCAGCTCGACGTGCTGTTGCACGTACCGCTACAGGGCAGTCAGGCGCTGCTCGCCGACCCGCGCGTGAACATCGTGGCCTTGAAATCGAGTGCGCACGAACAGCTGCACATGCGCACCGACAGAGGCGCGTTCGCCGACAAGCGAGTGCGCCGCGCGATCGCGCTGTGCCTGAACCGCGAAAACTTGGTGCGGGGCATGTTCCGCGGACGGGCGGTCGCCGGTAACGACTCGCCGTTCGCGCCGCTGTTTTCCGCCACCGATCCTACGGTGCCGCAGCGCGAGCAGGATCTCGGCGAGGCCAGGGCGCAGGCGCTCGAGATCGTGCGCGAGGCGCGCGGCAAGGCCTCGCAGATCGTCGACCAGGCGAGCCGCCGCGGCGGCGAGGTGGTAGCGCATGCGCTCGCCTGGTTGACCGCACACCAGAAGGGGCCGTTCTTTGTCTGGGTGCATCTTTACGACCCGCACGACCCTTATGATCCTCCCGAGCCGTTCAAGACCCGGTATGCTTCCACGCCCTATGACGGTGAGATTGCCTATGTCGATTCTGCCGTGGGTAAATTACTGACTGAGTTGCGCGTGTTGGGACTTTACGACGGCGCGATGATTGCCGTGATGGCCGATCATGGCGAGGCCCTGGGGGAGCACGGGGAAACTACCCACGGAATTTTCTTGTATGACGAAACTATTCAGGTGCCGCTGCTGTTCAAGCTGCCGCGAGAGCGTTCGGCCGGAACTCGCATCGATAGCCGCGCCGGTCTCGTCGATGTGTTGCCAACGATCCTGGAGGCGGTTGGAATTGCAGTTCCTCCGGAGGTGCAGGGCGAATCTCTGTTGTCCGTGTTGAAACCGGCGACGGCTAACGATCGGCCGGCCTATGCGGAGAGCGACTATCCGCACCGCACCTTTGGATGGAGTCCGCTGCGGTCGATCCGCACAGGAAAGTATCTGTTCATCGAAGCGCCGACGAAGGAACTCTACGACCAATCAACCGACCCACGGGCGGAGCGTAATCTATCCGCTACCTCGGCGGCAGTGACCAGCACACTGGCCAGCCAGCTCGATGCTTTCCGCCAGAAGACGAGCACTGCAAAAGAGGCACCGAAAGTGAACATGGATGCCGCACTCCAGGAGCGACTGAATGCGCTGGGATACGTCGGCTCCGATAGCAGCGATGCAACCATGCCCGGCGTCAAGGATTCCGGCGCTGACCCCAAGGACAAGGTTAGAATTGCGAACCTGTTGCACCGCGCTGAAATGTTGAAGGAAGAAATGCACTTTCAGCAAGCAGTGCCATTGCTCGAGCAGGCGATCGTGCTGGAGCCTGATCTGCCGATCATCTACCTGCAGCTGGGTACAGCCCTGAGTTCGCTTAAGGATTACGAGAAGGCGATACCCGTGTTACGCAAGGCCGTGGAAATGCGCCCGGACTTGACCGTTCCACGATACCAGTTGGGTTCGGCGCTGCTCGAGACTGGAGATTTCGCCGGGGCGGCAGGGCAGTTTGAAACCGCCGTGGCCCGTTTTCCGAACTGGCCGGAAGCGCATCTCTCGCTGGCGACTGCCTACGCGCGAGCTGGCCGTCTGGCGGATGCCATCCCGGAGTACACAAAGGTCATCAAACTCAGGCCGAACCATTACAGCGCGCACCTGCTACTGGGGCGAGCCCAGGCTCTAGCGGGGAATCCCGCAGCTGCCGTTCCAGAGCTGGTGAAGGCGGCGGAGCTTCAGCCCGAGTCGCCTGAGCCACATTTTTTTCTGGCCGACGCGTACGTGCAGTTAGAACGCCCGGCCGACGCGGAACGCGAGCGGGCGGAAGCTCAGCGACTGCGAGCGAGCGTCAAGCCGTGACTCAGTTCTTAGGCACGAACTTGCAAAATGTTTGGTCGAGCTGGCACGCCGCTGCGTATTCCTGATGCGCGGCATTGGTATGGTGCAAGAGTTGATGGGCGAAGGCAAGGTTGAGATGAGCATCCGCCAGTTTCGGATCAAGCTCAATGGCGCGCTGAAATTCGCGGACCGCTTTTAGGGTCTGATTCGTCCGGTTATAGCAAATGCCGAGGAAGTTGTGCAGCCTCGCATCTTCCAATCCAAGCTCGATTGCTTTCTCCAGGTGGGGAGCGGCGGCGGCAAAGCTCTTCTGCTGGAAAAAAATCATTCCGAGTTCGCGCTGGCCGGCAGAAAAGTTGGGCTGGATGGCAATCGCCTTCTCATATGCTGACTGTGCCGCTGACGGATCGCCCCCCGCATCGAGCAACCCTGTCTGGTACCATGCCCGATAATTCTGGGGGTTGCTCCGCAGAGCTTTTTGCAGCCAGCCTCTTGCGTCGTCCGCGCGACCGAGTTTCGCCAGGGCGCGCGCCAGCCCGGTCATGGCATTGTCAAAGTTCGGATTTAACACGAGGCAGCGCTGCAGTTGCTCGGCCGCAAACTCCCAGTTCTGCCGCCGCAAGGCCGATTCGCCCAACAGGAAAGGGATCACGTAGATTTGCGGATCCTTCTGCTGGACCTCGTTTAGCAGAGCCTCCGCCTGATCGTCTTCCCCGCGCTGAAAAGCGTCCGTAGCCTTCAGGATGGAATTAAATTCCCACAGCTTATCCTTCGGATCGGCGAGCCCTTGCTTGAGCGCCTCGGGAGAAACTGCGGCACGAAATCCAAAATAGCCCAGAGCGCGCAGTTTTTCCTGCGCGTCGGGACTCAGATTTCCGGCACCGGCATCCTGTCGAGTGAACGGGTTGTGGGCCAACAATGCCTGCATCTTTTCCCGGAGCACAGCCACGGTGGCGGGCTGCTGGGCGACAACATTCCTGGTTTCTCCCGGGTCGGCGTCAAGATCGTACAACTCCGGCTGGGGCGACTCGATAAAATGAAAACGCTCACTCTCGAGCCCGTGCAACGGACTCCAACCGAAAGAACTGAAGGGATAAAAAGTCTCGCTGTAGGCCGGATCTAGTGCTCGCGGATTGCCGGCCGCATTCGGAGCTAACCCCGTATTGCTCGTGCTTAATAAAGCATGCGACTGGAACTGTGCATAAATCGGATCGACCGAATCGGACGCACCCTTCACCCCGGCCAGTTGCAGAAGTGTCGGAGCCACGGCCGTGGTCTCCACCGGTTCGCGGCGCCGGCCGGCCGCAATACCGCTCCCGGCGGGCGGTTTCACGATCAGCGGCACGTGCACCGTGGCGTTGTAGACGAAAAACCCGTGCTCGTCTTCGCCGTGCTCCCCGAGAGACTCGCCGTGATCGCTGAGGGCGAGGATGAGCGAAGAATCATAGAGGCGATTCTGCTTGAGCCATGACATCAGGTTTCCGAGTTCGTGGTCCGCGTAGGCGATCTCACCATCGTAAAGATGGCTGCGATACTCGGAGCGGTAGGGTTCGGGAGGATCGTACGGGCTGTGCGGATCATAAAGATGCAGCCAGAGAAAAAACGGACGGCGCGGAGTTTTCTTCAACCACGCGATGGCATGCGCTACGCTCTCCCCGGCGCGACGGTCTACCAGGCCGATATCCTTCTGGGCGAAGGTTTCCGCCGAAAACGCATCATCGTAGAAGTCGAAGCCGCGCCCCAGGCCCCAACTCCGGTCGAGAACAAAGGCGCTGACCACGGCCCCGGTGGCGTAACCCGCCTGCTGAAAAGCCTGGGACACGGTGCGAAATTGCTGCGCCAACGGCTGCCCGGTGAAATCCTGCACGCCGTTCTGAAAGGGGTAAGTGCCGGTCAGGATCACAGCGTGCGAAGGCCAGGTAAGTGGAACTTGCGAGATGGCTCGCTCAAACACAACTCCGTCGCGCGCCAGCGCGTCGAGGGTTGGAGTTTTGACCATCTCCATCTGTGCTCCATAGCATCCGACGTGGTCGGCGCGGAGCGTATCGATGGTGATCAATATAACGCTCGGTTTCGCAATCGGTTTCGTAGCGTTAGATCGGGTCGTGCCCGGCCGCGTCGCGCCGGACGCTGCTTGCGGTTTCGTTTGTACGGGCTTGGCCGGAGCTTGCTGCGCGAAGGCAGGGCATCCGGCAGCCAGGGCGATCACAACGGTGAACCGGAGACGTGAGAACCAGAGAGGTGAGAACCAGAGAGCTGGCGTAAGCGCGGCGGGGAAAGTTGAGAAGCGCCCAAACATGCGTCTTATTGCGGCGCCGGCTGCTGCTGCGCGCGCCGCGTCTCCTCGTCTGCTTCCGCCGTGAGTCCCTTCGCGGTCAGAGCCCTGGCTAGCGACTCGTGCATGATGCTCTCTTGCGGCGCCAACTCCACGGCGCGGCGCAACTCTGAAATGGCCTCGTCAAGCTTGCCCTGGTAGAGCAGGGTCTCGCCCAGGGCGCGATGTCCACGCGCAAGCTCCGGATTAATCGTAACCGATTGCCGGAACGCTTCGGCAGCCGGTTCCAGTTGCCTTTTCTGGATGAAGGCCACTCCCAGATTGAAGGCAGCTTCGAAATTAGTTGCATCCAGTTGCAGAGTCCGCTGCAGAGTCGTGATGGCGGCATCTATGTGCCCGGCGTGGGCCTGCGCCATGCCCAGGTTAAAAAGGGCGAGCGCGTAATCAGGGCTGAGCTGAACCGTTTTCTGCAACTCGTCCACCGCCTCGGAAAACATCTTGAGGCGGTAGAAATTCAGCCCTAGCATATAGTGAGCCGGAACGGAATTGGGCTCGGTTTTGATCACACTCTTCAGTTTTTCGATCGACTCCTGATAGCGGCCGTGCTGGCTGTCGGCGATGGCATTGGAGATCAGTTCGTACGAAGCAATCCGGTCTTTCGGATCCGGCAGACTGCGGCTGCTGATGGACGGATCATTGCTGCTCGGATCGCCGCCCCCGGAAAATCCGGCGTACCCCAGGGACTTTAATCGTTCCATCAGTGCCGGGTCGAGACCTGTCTTTTCGGCCAGCTCTTTGCCCGCACTGTAATCGCGGATCATGCCCACAAGCTTGGAGCGCATCTCCTCGGCGACCGCCTTCTTTTCGGCGAACAGATTGTGGACCTCACCTGGATCCTTCGCCAGATCGTACAGCTCGGGTCGAGGCGCGTCGATGAAGTGATATCTAGTATTCTCCGAGGCCCGCAGCTCGCTCCAGTTGAAATGAATTCGCGGCAGAAACGTTTCCCCGTAGAGCGTGCGCTCACGATTCGCTGGTGCATCTGGGGCGGAAGGATCGCGACGAATCTCGCGAAGCAGGCTGCGTCCTTGCACCTGCGACGGAACCTGCAGTCCGATGGCTTCGAGCACGGTCGGCATGATATCCACGAGCGAAACCGGATCGGCAAGTGTGCGCGCTACGGTCTTCTCCGGCAACTGCCCCGGCAATTGTTCCGGCAAACGAATGATCAGAGGCACATGCATGGTGGCGTTGTAGATGAAGAAGCCGTGCGTCTTTTCGCCATGCTCTCCCAGGCTTTCGCCATGGTCGCCGCAGAGCACGATCACCGTGTTCTGATAGATTCCCTTCTCTTTCAGGAAGCGGAGCAGCCGCCCCACTTGTTCATCGGCAAAAGCGATCTCGCCATCGTAGGGCTGCGCCGCATAGTCGCGGCTGTAAGGCTCGGGCGGATGATAAGGGAAATGCGGGTCATAGAGATGCATCCAAAGAAAAAACTTCTTTTGCGGACTCTTCACCAGCTGGTCTTTTTCCAGCCAGTTCAGCGCCACATCGGCCACAATATTGCCCGGACGCTCCATCTCATCGAGATTCGCTTCGTCCAGACGGCTGAATTCGAAGTGGTCGTAATAAAAATCAAATCCCTGATTCAGTCCGAACCGCGAGTCCAGCACGGCCGCGCCGATGACTGCTCCCGTCTGGTATCCAGCCTGTTTCAGAACCGAGGCCAGCGTTGGCTGAAGCGGGCTGAGTTTGTTGCCGCTAAAATCATGCATGCCGCTCAACATCGGATACGTTCCCGTCAGCATCGAGCTGTGTGAGGGCAGGGTTACGGGGACGACCGCGAAGGCGCGTTCAAAGAGCACTCCATCCGCGGCCAGGGCGTCGATGTTGGGCGTCTTGATTTGCTTGTATCCGTAGCATCCGAGATGATCGGCACGCAAAGTATCGATCGTGATCAGGACCACATTCAGTGCGGGCTTTGCCGGCGTTTGCGCCGCTGCATAAAGCACGGTGAAGGCCGTCAGGATGAGAAGCAATCGACGAAAAGTAGGCACCATCGGTGAGTTCAGTTTATCGCATGTTGTCGCGTATGAAGATGGGAACGCGGGCGCCGGCAGCCACTCAACTCGACGCAAACTCTGTGATAGGCTGGGCGTGCATGCGACGGCGGGCAATTTTTCTCGGGATCATGCTGCTCGGACCTGCGGCCTGGGGCCAGGTGTCCGCCCAAACTACCGCCCCGACTTCCGCCCCTCCCGACGTGTACCTGATCACCATCGATACACTGCGCGCCGACCATGTCGGCTGCTACGGATACAAGCAGGTTGAAACTCCCGCACTGGACGCGCTCGCCGCCGATGGCATTCGCTTCACCGAGGCCTTCACTCACAGCCCGATAACGAACACTTCGCACATTACGATCCTGACCGGCCTCTTGCCCAGCGTGCATGGCGTCACCGATTTTGGCGTTCCGCTCTCGGCTCAACATGTCACCGCGGCGGAACTGCTTAAGAAGCACGGCTACCAGACCGCAGCTTTCATCGGGGCCGTGATTCTCGACAGCAACACGCTCGCTCCCGGCCTCGATCACGGCTTCGATTTCTACGATAACTTCCCCAAGACCGATAGAAAAGATGCCGAAGGCAGAAATGAAGGCAGGAATAAAGAGCGCTGGGGCCGGGTCGAGCGCCGCGGCATGGAAGTGGTCGAGCACGCCGAAGCCTGGTTCGACAAACACCGCGCCGGACCTCACTTCGTGTGGGTGCACCTGTACGATCCGCACGATCCTTACGAGCCGCCGCCGCCGTTCTCGGAAAAATACAAAGACCATTTGTACGACGGCGAAATCGCGTATGCCGATTCCGCCCTTGCCCACTGGATTGCATTTCTGAAAGAAGCCGGCGTCTACGACAACGCCGTCGTCGTCGTCACCGGCGATCACGGCGAGGGACTGGGTGAGCACGGAGAAGAAACTCACGGCCTGTTTCTTTACGACTCAACGCTGCACATCCCGCTCATATTGAAGACGCCCCTGAGAGCTGCGGCAGGGGCTCGTCACGGAACCGTGGTTGATGCCCAGGTGCGCACCAGCGATATCCTTCCAACCATCCTTTCCGAAGCCGGCATTGCCGCGCCGGCGGAACTGAATGGCGAGTCGCTTCTTCCCCTGATCGAAGTTAATGCGTCGGCGCCATCGTCATCCGATCGCGCTCTCTTCGGCGAGACCGATTACCCCCTCCGCTGGGGATGGGCGCCTCTGCGCGCCCTACGCGCCGATAACACAAAACTGATCGAGGCTCCGCGGGCCGAACTCTACGACCTGCAAGCGGATCCGAAGGAGCTGAAGAATCTCTATGCTCCCGATAGCTCTAAAACACAGAGCATGCAAGCTGAAATGGCGAAGTGGAAGGCCAAGCTTCCGCCGCGGCGCGCTTCCGCCAAGCTCGAAGACGCTTTGCCGGATCCCAAAGACAAGATCGAAGTGCAGAACCTGTTGCACCGCGCCATGCTCGCCGGTAGCGACCATCGATCGAGTGACGAGCGCCAGTTCCTGGAGAAGGCGCTGCAGATCGACCCGAGCTCGTCGACTGCGCTTCGCCAACTGGGCGAGCTTGAACTCGCTGCCGGAGATTTCGTCAAAGCGGCTGGCCACCTGAAGCGGGCTTGTGAGCTTCGTCCGGATGAGTCCACCGCCGCGTTCGAATTGGGCGAAGCGCTGGAGAAGTCCGGCGATTTGGCGGGGGCGCGGGATGCGCTCGAATCGGCCCTGAAGCTCGCACCCAGCCTAATGCCAGCACGGCTGCGGCTGGGTCGCGTTTACCTGGAACTCAAAGACGCAAAGAACGCGGAAGACCAGTTCGAGGCAGCCCTGCTGGTGGATTCGAACAACAGCGACGGCCGCCTGGGATTGGCGGAAGCCCAAATTCAGCAATCCGATTTTGCCGGGGCATTGCCCGATCTCGAAGCGTTCACCAAGGGTGATCCGCGAAACGCCAGGGCCCTGCGCTTGCTTGCGCGCGCCTATCGCGGGCTCGGCCGGGAGCAGGACGCCAAGCGAGCTGAGGAACAAGCTGCGGCGCTGGAAAAGAAGTAGTCAAAGAGATCGAATGACTCGACGCTTTCTGGGCGGCGGCAGCGACGCTCATTTACATTTACATTACTTTCACATTCCCGTTTTATGCTAGCTTCTTTACAAGCACCGCTCGCCTTGAGTTGTGCGAGTCTGCGATGGCCCGAAAATGACCAGGAAACAACCGTCCTCTCCACGGCCGAAGCGGCGCTCGGCGGCGACGCGATCCCGAACGGCGGAAGCTCGTCCGCGCCCGGCTCAGCCCCGCGGTAATGACGGCAATGTCGCCGAAGAGGAACTGTCGTCGCTGGTGGTGCGCGGCTGCCTGATCGCCCGCGATGCGGTCTTCAATGTCAGGGACTTTCTAGGGGATGGTTCGCGCCTGGCTTTTCTGGCGATCAAGGATTGCGAAAAGGAACTCGACCAGATCGAGCGCAAGATCGATGAGCAACTGCCCGAGGCCATCACCCGCGTCGGCGAAGCTGAGGCGCGCGAGTTGTTGGCGTGTCTGAAGTTCATCACCGACCTGGAACGCATCGGAGACCTCGCCTACAGTGCGGTAATGCAACTGCAATCGCGACGTGAAACATTACCGGCGGCAGACTCCCGTCAGCTGGTGGAAATGGCAACTCTGCTCTGCGCCATGCTGGAGCAGGTTCATCAGGGCTTTCTCAAGCGCGACGTATCGTACGCGCAGAGCGTTCTGCAATCCGATCCGGAAGTGGACCGCTTGTGCCATTCGTTGTTTCACCGACATCTGGCCGAGCCGAACAGTCCAACCGGCCAGAAGAATTTCGACATCCTCCTCGCCGCCCAGGCCCTGGAGCGCATCGGCGATCATGCCAAGAATCTGGCGGAAGAACTGTACGGCTTGTCGGAAGGCCGTTCGCTGCGGCACAATGCCAGGAAGCTCTCGACCGCCTGAGCGTCCGTCCGCGTCAATGAAAATCATGCGACACCGTTTCCGCTCGTGTAACGCTGAGCGGCGAGACTTTCTCTGCCCGGATGTGAATCACGTTATCCTGATTCTGTAGAATTCCTTCGATCATCAGGAAGCGCTCGGAAATCAGCAACACTCGATTTTTCTGCAGCAGATCGGGAGCGAAGATCGCATTGGCGATTCCCGTTTCATCTTCCAGGCTCATGAACATCATTCCCTTGGCCGTTCCCGGACGCTGCCGGGCAATCACGCATCCGCCGATGCTCAAGCGCTGTCCATTCGGAAGATGCGCGAGGTCGGAAGCGCGATAAATTCCCATCCGCTCCATCTCTTCCCGCCGGTACTGCATGGGATGCGGCCCCACCGTCAGCCCAGTGGCGCGAAAATCCGCCACCAATCGCTCTTCGTCGGTCATGGCCGCCAGCGGAGACTCGCCATCAATTTCCGGTAACTCATCCAGCAACGGCCCCGACCAGCGCGCCGCCCGCTCCACTTGCCAAAGTGCATCGCGGCGATGAAGGCCTTCATTATTGATTGCATTCAGCGCCCCAATTTCCGCCAGCGTCGTCAGCTCATCCTTGCGCAACTCGGACACACGACGGGCCAGATCCTGAACGGAAGCAAATGGGGCCAGGCTGCGCTCCCGAACCAGAGCCTGCGCCGCCGGTTCGCGCAATCCGCGCGCGTAATTCAGGCCAAGGCGCACTGATGGCTGAGAGCTGACAGCTGACGGCTCTAAACTGCACTTCCAATCCGATCGCGTCACATCCATCGGCAGCATTTTCAATCCGTGCCGCTGCGCATCTTTCACAATCGTCGAAGGATGATAAAAACCCATCGGCTGATTATTCAGCAACGCCGCGGTGAACGCCGCCAGGTAATGGCACTTCAAATAAGCGCTGGCATAGGCAATCAAGGCAAAACTCGCGGCATGCGATTCCGGAAATCCATAGAGAGCGAACGAAGTAATCGACTGGATAATCTGCTCCTGCGTTTCGCCGAGGATTCCGTTACGCGTCATGCCGGCACGCAGCTTTTCTTCGATCACTTTCATTCTCGCTTCGGAGCGTTTGAAGCCCATGGCGCGGCGCAACTCCTCCGCTTCGCCGCCCGTAAAGTTGGCGGTGATCATGGCCATACGCAGTAACTGCTCCTGAAACAGCGGCACGCCCAGCGTGCGCCCCAGCACTGTTTCGAGCGACGGATGCGGATACGTGACTGCCTCTCGACCCTGCCGCCGCTTGAGAAATGGATTGACCATGTTTCCCACGATCGGCCCCGGCCGTATGATCGCCACCTGCACCACGATGTCGTAAAATTTCGTCGGCTTCAGACGCGGCAGGCAAGACATCTGCGCCCGGCTTTCGACCTGGAACATTCCCACCGTGTCGGCCTTTTGCAGCGCGGAATACACGGCCGGATCGTCCGGCGGAAGATGCGCCAGTTCCACTTCTTCGTGATAGTGCTCGCGAATCAGTTCAAGAGAATCCTTCAGCGCCGCCATCATGCCCAGACCCAGCAGATCGACTTTGATGATGCCCATGTCCGCGCAGTCTTCTTTATCCCATTGCACCACGACGCGGCCCGGCATGGACGCGGGTTCCAGCGGCACGACCGAATCGAGACGCCCTTCGCAGATGACCATGCCGCCCGAGTGCTGCCCTAAATGCCGCGGTAGATCCTGCGCGGCTAGACACAACTCGAAATACTTACGAATCCGCGGATGCGTAAGATCGAGCCCGGCATCGCGCAGCCGGCGGTCGAGCGCATCATTCTCATCTTTGAATTCCCAGGTTGCGACCGCTGCTGAAATTCGCTTCAGCGTGTCTGGATCGAATCCCATAGCCTTGCCCATTTCGCGCGCGGCCATGCGATTGCGATAGGTGATCACGTTGGCGGTCATGGCCGCGCCTCGTTGTCCATAACGCTGATAAACGTACTGGATCACGCGCTCGCGCTCGTCGCCGCTGGGCAAATCGAGATCGATATCGGGCCACTCGCCGCGTTCTTCGGAAAGAAAGCGTTCAAACAACAATTCCATGCCGATCGGATCCACTGCGGTGATGCCGAGCGAGTAGCAAACCGCACTGTTGGCGGCCGATCCGCGACCCTGCGCCAGAATTTTCTGTTCGCGGCAGAAGCGCACCAGGTCCCAGACAATCAGAAAGTACCCGGCGAGTTTCAAATGCTCAATCAAGTTCAATTCGCGCTCGATCTGACGGAGCGCGCGCTTCTTCAAGTCGGCATCGGCCCGGCCATAGCGGTTCTGCATTCCTTCCCGCGTGCGCTCCATCAGAAATGACATCATGCTTTCTCCCTCCGGCACGGGATAACGCGGAAACTCGTAACCCAGATCGTTCAGCGTGAACTCAAGGCGCGAGGAAAGTTCAACTGTGTTTGCGATAGCGTTCGGAAAATCCGCAAAGAGCGCTCGCATGGCCGCGGGAGATTTGAGATAACGCTCGGCATTGCGCGCCAGCAGCCGTCCGGCAGTGGCCAGCGTGCGATGATGCTGGAGCGCGGTGAACGCGTCCGCCAGTTCGCGCTCCCGAGGCGTGGCATAGTTCACGCCATTGGTCGCGAGTAGCGGCAGGCGCAAAGCTTCCGCGATTTCGATTGCAACCCGGTTTCTATATTCTTCGTCGCGATGAAAATGCCGTTGCAATTCGACGTAAACATTGGACTGGCCAGAAGCGGACTGGCCAAACAGCTCCGCGAGCCGCTTCACTGTTTCGAATGCCGCTTGCGGTCCGCCTTGCCTGAGCGCCGCAGCCAGCGGTCCTTCCTCTCCGCCGGTCAGGCAAATCAAACCGTCGGCGTGCTCAATAAAATCCTGAATCGACGCGCAGGCTTCTGCTTCATTTTTGCGCCCAACGCGCAGCTTCATTTTGGTAATCAGGCGGCAGAGATTTTGATATCCAGTGCGCGAAGCGACCAGCAACGGAAGACGAAATTTACCCCTGAGACCATCTTGTGTGATGACGGGGTTTCGCCTCGCTTGGACGGGGCAGAGCCCCGTCACCACACACGTCACTTCCGCCCCAATATGCGCGTTGATCTCCGCTTTGTTTGCGGCGAGATGGAAGCGGGGCGAGCCGTACACTCCATCGCGATCGAGCAACGCCATCGCCGGCATTCCCAGATTCGCGCACACCGCGATCAGTTCCTCGGGAATCGAAGCTCCTTCGAGAAAGCTGAACGCGGAGCGGGAATGGAGTTCAACGTACATCAGCTCTCTAAGGGCAGTTCCCAGTTCTCGGTTCCCAGTTAGTTCTTACAGACTGAGAACTGAGAACTTTCTCAGTCATACGTTCCTTCTACAAACCAGTTCCCACTTAGCTTGTCCTGCACCAAGCGATACAACACGAGCCCGGTTCCGACGTACACGGCAATGTCCCATTCTTCTCGCACCCAGCCTTCCTGTTCCGACCAGTCTCCGGAAGAACGCCAGGGGCCGGCGGTCCAGACGATTTCGCCGTTAATATCTTCGCGCTGCAGGCATTGCAACCGCACTGGCTTCGCTTCACGCACAGTAACGTTCGCGGCGAGCGGGGGACGAAACAGCCGCAGCGCGATTACCGCGCTCATTTGTTCCTCGGCGTTTTCCGAAAGCTTTTCCTCGACTTGGCATGCGCTTTTATCTTCTATAGACATATCCTTCTTTTTTTCAGACTGCTTCACTTCGAACTCTGCGAGCGCGGGCTCTGCAGCCTCGAAGTGGCGGACTGCAAACGCGCCTTCGCGATGTGTATCCAGTAATTCCGCCGAGCCCACTCTTCCCTCGCCGACAATGCCGGCGATGCGCGCCAGCGTCAGTTCCAGATTTTCGGGCTCGGGAAAAGCTGGCTGAAACAATCCACTCTGCAGGGCTCGCGGACGCGCCGGCTCCGCCGTCAAATGAATCTTCACGATGGGCGCTCCCGGCGGATGGGCCTGCAAATCAAGCTGCAATAACTTGAGAAACACTTTCGCGTCCAGCATGGGTGTCGGCAGCCGCAGCGTGCGGGTGAACGATCTAGTGGACGATGCGCAACCATTTGCCTGCGCCGCCGCGAGTTCCAGATCCAACCGCAACTCCTGCGCGGCCAGCGCTCGCGCTCGCAAGCGCGCACACACTTGCTCCAACATGCGGTTCAACAAAAACGCCAGCGGCTCCAGCAGCACGATGGGATATTCCAACTCGACGCTTTCGGCAAAAAACAGCCGCGGTTCGAGTACACGCAAGTTGCGCGATGCCGCGCCCCGCGCCAGCTTTTGCAGACGGAGTCCCGGCTGCCCCAGACGCTCGATGAGCGGAACTTCGGGAAGAGCCGCCAGCGCCCGCAGTTTGCGGATGCCCCAGCGATCGAACGTTTCAGCCCAGCGTGCGGTCTCCGCTGCATCGAAAGAAAAAGTGGAAGAAAAACTTTCCAGCAACACATCCACCGGCAGGTCTCCCAATCGTTCGGCTTCGCGGCCTTCGGGAATCAAGGTCACGCCGGAGAACCCGCGGGCTGCGAGCAATGCAGCATCCGGATTCGCGGCCAGGGCGAGGTTCGCCTCCAGTCCCAACTGCGAGACGCGTCGCGCCAAATCATTGGCAATCTTCGGCAGCGGACCCAACAATGGCTCGAGGCCGGCCAGGTTCAGAAGCGCGGTGCCGGGCGAAGTGTCTTCCACTTCTGGAGAAAACGATTGCGCACAGTCGAGCAGGGCAGCGCGTGCCGACACCTCCTGCGACTCCGAGCGCGGGCGCAATGCCAGGTTCTCCCATGCTTCGAGTTGCGATTTGGTTGCGCCTACCTCCACGCCTGTTTGCCGCGCTCTTTCGTTGAGCGCCACGACTTTTTCCAGTGGAGGCCGTCCGGTTAACACCGCGACCGGGTGGGCGCTCAACTCTGGCTCAAGGCGAAGTAGCGCTTGCACGGGGAAATCGGGGATGTAGATGCAGGCAAACATGGAAGTGCAGCTCTCAGCTCTCAGTTGTCAGCCTCAGTAAAGGCTAATGCTTTAAATGACAATGACGAATGATGGCGACAAGAATTTCTGAGTCTGGTAACTGAGAAGCCAGTGATTTCGAACTTACGGAATGAACTATCCTGCCCATGCGGCACGGCTTTTGAAACTTGCCGTCGATTGCACGGGCTTACGTTCCAACTTTTGAGCTAAGCGCGAGCACAACAACTCGGCGGTGATCTCGAATTGATCCAGTAGTTCTGAGTGCGTTAATTCTGTATGCATCGGCGGAATTCCTGAGAGCTGAGAGCTGACAGCTGACAGCTTTTTTCCCGACACCTTCACCAGCACCGACGAGCAACTGCCTGCAATCGGCTGCTGTTCCAAAACCAGCAGCGCCGTCGGGGTGTGCTCAATCGCGCGGCGGAAGCGGAACCACGAGGCCAAGGGAATTCGTCGCACGCTGGGCACCGGAACATCGCCGAGATCGAGCGCGATCATTCCAAAACCATTGCTCTGCAGCAGCAGATCGGTAACTTTGAGCAATTGTGACAGCGGCGATTCCCAGCGGCTAAAGCCGAACCTTTTTTCAGTGGCTTGCGGTATGCCTGAAGGCATACCCTGATACGAAACGCCTGTTTTTGCGCAGCCTGACTTGCGCGTCGCCGCGTGATCTTTATCAGCATTATCTTTATGTAGTCGATCTTTAAGTGATCGATCTTTATGTGGTCGATATTTTTCTCCGCAGCGCACCCACAGCAAACGGCTCATCACCATTCCGGCAGCCACCGCTGACGCCGGATCGAAGGCATCGCTCGAATCCACCAGCGCACAAACTTCTCCGCGTTGGGTAGCGCGGGCCAGCGCGAAGAGCAACACGCTGGTCCTTCCCGAAGAGGCCGATCCGCAGATTTCC
>Ga0209448_10000389_pt1 | contig 15002 bp, 10 predicted proteins | sample BogFormECP14_OM2_FD_188245 | JGI IMG/M metagenome (GOLD analysis project Ga0209448, IMG submission 188245) | Bog forest soil microbial communities from Calvert Island, British Columbia, Canada - ECP14_OM2 (SPAdes) (version 2) | ecosystem: Environmental > Aquatic > Freshwater > Wetlands > Bog ... | reverse complement strand
GCGGCTTGTTGTTGCTGGGGTGGGCGGCCTGACGCGGGTGACATGGGAAGGCCAAGGCGGAGCGTGTCGGTATCGTTCGCGTAGGCAGGAAAATCCAATAAGTTTCCCTGAGTCCTTGCATCCGCTTGAATCGCGGCCGCAAGCTCAAGTACCGCCGCCACTTCGGCGGACTCTTCGCGACAACTCCCGTCAATAAGATGGTTCCGGACGTATTGTCGGCCACTCGGAAAGCATCACTACGCATTGACCGACATTCTGCGACCGTTTAACATCCATCCTGCAACCAAAACATGATTAACGAGACTGTCGCTCATTATAGGGTTATCCGAAAACTCGGCTCCGGCGGCATGGGTGTCGTCTATGAAGCCGAAGACACCAAGCTTGGCCGCCGCGTTGCGCTCAAATTCATCCCCGAGGAAAATCAGCGCGACAGCCAGACCCTCGAACGTTTCCTCCGCGAGGCTCGCTCTGCATCCGCGCTGAACCATTCCGGAATTTGCACCATCCACGCCATCGAGGAACATAACGGCCGCACCTTTATCGCCATGGAGCTTCTCGTCGGCGAATCGCTGGACAAACTTCTCGCTGCCGGGCCATTGTCCATCACGCGCACTGTAGAATTCGGCATCCAACTCGCCGACGCCCTCGACGCCGCCCACAAAAAAGGCATCGTTCATCGCGACATCAAGCCCGCAAACATCTTCGTCTCCGAAGCCGGCGGCATCAAAATCCTCGATTTTGGCCTCGCCAAGCTCCTCCCGCGCCATGCCGACGGTCTCGCCGGCCATACTCTGGACGCACGCGCTGACACTCTGCTCACCAGTCCCGGCATGGCTGTTGGCACGATTCAGTACATGTCCCCGGAGCAGGCCCGCGGTGAAGAAATTGACGCCCGCAGCGATCTCTTTTCCCTAGGTGCCGTCCTCTACCAGATGTTGACCGGCAAACAAGCCTTTCCCGGTTCCACCAGCGCCGTCGTTTTCGATAACATCCTGCACCATACCCCTGCAGCACCGGTGACTATCAATCCCGATGTTCCCCCGGAACTCGAGCGCATTCTTAACAAAGCTCTCGAAAAAGACCGCGACATGCGCTACCAGGTCGCCGCCGAACTGCGGGCCGACCTCAAACGCCTCCAGCGCGAAATCGATTCGGGCAGCCGCCTTGCAAGTACGCAGAAATCCGCGGCCAGGGTCTCGGCCGTTTCCGAGCCGCCGGCCTCTAAACCTAAAGTGACGCCTTCCGGCAGCTCCGCCATCGTCGACGCGGCCAGAAAGCACAAGATTGGCACCGGCCTCACAATCCTCGGCGTCCTCGTCGTCGTCGCTGCCGCCGCCTTCGGCATCTACTCGATCGTTCTCCGCTCGCGTCACGTGCCTTTCGATACCTTCACGATCGAGAATCTCACCAACAACGGCCACATCGCTCTCGCCGCCATCTCCCCCGACGGCAAATATCTCCTCCACGTCCGCGACGAAAATGGCTTGCAGTCGCTCTGGCTGCGGCACATCGCTTCGGCCAGCAATACGCAGCTCGTTCCGCCCGCGGCCACTCGTTATGCGGGGCTCACATTCTCTCCCGACGCTAACTACATCTACTGCGTGCGCCGCGATGAGGCCGAGCACACCCTCGCCTCTCTCTACTCTGCCCCCATGCTCGGTGGCACCCCTCGTCTGCTCATCAAGGACGTCGACAGCCCCATCACTTTTTCTCCCGACGGCCAGCGCTTTGCCTTCTTGCGCGAAGACCACGATTCTCCTACTTACGAATTGATCGTCGCCAAGAGCGATGGTTCCGCCGACCGCACGCTTTTCAAAGACGTTACTCTGGAGGGCCCAGGCAATTACAGCCCCGCATGGTCCCCTGATGGCAAGACCATCGTCATCACCGAATCCCAGTTGGCTAAGGGCATCACCGCCGCTGTCCTCGCCGTTGACGTGGCCTCCGCTAAACTCCAGATCATTTCCCTCGCCACCAATAGAATTTTTATCTCTCCTGTCTGGATGCCGGACGGCTCTGGCCTTCTCGTCTCCGAGTTCGGTAACGTCGGCGCTTTGAATGCTCAGCTGGGCATCGTCAGCTATCCCAATGGCGACTACCGCAGTCTCACCACGGACACGAACGCTTATTTTTTCCCGAGCGTTGCCGCCGACGGCCGCACCATCGCTGCCAACCAGTCTCAGTCCCGGTACCAGATTGAAGTTGCCAGCGTTGCCCAACCTGATGATGTCCACCCTGTCCCACTTTCCTCCAGCACCGAGGTTTGGAATTGGGATTGGACCACAGACGGCCGGATCGTCTTCATACAAGTCCCGGACATCCGCATCGTCAAACCCGAGGGCGGCGAAACCCTCGTCTATTCGGATGCAGATCACATCTCCGATCAACTAACGTCCTGTGGCCCGCAACCCTACATCGTGTTTCGTTCCGCGGGCCGCTCCGGCAAAGTCTCCTTCAATCTTTGGAGAATGAACACATCGGGAGCGGACTTCAAGCAACTCACCTTTGGCGCCGCGGAATCCGATCCGCTATGCTCGGCGGACGGCAAATGGGTCTATTACCTTGATTTTGGCGAAGGCAAACCCCTCAAGCGTGTCTCCATCGATGGTGGTACGCCCGAGACAATCTTGAGCGCCGCAAACGGTGCAGCGGACATCTCCCCGGATGGCAAGACCATCGCTGGGCTGGAAGTTCGCGAACTGGATCACAAACTCGTCCTGAACCTCTATTCCATCGACGACAAGAAAGTCGCTTACCATGACATCGATCCACGCGCTTCCTCGCCCTTAAAGTTTGCGCCGGACGGCAAGTCCGTTGTCTATACCGTCCACGAAAAAGGTATCGGCAACCTTTGGATGCAGCCTCTGGATGGCTCCGCTCCCCATCAGCTCACCCATTTCACTTCTGAACGCATCGACAAGTTCCGCTTTTCCAAGGACGGCGCAAAAATCGCTATCGAACGCGGACACAACGAATCCGACGCCGTCATCCTCCGCGATACCACCCGTTAGTGGGACAGACATTCTTGTCAGTCGCCTTCTCGTGCGCAGATTGGGTAGGGTCTTACAGTCCCCCCAGATGGCTCGTCCTTACGGTGCCAAGGGAGACAGAGAGACAGACAAGAATGTCTGTCCCACTAGGAAAAGGATGAGTTTACAAAATCAGGGAGAAGCCGGGCCCGAAGGACTCGGCTGACTATTATTATTTTCCCGGTTCGCCCGCGCAAAATACCCACGCCGCGCGCGCACCTGATACCCCTTGTGATCGGGCACTTCGATGCGAATCCTGTGGTAACGCCCATCGAGAACGTAGTTCGTAGGTATGTACGCAATCGAATACTGATTCCGCAATTCGTCGCCAATATCCTGGAACGACTGGTCCAAATCGTCCACGTGATACGGAAAGAATGCGCGCCCCCCGGTTTCATCCGCCAGGTCCTGCAGAATCTTGTCGCCTTCGGTCAGGTGCGTCTTGCGGTTGGCCAGTTTGTCGGGATCCGTCTGTGATAGCTGGATCCACTGCGTGCTGGTGCTGATCGTATAAATCACCACGCTGGTCCGCTGCGCCATCTCGATGGCCTCGCCCCGGGTGTGTGTCGAAAGATTGTCGTCGCCGTCGCTGATCAAAATCATCACGCGCCGCACGACGTCCGGCTGGTCTCCCGGCGGACGCGGCGGATGGCTCAATTCGTTCTGGCAGGCCTGGTAAATCGCATCGTAGATGGCTGTCCCGCCGCCTGCCCGAGTCTGCATAATCTGATCGCGCAGCAGACCCGCATCGCTGGTGAACGCCTGCACCACCTGCGGTTCATCATCAAACGTCATCACAAACGCTTCGTCCCGGCCGCGCCGCAGTACGCTGAAAAGGAAATTGATCGAGGCGTCCTGCTCGAACTTGATGCGGTCGCGGATGCTGTTCGAGGTATCCACAAGCATCCCTATGCGCAGCGGCAAATCCGACTGCTTGCTGAAGTAACGAATGTCCTGCGGAAACTTTTCATCAAAAATCTGGAAGTCTTCTTTTTGCAGATCGGGCACCAGTTTGTTGCGCCGGTTCAACACGGTGAACAAGACGTCCACCAGGTTTACAACTTGGATGATCTTTTGCGGAGTTTGGGGAGTCGCAGACTTCTCCTCCTGTTGGCCTTGCTGTGGCGCCGCCGGCGGGGTCGCCTGAGGAGTGGGCGAGGATTGCGCCAGAGTCGCAGGCTTCGCCGGTGCCTGCTGTGCGCGGTCGCTGACCGCCGCCGTCAGCAAAACCCCCACGAGAAATAAGGAAATCAGTGCCCTGGACATGTCAGTAGATTATAGGTAGCTAGCGAGCGCAGCGTCAATTCTCTCCGGATCTTCTCCGGCAGCCTCCGAAAGCTTTTTGACGAACTTGCGCAATTCCCCCGGCAGCGGCGCCCGCACTTCGATCCAGGCTCCGGTTCGCGGCTGCGAGAATCCCAGCCGCGCCGCGTGCAGAAAATTCCGTCCCAGCGCCGACATCAAGCTCTTCTCCCGCTCATTAGACGCAGCGCGCCCGGTTCCGGCACCAACGCGAAGCTGGGCAGCCGCTCCGTATAGCGTGTCTCCCACAACGGGATGCGCGATCGCCGAGAAATGCACGCGAATCTGATGCGTCCGCCCGGTATGCAACTGCACTTCGACGAGCGTCGTCCCATCCACCTCTGCCAACGTTCGCCAATCCGTCCGCGCCTCGCGCGCGCCGCTGCGCTGCAAGTTCTCTAGCAGAGCGCTCGCTGGTTTCTCCTTGAAAGCCGCCATCCGCGTACGGCGGTGCAAATCCCGCCCAATCGCCAGCTCAATGCGCCCTTGCTTTTCCTTCAATAATCCCTCAACCAGAGCGATGTAGGTTTTCTTCACCAAGCGTTGGCGAAAGGCATCGGCAATCTTCGCGTGCGCGAAATCGTTTTTCGCCACGAGAATGACACCGGAAGTCTCTTTATCCAGCCGGTGCACAATTCCCGGCCGCAACGCATCCCCGCCTTGGGAAAGCGCTTGCCCTCGCCACAGCAGCGCGTTCACCAAAGTTCCTCGCGTGTTGCCCGCCCCGGCGTGCACAGTCATCCCCGCGGCTTTGTTCACCGCAATTACGTCGTCATCTTCATAAAGAATTTCGAGCGGAATGTCTTCGGCTTCCGCCTGCATCGGCGGCCGCGCCTGCGCATCAACGGCGATTTTCTCGCCCGCGTGGAGATGATGCGCACCCTTCGAAGGCTTCCCGTCGACCAGCACGAGCCCCGACTCAATTAATTCCTGAATCCGTGTGCGGCTAAGCTCCGGGAGTTGCGCCGCCAGAAAGCGATCCAGGCGCTGCCCCGCATCGCTCTCTTGAACGGCAAGTTGGTGTGTGATGGGTGAAGGCACCAAAAGATTCTAGCAGCTTGTCCGCAGCCGGGAATCAAACGCTCCAAACTCCGGGGTGACTCAATGGGCTTACGCGGACGAACGGCCCGTTGTTGCCGAGGAGTTTGATTCCTTAGGACTGAATAATAGGTCGAGAATTAAAAGAATGGCGCCGATGGTAATCGCGGAATCCGCTACGTTAAATGCGGGCCAGCGATAGCTGCCGATCCACATCTCGAAAAAGTCCGTCACGGCCCCGTGAAGAATTCTGTCCGTGACGTTGCCGGTAGCCCCGCCGAGTAAAAGCGCAAGCCCTGCGCCCGCCGCAACCCCGCCTTGCCCGGCCACCAGCAACCAAGCCAGCGCGCAGATCACCACAAGCGAACCGCTAGTCAGCAGAATGCGCAGCCAGGGCGAATGCGAATCCGCGAACAGACTGAAGGCGATCCCCGGATTCCGGCTATGCACCAGATAAATGAAGTGCCGAGCAACTTCATGACGCCAGCCTAAGTCCGTTTGCGTTTCGAACCACGCTTTGGTGGCGCGATCCAAAACCACAATCCCCAGCGTTAGCCAAAGCCACTTCAGGCGCGAAGGCAATTTCATGAACGGGCAAGCTCCAATCCTTCGATTTCCGCGAGGGCTTCGCTGCAGCGCTCGCAGATGCCAGGGTAGCGCGTATTCTCCCCCACATGCGTCGAGTAGTTCCAGCAGCGTTCACACTTCGTGCCTGATGCCGCTATCACGCGCAGCGCCAAACCTGGAAAAAGCTCGGAGCGGAAAGAATCTCCATGAAGCCCACGTGTGCGGATCTCGCCTGCCGAATCGACGGGAACTCCTACCTGCGAAACTATCAGCAATCCTGGAAGCCACTGCGCATATTTTCGCAGAATACCCAGGAGCTGGGTTTCCGCAGCCGGTGTAAACAACTCGAAATTCACTTTAGCCTCGAGACTGGAATTGATTCTCTTCGCATTTCGCGCGGCTTCGAGCGCCTTCAACGATTCGCCGCGAATTTTAGCGAGCAGATCCCAATCGGCGGCCACCGACGCGGCGAGTCCTGTTTGGAGATCAGGGGCCTCCGGGAATCGCGCGATATGCACGCTCTCCGCATCGGCCGAAATTCTCGGAAAATGATTCCAAATTTCTTCTGCGGTGAAGACCAAGACAGGCGCAGCCAGTCGCACCAACGCACTGGAGATTTTCCAAATTGCGGTTTGCGCGGAACGCCGAGAATGGTTTCTCGCGGCCTTCGTGTACAGCCGGTCCTTCAACACGTCAAAATAAAACGCGCTGAGATCCACAACGCAATAATCGTGAATTGCGTGATAGACGCGGTGAAAATCGTACGCCGCATACCACTCCCTGCATTTCCTGACCAATTCTGCTGTGCGCTCCAGCATCCACTGATCAATTTCTTCGAGCTGATCGTTCAGGAGCGCGTCGCGACCCGGCTCAAAATCGAACAAATTTCCAAGGGCGAATCGAAACGTGTTGCGAATCTTGCGGTACGCGTCGCTGAGCTGCGTCATCACGCGCTCGCTCATTTTCACGTCGGCTTGATACTCCTGCGAAGCGACCCACAATCGCAGAAGATCCGCTCCCCATTTTTCGCAAATATCGCTTGGCAAAACGACGTTTCCAAGCGACTTTGACATGGGACGCCCGTGTTCATCGAGCGTCCACCCATGCGTAACTACGCTGCGATATGGCGCGTGGTCGCGCAACCCAGTGGCGATTAGCAGAGAGCTCTGAAACCACCCGCGGTACTGGTCCGGACCTTCGAGATAAACATCCGCCGGCCACTCGTTGCCTTTCAGAACGGCAAGATTGGAAGACCCCGCGTCAAACCACACGTCGAGAATGTCGTTTTCTTTCCGCCACGCGCCCGCGCCGCACGAACATTTTATTCCGGCAGGCAGCAATTCCTCCGCCGTGTGTTTGTACCAGGCGTCCGCGCCCTCCCGTTCGAACCACTTCACCACGTTGCGCAGGGCAGCAAAATCTTCAAGGCGCCTTCCGCAGCCATCGCAATAAAAAACGATGATTGGCACGCCCCAAAATCTTTGTCGCGACACGCACCAATCCGGCCGCTTCTCGATCATTTCGTAGATGCGCTCTTCGCCCCAAGCTGGAATCCACTTCACATTGTGAATCTCCTCGAGCGCCTCCGCGCGTAACGTTTTTTCTTTCCCATGCGCCGCTTGATCCATCTTGATGAACCACTGCTCTGTGGCTCTGAAAATGACCGGATTATGGCAACGCCAACAATGCGGATAGCTGTGCGTGTAGCTGTTACTCCCGAGAAGAGCTCCGCGATCTTCGAGCAACTTCACGATGATCGGATTCGCCTCAAACACACTGCTGCCTTTGTATTCCGACAAGCCTTCGAGGTACACGCCCTTGTCATCGATCGGCGCATAAATTTCCAGACCATATTCTTGGCCCGAGAGAAAATCATCCGAACCATGCCCGGGCGCCGTATGGACGATCCCGCTGCCCTGATCGAGCGTCACATAGTCCGCCAAAATTCCCGGCACCTGCATCGGCAAAAAGGGATGCTGAAATTTCAGGCTTTCAAAATCCCGCCCTTTCCCCTTCGAACGCACTCGCACTTCTTTTATTCCGCACTCCGCTTGCAACGCCGCCACGCGTTCCGCAGCGAGCAGGAGCGCGCCCTTCTCCGTTTCAACGACCACGTATTCGTAATCCGGATGGAACACCAGCGCCCGGTTATGGGGAAGAGTCCAAGGAGTAGTCGTCCATATGACAGCGCTCACGTCGCTTATCCCAGCAAGCTCGCTCTTCCCGCCGCCCGCCACGGCGAATTTCACCCAAACCGAGGGACTGGTGTAATCCTCATACTCGACCTCAGCTTCCGCCAGTGCCGTCGTATCGTAAATGCACCAATAGACCGGCTTTCGCCCGCGATACGCGTAGCCTTTCTCCATGATATCGAGCAGCGCGCCAGCGACAATGGCCTCGTATTCGTGGTTCATCGTGAGATAGGGATCATTCCATCGCCCCAAAACACCCAATCGCTGGAAGTCCCGTTTGTGCTGCTCCACATAGCGCGTGGCGAACTCACGACAAAGCCTGCGGAATTCCGACGGCGAAACTTTCCCCTTTCCGCCAAGCTCCTTTTCAACCTGCGTCTCGATCGGCAAACCATGGCAATCCCAGCCAGGGACGAACGGCGCGTAATGCCCGGCCATGCTTTTGGATTTGACGATCACATCTTTCAATATTTTGTTGAGTCCCGTGCCCAGGTGAATCGTGCCCGTGGGATAAGGGGGACCATCGTGCAAAACAAAGAGGGGTTGGCCTTTTCGCGCCTCCAGAATCCGCTCGTAAAGATGGGATTCCTGCCAGGCCGCAAGCTGTTTCGGCTCAAGGTGCGGAAGGCCGGCCTTCATTGGAAAATCAGTCTTGGGCAAGTTCAGTGTTTTCTTGAGTTCCAGAGGTTCGGCCATTTCTGTGTGTGCCCGCAGCTGTGCATGCTCGATTCGAATGCTGTCCCCTACTCGCCGTATGTTAAATGCCGTACCTTGTTTACCGTACTTTGGTTCAGGTATTCAGCCAGAAACATGAGAAAGCGTTGTAATTCTGTATGTTACAATGATTGACAGTCGGTGTCAGCGGCTGGGGTCGCGCAACCTTTCCCGGCCCTCGCGAATCATATCGATTCAGGACACCCTACGGAGCCTAGCTGCGTCTAAATCAGGGGGAAGATGGTGCCGGACCTAATTGTTAATCTCGTTCCGCCTGAAGCGATAAAGCCCGCAGTGTCTGCCTCGGCCGATCAAAAGGCCGTCCCAGTACCAGCCTCGGCGGTTCCCAAGTTTGGCGCACCTGCTCTGCTTATTCCTGATAATTTTTGGTCCAATCTCAAACAGTTTCTAACGGAGCGTCCCGTCAACGTCGCGGACCGTCCTGGCGCGCCCTTTGTAAGAACAGTATTCGGCGCGGGCGTTATGGACAATCTCAAAGATTTCTTCAGCTCGCGGCCGGTGCCGAAAGGTCCCGTGAACAGCCGCTTGGCAGTTTCCTGGGGAACCAATTTCGGCGGCTTTGGCTCGCGCATTAAAGAGGCTTTCTTTCCAGCAAAACTTCCGCCGGCGAACTTCACCAGCAAACCAGTAAAAGTGAAGGACATTTGGACGAAGGACGAAAACTTCGGCTGGACCCAAATCATTTCTTTTGCGATTCATGGCAGCGTCTTTGCACTGGTGATTCTGATTCCGTTGTTTTGGCATTTCGGGACTAAGACGGAAGCGAAGAATAAAAATGTCGACATGACCGCCATTGATATTTCGCCGTACATGGCGAAACTCCCTGCGGGCGCAAAGAAGGCGGGCGGCGGCGGTGGTGCGAATGACCACACGCTGACCCCCGTCAACAAAGGCAAGCTTCCGAAGTTCCAGTGGACGCAGTTCACTCCGCCCCAGGTGAAGCCTCAGAATCCGGATCCCAAGCTGGCGATGGACCCATCTTTGCTTGGCCCGCCAGATCTTAAGGTGCCGAATATCAATGCGGCGAATTTTGGCGACCCGCTGGCCAACGGCGTGAGCGATTCTCTCGGACATGGCAATGGCACGGGAATCGGAAGCGGCACCGGCGGCGGTCTCGGTCCTGGTGAAGGCGGAGGTACTGGCGGCGGCGCGTTTCGGGCCGGGGTCAATGGCGTTGGCATCCCGGAATGCATTTATTGCCCGCCGCCGCTTTATTCGGATGACGCGCGCAAGGCGAAGTACATGGGCACCGTTGTGTTGCAGGTGACGATTACGCCTGACGGCCGCGCGGTCAACATTTCCATCCTAAAGGATCCCGGAATGGGCCTCGGGGAAAAAGCAGTCGAGTCCGTGCGTACTTGGAAGTTCCGGCCAGCGGCAGGACCGAACGGCAAGATAGTGGCCGTGCAGGTGCCGATTGAAGTGACGTTCCGACTGTATTAGTTTCCCCTCTTTAAACTGATACCTGGCTTTCGATTTTAACTTTTCCAACTGCTCAAAACTTTCTCCGCAGACAACCAAAGTCTGTCTCGAGGCTTCTGACTAGCCGATTGGTGCCCGCCTCCAGACGTTGTCGGGCCGAACCGTGGGGCGGAGACGGAGGCCTGCGTATGCGCGATCCATTTCTGCGCCCTTTTTGCGGCAACGTTCCCACAACGGAATCGTGGCTCAACCGCGTTCGAGAAAACCTGGGGCAACTTCTCATTCCTTCGCATTTCAAACCGTCGTCGGCAAACGGCGCACCCATTCATCTCCTGAAGTTCGATAAATCGCAGCGGCCGGCGCGCTCGCAAGGCGCTTCCCTGATCACGCATGCCGCGGTTTTTGCCGCAGTTCTTCTGCTCCTTGCGAATACAAAGGGAGTGACGAAACCGCCTTTCCCTGGTGGAACAACTCCGTTGGGCCCCTACAAGCTTTCCGCACCACTTATTCGAAGCCTCACTAGCGCGCATCCCACGGAAGGCGGTGGCCGCGGCGGCGATCAAAACCCCATACCCGCAACGAAAGGGAATCTCCCGCCGCTGTCTTCCATCGTGCTTGTGAAACCGACGCTGCCGCAAAACGAGCACCCTCAACTGCCCGAGCCGCCCACGATTTTTGACCCGAGCGCAGCACCCGTTCTTAGCCCGACCGATAATATTGGACTGCCCTGGATGCCGGACGATACGAACTCTCCAGGTCCTGGAAAAAACCACGGCATCGGGTCCAAAGATGGCACAACTATTGGCGATAAAGGTGATGGCCCGGCTGGCTATAACAATCAGAATTCTCTCTACAAACCGGCAGCCGTCCAGCCTGCTTGCGCATATTGTCCGTATCCGACGTACACGGACGAGGCACGACACGGCAAAGTGCAGGGCGCGGTGACGCTGATGGTGCTTGTGGGCGCGGATGGGCGGGCGCAGGATATTCGCATCGTTAAAGGCATCGGTTTTGGCTTGGATGAGCGGGCAGTGGAAACCGTGCGCAGCTGGAAATTCATTCCGGCGCGTGACGGAGCGAAGCGCTCCGTCACTGCGTGGGTCACTGTCGAAGCCGTCTTTCGGCTCTTCTGACTCTTCGCCTGGTCGTGGGTGACTCAAGCAACACATGCGACGGTTCTTCTGTCTGGGCTGTGGACAATCTGTTAGGATTTCGGCATGAGAAGAGCAATGGGCGTTTCCTTGGCTATCTTCGCGGGATTGGTGTGCTTCGCGCACGCGGCACGGGCGCAGGGCTCCGCGGGCACTTTGGATATCACGGCGCGCGTATCGCCGACGGCGGCGAAGCCGGAACCCGTGCGCCAATTTACGTTGTACATTCTGACGAAGAGCTATGGAGACATCGCCAAGGAAATCGAAGAGGGAGACGTCATACCCCCGCGCAATGAATTCATCGACGGATTAAAAGTGTCTAAGGAATTGAAGGTCTGGCTGAAAGCCCACGACACGCTCGATCTGACATCTCCTGACCTGGATAAATTGCTGAAGCCCGACGACATCATCCATACGCCGGAATTTTTGCTGGCTTACCAGCACTCCAACAGCGGTGGTGTTACCAAAGACATTCCGAAGCCAAAATACAAGGACGCCGACAAAGAGACACATCCAGAGAAGTACGAAAAAGACTTGCAGGCGTATTACACCGCGCTGAAGAAATTTATTATCGCGAATCCGGCAACGGTTTCCGGCGTGGAGCTGGAGCTAAACGCCATAAATCCGCAGACAAAGTGGGCGCTGATCCTGAGCAATCAGAAGAAGCGCGTGCAGAAGCTGGCTCCGGAAGTGGCGCAAAAGAAATATCTTGCGGCCAAGGTGGATACGGACCTGGAAGGGCACGCCTTCCTCCGAGAGCTGGCGCCAGGCTACTACTGGATTAGCACGCTGAATTTCGACGCAAGCGCCGGCGACGTGCGGGTGCGCTGGGATGTACCGGTGACGATCCAAGCAGGCCAGACTTTCCGCATCGAACTCACCAACCTGAACGCCACGGACACGCTGTCAGCGTCGGCGCCCTAAGGCGCGCCGGCCACAGCAGCCATGGGCACACCTTTCCTTTGGCTGATCTTTAATCTTATCGTACTTGCCGCGATTGCATTGGATCTTGGTGTCTTCCACCGGCGTCCTCACAAAATGGAAACGCGGGAAGCGATCGCCTGGACGTTCGTCTGGGTTGGGCTGTCCCTTGCGTTTGGGCTCGGCGTGATGCATTTCTCTGGCGAACAGCGCGGTCTGGAGTTTTTTACCGGATATGTGATCGAAAAGGCTCTCAGCGTGGACAATCTTTTTCTGTTTCTGGTGATTTTCCGCGCGTTTGCCGTGGATGAGAAGATCCAGCACCGCATTCTGGAATGGGGAATTCTCGGGGCGCTGGTGATGCGCGGGGCGATGATTGCTGCGGGAGCGGGGCTGATCGAACGGTTCAGCTGGGTGCTGTATGTGTTCGGCGCTTTTCTGGTGTACGCAGGATCGCACATGCTCTTCGCGAAGAAAGCGGAGATGCATCCCGAGGAGAACCGGATTTCGCGATTTGCGAAACGGTATCTGCGAGTCAGGAAGGAGTATGCGGGAAGCAAATTTTTTGTGCGGGATGGCGGAAAACTGTTCGCCACGCCTCTGTTTGTCGTGCTTTTGATTGTGGAGATCACGGATATCACCATGGCGGTGGATTCGATTCCCGCTATTTTCGGAATTACGCGGGATCCGTTTATCGTGTATACGTCCAATGTGTTTGCGATTTTGGGTTTGCGGGCGATGTATTTTCTTTTGGCAGGCGTGCTGGGGCGTTTGCGGTATTTGACGGCTGGTCTTTCGTTTGTGCTGGCGTTTATTGGGGCAAAGATGATTGTTGAGCCGTGGGTGCATATTTCGGTGGAGATCTCGCTTGCGGTCGTGGCGGGGATTTTGCTTGTGGCGCTGGCAGCGTCTTTGTTGGTTAGTCCAAAAACAAAACAATAAAGCGGGTGCTTGTGGTGAGCGACCTTGCCGATTGGGGACAGAGCCTTTCCGGACTCGGGGTAACGTGTTGCGGCCCTATGATGGCAGCCGAGGTGCATGAGATAAGAGCGGGCACGGCCCTTCGGGGCTCAGGGTAAAGGTGCCGTGCCCTACGAGTTCGATGGAGACGAAGAATATGGCTGATTGGATAAGGTGGTTCGCGCGGATGTTTTGCTGCGGGGTTGTTGTGCTGGGCATAGTCTGCGCTCCAGCGCTTGGCGCAGCGAGTGCAAGAAAAATTATTCTGGATACCGATCCGGGAACCGATGACGCCATGGCTTTAATGCTGGCGCTGAATTCGCCGGAGCTGGACGTGCGGGCGATAACCGTTGTGCCGGGGAACGTCACGGCGGGGCAGGGACTGGAAAATGCCCTGCGCATGGTTTCGCTGGCGAACCGATGCGACATTCCAGTGGCGGGAGGTGCGCAGCATCCATTGTTCCAGAAACTGATTACGGCAGAGTTTTGGCATGGAGAGAATGGGCTGGCCAACATCGAACTGCCCGCGAGTAAATGTAAAGCGGACGTGCGGTTTGGGCCCGACCTCATCATTGAACTGGTGCACGCGTATCCTCACGAAATCACGCTGGTGCCGGTTGGTCCGCTGACAAACATAGCGCTGGCGATTGAAAAAGATCCGAGCATCGTGCCGCTGGTGAAAGAAGTGATTCTGATGGGCGGATCCCTGAAGGGCGGCAACGTGAACGCGTCCGCGGAAGCCAACATTTACAACGATCCGGAAGCGGCGCAAATCGCTTTTCAGGCGGGATGGCCGCTGACAATGGTGGGGCTCGACGTCGGAGATAAGACTCTGTTTAGCCGCAAACAACTGGAGCAGCTAGGGCGGACACACGGGCCGGTAAATGATTTTATTTACGGGGTGACGAGATTTCTTTTAGAGCTGTCGGAAAAATTCGGGGACGCCGGGACGCCCATGTACGATCCGCTGGCGGTGGGAGTGGCGATCGACGCGGCCCTGGTGACGGCGCCAGCGATGCACGTCGACGTCGAGACGCGAGGCGAATTTACGCGCGGGGAAACGGTGGCGAACCGGCGGAATGAAATTGAGCGCAACGTACTGCGACATTTTCCTGATGGCGATCGTTACGTGATCGAAGGTCTCGACAAGGTGGCGCCGAACGCCAAGGTTTGCATCGACGTGCAAGCTGACAAATTCTTGGAGTTGTTTGTTTCGCGGATCCAAGGCAAGTAGCGCAGCTGGCAGTGAAGAACGTGCGACCCCAAAAGTTGCTCCCTTGAGAGCACGATTCGTGGCTGGACCTCATTAGCGCCTTCTAATGTTTGGCAGCAGAACGAACCTGGCGATTTGGCCCTCCGGGCGCTAGGAAAGTACAGGGGTGTGTGTGCCCTGAGGCGAGAAGATGCGGACGCAAATATCCTCAAACTTGCTGACACCACAAGGATTAGGGTGAATCTCCTGAGTCCACTCGCGGCCACTGGACGCAGCGGAGAGGAAACGGTGCGAGCAGGTGGGCGTAACGCGAACGATCCTCAAACCGTTCCGGCGTTCGGCAGTTTATGAGGCGTTGCAAGAATGCTTCGGAGAAGTCCTATAAAAGGGAATGTCAAGAGACATTCTTCCCCGTCGGCTCGGTGCCGACACTTTTTTTGTCTCGGCATTCAGCCCAACCGTTTGAACGTGC
>Ga0209448_10000388_pt1 | contig 15008 bp, 7 predicted proteins | sample BogFormECP14_OM2_FD_188245 | JGI IMG/M metagenome (GOLD analysis project Ga0209448, IMG submission 188245) | Bog forest soil microbial communities from Calvert Island, British Columbia, Canada - ECP14_OM2 (SPAdes) (version 2) | ecosystem: Environmental > Aquatic > Freshwater > Wetlands > Bog ... | reverse complement strand
TTGCACCCGCAAACGCTTCTCGCCCATCGCATGAACGGAAATGAACTTCCCGTGCCGTTCGGAGGCCCCGTCCGCGTCCGAGTCCCGCGGCAACTCGGTTATAAGAACGTGAAATACATCAATCGCTTGACTCTGACGGACAACCTCAAACCGTTCGGCAAGGGTCTGGGCGGTGCTAGCCCTGATGGTGGCTACGCCTGGTATGCGGGCATCTGAGAGGAGGCGCGCCCGATGAAAACCTGGCGCACGGTGCCGTACACTGGCTGGGGTAACTCGCCATAAGCGCGTTTGTCGGTACTCGGTACTTCAGCGCTTACGACCCCAGCAGAATCAGAGGGGCGCGATCCGGCCCGCGCGAGCCAAGAAAAGCGCCACCTCCGTTTTTGCCGATCCAAGACAACAGGAACGGGAGTTAGTACCAAGTGCACAGCTCTCTTTTCCGCCGAGCTCAGGCAAGGTCGTAGCGATCAAGGTTCATCACCTTGTTCCATGCAGCCACGAAGTCCTTCACAAACGCCTGCTTCGAGTCGTCACATGCGTAGACTTCCGCGATTGCCCGCAGCTGAGAGTTCGAACCGAACACAAGGTCGACACGGGTGCCGGTCCACTTGATTTTGCCCGTCGCGTGATCGCGCCCCTCATACACGGCTTCGGATGTAGAGGAGGGCTCCCACTTCGTATTCATGTCGAGCAGGTTGACGAAGAAATCATTGGTCAGCGTCTCGGGCCGGTTGGTGAAGACGCCGTGTTTGGAATGCCCGAAGTTAGCATTCAGTGCGCGCAGGCCACCGATGAGTACTGTCATCTCGGGGGCAGTCAGCGTCAGCAACTGCGCCCGATCCACCAGCAGTTCCTCCGCCGGCATTTGGTGTCCGTTGCGGAGGTAGTTGCGGAACCCGTCCGCGATCGGCTCCATTACGGCGAATGAGTGCACGTCGGTCTGCTTCTGCGAAGCATCCGTGCGCCCCGGCGAGAAAGGAATCTTCACTTTGTGCCCGGCCTTTTTCGCAGCTTCCTCGACGGCTGCGCAGCCCCCCAGAACGATCAGGTCGGCGAGCGAGACCTGCTTTCCTTTGTTCCGGCCTTTGCTCCCATTGGACTTGTTCCCGTTGGATTGGGAGCTGTTGAACTCCCTTTGGATCGCCTCCAGCTTCTTGAGAGCCTTCGCCAGTTCGGCCGGCTGGTTCACCTCCCAATCTTTTTGCGGCGCGAGGCGAATGCGTGCCCCGTTCGCCCCACCGCGCTTATCGGAGCCGCGGAACGACGCCGCCGATGCCCATGCAGTCGTGACCAGTTGGGAGATCGACAGTCCGGATGCGAGGATCTTGGCCTTGAGAGCAGCAATGTCCTTCTCCCCGACCAATTTATGATCCACGGCGGGAACAGGGTCTTGCCACAGCTGGGGCTCCTTCGGAACGAGCGGACCAAGATACCGCGAGATCGGCCCCATGTCGCGGTGCGTCAGCTTGAACCACGCCCGCGCAAATGCGTCTGCGAGCTGATCCGGATGCTCGTAGAAGCGCCGTGAAATCTTTTCGTAAGCAGGGTCGAAGCGCAAGGAGAGGTCAGTGGTCAACATGGATGGCGCGTGATGCTTCGACCGATCTTGCGCATCCGGCACCGTACCGGCGCCTGCGCCATTCTTCGGCCTCCACTGATGCGCACCAGCCGGGCTCTTGGTCAGTTCCCATTCGTAGCTGAACAGGTTGGTGAAGAAGTTGTTGCTCCATTTCGTAGGCGACGTGGTCCAAATGACTTCCAGGCCGCTGCCGATCGCGTCATCGCCGCTGCCCGTGCCAAATTTGTTCTTCCAGCCGAGACCCTGCTCCTCGATGCCGGCGGCTTCCGGCACTGGACCGACATACTTGTTCGGATCGGCAGCGCCGTGGGTTTTGCCGAAGGTGTGACCGCCGGCAATGAGCGCAACCGTCTCCTCGTCATTCATGGCCATGCGGGCGAAAGTCTCTCGGATGTCCCGTGCCGCAGCGATGGGATCCGGCTTTCCTTTGGGCCCTTCCGGATTCACATAGATCAGACCCATTTGCACGGCAGCGAGTGGATTCTGAAGATCACGGTCGCCGCTGTAGCGCTCGTCCGCCAGCCACTTGCCTTCAGGGCCCCAGTAGATGTCTTCTTCGGGCTCCCAGACGTCCTCGCGCCCACCGCCAAAACCGAAGGTCTTAAAGCCCATCGAATCGAGGGCGACGTTGCCGGCGAGAATCATGAGGTCGGCCCAGGAGATTTTCCGGCCATACTTCTGCTTGATCGGCCACAGCAGCCGGCGCGCCTTGTCGAGGTTCACGTTGTCGGGCCAGCTATTGAGCGGCGCGAAACGCTGCTGACCGGCTCCGGCCCCACCGCGGCCGTCGCCGATGCGGTACGTACCCGCGCTGTGCCACGCCATACGAATGAAAAGTGGACCATAGTGGCCAAAGTCGGCCGGCCACCAATCCTGCGAGTCCGTCATCAAGGCATGCAGATCCTTGATCACGGCATTCAGGTCGAGGCTCTTGAATTCTTCCGCGTAGTTGAACCGCTTGTCCATCGGATCGGACAGGGGGGAGTGCTGGTGCAGGATTTTCAGGTTCAGCTGATTCGGCCACCAGTCCGCATTGGTCGCGGCCGTATGTGTGCGAGCGCCGCCCATTACCGGGCACTTGGATTCGGTTGACATGTTTTGCTCCTGCTTGGCGAGTTCTTTTTCCATGAGTTCATCCTCCTTCGTACTAGCCCAAAATGACTGCGATGAAATACAAAACCATCTTAGTTTTCCCATTGGCGCAATCGCCGGCCGAGCTTTGCCGACGCGCGCCACTCATCGGGTATCCACGCACCTGCGACACTTAACGGGAAGCGTGCCGCGGAGCGCACTTCGTGCAGAGTCCCCGGAAAATGACTTCGCATTCGCGAAGAATCCGCTTACCGAGAGAGCGCGAGGCAGGACTAGGCACGTCGTACCACTTTATGTCCTCAACATTGCCGCAGCGGTCACAGATGAAGTGGTGATGCCGCGTGCCTTTCGCATCGAATCGCGCAGCGCGGCCCTCGACGGCCACTTCACGCACCAAACCAGCCTGCACCAAGTCTCGCAGATTGTTATAAGTCGTGGCCCTTGAAGAGCGCGGATCCACGCGATTCACGGCTTCGAAGATTTCCACAGCCGTGGGATGCCTGTTGTGTTCCATCAAGAATGCCATCACGGCGTAGCGCTGCGGAGTGCACCGCAACCCGCTGCCTTCCAAGGATCGTTTAATCGCTTCGGCGTCCACGAAAAATTTAGACTATATCTAATGTGACATTTTGTCAAAACTTCTGCTTTTGGTTGCTGCTGCGAGCAGAAAACTGGCGGATGCCGTATTGAGTATCCGCATCGAGCGGCCTCCCTTAGCGGTTTTCGTTTGGGCACAAAGTCACCCTTAAGCGTGATTCGCGGCACAGCCGCCTTGGTCAACCAGCGCGCTGGCGGAAAGGAAGCTATCATTACTTCTTGCGAGAATCTGTGCCAGGCGGTGGCCGGATCGGCCGGCACCTCCGTTGCCCCGCACAGTCGAGTCAGATAAGTCGGTCGATCCGAGAGCCATGTATTTCCGCCAGGCCATGAATGGGCTCTATGTGCGGATGGCGCTGCTGACCATGCTGCTCGACAAGGAGACTGCGGCCGGAGTGCGTGGTGGTAGGGAGAAAGATGAACCTTTATAGGATAGCTTCGCGTTAGCGAAAGGAACTTATGACAATGGAACTTATAGAACAAACCAGGCGCACCGATTACTTCGTCGAACTCGAGAAGCTGTATGGAGCTCATAACTATCATCCGCTTGACGTGGTGATCGAGCGCGCGGAGGGCGTTTGGGTGTATGACGTCGAGGGCAAACGTTACCTCGACTGCCTGGCGGCGTATTCCGCGGTGAATCAAGGACACTGCCATCCTAAAATTCTGCAGACCCTCAACGAGCAGGCCCGGAAAGTCACGCTTACCTCGCGCGCATTCCGCAACGAGCAACTGCCGCTGCTCTACAAAGAACTCCACGACTTGACCGGCTTCGACATGGCGCTCCCTATGAACTCCGGCGCGGAGGCCGTTGAAACGGCGATCAAGACGGCTCGCAAGTGGGGCTACAAGATCAAGGGCATTCCCCAGGACAAAGCCGAGATTATTGTCTGCGCCAATAATTTTCACGGACGCACGGTCACCATCGTCGGCTTCTCGACCGACGAACAGTATCGCGATGGCTTTGGCCCGTTTACTCCGGGGTTCAAAGTGATTCCGTTCGGCGATGCTCGCGCCCTTCGCGAAGCCATCACTCCCAACACGTGCGCTTTTCTGGTCGAGCCGATTCAGGGCGAGGCCGGAATCGTCATTCCGCCCGCGGGATTTCTGCGCGAAGCTGCGGAGATTTGCCGCGAGAATCGGGTGCTGCTGATGGCGGACGAAATTCAGTCGGGTCTCGGACGAACTGGCAAACTCTTTGCCTACATGCACGAAGGAATCACACCCGATGTGTTGATCGTGGGCAAGGCGCTCGCCGGCGGCTTCTATCCGGTTTCGGCCATACTGGCGTCGCGGGAAATTCTCGCCGTGTACCGGCCCGGCGACCATGGCAGTACTTTCGGCGGCAATCCCATGGGCTGCGCCATCGCGCGGACCGCGCTGCGCGTCCTTGTCGAAGAGAAAATGGTGGAGCGCTCCGCCGAGCTCGGCGCTTATTTCCTGACCCTGCTCCAAAGCCTGCGCAGCCCGGACTTGAAAGAGGTGCGCGGCAAAGGCTTGTGGATCGGCATCGAGCTATACAGCCCTGCGCGTTCTTACTGCGAAGCGCTCATGGAGGAAGGAATTCTGTGCAAGGAGACGCATGACCGGGTGATTCGGATCGCGCCACCGCTCGTCATCAGCCGTCAAGAGATTGATTGGGCCTTTGAGCGCATCGCGAAGGTTATTCAGCGGCATTGAAAAGGGCTGGCCGACAGGCTGGGTTTACTTGAAGATTGCGAGCAGCTGTTGGACAGCTCTCTGAGCTTCCAGTATCGAATAGCGGTGGTCCATCGCCCCGGCTAGATCGGTGTTCGCAAACGCGATCCGCCCGAATGGCGCATTGCGCAGGATCTCTCGCGGCGCAGGCCGACCCTCCCGACCGAAGAAAAAGCCCGGTTGCGGGCTTAGATAGGCATGACCCCAGCGGTTAAGGATGATTCCAGCGATATCCCGCTGCGCATCGAATCCATACGCACCAAACATTTCGGTGAATTGTTCGCGGATTCGTCTTTCATAATCCCTGAAAGAAGTTCCCAGCAATTCCGCGCGCCCGAGGTCACCCTGCTCCTCGGTGGAGTGGCCCGGAAAAGAATAGAGAATCTTCAGGGAGAGGACGATGGGAGAGTCTGGACTAATCCTGGAATCCGATACGCCGGTAAGTGCCAGTTTACGCACTTCCATGTAGTTGCCGGTTCCTTCAAACCAGCGGCAGCCGCTCATCCCCATCTTGTACAGAAATCGCCAATTCCTTAACGCAACATTGGCCATCAAGCACGGAGACCGGTAGAACTCCGCATACGCCCTGCGATGTGAGTCCGGAATGTCTTGCACGATGTGCTTGGTGGTCCAGCTTCCTCCCGCCAAGACCGCCGAGCGCCCCTTGACTCGATATAGCTTGCCGTCCTTGAGGTAGCAGATGCTAACCGAATCGGATTTGCCTGGCTCGCCATCACCTTTTTTGCCGTCATGTTGGACAGAAATCGCGGTCGACGATAGCCGAACCCTGGCGCTGGCCTGGGGTATGTCGAGTGCATCAAAGTTGACGTTGTTCACGGTAACGGCGGTCACGCTGTCGGGACCTGGGCTTGCATCATTGATCGCTGGATCGTTGATCGCACCCGGAATTAGGCTCTTTAGCATCAATCTTGCGATCGTCGTGTTGCCGCCCGGGAACATCTGGTCTCTGCTGTATTCATCGGTTACGGGATGCAGCATCTCGAATGCGTAATCGGAGTATGCCGACAGCGCGTCGGGGCCCAGGCCGGATGCGCCGCCTTCCACCGGAGAGAGAAACGTCCGCACCGTCTCCCGGCTCAGGCCGAAGCGCTCCATGTAGTGCTGCTCCAGCGTGATGGAATCGAGGTATCGGGAAATTGCGTCCCCTTCCACTTTCGGATGGATGAATCGATCTCCTTGTAGCGGCGTGCTCTTCAGCCAACGCAGCCACTCCGTCCGAGTTGCCTCGGAAACGGGAGCGCCTTTCAGATTTTTCCCCAGCGGATCGATCAACCACATGCCCGGCTTCTGTCCAAAGCGCGCCCCGAACCAGAAGCCGTATTGCCCATGCTCCAGGCCGACCGCTTCATAAGGAGTTTGAGAAAGAGGCATCTCCGGCAGAGGGCCCGCCCAATTCTGATAGTCGAGCTTCTGCGCTTTCAAGCCGATGCTGTCATAGAACTGGGCGATGAAGCTATCTGGAGAATGAAGCTGATAAATCGCCGAGCCCTGGTGCGCGATCAGCCGCTTGCCATCCACCAGGAACTCGTTTTGCTTGGCTTCACCACCGAAAATGGGATGGTTCTCAAGAACCAGGCACTTCATTCCGGGGCGCGCTTGCCGTTGCGACTCCCGTTGCGATAGTCGTTGAAAGAACAGGGCAGCGGCCAGTCCGCTGATTCCACCGCCGACGATGACGCAATCATACGTCTCCCTGGTATCGATGACGTCCTTGGCCAGCGGGTCATAAACTCGATCGCGGATGGCGTGGCCGGCCTCGAGCACCGCGAGCGTGTTTCCGTTCGACGTGCTGTATTCGCCTACTCCGCCGTAGCCGGTAAATTCGTCTGCCGCTGCTCCAGTCGCTCCAGCCGCAAGCAGTTCCGCTGGCGTGATGGATTTGAACAAGAGCGCCCCGGACGCCAACAGCGTGGAGCCGAGAAAATCACGACGGGTGATGGCGTCGTTCATCCCCAGGTTCGTATCGCCGGAGACTGGTTTCAGAGTCATCGTTGTATTCTCATCCTCCAAATCATAGACGGCACCCATACGCGAAGCAGGAGTTATTCCAGTCGCCGGCGAAAGTCGGCGAGCAGAGTTCCGGCGGGCAGATCGAAGCGCGGGATGACGCGAGTGACGTACTCGGAATAAGTCTCGATGGTGTCTTTCCAGTTACAACCTGCGAATAGCTGTTAGTTCGCCAACCAGACGCAGGGAGTGAGTGAAGCGGTTCGCCCGCAGTTGTCGGGTTCGCCCATTGGGGGCGGAGTCACAACGGTGCAGCCGACTCATTTCGCCAGTCACTTGACGAGCGCGGCCGTCGGCTCTGCTGCCGTTTTGGCATCGAGTTGGTCTCTCATCTGCTGCCACGCGTGCCTTGCCTCTTCCACCGAACCTTCATCTTCGATGGTGGTAATGTCACCAGCATTCCGATTCTGGGTGACGGCCTTCAGCACTCGACGCATGATCTTGCCACTGCGTGTCTTGGGCAGCATCTCGACAAAGTTCAAATCCCCGATTACGGCAATCGGTCCGAGTTCATGGCGCACCTGTTCCAGCAGCGCTTTCTTCAGTTCTTCTGATGGAGCGAATCCTTGCTTGAGCACCACAAACGCTGAGATCACCTCGCCGCGCAGGTCGTCGGCGCGCCCCACCACTCCCGACTCTGCCACCGCGGGATGGGTGAGAAGCGCGGTCTCCACTTCGATGGTGCCGATGCGGTGGCCGGCGATCTTAATAATTTCGTCGGCGCGGCCGGCGAACCAGACATAGCCATCATCGTCGATATGCGCCGAATCTCCGCTGTAATAAACATCACGAATGATCTGCCAGTAATCGCGGCCATAGCGTTCTTTTTCTCCCCACAGCGCTGGCGTCAAGCCAGGGAAGGGACGCCTGATCACCATGATTCCTTTTTCATTCGCGGCACAGGGCTTGCCGTCCACTTGCACCACCGCGGCGTCAATGCCGGGCAGGGGAATCGTCGAGGAACCCGCTTTGATTGGGAGTAAGCCGAGCCCATACGGATTGCCGAACACCGGCCCGCTGGTTTCCGTCTGCCACATGTGATCGATAACCGGAATCTTGTCCTTGAAAATCTTCTTCTGCAGCCATTCCCATGCCGGCGCGTTGAGCACCTCGCCTGCGCAAAACACGCGTTCCAGGTAATCATGATTTGTCTTGAGCAGAGGTGCATCGCCGTAGCGCATCAGTAATCGCACCGCGGTAGGTGAAGTAAAAATGCCGGTGACCCGGAACTCCTCGATCGCCGCTCTCCAATTCGTTTCCGCAGCCGGGTAATCAAGCGCGCCTTCAAAAGCGACCGTCGTGGCCCCAGCGATCAACGGAGCGTAAACAATGTAACTGTGGCCCACGATCCAGCCGATATCGGAGGTGGACCACCACACATCGGTGGGCTTGAGACCAAAGACCCACTTGCCCATGCTGTGGATATGAACCTGATAGCCACCGTGCGTGTGCACCGCCAGCTTCGGGGTCGCGGTTGTGCCGGAGGTGGCGAGGATGAATGCCGGTTCATTCGATTCCATTTCAACATAGTCCCCGGAGTGGCCGCTGGCGCCGCTGAGGAACTCTTCCCAAGACACATCCCGCCCAGCAGTCCAGGGGATTTCCGTGCCGGTTCGTTTCAGCACGATCACGTGCTCTACGTCACTTCCGCCTTGCAGCGCTTCATCCACGATCAACTTGAGGTCAGTGTTCTTACCCTTGCGGTAGGTCACGTCGGCGGTGAAAACCAGCCGCGATCCGCTGGCCCGGATGCGGTCACCCAACGCCTTCGCGCCAAACCCGGCAAAGACCACGGAGTGAATGGCGCCGACGCGAACCGTAGCCAGCATCAGGATGATGGCTTCAGGGCAGGTCGGCATGTAGATGGTTAGGCGGTCGCCCTTCTTGATGCCCAGGCCGCGCAGCGCTGCCGCCACCCGTTCCACTTCGTAAAGCAGTTGGGCATAAGTGAAGATGCGCCGCTCCCCGCGCTCATTCAGATAGATCAGCGCCGCGTGCCCGCCCCAACCGCGCTTTACGTGATAGTCGAGGGCGTTGTAAGCCAGGTTGGTCTGTGCGCCGACGAACCATTTGAAGGTCGGCGGAGTCCAATCCAACACTCGGTCCCACTTGCGAAACCAGGGCAACTGGTCCGCCGCGCGGCCCCAAAAAGCATCGGGATCTTCTTTTCCTTCAGCGATCCACTTTTGCACGATCGGATTGACCAAACTCATTGTGTTCTCCTCTTCACGCTCGCAGACAAACTTTTAATCGGGCCCCGCAGACCCACGAGGAAGGTTCGAAGCGCTCATGCGGACCTCCTGAGAGTGTGGCGTATCGCTGACAGAATGGCAGACATTGTCCGTCGGTTCATGAGCAGTCGGCAGTGACGCAGATCACAGCTAGGTGTGTCTTACGACGAGTGACAAATAATGAGGACTGGCGTCTTCGGCGTCTTCGGTAGCCACCCGTTTCTGACTAACGAAGACGGAGCAAGAGCACCGCGTATCGCCGCGCACTTTCTCGGAAACGGGGCATTGCGAACCCATCAATTTAGTTGAATTAAATCACGTTCATCAGTGACGGCCGTCACAGCGTCCTTTGAGAAAGCGACATAACGTTTGGGCCCATGTTCTGGGCCAAGGCCTGAGCCGAGCCGGAACGAGGAGGACACCGTCTATGTTGAAGCTGAAAAACTGGCTGTTGAGCCTGTTAGTGGTAGCCATCCTGGCCTTGCCCGTCATGGCCGGAAACAACGCAAAAACGGAAAATGAGAATTCAGCAAACACAACCACCACGGAGGGCAGCCCCACCGGGGGAAGCCCGAGCCCAAGCGTAGGCTTGGCTGCGAGCGGGGGGGATGCCAATGTCATGGCCTTGCTCGGCGTGCTGGTCATGAAGGGTGTGCTAGCGCCTACAGAGGCAAACGCGATTCGAGAGGCCGCGCCCAACGCTCAATTTGAAGCCCTCGTGCAGATGCTCTCGCAAAAAGGTCTAGTGAGCGCGCAGGATCTGTCGGTCATCACCGCTGTCCCGGGGACGATGGCTCTTGCCACCCAGTCAGCTCCCGGCCAGCAAAAGCCCGCGGAACCCCCGATAATCCCAGCGGTAATGCCGCTACGGGTTTTGCCGATCGACATCCCCAAGCAGGACGGGATGATTCCTGACATCAGACTGGGCAGTGGCGCCAAGCTGAAGCTCTACGGCTTTTACAAGTCCACCATCGCCACCGACACCGCGTCCAGCGGCGGACCCACTTTTGGCAGCCAAGACTGGCCCCTCCCGCTTCTGCTCGCCGATACGGGTCCCACTTCCGACCCACAGGTCCACATCAAGGCCCGCGGCTTCCGCATTGGCGCCCAGACGGAATGGGTTCCCAAGGGCTCGGACTTTACCCTCACCGGCCGAGTGGAAGGCGACTTTGAAGGCGACTACACCGACGTCAACAACCGCAACATCAGTGGTGACGCCCGTTCCCAGTTCTCGCTTCGCCTCGCATGGATGCGCCTCGACCATAAAATTGGCGACCTTCCCTGGTTTGCAGAGTTCGGCGAGGATTGGTCGCTGCTCGGCTCATCCACTCTCCCCAGCTTGTTCGAAACCACTGGCTTGGGCGTTGGCATGGGCTCCCTCTATGAACGCATGCCGATGTTCAAAACCGGTGTGCAATTCCATTCGGGTGACTTCAAGGTTCAGCCTGAGTTCGCTATCGTGATGCCGATTGCAGGCTCCTCCGCACTCACGGTCGACCAACGCTTGCGCTTCGGTGACCGCGCCGGCGCCGAGTCCGATCAGCCCGGCGTGGAGGCTCGCGTGGTCTTCCAGTTTCCACTCAACCGTAGCTGGAAGGGTGTGGCTCCCGCTCAGATCATCTTCAGCGGCCACCATGCCCGCATGAACGAAATCATTCCTCATGCAGCGCAGGTCCTTCCGAGTCCCTTCACTTTTACTTGCACCGTACTTCCGTGCACAGTGACAGTGCCCGTTCCCACAATCTTTACCAACGTTAACAGTCAGAATGTCGGATTCACCACGGCCCAATCAATCGTGGGAGCCACTAATTGCCCCGAGGCGTCAGGGACATGCAATCTGGAGCAGATATTTCCCCACGGCACCCAGGCGGGCAATCCGCAGAACATCTGGACCGCTGAGGTTCAATTGCCCACACCCTGGGTAACCTTCGCTGCCAAGTTCTACCGCGGAGACGACATGCGGTTCTTCTTCGGAGGCCAGCTTAACGATGTCTGGGCCAATTTAAACGGTATGACCGAAGTTGGGAGTGGCATTTCCGAAAGCGGGCGCGCCATCTTGTTCGGCTGCACAGGTGGAGTCGCGGATCCGGTGTTACCCAACACCACGGACTGCCCGGGCACCCCCGTCCAAGCGGCTAATCTTCAACCGGTCGGCGGATCTGGTGGATTCGCGGAATTGAGCTTCCCGCTCTCGCGCATCTTCAACGCTAATCCGGAGGGCGCAAATTCCGGATGGGTGTTGCACCTGGGGTACGGCACGGACCGTGCCAAGTACTCCGATGCCCAGCACGGCAACCACTTGGGCCGCACCGACCTCGACAGTGGTTCGCTCACCTACCGGCTCAACAAGTGGGTGACGTTTGTGGACGAAGTCAGTTACATCACCACGTTCACTGCCAATGACCAGTCCGCCAGCGGCGTGATTACACCACACTACCTGCTCTTTGAGGGTAAGGACGTCCGACAGGCGCACAACTGGCGCAATGAGTTCGGGCCGGTCTTTACTTTCTGAGCGTGAGGGGTTGACTTGCTGAGACGGATTCGCTCCCGTAACTTGTTCTGGGAGCGATTCCGTCCCGGTGAAAACCGGTCAACATAAGGATTCCGGTCAAAAGAAGCGCAGGTATGTGGGCAACACGCCAACCGAAATCGGCCTTAGCCCGGGGACGCATGTTGTCGTCTTGTCGATGCCCGGCTTTGCCGACTGGAAGCGGGAAACTTGTTAGCGGCGGATTCAGTAGTGAAGGTAACGGCTGGCTTGCAAAAGACGCAACCATGAGCCGGATTGCTGTGGCAGCAACAGATTTGGGCTAGCGCCTGAGGTTGGACCGCAGTATGATATCGCGCGAAAGTGGTGGTCCGTATGACGAGGCAGCTTGCACAAGCCGTACGAGAGTCGTAGGGGTTGTAAAGAAAGGCCGACTCCCGGTTTCTCATTTTACTCTTACAAAGGAGAAAAACTGTGGCTAACGCAAATGTTGCATCTGATACCGGCGCCCCTGGAATAAGCCGTTGGTGGCGCGTGGTCGGCGGGATGTCCATGAACCTGGCACTGGGCTCGCTGTATGCCTGGAGTGTCTTTGTGGCCCCACTGGAGAAAGAATTTGGCTGGAAGCGGGCACAGACTTCCAATGTGTTCACTATCGCGGTTGTCGTATTCGCACTAACGTTTATCGTGGCGGGACGGCTGCAGGATAAGTTCGGCCCATTCTGGGTTTCGCTAACTGGCGGCGTTCTGGTCAGCCTGGGTTTCTTCCTGTGTGCCTTTACCCACAGCTTGACCTACCTGTATGTGTGTTTCGGGGTGATTGGCGGACTGGGCAACGGGTTTGGCTACGCCACACCGATTCCGGTGATGGCCAAATGGTTCCCCGATAAACGCGGCTTGGCGGTGGGCCTGGCGGTCGGCGGATACGGCGGAGGGTCGGCAATCTTTGGGCCGTTGGCCAACCTGAAACTGATTCCCGCCTATGGTGTGCACACCACGTTCATGATCCTGGGGGGGATTTTCCTGGTCATGACGGTTTTCGGCGCCTTCCTGCTGCATAATCCTCCGGCCGGATACAAGCCCGCCGGTTGGGTGCCCGCTCCGGCCGCCAAGGCTGCCGCGACTACTTACGAGTTCAGCCCGGGCGAGGTGCTGCACACGCCCGCGTTCTACTTCATGTGGGTTGCCTATGCGCTGGGTACCTCGGCAGGACTGATGGTGATCAGCCAACTGGTTCCATTTGGCAAGAGCGTGGGTATTCCGAGCGCGTCGCTGATCACCATGAGCTTGGTCGTGGCCGCAATTGGCAATGCCGCAGGTCGCATCCTGTCCGGTTGGATGTCAGATGCACTCGGCCGGCTGAACGTGCTGCGACTCATGATCGCCATCTCGATGATTGCCATGCCCATTCTCTACCAGGTCGGCGGCAATGTGACGCTGCTGTACGCAACGGTGTTCATCGTGTACTGGTGCTACGGAACGCAGCTTTCGGTGAATGGCGCGACTGCGTCGGATTTCTGGGGAACCAAGAACGCCGGCCTCAACTACGGAATGCTATTCACCGCCTGGGGCGTAGCCGGCATTATTGGTCCGCGGATCGCCGGGGTGTTGTACGACAAGTACAAGAACTACCAGATGGCGTTCTACTCGGCGGCGGTTCTGGCGGCCGTTGCCCTGATTTGCGAACTGGCAGCCAAACGCCCGACCGTGCCGGAAGGACGGCTGTCGGCAAAGAAAGTGCCGGCGGCAGCGTAGGTAACGGTTCCAGAAGCCGCACCCAGGCGCAGCGCCAGAGCCTGGTGCGCGGTGCCAGCGGGTTCTTAAGAGATGGCGTGCGACCTTGATTAACTCGGCCGACCGAGAAAGCGTTGGCAAGGATGAGCTTGGATACATCAAATTCAGCAATATAAGGGGTAAACAATATGGCGGAAATACGTCAGAAACCACAAATCGTGAGCGAAGCTACCGAGGCTCAGATTGCAGTCCATTGGCGGGAGGAGGAATACTACTATCCCTCCGCGAAATTTGTCGGTCAGGCGAATCTGACCGATCCCAACGTCATCGAACGCTTTAGCGAAAAGAATTTCCCGGAATGCTTCCGGGAGTACGCCGACCTGCTGAGTTGGGACAAGTACTGGGACACCACGCTCGATACTAGCGATCCGCCGTTCTGGAAGTGGTTCGTGGGCGGCAAAATCAACGCCTCGTACAACTGCGTGGACCGGCACCTCGCCAAGTACAAGAACAAAGCGGCTCTGATTTTTGTCCCGGAACCGGAATCCGAAGCGCCCGTATCCGTCACCTACCGCGAACTCTATGTGAGAGTGAATGAATTCGCGGCGCTGCTGCGAGATTTCTGCGGTCTGAAGGCCGGAGATCGCGTCACCATTCATATGCCGATGGTCCCCGAGTTGCCGATTACCATGCTGGCATGCGCCCGCCTGGGGGTGATTCACTCGGTTGTGTTTGGAGGCTTTAGCGGCGAGGCTTGTGGAACGCGTGTCGCTGACTCGCAAAGCCAGATCCTTATCACGATGGATGGTTACTATCGCAATGGCAAGCTGCTCGACCACAAAGCGGGCGCTGATATTGCGCTGGCTCTTGCCAAGAAGGAAGGCCAGACCGTGGACAAGGTCCTGGTCTGGAGGCGGCACGCGGGCCAGAATGCGTCCGCTACACCGTTCGTGAAAGGGCGCGATTTCTGGGTTGATGAAGTGCTCGCGAAATACAAAGGTGAACTGGTGGCTCCCGTCCCCATGGATGCAGAGGCGCCGTTGTTCCTCATGTACACCAGCGGCAGCACCGGAAAGCCGAAGGGCTGCCAACATCGCACGGGCGGCTACCTCGCCTATGTGACCGGCACCTCCAAGTACATCCAGGACATTCATCCCGAGGATGTTTACTGGTGCATGGCCGACATCGGCTGGATCACGGGCCACTCCTATATTGTTTACGGTCCGTTGGCGTTGGCTGCCACCAGCGTCATCTACGAGGGTGTCCCGACTTACCCGGACGCCGGCAGGGTATGGAGAATCGCCGAGCGCCTGGATGTCAACATCTTCCACACCTCGCCCACGGCCATTCGCATGTTGCGCAAGTCCGGGCACGATGAGCCCACCAAGTACAACTACCATTTCAAGCACATGACCACGGTAGGAGAGCCCATCGAGCCCGAGGTCTGGCGCTGGTACTACGAAACCGTCGGCAAGCGGGAGGCAGTCATTGTCGACACCTGGTGGCAGACCGAGAACGGCGGTTTCCTGTGCAGCACCAAACCTGCGCTCGATCCGATGAA
>Ga0209448_10000387_pt1 | contig 15010 bp, 13 predicted proteins | sample BogFormECP14_OM2_FD_188245 | JGI IMG/M metagenome (GOLD analysis project Ga0209448, IMG submission 188245) | Bog forest soil microbial communities from Calvert Island, British Columbia, Canada - ECP14_OM2 (SPAdes) (version 2) | ecosystem: Environmental > Aquatic > Freshwater > Wetlands > Bog ... | reverse complement strand
AGCGCGGGTGTACCGCCTGACGGCACCCTGATTTGGTTGTCGCGACCCGCGCGGACCTAGGGAGACTTCGATGGCGGCCCCGTACGAAAAGCATCGCGCGCAGCTCAAAGCCATCCTGTCGGCTTGGGGCATGCCGGAGGACAACGCGGAAACGACTGCCGACGTCCTGTCCTGGGCGGATCTGCACGGCGTCGACAGCCATGGCATATCGATGCTGCCGGGCTATGACCGGCTGCGCCGCAGCGGGCGGGCGAACATGGCGGCGCGTCCATGCATCATCAAGGAAACGCCGCTCTCCGCTCTCGTAGACGGCGACGGTGCGCTCGGCCATGTGCCCGCGCGCTTCGCTATGCAGGTAGCGATCGACAAGGCAAAGCAATCGGGTATGGCGATAACCGCGGTGCGCGCAACTCGGCCCATTTCGGCGCCACCGGCTATTACACTTTGATGGCCGCGAAGGAAGGGCTGATCGGCATGGCCTGCACCGGCGCCTCCAGCGTGCAGGTGCCGCCGACTTTCGGCAGGGAGGCGAAGCTCGGCACCGACCCCTGGTCCTTCGCCGCACCCACGGCGGACGGGCAGCCGTTTCTGCTCGACATGGCAACCACGACCGTGGCCGCCGGGCGCATCCGCAACAAGGCTAACGAGGGATTGCCCTGCCCGCCCGGCTGGGTCCTGAACAAGGACGGGCTCCCCAGCACCGACCCGCTGGAGGCGCGCGAGAAAGGCGGGTTTCTGACCTCGCTCGGCGGTTCGCCGGAGAATTCCAGCTACAAGGGTTATGGACTGGCGGTGATGGTCAACATCCTCGGCTCGTGCCTGTCGGGTGCGAGCTTGATCACCGACCCGATGCACGCGAAGAAGCCGCAGGGCAATGATATCGGCCATTGCTTCATCGCGATCGATCCTGGCCTGTTTCGTGATCGTGAGGAATTCACCGCCGACGTGACGCGCTTCTGCAACGATCTGCGGGCGACCAAGCCCGTCGATCCGGCCCAGCCGGTCATGGTGGCGGGCGATCCCCAGTGGAACAACGCGGCAAGGCGCATGCGGGAAGGGATCCCGGTCGGCGCGGGCCTCTTAAACCAGGTGCGCCAGATTGCTCAGGCCTGTGCCGCGCCTTGGTTGTTGGATTAAACTGCGCCGCTTAAGCCGGGGCGGCGCGCGGCGACCAGAAAGATCGTCGCGGGCAGCCGGATCGGGCCGGAGCCGGCTTCGGCAACGAAGGCCGCCTCGATCTCGCGGGCGATCCTCTGACGGGTCGCCTCGTCTGGGCTTTTCGCTTCGATCAGCCTCGCCGTCGGTCCCATCATCACGGCCTGTCGAGCTTCTTCCTCGGGAGTGCCGCAGACGATCGTCGGATGGGCCCGCTCGACCGAGATCTCGGCGAACCCGGCTGCCGTGAGAACCCCATGGATATAGTCGGGGTCGCCAAAGGCGAGTGGGCCGGGCTCGTGAGCGGGCGGCGGCTCCGGCGGCCCCAGATGGCGCAGTGCCACGTCGTACGAGATCAGCCAGTGCCGGTTCTCGGCGAGCGGCGCCCAGCAGGCGAAGACAAGGCGCCCGCCCGGCTTCAGCGCGCCCCTTATGTTGCGGAAGGCCGCCGCCGGGTCGGCAAAGAACATGACGCCCATGCGCGAGGTCGCAAGATCGAACGCGGTCCTCTCGAACGCGAACACCTGCGCGTCCCCGGACAGCAAGGTGACATTGCGCAGCCCGCGCTCGCCGACCTTCTGTCGTGCCGCCCCGAGCATCGGCTCGGAGATGTCGACTGCGACGACGCGGCCATGCTGGCCGATCGCCGCGGCGAGCGGCAGGGTCAAGGCACCCGTGCCGCAGCCGATTTCGAGCACGCTCTCGCCGCCGGCGAGGCCCAGACGCGCCAGCAATAACGCCAGGCTTTCCTGGTTGCGCCGCTCCCGGAACCCCGGGCTGGCGACCCAGCGCGGCCCGGCGACCGTATTCCAATAGCGGCGCTGCGCCGCGTTTGCATCGAGTGCTTCCTCGGCCATCTCGCACGGTCCCCTTGTTTCGGCCCAATGCCGATCGTAGCGCAGCTACATGCGACACGGCCAGCGGCCTGTCACGGGTTGACTTTGGCAGAGGCAATTGACGTGATTTTCCTAGATTGAGTAGGAGGCAGTTCGCGTACGTCTCCGCCGACGTTACATGAACGTCTTCGCAAAGTTACAGCGCGGTCGTTTAAACTCGCATCCACCCGTGCCGCGCCAGTAATCTCGACCAGCTCGTCTGGCCGGGGTGCCGATAAGTTAAGAATCCCCAACCCTAATTATCTCGCATCCAGCACCGGGAGTGTTAGGGCTGAGCCGTGTAAAGCCGCATTGAACGATAACAAACCAGTCTGCTAAGTGTTTTCCTGGGCGCAGGCGATGAGTTAGTGCCTGACCGAAAATGACGCGAATGTTTCCGATCTGTTACCCGACCTCAGGGCTGTCCGGGGAAAGAAATCCGGTTGTGAATATCGACTGCGACTTCGCTTTTATCGTCCTGGCCGGGCTTGTCCCGGCCATCCAGTGCGCCAGGCAAAGCTGGCGGTATCCAGCCGGTGGAAGTCCGGCCCAGGTAGGGGGTAGCGCCCGCCTGGTAGCGAGTGTTGCGTCGGCGGCGGCGACGCCGCAGGCGAAGCGTACACAGCAATTGTGTGGGGTGCGACATTGAGCCTCGAAATTGGGTACACCGCGAGGGCCAAGCTGGTTGGATGCAGCGAAGGCAACATGTGCGGCGTCGCCAAGCAAGACGCCGTCGCCGCGCCGGGGTCGAAGACCGCATCACGCACAGAAGGAGACCGTCGGAACCTGGGAGATCTCGCTTCTGGCCGGGTGGCTGGGGCCATGCCGGTCCGCATCGGGAAGGCGAGGAGCCGTCGCCGATGATGAACGGCGGCGAGAAGTCAGGCCCGGTCATAGTAGCGTCGAGTTCGCCGAACAAACCCGGGCGACCGGGGGCGGAGGCGGAGGAGCGAAGGGCCGGGGCCGAGGGGAAGGCGGGCCAGCACGACACGCATCGGGCGCTGAACCGGGAGCGCGTGACCCAGGCGCTGGACCGCATACGGCAAGCCGCAAGGCAACGGAAGGAGGAACGTTTCACCGCGCTGCTCCACCACGTCAATCCCGACAGCTTGTGGGAGGCGTTCTACGCGCTGAAGCGAGACGCCGCCCCCGGCGTGGACGGGGTGACGTGGCGGGAGTACGAGGCAGAGCTCGAGCCCCGGCTCGCAGACCTGCACGGCCGCATCCATCGCGGCGCGTACCGCCCGCAACCGTCGCGCCGGACGTACATACCGAAGGCGGACGGCCGGCAGCGGCCGCTGGCGATCGCTGCTCTAGAGGACAAGATCGTCCAGGGCGCCGTCACCAGGGTGCTGAACGCGATTTACGAGGAGGATTTTCTCGGGTTCTCGTACGGGTTTCGGCCTGGACGGGGGCCGCACGACGCGCTCGACGCTCTGATGGTCGGGATCGCCAGCCGGAAGGTGAACTGGATACTGGACGCCGACATCCGGTCGTTCTTCGACACGGTGAGCCAGGACTGGCTGATCCGCTTCGTGGAACATCGGGTTGGCGACAAGCGCATCGTCCGCCTGATCCGCAAATGGCTCAGGGCGGGCATCCTCGAAGACGGGGCGGTGACGGTCAGCGATAGGGGGACGGGGCAAGGAGCGGTGATCTCGCCGCTGCTCGCCAACATCTACCTGCACTACGTTCTCGACCCGTGGGCCGCTCGTTGGCGACGACGCGCGGCCACCGGCGACATGATCATCGTGCGCTATGCCGATGACGTGGTGGTCGGCTTCGAGCACGAGGCCGACGCCCGTCGGTTCCTCGCTGCGATGCGCGCCCGGTTTGAGGAGTTCGCGCTGGCGCTGCATCCGGAAAGACCCGCCTGATCGAGTCTGGTCGCTTCGCAGCGGCCAGACGCGCCCGGCGCGGGCTGGGTAAACCGGAGACCTTCGACTTCCTCGGCTTCACGCTGATCTGCGGCACGTCGCGGGCCGGCAAGTTTCTCCTGCGGAGAACGAGCCGCCGCGGTCGGCTGCGGGCGAAGCTCAAGGAGGTCAAGGAGGGTCTGCGCCGGCGCATGCACGACGCCATCGCCGAGCAAGGCGAATGGCTCAAGCAAGTCGTCATGGGTTTCTTCAACTACCACGCCGTGCCGACCAACGGCCGCGCGCTGGCGGCCTTCCGGCAAGGCGTCATCTGGCATTGGGGGCGCACGCTGCGCCGCCGCAGCCAGACCGGCGCCCTGGTCTGGGACCGCATTGAGAAGATCGCCGACGACTGGCTCCCCAAGCCCACGATCCTCCACCCTTGCACCCGAGGTGGGAGCCGTATGCGGGAAAGCCGCACGTACGGATCTGTGCGGGGGGCGTCTAGCAATGGGCGTCCTACCGCGATCGCCTTTTCTGTAGCGCCCGCAAGGCGTGGATGCCCGGCACAAGGCCGGGCACGAACGAGTTTAGATTGCGTCGCACACCGCAGAGACTCTTTTTCGTGGCGCTCAAAACTTTCCCCGGACAGCCCTGCGCTTTCGCGGGAACGACGAATAAGTACTGGCATTCCAAGATTCATTTCGGGTCATATACTTGGACTTTAAATCTGCAGCAGTCCGTGAACCCAGTGCATTATTGCTGTTTTTAACCGGGCTGCTACGCTGCGTAATTGTTTTGCTTTATCGACTCCGATATGTACTATTGAATTATATAGGCCGCTATCGTCCTTCAGCGGGATCACCGAGCCAGAGAGTTTGTTGCCCTCTAGCGTCGCCGGCGTCGCTGTAAGGTTCCACAGCAAGGCGGTCTGGTAGCTGCCGTCGTTGCGGAGACTGTTGTTGGTGATCGTGATCTCCGGCGTCGGATGGGTGACGCCCTCGGCGCCGATGGCGATCGCGGCGTTATGGTTCTCCGACTTTGGCCCTTTTTCGAGCGTGTTGTCGCGCACGATCAGCGCGCCGCCGTTGGGGGCTTCGATCAGAAAGCTCGATGTACCATCCGGGCCGTCCGTAATGGTGCAGCCGATCACTTCGGTGCGCAGTGCCCGGGATTTGATCGAATGAGCCTGCCGGGTGTTGGAGAAGCGCGAGTTCTCGACGCGCAGCAAATCGACATTCTCGACGTAAATTCCGTGTGCGCAATGTCCTGCGCAAATGCCGTTCCTGTCAAAATCGCTGTTGCGGACCGTGACTGTGGTTCCGGGGACACCGCCGAAGAGACCGTCTTGATTGTCGATAAACTTGACTGTGTCGACTGTCAGACTGCCCTTGACCAGACGAATACCCGCTCCGTTCATGTCGGGCACGCGGGCGCGTGTCAGGGTCAGGTTCCGCACCGTCGTGTTATCGCCCCAAATGACAAAGAGTCCCATTCCGTCGCATGTCTTATCGGTGATGACAACGCCGGGGGCGGTGCCCTCGATCACGAGGTCGTCGGCTCGCCACACCGCGCAGTCGAAATATTGTCCCGGCTCGATTTCGATATGATCGCCGTTCTTGGCGACCGCTGCCGCTGCCGACGGTGTCTGGTAAGTCTGGCTCGGACCGACCTTGAGCGTGTCGCCACGGCTGGGACCCGCAATCGCCATTCCCGCCAGCATCAACACAGCAAGCCACGCTTTCGCAATGGTCATGTTCGTGATCCAACCCGTCCCGAGTGTCGTGAGCGTGCCCGATTTTGGAGGAGCCCGGTTGACGCTTCTCGCGAACGCGATGGCGCTTTCCCGAGGAGGTGACAAAGCACGCCGAGTAGGTCCCCATGATCCCGGTGGAAGTACCGGAATATCCAGGCTGTTTTTGCCAGTCGCGTTAGCGGATGGCGGGTGGCCTTGTTTCGCCGTTTGAACCGACATTCCCCAGAATCCCCGAGTCGGACAAGCTGCAGACAATTGTCGAGCTCGACCTCCAAGAGCTGCAGGCGATCGACCCGCCACTCGGCTTTGGCCGGGATTGAGACAGCGATGCAACCAAAGTCCCATACAAGTCCGGGGGTCGGTGGCAGCTCGCGTCATCGGCACTTGTCGCTACTATGTCCTCGCGCTGGCCGCGCCGCCATCGCTGCCGGCCTCACCGAACAGACTATCATCCCTGCCTCGCCTGATAAATCTGCTCACAAGAAGGAAAAACTCGGGTCGCGCCTAATGGAACAGGCGGATCGGCTGGCCGCCGACCTTGGCGTTGGCGTGGAGATGGGCGAGCAGTTCCGGCATCGAATGGCGGCGGTTCGTCGCGATCGTCGCGGTGGGGCCCCAGCCTTGCAGGCTGCCAGGAGCGGCATAGAGCACCGAGCCCTCGTCGCAACGCAGCGAGCCGAGCAGGAACTCGGCGACGATATGGCTGCCGAGCTGGCCGAGTCGCTGGCTGCCCTCGGTGGTTTCCGCCTCGGCGAGGTAGAACAGCCACAGCGGGTCAGCGGCGACAGGTAGTTCAGGTCGAAGCCCTGTGAGCTCAGCCGCGCCGCCAGCAACGTCCGCACCTGGGCGATGGCGTCGTAGAGGCCATTTTCTCGCTGGCTCGAGACTGGACGAACCCCCCGTTTTCAAAGGCTATTGGTTGGAGATGGTCGCGGTCGTCCCGTCGAATTTGTTTAAGTTGACACTGAACGGCTCGTTGTACGTCTTTGCCCTATCCCTGAGAAAGCTAAGCGCCACTGCCTCGCCTAGCAGCAAGGAGGTGTCGCTGTCGCTGCGCCAGTGGATGCCAGCGTGGATTCCATGACCGAACGAGACGTTGTGGCCGAGCTTATTTAGTTCGCCATTGACCGTGAGCTGACCCGCATCCGGACCAGTGTAGGGAACGAGCGACAGGCCATCGCTCGTGGGCACCACCGGGTTCGGGATCACGAAATCGCCGTCGAAGAAGAACTTCAGCACCGTGATGCAAGCGCCGGCAACCGTTCCGTGCCCTGTCGGATAGGCCGGGTGCGCCGGCGAACCTTCGGGAAAAGCCTGCGAGAGCAGCCAAGTCCCATACTTGTTGAAGCTCTGTTGGAGTCCTTGCGAGGCCAGGATGACCCTGCTCAGGCTGACATCGGTCTTGTTCCCCTGCCCGGTCTTGATCAAATGGACGATTCCGCCTATGGCCTCTGGCCGAGGACGGAGGTGCACGAACCACTTCTGATACCACACTGCATTCAGGGCCACGGCAGCCACTTCCCCGAGCGTCGCCGCGAAATCAGGCCCACCGAACGTGCCGAAGCCGTTCTCCGTCTTCGAGTTGATATAGGGATTACCGGGGTTCAATGGCGCGTTAATGCCCGCGAGCACCAGGAGAGCCGTGAAGTACGCTTGATAGACCACGTCCACGTGGGTATAGGCCGCGAGATCTCGGCCATTACGTCGGTAGCGGTACTGTGGATCAACCTGGTTTCGATAACCGGTGCCAATGCCGTTCTGGATATCCAGCCACTCGGTGAAGTTGGTCCACCCATAGTCGATGTTCGGCAGATAAGTGACTTGCTGCTGGCCGATGGGTTGCGAGCCGAAGAAGGTGGGCTGAACGAAGAACTGGGAGAGGTACGGCCCCCGCGTTTCGCCTGGGAAGACGCCCTTGAAGAGCAGATCCGGCGTGACGGGGGGCTGGCCGCTGTTGCGCGGATTGCGCGGACCCAGGTAGGTAGGCTGAGACCCGAGTTCCGTCGCTGCCTGAGCGGCTAAGGAGTTCGAAAGATAATCCGTGAACGCAACATCGCGCAGCAAGGATGCCCAGTAGTGTTCGAGGAGTTCGGTGGCATTCTGGTCGCTGGCGGCGGCGGGCGCCGGCGGCACCTGCGGCTGGCCGAACTGTGCGTTATCGAGTGCTACCAAGCAGAAGGCTAATCCTGCTTGCGGGCCGTTGAGCGTTCGCGTGCCGCCCATGATAATCTTCTTAAAATCTGAGAACTCGCCGCTATTCAATGCCGTCTTGAAGGTTTGGTAGGCATTCAAGTTCACCCGCCCGAAGTTGTCGTGCAGAAGACCCTTGGTATACGTGCCACCTTTGTCGGCATACCGCGCCTCATCGCCGTTGTTGAGGTTCGTTGCTGGTGGAACGCGGGCGTCCTGAATGGCCTCCGCCATTCGGATTTCGAATGCTTCACGCACGCGGCGGTTGTTCACACCGGCAAGAGGTGCTACGCCACCCGGGCTGTTTGAGCTACCGCCAATAGCCTGGGCGGAGGACACGGACGGGCTCGCGAGCGCTCCTGCCGCAAAGCCCGCCGCCGCACCTACTTGACCCAGAAACCTCCGTCGATTCGGGCCCCTTGGCCTCTCGCCGACGGTGGGACTATCCGTTTCAAGGACCCCACTGACGCTATCTCTCGTCTCAATCATGATAGTTCTCCCTTCCGTGACGCGCATTGAGGAAAAAAATCGAGGCGCGCATCCTTTGCTGCGGGTCCCGCTTGGCCGGCCTGGGCTCCGCAGGCCACGACCGCCGCCAGGGCGGCCAATGTTCTGACAGCTCTCTTCATCAAAACGCTCCCTGCCGGGCAAGCCAGTGGCTCGCCTCGCTGAAATGCAACCGCCCGATCGATGAGGCTTTGTGGACTGCCTAGAATTTAGCCCAAATACATAAATTCAGGAACGGGTTAATGCGTTAATTAACCATCTTTTAATGGGGCGGGGCTTCGCTCGGTTTTACCGAGCCGCTCACCGGACATCATAAACCCTCTACATTTGCAGAATTGACAGAAGTGTTTGCGACAACGAAAACCGGTGGAATAAATATTCGCGATATACCGGCGGGATTGGATCCGACACCACATAACACTATATTTATCCGAGCCGGTAGAATTTGGTCGCCGTATCGGCGAACAGCGCCTGTTTTCGGCGGCGAAGCAGCCGGCGGCGATGCGCTTGAAGGCGTTCCACAGCGCCGCATAGCTGCAGCTGCCCTTGTCGACCGGAAAGTTGCTCTCAAACATCGCGCGGTCAGTGCCGAAGTGCCGAAGGCGGCGATGCAGGTCTCGATATAAGGCCGCCAAGCCGCGGCCAATTCTTCCGAGCTCGGCGGCAATTCGCCCATGTGATGGGCGAACCCGAGGCCGCCGAGCTTGATATGGACGTTTGGGCAGGCCGCCAGCTCGCGGATCTTCCCGCTCCACGCGGCGAAGACCTCGTCGCCCCGGCCGAGGCCGATCGCCCCGCCGACATGGTCGAGCACGATTTGTGTCTCGGGAAAGGCGCGCGCCAGGTCGACGAGTTCGCCGAGCTGGGTGTGGTAAATCCAGGCGTCGAAGCTGAGGCCGAGCGGGGCGAGCCGCGCGAACCCCTCGCGCGCCCTGGGGTCCATCAGCAGGCCTGCGGGCCGAATGATCGCGGACCCCCAGGCCGCCTGGTCGGGGTGCGAGGCGGTGATGAAGCGGATGCCGCGGAAGCGGCCGCCGCCGGCCGCGATCATGGCCTCGAGGACCTTCTCCACTGGTGCGCCCAGCGCCAGATCAACATAGCCGACGCTGCCCGCGCAGGAGCGGGGTTGCCATATGCCTTTGGGCGCCGGGACGGGCCGGAATTAGCTGCCTATCTTTTCGATCGCCTTCACAATTTCAGGTAGTGCAACCCGCAGACCGAGCTGCTCGCCCTCTTCGAGAAGATGCTCGAGTTCGGCCGTGTCCAACCGACCCCGACCGCATGCCGCCAGAGCGCGAGCACGGGCGATATAAAAATCGGCGAATGGCAGGGGCTCTGACCGGGTATATTGCGTCAACCTTGCAGTGGATCGCTCCACGCCCTCCCAATCGCCGGCTTCGAGGTAAACCTCGATCGCATCGCGCGGGAACATCAGGTGGTTGTGGCTGACGGCACCCGCCCGGAGCAGCGCCTCACCCTCCTCTATGGCAGCCAGGCGCACGGTCGGATCATCGCTCGCGAGGGCGAGCGCGCCAAGGGCGAACGGGCCGAGGAATGCGGTGCCCGTCTCGCGGCTGATCTTGACAGCCTCTTCCGCGTTCGCGAGCGCTTCCATCCGCCGTCCGGCTGAGCGATGAAGCTCCGCCCGAAACACCAAGGCCTCGGTCTCGAAGCGTCGGGCTCCGAGTTGCTGTGCCAGCATCAAGGCGGCATCCGCGTGTACGACCGCCGCTTCGAAATCCATCAGCGCGTGCCGACAAAAGAAGGCGGCGTGGTGGCCGATCATTTCCGCCCGACGATGCCCGACCCGCGCCGCTGACTTTATCGCGGCATCGGCGACCGCGAGAGCGCCTCTGGTGTCCCCGGCGAACCATTGAGTGAACGCCATCATCGGGCGGTTCGCCACCTCGATGCGGCCGGACCCGTGCCTCTCGCACAGCTCGATGCACTGGCGGAACCGGTCGTGCGCGCTGATCATCCTCCCGCGCACGTACTCGGCATCACCGAGACCGCCGAGTGCCATGGCTTCCAGCTCGGCCGCCCCGGCACGTCCGGCCAACTCCAGTGCGATCCCGTGTTCTCGCAGGCATCCGTCGATGTCGCCTCGCGGAAAACAGAGATTGCCGCGCAGAAAATGAATGCGGGCCTGCTCGGCGGTGAGATGATGCCGCTTGGCTGCCATCTCGGCCTGCTCAAGATCGGCCTGCGCTCCTGCAAGATCATCCGTCACCCGCTTCACTGCCGCGAGCCCGATCCACGCCAGGCAACGGTCCCGATCATCGGCGGCCGCATCCAAGGCTGCTTGGTAGGCGCGCCCGGCCACCGGCATGGCGCCGAGGTCGTGCAGGATTTCGCCGTCGAGGAGCGTCAATGCAAACCGGTCGGCCCGGTCGGTGGCCAGCGCGAGGCCGCGCTCGACCAGCCGCAGCGCGGCTTCCTGGCGATACTCGGCCATCTGAGAGCGAGCCGCGGTCAGGTAAGTTCGGGCGGCCTCGGGATCCTCAGCCCGCTCGAGATGTTCGGCGCGTAGCATCACGTCGCGATCGGCATACCATTCCGCCGCGCGCCGATGCAGTTCGCGTCTCCGGCTCTTGAGCAAAGTATCGTAGACGGCGTCCCGGATCAGCGCGTGCGCGAACAGAAACACGTCACCGCTCGCCTGCTGCGGCCGTACGAGAAGGCGCGATACCAGGGACTCGGGGACATAATCCGCTCGATCGAGCAGATGGGCCAGAGTAGCGCGGCCGAACCGCTGGCCGAGAACAGAGGCGGCCTGAATGGCGGCCTTGTCCATCGGAGCGAGCCGATCGATGCGCGCCTGCACGAGGCTCTGCACAGAGCTGGGAACGGCGGTGGCTTGGCTCTCGTCGGCGTGACGCAGGAGCTGGTCGAGGAAAAGCGGGTTGCCGGCGGCCCGCTCGACGCAGCGCTCGGCGAAAGTCGTGTTCGCCGCGACGAGCACCTGGGCGAGAGCGCGCGCGTCGTCAGGGGGTAGCGGGCCGAGATCGATCGTCGTCAGCAACGCGCTCGTCGTCTCCGCCCGCCAGGCCTCATCCAGCGGATCGCCGTCGACGCGCGAGGTCATGACCAGGAGGGCTGGATGCTGCGCTACCGTGGTCGTCAGCTTGGCGAGGTGTCCCAACATCGGTTGATCGGCCCAATGCAGGTCTTCGACGATCAGCAGACGCGGCTGTTGTCGGCTCGTCCACTCGAGTATCCGGGCGAGTACCCGGTGTTGCCCCCGGCTGCGGGTGATGCTGTCCATCGCCTCGTAGAGACCCCGCAGATCGGGCGGCTGAGGCAGATCGAGCATATCGTGAAGGAAAACCGCGTCGTCGCGCGCCACGAGATCCGACGAAAGCGCGGCAGCGGTTGCCGCGCGGGCGGCTTCGGCGTCGCTCGTCACCTCGAGGCCGAGCAGGCTGCGCGCGAGCGCGCCAATCGCGTCGCGTCCGGCGCCGCTGCCGAAGTCGAGCACAAGTGCCACGTGACAGGCAAATCCGACCTCCGTTGCCGCCCGCTGGACCTCCTCGATCAGCCGCGTCTTGCCGATACCGGCTTCACCGCGCACGTAGAGGGCTTGGCCGCGCCGGGTCTCCCAGCACGTTGCCAGCGCCGCCCGGAACAGGCCGAATTCACCGCGGCGACCGACAAACGGCCGCCGCTCGCGCGCAACCGGCCGCAAACCGCAAAGCCGCCACGCCCGAACCGGTTCGGCAAAGCCTTTGACCGTCAGGGCGCCTGCTGCTGCGCAGTCGAACCGCTCGGCGAGGGCGCCGCGCGTTTCATCCGACACCAAGATTTCGCCGGATGCGGCGGCATCGGTTAGCCGCGATGCGAGGTTCGCCGCATTACCCGTCACGGTGTATTCGCTGTAGTTGGCACTGCCGGTGCGGCTGGCAACGACTTGGCCGCCGGCGAGACCGATATGGACACCGACCGGGCGGCCGACGCGCGCCGACACCTCAGGGATCGCGGCCTGAATGGCCAACGCGGCGCGCGCTGCGCGCTCGGCATCGTCGTCGTGCGCAACAGGCGCGCCGAAGACTGCCATCACGCAGTCGCCGATGTGCCTGACGATGTGTCCGTCATGCTGTTGAATGACCCGGTCGGCGCGGTCGTAGAATTGCTCGAGCAAGGCGTGAACCTCCTCGGCGTCGAGCTGCTGACCGAAAGCCGTGGAGCCGGAGAGGTCCGCAAACAGCACCGTCACCTGCCGCCGCTCGCCAATCGCCTCCACCGGCGATGCGGCGGATGCCCGCTCATGTTCCGACTCGTCGGGGGGCTCCATGGCGGCGCCGCGCAACGCGGCGATGGCATCGAGCAACTTGCGGCGGTGGCCGACCAAACTGACACCGAGTTCTTTGAGATCCTCGGCGGTCAGCGTTGGTAGTACGTCCGGCTCTATTGCGTTATCGCGAAACGCCTCTTCGTACTGTTCCAAGCCGAGGCTGCGCAGCCAAGCTGTGACGTTCATTGCGAGCTCCGTCGCCGAGCTGATCCCGGACCCAGTCGCGTTCGACCAGCGCTGTAAGTTATTCCGTTCGAAGCCCTTAGTCGAACAGGGGCGCGAGTTTTGCTAACACTTCGTCGATGATCGTTTCGGGTACACTTTCAAGCCTTCGCCCGCCTCGGGCGCCGAGGTCGAGAAAGAGCCGGAAAAGGGTCAGAGTGAATTCTCAAATGTCGCTTCGGGGACCATGCGCCATACCGCGAAGGAGCGTCGTCCGGGATAAAAGCAAAAGGGTCAGAGTCAATTTTCACTTATGACGCCTATGACAGCAGAAGCCACCCCTCGCGTTCGAAGGGTTCAGCGAGCGCCAAGTCACCTTTGGCGTCAAGAGCTCTTTGCCTTCTGTTTCCCGTCGTGTACGGCGGACCGATCCACGACGGTTCTCTCCAATTTACCTGCACCGCGCGCTCTCACCCCTGTGATACTTTTATTTGAGACTAGCCATGCGCGCACTAAGAACCGCCATTCTTATCATCGCCTTCATCGCGACTACCGCCCCTATCGCGCACGTGCTGGAGATGATTTCCAAGCTGTCGCTGGACGGTCCGTTGTGGCTCGAGATCCAGCAGCACCTCTATCGCGGTTGGGGTGACGTGTTTGGGCCGGTGGAGATTGCGGCCCTCCTCTCGACACTCACCTTGCTGTCTGTGACCTGGCGAGACCGCACGAGGCGGCGCGCCTATCTGATTGCCGCGGTGTGCTACGCTGCTATGCTCGCTGTCTTCTTTATCTTCAACCGGCCGGTGAACAACGCCGTCAACGGTTGGACACTGGCGACCCTGCCCGCGGATTGGAGCGATTATCGGCTCCGCTGGGAGATTGGCCACGCCCTCGCCGCGCTGCTTTCGGTTTTCGCATTCGTCACGCTGCTATGCCAGCACATTCCGAGCACAACTCGGTGACGCGCGCAGCTGTTTCGCGGCCACCGAACGGGGCGTGATCGGGAACGTGCAGTCGCTGATCCCAGTAGCCCGGCAAGAAGGGCCGTTGAGGTCGGGGGGAAGCCCTATTCGCAGCGGTCGGCAATAGATGCGCGCCGCCATGGGATAGCCACCGCTGACTGCCTTGTTACCCCGGGTCACGCGCAGGCGAACGCGGCATGAGCCGCGTCGTGTCCTGGAGCTGCAAGCCAGTGTACCAGAGCCGGCGACAGCGGCACATCGACGAGGAATGTCACCGCGTCAATTCGACCGTCTCATCCTCGGCGAGCGAGGCGGCATACTGCAGTGCCTGATCGATGTCCTCAGGCTCGAGATACGGATAGCTGACCAGGATCTGATCGCGTATCTCGCCCGCGGCGAGCAGCGCGAGCAACCGCGCCACCGGGAGCTTGAGCCCCCGGATGCGCGGCTTTCCGGTGCAAAAACGTGGATCAACGGTAATTCGAGTAAGCTTCATCGCGTCAGTATAACTGCGCTGGCAGCCGCATCCTAGCGCTCGCACACCCCTGTATACCCGCCGGGCGGCGCTTTTCCGATATTGTGCCAGCTTTTGCAGCACGCTTGGTTTGCTGGTCCGCTGCCGGATTTACTCCAGACGGTAGAATTTGCTCGCGGTGCCGCCGAACAGCGCTGCCTTCTCGGCGGTGGAGCAGCCGGCGGCGATGCGCTTGAACGCGTTCTACAGCGCCATATAGCTGCAGCTGCTCTTGTCGACCGGAAAATTGCTCTCGAACATCGCGCGGTCCAGGCCGAAGGCGCCGGTACAAGCCTCGATACAGGGCCGCCAAGCCGCGGTCAACTCCTCCGAGCTCGGTGGCAATTTGCCCACGTGATGGGTGAACCCGAACATGCGCGTGCCCGAGCCCGCCGAGATTGATGTGGGCGTTGGGGCAGGCGGCGAGCTCGCGGATCTGCCCACTCCACGCGGCGAAGACCTCGTCGCGCTTGCCGGCATAAGGGCCGAGCCCGATCGCGCGGCCGACATGGTCGAGCCCGATCGGTGTCTCGGGAAAGCCGCACGCCAGGTCGATGAGTTCGCCCAGCTGGGTGTGATACATCCAGGCGTCAAAGCTGAGGCCGAGAGGCGCGCGAAGCCTTCGAGCACCCTGGAGTCCATCAGCAGACCCACGGGCCGGATGATTGCCGATCCCCAGGCCGCCTGGTCGGGATGCGAGGCGGTGATGAAGCGGATGCCGCGGAAGCGGCCGACGGCCGCG
>Ga0209448_10000384_pt1 | contig 15139 bp, 14 predicted proteins | sample BogFormECP14_OM2_FD_188245 | JGI IMG/M metagenome (GOLD analysis project Ga0209448, IMG submission 188245) | Bog forest soil microbial communities from Calvert Island, British Columbia, Canada - ECP14_OM2 (SPAdes) (version 2) | ecosystem: Environmental > Aquatic > Freshwater > Wetlands > Bog ... | reverse complement strand
CGATTATCCGGTTCCGGATTTTGCCTCTGCCGCCGATTCCGCAGCGCTCGCGCAAGCCGAGATCAGGCTGACAGCCTCCGTCATTTCCTATGCGCATCACGCCAGCATCGGCCGCGTGCACTGGACGCGCGTCAGCGGCGACATTTCCTACGATCAGAAAGCGGCGGATCCCGCCGATGTGCTCGGCGCCATGATCTCGGCAACCGATGTCGCTGCGGCGCTCGATGCCTACGAGCCGCACGATCCGGTTTATCTTGCGCTCAAGGGCAAGCTCGCTGAAATCCGCGCAGGCACGGATGCCAAGATTACGATTCCGAACGGTCCGGCGCCGAAAGTCGGCGGCAAGGACGACCGCGTGCCGGCCTTGCGCGATCGGCTTGGGATCTCAAGTGTTGGGCTTTCAGGCGACGGCACGGTTTACGACAAGACGCTCGCCGACGCGGTGAAGAAATTTCAGGAGACGCACGGGCAAAAGCCAACCGGGACGCTGACCCAGGCGACGATCGATACGCTCAACGGCCGCGACGCCACGCGGTCCGCCGACATCATCGCCGCCAATTTGGAACGCTGGCGCTGGATGCCGCACGATCTCGGCAAGACCTATGTGATCGTCAATCTTCCCGATTTCACGTTACGCGTCATTGACGACGGTAAGCTCGATTGGACCACCAAGATCGTCGACGGCAAGCCTGACACGCCGACGCCGATCATGAGCGCCGAGATGAAAACCATCACCATCAATCCGACCTGGAACGTGCCGCCGTCGATCGTCGCCAGGGAATACTTGCCGCTGCTGCGCCAGGATTCCACGATCCTGGAGCGGATGGGGCTGAACGTCAGCCGCAATCCCGACGGCACCATTCACGTCTCGCAGCCGCCGGGACCGAACAACGCGCTCGGCCAGATCCGCTTCAATTTCCCGAACAAGTTCTTGGTCTATCAGCACGACTCCAACCAGAAATACCTGTTCGCCAATACCATGCGTGCGGCGAGCCACGGCTGCATGCGGGTGGAAGACCCGGCGAAATATGCCGAAGTGGTATTGGGGATCACCCGCCCCGGCGACGGCTATACGGCCGACCGCATCCGCCGCATGTTCGGCAACAGTGAAAACGAGATCCGGTTCAACAATCCGCTCCCGGTGCACCTCACCTATCAGACCGCTTTTGTCGACGACTCAGGCAAGCTGCAATTCCGTGACGACATCTACGGCCGCGACAAGGACCTCTTGGCGATCCTCAAAGGCGACCAGCGCCAAGTTGCCGATATTCCGATCGAGCGCAAAGACAACACCGTGCGCCGCGAGCTTCTCGCCATGCCGGACACCGCGTTCGGCGGCGGCGCCTGGGGCCAGAATTTCTTCGCGCGGCTGTTCACCAATCCGTTCGCCGCGCCTCCTGCGCTGCCGCGCGCCCACGCCGCGCAACGACGGGCGGACGCGCATTAAGCTTTAAGAAGACCAAGCTCGCGGAGCACCGCGACGAAATCCGCGCGTTCGCTGTCGAGATAAACGCGCAATTCGGCGCCGTCGCGATACATCGGCGACCAGTTCAGGCGCGTCAATTCCTCGCCCCAAACCGGTTGCTCCACTGCCGCGCGCAATATGCGCCCCCAATACGCGACTTGCGCAGGCGCAAGTCCGGTCGGGCCGGTGACGCCGCGCCAGGCGCCGATCACGCAATCGGCCGATTGTTCGTTCCAGGTCGGCGTTCTGGCGAAAGCGCCTGAAAGGCGCTCCGGCGCGGAAATTCCCAGTACACGCAGGCGCCCGGCATTCAATTCCGCAAGCATGCTTGCGGCGGTAACCGCACACACGTCGGATTTGCCTTCGATCACGTCGGCGACGGCGTCGAGCGCGGTGTCGAATATGCGGATGGTCGGCGCATTGACGTCGCCGCCGGCGTGCCGTGTCAGTTGCGCCAGGGCGACGTGGTTGGGATTGCCGAGCGCGGTCGAAAGCGCGACCGTCACCGAGGAGGGATTTCCGCCGAGGCGGCTAAAAAGATCGGCGCCGGTCTGCAGCGGCGAGTCCGATTTCACCGCGAATGCGATGTATTCGGTAACCAGCGTTGCAACCGGCACATATTTCGAATGCTCAAAACTTGCCGTGCCGACCAGATAGTCGGTCGTCAGATTGGGCGAACTGATGCCGATGACATGGCCGTCGCCGGGATGGTTGTCGATATAATGTGTCCAGGCCCGCCGCGCGCCGTCGCCCGCAACATTGACGACGTCGATCGGCACGCCGAGGAGGCCGGTCGCGGCAATGGCCTTGGCCAGCGCCCGCGCAACGCGATCAAGCCCGCCGCCGGACGGCGTTCCGGCAACGATCTGCACCGCTCGTTCCGGCTCCCAATTCATTTCGAAAACTAATTCGACTTGGTGTGCAGGCCGCCGAGCACTTTCGCCCACAGCGCGACTTCGTCGTTGTAGAACTTGTCGAAATAGGCGGCGCTGCGTTTTTCCTTCGGCACCACGGCATAGCCGAGATCGGCGAAACGCGCGACCACGTCCGGATCGTCAAGCGCGGTGCCGAGCGCGCCGTTGAGCTTGTCGACAATCGCGCGCGGCGTGCCTTTCGGCGCCGAGAGGCCGAACCAGACCGTGAGATTGAAGTCCGGCATGCCGGCTTCCGCCGTTGTCGGCACGTCCGGCAGCATCGGCGAGCGCTTGTCGCTTGTCACCGCGAAGGCTTTGAGCGCGCCACTCTTGATATGTGGTGTGATATTGACGATCTGGTTGCAGCCGAAATCCACATTGCCTCTGACCAGGTCCATGGTCGCCTCTGGGGTGCCGCGATACGACGCAACCGTCGGATGCACGTCGGCGAGCGCGTGAAAGACCGAGCAGGCAAGATTGGAAATCGAGCCAACGCCGGCGTCCGCCTCGGTGACTTTCTTTTCGTTTGCCTTCAGATAAGCGATGAAATCCTTGAGCGTATCGGCCGGCACGCCGCTGCGCGCCGCCACAATCATCGGCGAGGTGTTGATCAGCCCGATCTGCTCGAAGTCCGTCGAACGGTATGGCAGATCCTTTTTGAGGAATTCCGCCGCCGCATGCGTGCCCGAGCCGGACACGATGAGCGTATAGCCGTCCGGCGCCGCCTTCGCCACATGGTCGGTGCCGATCACGCCGCCGGCGCCGGTCAAATTGTCGACGACGATTTGCTGGCCCAGCGCCTGCGACATCGGGCCTGTGACCAGCCGCGCCGATGTGTCGGACGGCCCGCCCGGCGGGAATGGCGACACCAGCGTGATGACGCGCGTCGGATAGTCCTGCGCCTGGACATGCGACGCAATCGCCGCCAGTACGACAGCGAAGAACAATGCTCGCCTCTTCATGACACAGACTCGAGTCTGATTGAACGGGATCTGCGGTAGTCGATTGCAGGATTTTCAGGCCGGCACCACCGCGGTCGCCTCGATCTCGAACAAAGCCGGCTCGCGCGCCAGCTTTGAGATTTGAACGGCGGTCGAGGCCGGCGGCGCCTTGGTGTTGACGTAGCTATTGCGCACTTCGAAATAGATCGGCAGATGCGCCATATCGACGAAGAAGGCCGTCACCTTCACCACGTGGTCGAACGTCGCCCCCACCTCGGCGAGCGCGAGCTTGAGATTCTTGAAGCATTGCTCGGCCTGGGCGCGAAAATCGCCTGGGGCGCCGGCGAAATTTCCGTCCGGCGTCATGCCAAGCTGCCCGGAAATGTATATGGTGCGGCTTGGGGCGTGCGTTTCCACCACATGCGTATAGCCGCGCGTGGCCGGCATGGTCGACGGATTGAGAAAGCGGTGAGCAGTCACGTAGTCCTCCGTGCGGATTTTGCGTCCATTATTCTGCACCCATAATGCAATTGCCGGAGCATCCTGGCAAAGTGGATTTTATGCCCTTCCGAGTCATTGCCCCGCTCATCGTCGCGATCTTGGCTACGGTCTTGCTGCACGGCACGGCGCACGCCGCCACTCTTGACGGCGCGAGCCTGTCTTGGCTTTGGGAGCTGCCGTTCGCCGGCATTCTGCTCACCATCGCGCTCGGGCCGCTCGCTTTCGCGCAGATTTGGCACGGGCACTACGGCAAGCTCGCCTTCCTCTGGACGGCGGTGATGCTCGTGCCGCTAGCGCTGTCGCGCGGGACCGACACCGCGATCGGCGCTCTGGCCCATGCGATTTTTGACGACTATCTCGGCTTCATTGCGGTTCTGCTCGCGCTCTATGTCGTCGCCGGCGGCATCGTGATCTCCGGCGCGCTGCGCGGCACGCCGCTCGTCAACGGGACGATCCTTCTGTTCGGCACGCTCATCGCCAGCATTGTCGGCACCACCGGCGCCGCCATGATCCTGATCCGGCCGCTGTTGCGGGCCAATGCGGGGCGGCTGCACAATGTACATGTCGTGGTGTTTTTCATTTTTCTGGTCGGCAATATCGGCGGCGCGCTATCGCCGCTCGGCGATCCGCCGCTGTTCATCGGCTTTCTCAACGGCGTGAGCTTTTTCTGGCCGCTGCAGAATTTATGGCTTCCGACGATCTTCACCGCCGGCTGTGTGTTCGTCGTCTTTCTGGGGCTAGAATTCTGGTTCCACCACAAGGATCGTCGTGTCACAGCGCTCGGTGACGGCGCGCTAAGCGAGCCGCTTGGCGTCCACGGCCTGATCAATGTGCCGCTGCTCGCCGTCATCATCGCCGCCGTCATCGCTTCAGCGCTGTGGTCGCCGGGCGTCGTGTTCGACGTTTATGGCGCGAAGCTGCCGTTGCAGGATCTGGCGCGCGATGTCGTCCTCTTCCTCACCGCTCTCGCTTCGCTGTGGCTCACACCCAACGAGCACCGCGCCGCCAACGGTTTCTCCTTCGAGCCGATCCGCGAAGTCGCGGTGCTGTTTGCCGCCATCTTCGTCTGCGCCACACCGGTCTTGGCGATGCTCGACGCCGGCCGCGACGGCCCGTTCGGCTGGCTCCTCGCCATGGTCACGGCGCAAAATGGCGCGCCTCACCAGGTCGCCTACTTTTGGCTGACCGGCCTGTTGTCGGCGGTACTCGACAACGCGCCGACTTATCTCGTCTTCTTCAAGCTCGCTGGCGGCAATCCCGACGAGCTGATGACGACACTCGCGTCCACGCTCGCTGCGATCTCGATGGGCGCGGTCTATATGGGCGCCCTCACCTATATCGGCAACGCGCCGAACTTCATGATCTATGCCATCGCCACCGAGCGCGGCATCAAAATGCCGAGCTTCTTCGGCTATATGATCTGGTCATTCGCTGTGCTGATGCCGGTCTTTGCCGGAGTGACTTATTTATTTGTGATGGTGCGCTAGCTCGCCGCAATTTCGGCGACGCGGTCCCGCTTTGTCATCCTCCCCCCGCTTTCACGGGTGAGGAAAAGCGAGGCATACCAGCCGTTTAAACCTTGTTAGTCATGCGACCAAATTGCGGCTGGGGGACGCCATCGCGCCACAAGATGGTGAACCTTTTCCTTCATGGTGCCGGCCCAAGAGGTTCCAAACAGGCGGGAACAATCCGGCCTCCATCAAAGTTGGTTGGTAGCGTGCCCCAAAGGGCGGGGTGGTGGGGTTTGGCCATGGCGCGCAGGCACAGACAAACGAATTTGCAATCGAAATTGTCGGCAGTTGCTCTTTGCAGCGTATTTGCTGCCGCGGCGATCGTATCCGGGCCGGCGCAGGCCGGTGGATTCTTCGACTTTTTGTTCGGCGGCCCCGATAAGGGCCCCCACCCCTCGGTGTCGTCTTATGCCGATCCGCAAGCACCGGTGACGCCGCCGGTGCCGCTCGGGCAGGAGAGTGTGCGCCAGAATGGCGGCAGCACCGGACATGGCGTCGCGTTCTGCGTGCGGCTGTGCGACGGCCAGCATTTCCCGCTCGAACAGCGCGTCGCCAATGCGACACCGGTCGAGACCTGCCGGTCGATGTGCCCGGCGAGCAAGACCAAAGTGTTTTTCGGCAGCGAGATCGATCACGCCATCGCCAAAGACGGCGCGCGCTACGCCGACCTCGACACCGCTTACATCTATCGCAAGCAGCTCGTCGCCAATTGCACCTGCAACGGCAAGAACGCGCTGGGTCTGGCGCCGTACGATTTGCCCACCGATCCAACGCTGCGGCCGGGTGATATCGTCGCTACCAAGCAAGGCCTCATGGCGTATAACGGCAACAAGGACGTGGCGTCGCAGTATACGCCGGTCTCGGTGCCGAGCGTCGCCACGCAATTGAATTCGGTGACGTCGGCGCGCCGCGCGCTGAACCGACACGATGCCGATACGGCCGAGGACGATCCGGGAACGATTGCGCAAAGCCAGCCGGCGCCGCAGCCGCCGCTCAGTATCGGCGATAAGCAGGGCCCAATTGATTTGCGCTGGCCGTCAATTCAGTAGCTTTATGACGTCGTCGGCGATCGACAGCGACGACGTCAGTCCCGGCGACTCGATGCCGAACAGGTTGACGAGCCGCGACATGCCATGGGCCGATGGCCCCGCAATCAAAAAGTCAGCGGCCGGTTCGCCGGGACCGGTCAGCTTCGGCCTGATGCCGCAATAATCCGGCACCAGCGAGTGCGGCGGCAGTCCGGGCCAATAGGTGCGAATGCGGTCGTAAAAACTGTCCGCGCGGCGCGGGTCGACGGTGTAATTCTCTTCCGCGATCCATTCGACATCGGGGCCAAAGCGCATGCGGCCGGCGAGATCGAGCGTGACGTGAACGCCGAGCCCGCCGTCGACCGGCGTCGGATAGATGAGCCGCGAAAACACCGGGCGGCCCGAGAAGCTGAAATAATTGCCCTTGGCGAGGACGAGTTTCGGCACTTTTTCCGCGGGATAGCCTTCAATGCGGCGCGCCAGCGCCTGCGCGCCGAGACCGCCCGAATTGATGACGGCGTCGAATTCGATCGTGCCGGGGTCGCGGCCGCCGAAATGCACGCGCCAGTGCGGCGCCTGGTAGCTGATGCGCTCGACGGGCGTTTCGAACGCGATCATGCCGCCGCGGTCTTCCAGCTCGCCCCACAGCGCTTGCATATAGCCGTGGCTGTCGACGATACCGGATTCGGGAGACAATAGCGCGCCGATGCAGGCAAGCTCGCCTTCGAGCGCGCGCGCCGCGTTGCCGCCGATCATTTCCAGGCCTTCGACGCCGTTCTTCTCGCCTTGTTTCAGGATGGTCTCGACCTTGGCGAGTTCGGTCTCGTTGGTCGCCACGATGAGCTTGCCGCATTTGCGGTGGGCGACGCCGTGCGAGGCACAGAATTCGTAGAGCATGCGGCGGCCGCGCACGCAGTGGCACGCGCGCAGCGAGCCGGTCGGATAATAAAGTCCGCCGTGCACCACCTCGCTGTTACGCGAGGAGACGCCGTTAGCGATGCCGCCAGTCATTTCGGCGACGGTGACGTCGTGGCCGGCAAGCGCCGCGGTGCGCGCAACCGCGAGCCCGATCACGCCTGCGCCAACCACCAGAACCTGCATCGCGCTTCCGCCCTGATTCTATCTCGCGTCATTCCGGGGCCGAGCACAGCGAGGAGCCCGGAATCCATAACCCCAGCGTTCGCAGTTATGGATTCCGGGCTCGCCACTTCGTGGCGCCCCGGAATGACTATATAAAGAATGTTCGCGCGGCAACGGAAAGGGGAGGGGAATGACCAAGGCGGATAATATCGTCCGGATTTGCGCGCAAGCCGATATTGCGCCCGAGACGGTACAGGCCTTCGAGGTCGCCGAACGCCGCCTCGCGGTGTTCAATATCGGCGGTAAATTCTATGTCACGGACGACGAATGCACCCACGCTTCGGCAAGCCTCGCCGACGGCATGCTGGACGGCGACGTGATCGAATGCGCCGTCCACATGGGCGCCTTCCACGTCCCGACCGGTGCGATAAAATCGCCGCCGTGCCAGGTGGCGTTGCGGACCTATAAGGTTGTGCTGCAAGACGGCGACATCTTTGCCGATCTCGACCGCGACGCGGCCGGCGAGCCGACCTGATCGGCGGTTTTGCAACCGGCTGCGATTCTCTGTAAACACCCGCTAGGCCGGTCAGGAAAAGCGCCCGAGAACAGCGGCAAAGAGGAAGCACGGATGTACGCAGGACCCGGAGTGAAGACGAGCCCGGATTTCCCGATCCCGGACAAGATGAAAGCCTGGATTCTCGGCAACCCGGGCGAGCTGAAGCTCACCGAAAAGGCCGTTCCGGTTCCCAAGCGCGCCGAAGTGCTGGTGCGCATCGACGCGGTCGCGATCTGCGCCACCGATCTCGAAATCATCGATTACGGCTCGCCGGCGATGATTGAGGGCGGCAAGCCATTCAACAAAAATTTCACGCCCGGCCACGAATATATGGGCACCGTCGTTGCGCTCGGTCCCGGCGTCGATGAATACAAGATCGGCCAGCGCGTTACCGTCGAGATTCATGCCGGCTGTGGCCAGTGCAAGCGCTGCCGTGAGGGCATGTACACGTCGTGCCACAACTACGGCCTCAATTACGGCGACGTCGACAAGGGCCACCGCGCCAACGGCTTCACCACCGACGGCGGCTTCTGCGAATATCAAGTCAACAATATCAACACGCTAGTCGCCATCCCGGATATTATGTCGGACGAGGAAGCGACGCTGGTGGTAACCGCCGGTACGGCGATGTACGGGCTCACCGAGCTTGGCGGCCTCGTCGCCGGCGAGAGCGTCGTCGTCACCGGCCCTGGTCCGATCGGGCTGCTCGGCGTTGCCGTCGCCAAGGCCATGGGCGCGACGCCCGTGATCCTCACCGGCACGCGCGACAATCGGCTTAAGATCGGCAAGGAACTCGGCGCCGATCACGTCATCAATGTGCGCAATGAAAATGTCGTCGAAGCGGTGAAACGGCTCAACGGCGGCAAAGGCGTTGATTACGTCGTCGAATGTTCCGGCGCGGCCAACGCGGTGACCGAAGCGGTGCGCATGGTCAATCGCGGCGGCAAAGTGTGCCTCGCCGCCTTTCCGCATGAAGAGACGCCGGTCGATGTCGCCCACATCGTGCGCAACAATATTTATTTGTTCGGCATCCGCGGCGAAGGCAAAAGCGCGACGCATCGCGCCGAGGCTTTCATGTCGCAAAAGCGCTTCGACGCCACCAAGATCCACACCCACACTTTCGCGCTCGACGATCTGCCGACCGCGATCCGCTACGCCAAGGATCGCGTCGACGACGCCATCAAGGTGGTGGTGAAGGCCAAAGGCGTTTCGGCGCACCGCGTCGCCGCCGAATGAAGTGGTCGCTGCCGCGCGCAGCACTTCTTGCCGCTGCGGTGTTGAGCGCAGTGCCTGCCGCCGCCAAGGCGGCTGAGACTTGGCCGGCGCGTCCGGTCCGTATCGTCAATACTTTTGCGGTTGGCGGCGCCGCCGACATTCTGGCCCGCATCGCAGCCGAGCAACTGACCAAGGCGCTCGGTCAGCAATTTTACGTCGAGACGCGCGACGGCGCCGGCGGCGTGATCGGCGTCGATGAGGTCGTGCATTCCGCTCCCGATGGCTACAATTTCGTCGTCACCACTTTGTCGCTGACGGCGATCAATCCGCTGGTCAACTCAAAGATCGGCTACGACCCGTTCAAGGACCTGACCCACGTCGCCTATCTCGCCGGTTCGCCGCTCGTCTTCATCACCAGCGCCAAGAACGATGTGAAGTCGCTGAAAGACTTTGTCGCCAAGGCCAAATCGAGCGAGAAACCGCTGACCTACGGCGTCTCGGGTCTGGCGAGCACCGGCCAGGTGGTCGCCGAATCCTTCGCCCAGCTCGCCGGTCTCAAATTCCAGGTCGTGCCCTATAAAGGCGCCTCGCAAAGCCAGCTCGACGTCGTCGCCGGCAATATCGATTTTGCGACGCCAACAGTGACGTCGGCCGCGCCGCAATTGAACGGCGGTACGGTGACGGCTTTGGCGCAAACCGGAGGCGAACGGCTCGCCGCATATCCGAACATGCCGACCTTCCAGGAACTCGGCTACGAACTCGTGGCGACCAATTGGTTCGCACTCGCGGGCCCGGCGGGGCTTCCGGCTGATATCGCCGAAAAGGTCAATCGTGCCATCAATGCCGGCATGACCACGCCCGAGAACCAGGCCCGTATCCGTCAGCAAGGCATGATCATCTCGCCGATGGATGTGCAAACCTTCGATGCATTCGTCGCCCACGAGGCATTACGCTGGAAACCGGTGATCCTGAAGGCCGGAATCAAGACGGAATGACCGCGTCTATCAACCGAGGCGGCTCGCTCTAAGACGACTTGCGGATCAAGTCTTGCGGATCCGGAACGTCATTAACCCTTTTACCTTACGCGTCTGTTCAAGCGTATCGCCGGTCTGGTTCAATAGGTTCGGAATATCGAGACCGGCGAGGGGATCGGTACATTCAACGATCAGGATGTCGCCCGCTTGCATACCGCTCAGCGCCTTGCGCGTGCGCAGAGCGGGGAGCGGACATTTAAGGCCGCGCAGGTTCAGGGTTTTTTCCGTCATGGTGGCGCAGTGCCGTGCGAGTCGTAGAAATCGGAAAATTGCTCTTTAACATATCGGCGATGGCCGTCGATTCCACTCCCCAGCGCATTTCACGCTTGACGCCGCTCGAGGCGATCCTGGCGTCGATCGCCTCGCGCGTCGAGGTGGCGACCCCGAGCGCCTGTTCGCTCGCTTCGGCGCATGGCCGTGTGCTGGCGGCCGATGTCGTGGCATCGAAGCTGCCGCGCGAGCCAATTGCGCTGCGCGACGGCTTTGCGGTTGCGGCGAGTGCGGTTGCGGACGCGGGGTCCTATACGCCGATGCCGTTTGCCTCCCCGCCGCCGTGGGTCGACGCCGGCGAGGCAATGCCGGCCGGAACCGACGCGGTGCTGCCGCTCGATGCCGTCACCATCCTGGGCGATCGCGCCGGGGCGATCGCTTCAGTTTTGCCCGGGGAGGGCGTGCTGGCTGAGGGCGGCGACGTCTCGGCACCGACGATCTTGCGCCACGCCGGCGCTTATCTGCGGGCGAGCGATATCGCGGTCATGGCCGCAGCCGGCATTGCCGACGTCATGGTCCGCGAGCCGCGCATCCGCATCGCCTGCGGCAGCGCCGCGAAGACGCCGCTGGTGCAGGCCGCCGTCGACATGTTGACACGCGCCATTGCCGCTGTGGGCGGCACGGTGTTCGACACGGACAGCGAGCCAGAGCGGCTCTACGAGGCACTCGGCAAGGCGCGCGCCCATGCCGGCTTTGTGGTCGGCGGCACCGGCAGCGGGCGCGGCGATTCGAGCGTGCGGACATTGGCGCGGTTTGGCCGCGTCGAGGCGCACGGTATCGCGGTTTCGCCCGGCGAGACAGCGGCCGTGGGTTACGTCGGGTCGCGGCCCGTGCTGCTCCTGCCCGGGCGATTGGATTCGGCTCTGGCGATCTGGCTTTTGATCGGCCGTCATCTGATCGCAAAACTCGGCGGCAGCCGCATTGAGGACACGCCGAAAATGCTGCTGCTCAAGCGCAAGGTCACCTCGACGATCGGGCTTGTGGAACTCGTTCCGGTGCGATTCGATCAAGACGCGGTGCACGGGACAGTGGCGTATCCGCTGGCCTCCGGCTATCTGTCATTTGAATCGCTGACCGGCAGCGATGGCTGGATCAGCATTCCGGCCGATAGCGAAGGATTCGCCGCGGGCACGCAGGTCGCTGTGAGGCCGTGGCCTTAAAATATGGCCGCAAGCACGAAGCAAACATCGCGCGCCGATGCGATCCTCGAAGCCGTGCGGTGCGCCGCGCGGCAGGAGCAGTTTCTTGAAGTGGTTTCGGCCGGCGAAGCGCACCGCCGTTTCGAAGCGCGCATCGATCTCTCGCCGCTTGGCGCGGAGACCGTAAGTCTCGCCGCGGCGCTGTCCCGCGTCCTTGCCGCGGACGTGATCGCGCCGGTCGACGCGCCGCCGTTCGACCGGTCCAATGTCGATGGTTTCGCCGTTCGCGCCGCCGATACAGCGGGCGCAAGTGACGGCGCGCCGAGACGCTTCACGCTCAATGCCGAAGTCGTGGCCTGCGGCGTTCATCCTGCGATCGAAGTCGCGCTCGGCACCGCGACGGCGATCGCGACCGGCGGCATCATCCCGCGCGGCGCCGACGCTGTGGTTATGATCGAGCATACCGAACTGATCGAAGACGGTGCTGAGCCCGCGATCGACGCGCGCCGCGCCGTCGCGGCCGGCCAGTTTGTGTCTTATGCCGGGTCGGACATCGCCCGCGGCGAGACGCTGTTGCGCAAAGGCATCCGAATCGGCTCGCGCGAGATCGGCATGCTCGCGGCCTGCGGCCTTGCGGCGGCCGACGTCGTGCGCCGCCCGCGCGTTGCCGTGCTCTCGACCGGCGACGAACTCGTTGAGCCTGGCAGGCCGCTGCGTCCTGGCGGCGTCTATGACAGTAACGGTGCCATCATCGCCGCCGCGATCGCCGAGTCAGGCGGCGAGCCGGCGCCGCTCGGCACCTTTCCGGATGAGGAAACGGCGCTCGGCAAAGCGATACGCTCGGCGCTCGAGAGCTGCGACATGGTCGTGCTCTCCGGCGGCACGTCGAAAGGCGCCGGCGATCTGTCGCATCGTGTGGTCTCGGGATTGGGCGCGCCGGGCATTCTCGTCCACGGCGTCGCGCTCAAACCGGGCAAGCCGCTGTGCCTCGCCGTCATTGGCAAAAAGCCGCTGATCGTGCTGCCGGGATTTCCGACCTCGGCCATTTTCACGTTTCACGCTTTCGTGGCGCCGGTCATCCGGAGGCTCGGCGGCCTCTCTCCTGACGCCGTGCGAAAATTGACCGCGCGCGTGCCGGTGCGGATCGCCTCCGAACTCGGCCGCGAGGAATTCGTGCTGGTGTCGCTCGTTGCGGGCAATGACGGGCTGATCGCCTTTCCCAACGGCAAGGGCTCCGGCGCGGTAACGGCGTTTTCGCAGGCCGATGGATTTTTGGCAATCGACGCGCTCGCCGCGGCACTCGACGCCGATACAGAGAAAGAAGTCACGCTGATCGGCGACGAGGCACGGGCGCCCGATCTCGTCATCATGGGCAGTCACGACATCGCGCTCGATGTCGTCGTCGGGGCGCTCGCCGCGCGCGGCTTTCACGCGCGCACCATCGCGGTCGGCAGTCAGGGCGGCGTCAGCGCCGCTAGCCGCGGCGAATGCGACATCGCGCCGGTCCATCTCGTCGATCCGGCGACCGGCATTTACAATAAGCATTTGCTCGCGCCCGGCCTGGCGCTGGTGCCGGGCTGGCGGCGGATGCAGGGATTTGTGTTCCGGCCCGGCGACGCGCGGTTCGAGGACCGCACCGCCGCCGTGGCGCTGAAAGCGGCGCTTGAAGAACCCGCAGTCCTGATGGTCAATCGCAATGTCGGGTCCGGCACGCGCGTCTTGGTCGACGGGCTGCTGCGCGGCGCCAAGCCTGCCGGCTACGCCAATCAACCGCGCTCGCATAACGCAGTTGCCGCCGCTATCGCGCAGCACCGCGCCGATTGGGGCGTCGCCATCGAGCCGGTGGCGCGCATGTACGGGCTTTCGTTCCTACCCATCGCGCCGGAACACTACGACTTTCTGCTGGTCGAGGCGCGCCGCGAGCGGCCGGCGGTACAGGCATTTCTCGAGGTCCTGCGCGACGAAGCGACCCGTGCGCGGATCAGCGCGCTCGGCATGGAGCCAGCCGGTTAAAGCAGTGTCAGGCCGACTGCCGCTTCTCCGCCGGCTCAAGCCGCGCCATCGCATCGTCCGCAGTCATCACGTCGCCGAAATAGACGACGAAATTGTTGAGCGACGCCGCATGCGTCTCGTCGGTCAAGGTCGCATTGGCGTCGGCGACCATGATGACGCGGTAATCGAGCATCATGGCGTCGCGGGCGGTCGACTCGCAACACACATTGGTCAAGGTGCCGGCGATCAAGAGACTCTCGATGCCGCGGCTGCGCAATTTGGCGTCGATGTCAGATGAGCCGGAAATGAAAGCGCTGAATTTGACCTTCTTGACGTGCAGATCGCTCGGCAGCGCATCGAGCTTCGGATAGAGCGCGAAACCTTCGGCTTTCTCGTCGAGATGGGCGAGCCGTGTCTTCACCCGTTCCGGCGTCATCATGTACTTGTGGTGGTTGCCCCAGGTATCGAGCGCCCCAATCGCGGTCGTCTGTACCCAAACCATGGTTCCGCCGGCTGAGCGAAGCGTCCGCGCCAGCCGGTTGATATTCGGCACGATGCCGCGCGCCGCCGGGACTTCGTGTGGAAAACCTTCGGCGACGAAGTAGTTCTGCATGTCGACGACGACCATCGCGGTGCGCGCGGCGTCGATCGTGTCGTGGCTCGGCAGTTTGCCCTGACGGCGGATGACACGCTCTTTGACCTCGGCCGGCATGGTGTAGGGATGCATGAAAGTCTCCGTCGGGGAGGAAATTTGCCCAAGGCTACGGCGCGCCAGAGCGACCGTCAAATGCGAGCGCCCGCGATGGCCGGTGCGCTGAGCGGTAACCGGTATTATGTTAAACTAAAAGGATCGGACTATCGGATGAAGGGATCAGAATAACGGATGACCATGCGCGTTGTCGGACTTGCAGGCTGGAGCGGTTCCGGCAAGACCACACTGGTCACGAGCGTGATCCCGGTGCTGGTCAAGCGCGGCCTGACGGTCGCGACCGTCAAGCATGCGCATCATGAATTCGATCTCGATCAGCCCGGCAAGGATTCCTGGCTGCACCGCGAAGCCGGCGCGCGCGAGGTCGCGATCGTCTCCGGCCGCCGCTGGGCGATCATACATGAACTCGGTGGCGAGCCCGAGCCGCCGCTCATGGAGATCCTCAAAAAGCTGAGCCCGATGGACCTCGTGATCGTCGAAGGTTTCAAGCACCACGCGCATCCAAAGCTCGAAATATTTCGTGCCGCTGTCGGCAAGCCGTTGTTGCACCCCGATGACGATTGCATCGTTGCCGTCGCAACCGATGCGCCGCTGCCGCAAGCTCTGGTGCCGGTGCTGATGCTCGACGACATCGCTAGCATTGCCAATGTGCTGCAGGCTGAAGCCTTGCCGCTTGACCGGATCGGCAAGCTCGAAGCGGCGCAAGGCCAAGAACAAGACCAGGCCTGATGGCACAACTCACCGACGATTGCTTTGCCTTCAACGGGCCGCTTCTGCCGGTTGC
>Ga0209448_10000383_pt1 | contig 15154 bp, 14 predicted proteins | sample BogFormECP14_OM2_FD_188245 | JGI IMG/M metagenome (GOLD analysis project Ga0209448, IMG submission 188245) | Bog forest soil microbial communities from Calvert Island, British Columbia, Canada - ECP14_OM2 (SPAdes) (version 2) | ecosystem: Environmental > Aquatic > Freshwater > Wetlands > Bog ... | reverse complement strand
GGTGAGTAGGGAAACGGGCCGTAACGGGCAGGCTTCATTTCAACTTGCCTTCTTCACGGATGGGCTATGGGCGAGATGCGCGGTGACCTCGTCGATATGCATGACGTCGGCGTATTTGTGATGCAGGTCGAACAGGTTCACTTTGTGCGACAACAGACTGCGATCGAAGCAGCATTCCTCGACCAGCACCACGTGATAGCCGTGTGAATACGCGTCGACCGCGCTCGCCCGCACGCAGCCCGATGTGCTCTCGCCGCAAACGATCAGCGTTTGGACGCCGAGTTGCGTCAGATGTGCTGTAAGCGGTGTGCCGTAGAAGGCGCTGGCGCGCTGCTTGGTGATGACGACGTCGCCCGATTGCGGCTTGAATTCAGGACGGATGGCGAAGTCGGCGGGATCGACTGACGGCTTCGTGCGCTTGGTGGCGTTGACGAAATTCGGCCGGCTTTCATTACGGGTGTCACCGGTCGAATAAAAGATCGGCAGTCCGGCGGCGCGGGCGGCGGCGAACAGACGCTTGGTCGGCTCGATCGCATCATAGGCGTAGATGCCGCAGGCGCTGGGAAATTCCTTGGCGAGCTTGGCGGGCAGTTGCGCGCCGCCGCGAAAAACAAGTTCATAGAGGTCGATCGCCAGGAGGGCAGCGGCCGGGCCGACGAATGTCTTGCGTTTGTAGGCGGAATAGATCTCCAAAATGTCCGGGGTAACGACGTCCTTCCAGCAATGGTCTTCGAAGTCGTCACTCATCTTCTGTGCTCCAGGGTCTTTTGCGCTTGGACGATACGCGATCATTCGATCATTGTCGCCGCAATGCAGGGGGCATGAAAAGTCATTATCTCGAGCGCGCGAGCCGCCCGGCCCCGGGGCGCGATGTTCGCTTTGCCGCCGATAGCGGACATCGCTTATTAGGCCGTCAAAGCAAAAGGCCCGGGATCGCTCCCGGGCCTTGGCATTTCACCGTGCTGAGAATGAACTTAGAAATCCATTCCGCCGCCGCCCGGCATCGGGGGCATCGGGGCCTGCTTCTTCGGCAGTTCGGCAACCATCGCCTCGGTGGTGATGAGGAGACCGGCGACCGATGACGCGCCTTGCAGAGCCTGACGCACCACCTTGGTCGGGTCGATAATGCCCTTCTTGACCATGTCGACATATTCGCCGTTCTGGGCATCGAAGCCGAAGCCATAGCTGTCGTTCTCGAGGATCTTGCCGACAATGACGGAACCGTCCTCTCCGGCATTGGTGGCGATCTGCCGGGCCGGAGTCTGCAGCGCCTTGCGCACGATCTCGACGCCGGTCTTCTGGTCGTCGTTATGGGTGCGGATCCGCTTGAGCGTTTCGGCGGCGCGCAACAGCGCCACGCCGCCGCCCGGCAGGATGCCTTCCTCGACCGCGGCGCGGGTCGCGTGCATCGCGTCGTCGACGCGATCCTTGCGTTCCTTCACCTCGACCTCGGTGGCGCCGCCGACGCGGATCACGGCAACGCCGCCCGCGAGCTTAGCCAGCCGCTCCTGCAGCTTCTCACGGTCGTAGTCCGAGGTGGTCTCCTCAATCTGCGCCTTGATCTGCGTGATGCGGTCCTCGATGTCCTTCTTCTTGCCGGCGCCGTTGACGATCGTGGTATTTTCCTTGTCGATCATCACCTTCTTGGCCTTGCCGAGCATGGCGAGCGTGACGTTCTCGAGCTTGATGCCGAGATCTTCACTGATCGCCTGGCCCCCGGTCAGGACGGCGATGTCCTGCAGCATGGCTTTCCTGCGATCGCCGAAGCCCGGCGCCTTCACGGCCGCGACTTTGAGCCCGCCGCGCAGCTTGTTGACGACAAGCGTGGCGAGAGCTTCGCCTTCGACGTCTTCAGCCACGATCAGAAGCGGCTTGCCGGTCTGCACCACAGCTTCCAACAGCGGAAGCAGTTCATTGAGCGCCGACAGCTTCTTCTCGTTGATGAGGATATAGGGGTCCTCCATCTCAACGCGCATCTTGTCAGCGTTGGTGATGAAGTAGGGCGAGATATAGCCGCGGTCGAACTGCATGCCTTCAACGACGTCGAGCTCGGTCTCGAGGCTCTTCGCCTCCTCGACCGTGATCACGCCTTCGTTGCCGACCTTTTCCATCGCCTTGGCCAGATAGTCGCCGATCTCCTTGTCGCCATTGGCGGAGATGGTGCCGACCTGGGCGATCTCTGAGTTCGAGGTCACCTTCTTTGAGTTCTTCTTGAGCTCCTCGACCACCGCTTCGACCGCAAGATCGATGCCGCGCTTGAGGTCCATCGGGTTCATGCCGGCGGCAACCGCCTTGGCGCCTTCCCTGACGATCGCGGCCGCAAGCACGGTCGCGGTCGTGGTGCCGTCACCGGCGATGTCGGAGGTTTTTGAAGCGACCTCGCGCACCATCTGGGCGCCCATGTTCTCGAACTTGTCCTCGAGCTCGATCTCCTTGGCGACGGTGACGCCGTCCTTGGTGATGCGGGGAGCGCCGAAGCTCTTATCGAGAACGACGTTGCGGCCCTTGGGGCCCAACGTCACCTTCACCGCATTGGCGAGAATATCGACGCCGCGCAACATCTTGTCGCGCGCGTCGACTGAGAATCTGACTTCTTTAGCAGCCATTGAAATTCACTCCTGGTTCGTCGTCACCCTGAGGTGCGAGCGAAGCTCGCCTCGAAGGGTGCTGGTTCGGAATGTCATCCTTCGAGGGCCGCGGCGCGGCCACCTCAGGATAACGGGTTTGTTACGCGGCTTTCTTCTTGGCGACGGGCTCGTCGATGATGCCCATGATGTCGGACTCCTTCATGATCAGGAGCTCCTGGCCGTCGATCTTGACCTCGGTGCCCGACCATTTGCCGAACAGCACGCGGTCGCCGACCTTGACGTCGATCGGGATCAACTTGCCGGCCTCGTCGCGGCCACCTGGGCCGACGGCGACGATTTCGCCCTGCGAGGGCTTCTCCTGGGCGGTGTCGGGGATGATGATGCCGCCGGCTGATTTCGCCTCGGCGTCGATGCGCCTGACGACAACGCGGTCGTGCAGCGGACGAAACTTCATGCATGTCCTCCTTAAGTTTTTGAAAAAGCTTTAGAAGTGCGTAGTTGAGCGGCCCCTGTGAGGTCCTCATCTCACCGCTTGGTGACGATGAAAGATGTGCCGCTGCTTGCGCAGATGGTGGCGTGGTTTTGGCCCACAAGAGGTGGCCGGAGATTTATTAGCACTCACTTCGCCGGATTGCCAACGACTTTGATCGGGTGGTTAACACGGGGTTCGGTTTTGGACGCCGGCTGAGAATATTGTTCCGAGTCATCAGAAAATTGTTCCCAGGAAACTGCATTGAATCGGCGATAAGTCGCGCCGCGCCGGCTTGTTAGCACAGATACGACGATGCTGCTATTGCCTTGAAAATACACAACTTCTTCATTTTTGAGGCTTGCAATGGAGGTTCGAATCTCGAAACATTCCCAGGACGGGAATTGGAGGGCAGCATGGGGTCGAAGGAAGGTTGGGGGTCGAAAGAAGGTTGGGGTTCGCAAATAGCTTCAAAGGACTTTTGCAAGCAGCTGGAAGGCTACGGATTAACTACGGCCAATATCCTCTACCGGCGGCCGGATCATCCGTGGTTGTTACAGACCTATGTCTGGCAGGACTACGATCTCTGCCCGAGCTTTCCGGTGCTGAACAAGTTCCTCAACTTCTGGCTAGAAAAGCTTGAGGGACCGCTGCACTCGGTGACGGTGGCGCATGCGCGGCTGATCAAGCCCGCGGAGATCCGCGCCATCGACGGCGAGTTTCGGCTGCACTGAGATCAGGAGTCGGTAATCAGAGATCAGTCATCGGAGTTCTGATTGTCGGCGACGCACCTGATTACTGACCAGTGATTCCTGATATCCTGATCAGCGCGTAGCTCATGAGCCCGAGCAGGATCAGCGACGCCGTCACCGCGAGCGTCACGCGCAAGCCGGTGCGGACGACGACGCGCACGTCGACGCCCAAGCCGAGCCCCGCCATCGCGATCGTCGTCATGATGCCTGCGGTGCGCGTGATCGGCGGCAGCAGTGCTTGCGGAATGAAGCCGAGCGAGCGGATCACGAGCAGCGCGAGAAAGCCGACGATAAACCACGGCACGAGCTCGGTCAGCGGCGGGCCGCGCCGGTTGGACTGCGCATGTGCCGGCCGCAAGCCGCCGGCAAGGAGCGAGAAGCCGAGCACCACCGGCCCCAGCATCAAGACGCGCACCAGCTTGATCACGGTGCCGACCTGGTTGCTCAGTGCTCCAATAGGTAGTGTCGCCGCCAGCACCTGCGGCACCGCATAGACGGTCAAGCCGGCGAGCACGCCATATTGCGTCAGCGACAGATGCAGCACCGGCACCAGGAGCGGCAAGGTCAGAACAACAATGACGCCGAGCACGGCGGTGAACGAGATCGAGGAGGCGATGTCGTCGCCGTCGGCGCCGATCACCGGCGCCACCGCCGCGATCGCCGAATTGCCGCAAATCGAATTGCCGCACGCCACGAGAATAGACATGCGCTGCGGCAGGCCGAGCAGGCGGCAGATCATGTAGCTTGTGCCGATGGCGATCGACACGATGGCGGCGATGCCGAAAATGAGGAACGGCCCGAGCGCCATGATGGTGGTGAAGCTCACCGAGGCGCCGAGAATGACGATGGCGCATTCGAGCACGAATTTGGCGCTGAAATTGATGCCGGGATTCAACGCCGGCCCGGGCTTCCACGCGGTGCGCACCGCGACGCCCAAGAGGATCGCTAGCACCAAAGCTTCGAGATAGGGCTGGCCGGTGAAATGAACTTCAACGGCCTGGAGCAACACCGCAACGACCGTGATCGCGACACACAGAACAAGGCCGGGCAAGAGCCCGAGCAGGTGGCGTTGCAAATGACCGATCACATTCGCTTACCGAGTTCCGGAGCGCGACCTGGCTCCTAAAAAATCATGCTGCATCGATAGCAAGCGGCAGCGCAAATGTCCTCATATCGTGCTTTCAGCCGATGATTTTTTCCCCAAACCGCGACCCAAGAATGTGTGCCAGAGCGTTTGAAAATGCGGCTCTCGCGTCGCACCATCAACACATAAATGCCGGAATAAAATTTTCGTTAACTTATTCTATTCCATGACAAATTAGTGATGATCAATTGAAAGCACCGCCATTGTGCGGCGCGATATTACGTGTAGATGACCGGGCAGGGCGACGAAGAAATAGGATGTTCGAATATGAAAACCCTCAGCACCAAAGTGGCTCTGTCCGCGCTCGCCATCGCGGCTCTCCTCAACAGCCCCGCTTTCGCCAAGTCGCATCATGTCAGCCAGGACAACGGCGCGGCGATCAATTACGCGGCCCCGGGCAACGACATCCCCGGCTACACCAACGACGGCAGTGTTGTCGGCATTGCCAATCCGGACCAATACAGCGTCCAGTCGCAGCGCTAAGCCGTAATTTTTTTCGCGCTTAGGCGCAGGAAAAGGCCGCCCTGGCTTGGGCGGTCTTTTTCAATTCAGCTGGCGCGGCTCGCATGTCATCCTAAATGCGGCGCTTGGCTGCTCATTGTCTGGTGACAACCGGCAGCATATTGAACCTGAAGTTCACGCCGGCTTTCACGACGTTTTTGGCTTCGCTGATATTGAGGACTTGCGGCGCGGCGGTGAAGAAGGTCAAGGGGAGCACGTTCGTCTTGATGCCGAAATCGAACCTGCGCTACAAACTGCCGCCGATGCTACATCACCGACTATGGCGCGAAAGTGAAATTATTTTTGGGACGAGGTCGAGTTCCACAGCGCGAATTGCGAGCGTGCCGTGACACAAATCAGACATGACGCGCAAATCGGTTATGGCGCACCGAGGACACGCGCTAGTTCAGCACGCCGACAATCGCGCCGAGCAGGCACGTCGTCAGCGTGCCCGAGACAATCGATTTCAATCCAAGCGACACCACCTCATCGCGCTTTTGCGGGCACATGGTGGCGAGCCCCGCGATCATGATGCCGAGCGAGCCGAAATTGGCGAAGCCGCACATGGCATACAGCATGATCAGCCGCGAGCGCGGCTCGAGCGCGCCCTCGGGGAGCGCTGCGAGCTGCAGATAGGCGACGAATTCGTTGAGCACGGTCTTAATCCCCATCAGCCCGCCGGCGGTCACGGCTTGCGACCACGGAATGCCCATCAGCCAGCACACCGGCGCCATGATCCAGCCGAGCGCACGCTGCAGCGTCAAAGGCGAGCCGAGAAAATCCGGCAACAGGCCGAGGATCGAATTGGCGAGATAGACCAGCGCGACAAAGACGATCAGCATCGCGGTGATGTTGAGGAGGAGCTCGAGGCCTGCGCCGGTGCCTTTGACAATGGCGTCCATGGTGCTCGAGGCGACTTGCTCCACCTCGCTGAGCTTGCCGCCGGTGTGCGCATTGTCGGGATCCGGCACCATGATGAGGCTGATGAAAATCGCCGCCGGCGCGCCGAGCACCGAACAGACGGCGATGTGGCCCGCGGCGTTCGGAATGGCGTTGGCCAAGATCGTCGCGTAGAGCACGAACACGGTGCCGGCGATGCCGGCCATGCCGCCGGTCATCACCACGAACATTTCACTGCGAGACAGGTTTGCGAGATAGGGCCGGATGAACAATGGCGCCTCGACCTGGCCGACAAAGATGTTGGCCGCCGTCGACAGGCCGACTGCGCCGCCGACATCGAGCGTCTTTTCCAGCGCCCAGGAAAATCCGCGCACGATCGGCGGCATGATGCGCCAGTAGAACAACAGCGATGACAACACGCTCATCACCAGGACGACTGGCAGCGCCTGGAAGGCGAGAATGAAATCCGAGCCCGGCGTTTTCGGATCGAAGGGGAGCGTCCCGCCGCCGACATAGCCGAACAGGAACGACGTGCCGGCCTTGGTGGCGGCCGCGATCGCGTTGACGGCGCGGTTGATCAGGTTGAAGGCGTCCTGGCTCTGCGGCACTTTGAGCATCAAGAGCGCCAGCGCAAAGGTGACGCCAAGCCCGGTAAGCACCTGCCGCCACGGCACGGCACGGTACGGCGGTTTTCGCTGATGATGAAGGCAAGCGCGATGATGGCTGCGACGCCCAGCGCCGATTGCAGGTTTTGCATTATGGATGAAGCCCCGATTTCCCCGGTGCCTCACCTTAGCCCGCCGTCCCTCCATTCGTCATTGCCGGGCTTGACCCGGCAATCCATACGCCCTGCGTTTCAGCATGGACCGCCGGGTCAAGCCCGGTGGTGACGAGGAGGGGGCGTCTGACTCGTCGTCTCGTTGTCGTCGTAAGAGTATCGTTGAGTCCGACGCCCGTTCCACCGCCCTTCGGCACAGCCGACGCTTTGCGTCGGCGTTCTTTACGTAAAGTACGGCGGCCGGAGGCCGCCTATGCCCCTTTTCCCGCTTTCGCCGGGCAAGAGAAGAATCGCCAGGCGAATGCAATGACGTTCGATTTGGTATCGCCGCTGCCGCTTGCGGAATGCGTGCGCCGGCTCAAGGCGGCGACCGATCGCAGTTGGGCGGTGGCCGGCAGCAAACCCGTTCTTGGCTGGGTCGGCGACGCATCGTTGCGGCTGCGCCAGCGCACCTATTATCGGCATTCGTCGCAGTGCTGGTTGTCCGGAAAGTTTGTCGATGAGGGTGGGCAGACACGGCTGCGCTGCAGCGTCGGCTCGCACCCCTTTGTCCGTGTCTTTCTTGAATATTGGATTGGCGCTGTCTTTTTGGCCGGCGGCGCGGTGTTTGTCAGGAGCCTGAGTGTATGGTGTGCCGCCCATGAACCATTGCCGCCCAACCTTTGGCTCGGCCTCATTGTCCCGCCGCTGATGCTGGGTTTCGGCGCCATCTTTCTCGCGTTCGGCAATCATTTTTCTCGCGATGAGTCGCGTTTTCTTGTCGAGTTCGTCCAGCACACCATCGATGCCCATGAGGTATAATAAGTTTGCGAACGGCGAAGCCGGCTAATGACGAGGTGAAGGGAGGGTTTTATGCGCATCCGGTTCGAATTCGGTGCGCTCACGCTTGACGCCGAACTGCTCGATACGTCGACCGCGAAAGCGATCGCGGCGGCGTTGCCGATCACGAGCGCGGCGTTGACCTGGGGCGAAGAGGTTTATTTTGAAACACCCGTCAGGGTCGCGCGAGAAAAAGACGCGCGCGCCGTGGTCACGCCGGGCGAGATTGCCTATTGGCCGGACGGCGATGCCATCGCTATCGGTTTCGGCCGGACGCCGATTTCCAAGGCCGATGAGACGCGGCTGGCGAGCCCCTGCAACATCTGGGCGAAGGCGCTTGGCGATGTGAAGGTGCTCGCCAAAGTGCGCGCTGGTACGAAGATCAAGGTGAGCGCGATTGACTGACCCGCGTCATTGCGAGCGCAGCCAAGCGATCCAGACTCGGAGCAAGCGGCCCTGGATTGCTTCGCTGCCGCTCGCAATGACGGGACTTAGGATTGGCTGGGCGGCGGCCGATTGGCGCTGCGCGCCAGCGAGATCATCAGATCCCAGGCATTGCGGATATTGACGACAAGCAAGAGCAGCGCAGCACCGGCGAGAATGTCGAGGCCGATCACGGATCGCTCGAACAGAAATACCGCGGCGACAAGACCGGCGGCATAGCAAACGGCTGGAATGGCGCCATAGGCGAAGCGGTCGGCGGTATCGGCAAGCGGGTTCTTGTGCACGCGGATCACGACGGCCATGGAATAGATCACGCTGCCGATCGCGGCGATGCCGACGACGGTCGCGAAAATCTCGAAGCTCAATGTCGGGACGAGCGCGATGAGGCTGAGAAATAAAATGTTGGTGTAATGAAACACCACCGGACTCATGAAGGTGCGGGTGTTGTTGGCGCTCTCCGGCGTATGCGTCATCACGCTCGCACCGATCGAGGCGGCAACGAAGAGTAGCGCGACCAATGCCGCCGCGCCGGTGCCGAGCAGCCCGTAGAATTCATGCCAGCCGTCGAGCATGGTTATCCGCCCAAATCATCCACGCCCGACAAACGGCATCAGGTTCGCCATCACAGTCATGAACAGCACATTGGTGTCGAGCGGCAGGCTTGCCATATAGACCACGGCACGGCCGACATCTTCCGCCGCCATGCGGGCTTCGATCATCTTGCGGCCATCGGGCTGCAGCACGCCGTCGCCCTGCACCATGCGGTCGGTCAAGGGCGTCGCGGCATTGCCGATGTCGATCTGGCCGCAGCAGATGTCATAGCCGCGGCAGTCGAGCGCGGTCTGTTTGGTCAGGCCGGTGACGGCGTGCTTGGTCGCGGTATAGGCGGCGGCGCCGGGGCGCGGCGTGTGCGCGGAGATCGAGCCGTTATTGATGATGCGGCCGCCGCGCGGGTCCTGCGCTTTCATGATTTTGATGGCTTCCTGGGTGCACAGGAAGACGCCGGTGAAATTGGTGGCGACGACGGCTTGCCACTTGTCGAGCGGGATGTCTTCGATCGGCATCGCTGGGGCGCCGATGCCGGCATTGTTGAAGAGGACATCGAGCCGGCCATAGGTTTTCTTGGTCATGTCGAACAGCGATTTGATCGAGGTCGGATCGGCGACATCAGTCGGCACGACGAGCGCCTCGCCCGGCGTCTGCGCGCCTTCTTCGGCAACCGCATCGAGCATGTCCATGCGCCGCCCGGCGAGCACGACCGCGTAACCTTCCTTCATCAGCGCCAGCGTCACCGCCCGGCCCACTCCGGTGCCGGCTCCGGTCACCAATGCAACTTTGCGCGCAGCCATGTTCGCCTCCCGTTTCGATGTTGCTGGAAGGCAATATCACCTCTCCCCGCGCGCGGGGAGAGGTCGAGTGAAACGAGGGTGAGGGGGCCTCTCCGCGATTCTGAGCCCGGCGGCAACGCCCCCTCATCCCGACCTTCTCCCCGCGTGCGGGGAGAAGGAGAAAGAGCCTCAGCTCGCCATCGCGATTTCCTGGTCCGGGCTGCGGACGCGGTAGTCGTCGGGCGAGGCGAGGCGCTTGTCGATCTCGGTGGGCGGGCCGGGCTTGCCGAACCTGTAACCCTGCATCGAGTGCACGCCGGCGGCGCGCAGGAACAGGTGCTGCTCGGCGGTTTCGACACCTTCGGCGGTGACTTTCATGCCGAGACCGCGGCCGAGGCTGACGACGGCGTGAACGATGGCGGCGGCGTCCGGCGCCTTTTCGATCGAGCGCACGAAACTGGAGTCGATCTTGAGCTTGTCGAACGGGAAGCGGCGCAGATAGAGCAGGCTCGAATAGCCGGTGCCGAAATCGTCGAGCGCAAAGCGCACGCCGATGGCCTTGAGCCGCAGCATCGACAGTTCCGCGGTTTCGAGATTGCCGAGGAGCGTGCTCTCGGTGAGTTCGAGTTCGAGCCGATTGGGGTCGAATTTGGTTTCGGCGATAATGCGCTCGACCACGTCGACGAAGTCGGAGCGGCGGAATTGCAGCGGCGAGACGTTGACCGCAACCGTGAGCTTCGGCCAGTCTCTAGCGTCGAAGCAAGCGCGGCGTAGCATATAGGCACCGAGCTCGACGATCAGGCCGGAATGTTCGGCGATCGGAATGAAGCGCGACGGCGGGATCTCGCCATGGAGCGGATGGGTCCAGCGCGCCAGCGCTTCGACCCCGATGATGGTGTCGCCCGAAGCATTGACGAGCGGCTGATAGGCGGCGTTCAGTTCGTCGTTCTGGATGGCCTTGAGGAGGTCGCCTTCAAGGAGCTTGCGGCTGGAGAGGTCGGCATCCATCGCGGCGTCGTAGATGCAGGCGCGGTTGCGGCCTTCGTTCTTGGCGCGATAGGGCGCCATGTCGGCATAGCGCAGAATATCGGCGGCGTCGCCGACGCGGCGGTCGATCACGGCGATGCCGATCGAGGCGCCGATGATGATGTTGTGGCCGCTAATGGCGTAGGGCGCGCAGACCGCATTGATGATGCGTCCGGCAATGGCTTGAAGCGAATAGGAGTCCGATTCGCACGCCGTAATGATGGCGAACTCGTCGCCGCCGAGCCGCGCCACCAGATCCTCGCGGCGCATGATGCGGCTCAGACGCTGGGTGACATTGAGAATGAGCTCATCGCCGATGTGATGGCCGAGCGTGTCGTTGACGTCCTTGAAGTGGTCGAGGTCGATGTAGAACACGGCCGCCGTCGGGCCGCCGGCGCGCACCTCGTTGATCACGCGTTCGAGCCGGTCGCTGAAATAGATGCGGTTGGGCAGGCCACAGACCGGATCGTGCAGCGCCAGGTGGCGCAATTGCCGCTCGCCGGCGTCGATCTCTTCCGAGGTGCGGCGCATGTGGCGCACCACGAGGCCGACCAGGAGGGCGAAGCCGGCGAGCGCGACCGCGATGAACGGCACGACGCTCTGCACGATCGAGGCGCCCGGCCGCGACGGCGTCCAGGCCAAACGCGCGATGGTGCCGCCTTTGGGATCGGCCAATTCGGTCACGCGATCGCCGCCGGCTTGGGCCAGATCGTCGACATTGCGCAGGTTACCGAGCTGCAGATGGCTGCCGACATGGCCGAGCACGCGCTCGGAAATGTATTTCACGGAGAGCACGATCGGCGCGTGGTCGTTGCCGGATGCAAGTTCGGCGTCCGTACCGACGGCGACAGCCGAGACAAAGGCCGGCTTGTTCAGAAAGCGCTGGATCAGCACCGCGCTGCGGTCTGGTTGCGCCGCAATCTGATTGGCGATGATCGGAATGGCGTTGTCCGGGAGCGCGCCCAAGCGCCCGCGCAAGAGATCGAGCGCCGCCGCGAATTCCGCCTTGAGGGCGCTCGCGGTCGCGTCGGCGGGATTGCGGGAGTGGGTGTAGATAATGTCGTCGTCGGGATCGACGATGACTTTCGACGTCGCTGTTGAAATAGCTCTCGAGCCACGGCCCGATCGGCCGCCCGATCCAATCGGTATCGTAAGTGTCGCGAATCTTGACGGCGGCGCGCGGCGTTGCGGCGGCGCTCTCGAGCGCATGCAGCGCGCGCAGGCCATGGTCGTCCAAGGCCTCGCGGACCAGCTGCTGTTCCTTGTTGAAGGACACTTCGTCGGCGCGCTGCGCCGAGGTGAGAACGGCGACGATGACGCAGACGATGGCGACGGCAACGATCACGCCGATCGGCACGACCAGGCTCGTACGCGCCTGGTCTCACCGCGACCGCTTACTTTCCCCGGCGATATGCGACCGCGCCGAAGGCACCACGTTGCCACCCATTGGACAAATTGCTGCGCGGACCATAGGCAGCAAAGATTGCGAATGACTTGCGCTTAACGCGAGCAATCAGTTTCGGCTCGCGGCCTGTGCGTTTCCGCTTGCGGTCGTTAATGAAGCGTAAATTTTGGCCAGCTCGTTGCCGGTCAGCGCCGGCTGGCGTAGGGCGGCCGCGGTATGCCGATATGGGCGGCGCGTAACGCCGCCGACCATCTCTCGCGCAGATCGGTGAAATAGGGCTCGCCCGGCTCGATCCGGTACACCAGTTCCGTATCGCAGACGTCGCGCCGCGCCACCACAATATCGATCGGCATGCCGACGCTGAGATTGGACCGCATCGTGGAATCGATGGAGACAAGGCCGACCTTGAGCGCGTCGTAGAGGTCCATCTCGTAATTGATGGCGCGGTCGAGCACCGGCTTGCCGTATTTGTGTTCGCCGATCTGCAGATAGGGCGTGTCGGTCGTGCACTCGATGAAATTGCCGGCCGAGTAGATCATGAACAGCCGCATGCGCTCGCCGGCGATCTGGCCGCCGAACAGGAAGGAGACGTCGAAATTCACGTCGGACGCTTCGAGCGCTTTGTCCTCGTTCGCATGGACGGTGCGGATGACATGGCCGACGCGCTGCGCCGCCTGGAACATGGTGGGCGCGTTCATCAGCGTTTCGCGCTCGCTAGTGTCGGGATTGTCGTAGCCTTCGGCCAGAATGCTGACGACCGATTGGCTGATCGACAGGTTGCCCGCCGTGGCGATCGCCATGACCAGCTTCTTGGGGTCCTTGAACACGTGCAGCTTGCGGAAGGTCGATATGTTGTCGACGCCAGCATTGGTTCGCGTGTCCGCGAACATCACGAGCCCCTCGCGTACCAGAATTCCACCGCAATAGGTCATAACCTAGTCCCCCGCGCGGTCCTTATAGCATCCCCCGGCGCGGCGCGACGCATGATCCCGAAAAGCCTGCCCTCGGACTTGATCCGGCGGGTGGAAACCGGTTTCCGGCCTTCGCGGAGCCCGCTTCGGTGGGCGAAGGAAGGTCGGAAAAGATCATGCTCCAACAAAAAATCGAGACCTTGTTCCCATTCGATTGAACGAATTAGGGTCTGGGCGGTTACTGCCCGACCTTGATGGCGACCGCGAGCGTCTCGGCGCTCACCCCGTAGCGCATCCGCCGCACCGGCGCCGCCCCAAGCGCATCCAAGCCGATGGCGACGCGCACGTGGCAGTCGGTCGGGCAGAAGCCGTTCGCGGGATCGAAGGCAACCCAGCCGAGTTCGGGGACGAAGGCTTCCGCCCAAGCGTGGCCGGCTGCCTGTGCGTGGCCTGAATCCTCGTGCCGGAAATAGCCTGAGACAAAGCGGGCCGGAATGCCGAGGCTGTGCGCCGCGCCGATGAAGATGTGGCTCAAATCGCGCGACGGGCCGTGTTTTGCCGCAAACGCATCGGCGGCGTTGGCCGCGCCTTGGGTCTCGTCGGTGTCGTGGGCCATGTCCTCGTAGAGCCGGTCCAGGATCCAATGCAGCTCGCCGAGAATCTCGCCGCCTTTTTCGGCGCGGATGCTCAGCGCGAAATCGCGGATTGCATCGTCGGCCTGCGTCAAGGCGGTGTCGCGGAGAAAGAGGCTCGGGCCAAAGCGCTCGACGGTGCCGCGGACGATCCCGTTATTGTTCTGCGTCTCGACTTCGCCGTCGACCTCGACGCTCAATTCGCGAAAAGGGCCGTCGGCCGAGAACACGTGCGCGAGATTGCCGAACGCGTCCTCCTGCGCCGCGAGCCGCGCATCCGCCGACACGTCGATGCGCCAGCGCACGACATGCTGGCCCTCATAGTTTCGCGGCGTCAGCCGCAGCATTTGGATCACGCCCGCGGCCGGCGGGTCGTAGCGATAGTCGGTGCGGTGAGCGATGCGGATGCGCATGTCAGGAGTCGGGTATCAGGGATCAGTAATCAGAAAGGGAGTGAGGTCAACGGTAACATTGGATATCATTGTCCTCAATCTTCTGATTACTGATACCTGATGCCTGATCCTTAATTCCCGATCACAGCAAGTATTGCTGCGAAACTGCGGTCCCGAGACGATTATTGTCCTCGACGAAATTGTCGATGAATTCGTGCAGGCCGGTTTGAAAAATCTGCTCGATCTTGCTGTTCTCAAGCCGGGCGCGGACGGTGCGAGCCTGGCGCTGCGCCGGGCCTTGCCGGCCATAGGCGGTGGCGATGCGGTCGAGATTCTGCACCAAATTTTCGTAGCAGCTCGCCAGGGAGCGCGGCATCTCGTCCCGCAGCATGAGCAAATCCGCGACCAGCCACGGTTTGACGTTTTCGCGATAGACCCAGTGATAGGCGGTCAGCGCCGATACCGAGCGGAGGATCGACGTCCATTGGAAATAGTCGAGCGGGCCGCCGACTTTTTCGTCCGCCGGCAGCAGCAGATGATATTTGACGTCGAGAATGCGCGCGGTGTTGTCGGCGCGTTCCATATAGACGCCGAGCCGCGAGAACCAATAGGCATCGTTGCGCAACATGGTGCGGTAGGCCGAGCCGTCGAAGCGCAGCGACGATCCCAGCACCCAGCGCAGGTAACGGGCGAATTCCTCGCGCGAGCGCGGTCCGCTGCTCCAGCGCTTGAGTTCGAGCCAGGCGCCGTTGATGGCGTCCCACATTTCGCTGGTAAGCGCGGTGCGCACGGCGCGCGCGTTCAGCCGCGCGCTTTCAAAACAGTTGCGGATCGAGGACGGATTGCTCGCCGAGAAGGCGAGGAATTCGGTGACGGTTTCCTCGTTGGCTTCCTTGTAGTGTTCGAAAAAGCCGCTGGCGCAGCCGGCGGTGGCCACGGCCGATTCCCATTCATTGGTGGTGCCGACATAGGCCAGCGGCAAAGCGGTGAGCCGCAACGTGGTGTCAAGAATGCGCGCGATATATTCCGCCCGCTCGACATAGCGGTCTAGCCAATAAAGATTGT
>Ga0209448_10000379_pt1 | contig 15204 bp, 11 predicted proteins | sample BogFormECP14_OM2_FD_188245 | JGI IMG/M metagenome (GOLD analysis project Ga0209448, IMG submission 188245) | Bog forest soil microbial communities from Calvert Island, British Columbia, Canada - ECP14_OM2 (SPAdes) (version 2) | ecosystem: Environmental > Aquatic > Freshwater > Wetlands > Bog ... | reverse complement strand
GGCTGGCGTGATCTCGTCGCCGCCACTGAAAAAGCGTTCGGCCGGGTCAACGTGCTGATCAATAATGCGGGAGTCTATCGACCAAGCAATTTGGCGGAGACCGACGACGCGCTCTGGGACTTTCATTACCGAATAAACCAGCTCGGCGTTTTCCTGGGAATGCGATCCGTCATCGATCCCATGCGCGCTTCCGGGGGCGGCGCCATCGTCAATGTCTCCTCGAATGCCGGGATCAGCCATGTTCCCGGCATATTTGCCTATGCCACGACGAAATGGGCCGTACGGGGGATGAGCAAGCTCGCGGCCTCCGAGCTTGCCGGTCAGGGCATTCGTGTGAATGTCATATTTCCAGGCATCATTGATACGCCGATGCTGGGCGACAACACGCCCGAGCGCCTGGAAATGTACCGAAAAATGATCCCCATGATGCGCATGGGCGCGCCCGAGGAAGTCGCACGTCTGTCGCTTTTTCTCGCCTCGGATGAGGCGAGCTACATCACCGGCGCCGAAGTCAGCGTAGACGGCGGGATTGGGTAGCCTCGACGACCTTGCCACGGCCGCAGCTCCGGCGGCGTCGATATGCGCTGCGATCTTGAGCGCGAGCGCGGGTGGTAGCGCTGAGGTCTTCACCGACGCGTTTGCGGCGACGCGTCTCATGCTTGCGAAGCTTGCGGCGTGAACACGTAAATGACCGGAGACTAAGGTTCTTGCACAAGGAAAGTGCAAATTCCCTCATATGTTGCGTTCGACGGACCTGTCACAAACGCCGCGGTCGCCCATTGATGCAGCGTATCTGAAGGAACTTCGAAGACGCTGAAAGACAAGCTCCGAACCCCAGTGAGACAGCAATGAGGAAACAGAAACCCATGAATCTGATCGCGCACTCCCGGGGCGTCTGGATTGCCGCCGCTACCGCTGTTGCATGCAGCTTGGTTATGACAGTGCCTGCTACCGCCCAGGAAAAATCAAAAACAAATCTCAAGGTGGCGGTCTTCTCGCACATCGGCGAAGTTCAGACGATTTCGGGCATGATGAAAGCCGCCGTCGAGGATGCTAAGGCGCGAGGATGGACGGTCGAAACCTTCGACGGGCGCGGCGATATGGTCGCGGTCAACAATCAAGTTAATTCGTTTATTAGCCGCGGCTTCGACGCCCTGATCAATGTGGCGTCGCCGAATGATCAGATGACCGGCGTCATCAACAAGGCGAAGAAGGCGGGTATTCCGTTCGTCTCTTGTTTCTCCGGGATGGCGCCGAACATCACGGTCGATATCGGTGACAATAACGTTGTCGACGGCGCAATCGCCGCCGCCGAGCTCGTTGGCCGTATCGACGGCCAGGGGACCGTGGTCAAGATGAACTGGAACGTGCTTCCCGCGCTGCAGGAGCGCGACCGCGGATTCCATGCCGTGGTGGCCGGATACCCAAACATCAAGCTGAAGGAACTCGAGGTCAAGGTTCCGGGCGAAGTCGAGGACGCCTACGCCAAGACGACGAATCTCTTGCAAGCGGACACCAATCACGAGATCAAGGCGGTCTGGGCCGGCTCGGACAACTTCGGCACCGCGATCGCACGCGCGGTCCAGAAAGCCAAGCGCGATGACATCTTCGTCGTGGGCATGGACGGGGATCCGGTGGCGCTCGACATGATACGCCAGCACACGCCGCTAACTCTTTCGGTCGGGTACGACGTGCCTGGAATGGGACACGCCGCGGTTCAGGCGGTCGCCGACGCCGTCGACGGCAAGCCGTTTGTCGCGAGGCAAATGTACAAGAAGCCGTGCCTGTTTACCGTCGACACCGTGCCGCCGGAAGGCAAGAGCGCGGACTATAAGACGTGCGGGCTGTTCTCCGCCGACCTGAAGTAAGACGCTAGGGCAGCGCGGCGGCTGCCCACACGTCTCAATCATGATCTTCATAGAGTCTTTGGAGGTTGGCGTGAGCACTGTGCGACCGGGCGGCTCCGTTCGATGAGCGCCGATTTCGCTATCGAGTGTCGCGACATGGTGAAGGTGTTCCCAGGCACGCGCGCCTTGGACGGCGTCGACCTCCAGGTTCGTCACGGTGAAATCCATGCACTCCTCGGCCAAAACGGCGCCGGCAAATCAACTCTGATACGAGCCATCGCGGGGGCCGATCCGCCGACCTCCGGCTCGATATTCGTCGATGGCGGGGAAGTCAGGATCGATACGCCCCAGACGGCGCGATCCTACGGCGTCGCCGTGGTGCATCAGCACTTCAACCTCGCTGCGGATCTGTCGGTCCGGGAGAACCTCTTTCTCGGCCATGACTTTCCGCGGCGTTGGAATGGCCTGGTCGATTGGCGATCTTTGAACGACAAGGCTCAAGCTCTTCTGGATCGACTGGGTCTGAAAATCGATCCACGCGCGAACGTCGGTGACCTGAGGCCGGATGAACTCGCGATGATCGCCGTCGCAAGAGCGATAGCGAGCGACGCAAAGGTCATCATACTCGACGAGCCGACCGCGGCCCTTCTGCCGGACGAGGTAGCGGTGCTGTTCGCGCATATCCGGCGGCTGGCCGCGGAAGGTCACGCGTTCCTGTATGTCAGCCATCGGCTTAGCGAGGTTTTCGAGATCGCCGACCGGATCACGGTGCTTCGCGATGGCCGGCGCATCGGAACCTGGCCGCTGGCCGAGACCACGCGGGCAGCGGTCATTGCTGCGATCGTTGGGTCAAACAGGGCGGAAGTCGACGAGATGCGCCCGAGCGAGGCGTCTCGCGGCGCCGTTGTGTTGAGTGTCACCAACGCCACGAGCGAGGGGGTCAAGAATTTCACCTGCACACTGCGGGCGGGCGAGGTCGTGGGCTTTGCGGGTCTTCCCGGAAGTGGGGCGGAGGAGGCGGTCGCCATGATCTACGGGCGACAGCCATTGCAATCCGGGGTCTTTGAACTCGACGGAAAGGCGCGCTCCTTTCGAAGCGTCCGCGACGCCAAGGCGGCCGGACTTGCTCTCATACCGAAGGATCGGCACGGCGAAGCCATGCTGAGCGGCCTGACGGTGCGCGAGAATATTTCTCTGCCGATTTTGGATAAATTCGTCATCGATCCCGTGCTTCGCCTCTTGCGCACGCCGCGGGAACGGCGACATGCCGAGCAGATCGCTTCGAGGCTATCGATCAAGACCTCTGGCGTCGACGCCCCGATAGACACCCTTAGCGGCGGAAATCAGCAGAAGGTCATTCTTGGCCGCTGGCTTGGGGCGCGGTCCCGGATCTTTCTGATGATGGCGCCGACCGCCGCGGTGGACATAGGGGCGAAGGCTGAAATCTATCATCTAATCCGCAAGCTTGCTGTCGATGGCGCGGCCATACTCTTCACCTCTCCGGAGGTCGAGGAATACCGACGGGTCTGCAACCGCGTGCTTGTCTTTCACGGCGGCGATGTCGTCGGGGAACTGACGGGCGAGGAAGCCACCGAAACGCGAATCATGGAAATCGCTGCGGGGAGCCAGTATGGTTATGAACACTGACGTGCAAATGCGGCCGCAGGCCCACCAGATCGACATCGCGGGGTGGTTCGGCCGCTATGGCACCATCCTCTCGCTTGTTCTGCTGCTCGTTGTCTTTTCGGCGCTCGAACCGCGCGTTTTCCCGACCTTTGCTAACCTCGTCAACGTCCTCGAGCAGATTTCGATTCAGGGCACGATCTCGGCCGGACTGACGATCTGCCTGATCATGGGGCTCTACGATCTGTCGATCGCCGCCATGGTCACCCTGGGCGGCTATTTGTGTCCGCTACTCCTGATGGGCACTCCGTTGCCGGTTCCGCTCTCGATCGCGCTAACCCTCCTCGTCGCGGCGGCAATTGGCGCTATCAATGGCGCTATCGTCAGCTACATGGGCATCTCGGCCTTTATCGCGACGCTCGCGATGGGGTCCATTCTGACCGGGTCTGTGCTCGGGATTTCAGGGTCAAAATCGATCGTCTCCGGCATTCCGGACAGCTTTATGGTGATCGGCCAGGGCGATATTGCGGGCATTCCGGTCGCGGTCATCATAATGCTTCTGGTGGTCCTTCTGTTCTGGGTGGTTTCCGAGCATACGCAATTCGGCCGTACACTGTGCGCCATCGGAAGCAACGCCGAGGCGTCGCGTCTGGCTGGCATCGCAACCAAACGATATCCACCCGCAGCGCTCTCGATCTGCGCCGTGTGTTCGGCGCTTGGCGGCGTGATCGTGTCATCAACCTTGGGTGCAGGCCGGCCAGAGAATATCGGCGATCCCTATCTACTGAATGCCTTCGCTTCGGTTTTCATCGGCGCGTCAACGCTGAGGCCGGGTCGGTTCCACATCCTGGGCACCATGGTCGGGGTTCTGCTGATCGGCGTTATCGATAACGGCCTATCGATCCTCGGCGTCGCAACCTTCTGGCAATATATCGTCCAGGGGCTTCTTCTCATCTCGTCGTTGTTTGCTTCCGGCATTTTGAAATTGAGAAAAGGTTGATGCGTCGCCGCGCCAGGACATGGGGATCGGTGCATCCCTTGTGTGCACGAATAACGCCCAGTCCTGTTTGCACGGCCCTCGCACTCCTACTACCTCTGTCTCGCCGATCGTGGCGAGGCGATCTAACCCGCGGACTTTGCATCCGGTCGATGCGTACGAACGTGAGAGGGCGACCCCAATGGCCGATACACATGCACCCGTCGATCGCGAGCAGACAATGTTGGCGGCAGTTAAGCAGTATTTTGTGAAGGCCGACGCAGGCGACTTTAGCGTGCTCGATCTCTTCACGGACGATGTGCAGATCTACTTCCCGAAATTCGGTATCGCTACGGGCAAAGCCGCCTTCGGCGACCTGGCGACCGGACTGCTCGGATCGCTTAAGTCGATCGCGCACTACATCTCGGATTTCAAATATGTCGTCGGGTCGGATTCGGTCGTGGTCGAAGGCACGACCCACGGCGCGGACGCCCAAGGCTCCGAATGGAGTGGCGGAGAGACGCCCGGCGGAAGGTTTTGCAGTGTCTTCGAGTTCCGCGGCCCGTTGATCGCGCGCATGCACATCTACCTTGATCCTGATTACACCAGTCGCGACGACAAGCGTTTCCTATGGGGCCACGATCGGCGCTGGTAGACGCAGGGTCCGACCGATGGCCGCCGAGCTTACAGACGAACAGAACGCGATGCGCGAAATGGCGCTCGAGTTCGCGCGCACCAAGTTGGCCCCATTTGCCGGTGAATGGGACGCGAAAAAGACCCTCCCGCTCGAGACGCTGAAAGAGGCAGCGGCTCTGGGCATGGGCGGCGTGACCGTTCGCGACGAATTTGGCGGATCGGGACTTGGACGGCTCGATTCGACAGTCATTTTCGAGGCGCTGGCGACCGGGTGTCCCAGCGTCGCGGCGTTTCTATCGATCCACAATATGGCTGTCTGGATGATCGACGCCTTCGGTTCGCGGGCGTTTCGCGAACAGGTTGTGCCGGGCCTTGCATCGATGGACAGTGTCGCGAGTTACTGCCTCACTGAGCCTGACTCAGGATCTGACGCCGCCGCCTTGCGGACGCGGGCTGTTCGCGATGGCGACGCCTACGTCGTGGACGGCGTGAAACAGTTCATCAGCGGCGCCGGGCTTTCGCACTGGTACGTAACGATGGTTCGGACCGGTGACCCCGGTCCAGCTGGCATCACGGCGCTTGCCGTTCCCGCGTCATCCCCAGGACTCAGCTTCGGAGAAAACGAACGCAAGATGGGCTGGAACGCCCAGCCCACGCGACAGGTGGTCTTCGAGAACTGCCGCGTGCCCGCCGCCAATCGGCTTGGGGAAGAGGGCGAGGGCTTTCGTATCGCGATGAAAGGGCTCGATGGGGGTCGGCTCAACATTGCGGCCTGCTCAATCGGCGGCGCCCAAGACGCCCTCGATCGCACTCTTGCCTATATGGCGCAACGTAAAGCCTTCGGCAAAAGCATTGATCAGTTCCAGGCCCTGCAGTTCCGCCTCGCCGATATGGCGACACAGCTCGAAGCGGCGCGCGCGCTCCTTCACAAGGCCGCAAGACGGCTCGATGCGGCTGACCCAGAGGCTACGCGCCTTGTCGCGATGGCGAAGCGATTCGCGACCGACGTCGGCTTTCAAGTCGCGGACGAAGCGCTCCAGCTCCATGGCGGGTATGGCTATCTCGCGGAATACGGAATCGAAAAAATCGTTCGCGACCTGCGCGTACATCGCATTCTTGAGGGAACTAACGAAATCATGCGGCTCATCATCGCCCGCGGTCTCCTCGGAACTTTTCATTGAGCAACCCCCCGGATGCGCGCGAAGCGAACCACTCTTCTGCGAGCAGCCAAGGCGCCTACCAAGGGCGCGCGCCGTCGACCAAAGACTCGCGCGCGGGAGGCGAAAGGTAACGCGCGGGAGGCGAAAGGTAAGATGCAAAGTTCAACGCCCTCGGAATTCGACGCTGCGCGTTTGGAGGGTTTTCTCCGGGCACGCGTAAATGGCGCGCATGGCGCTTATTTTCATCTTGAGCGGATATCGGGAGGCCAGTCCAATCCGACCTATTTCGTGACGATAGGCAACCGCCTGCTCGTGATGCGGAAAAAGCCAGCCGGGGCGACTCTACGGTCAGCCCACGCCATCGATCGTGAATATCGCGTGCTGAAGGCGCTCGCGGAAACGGATGTGCCGGTACCGCGGGTCGCCCTCTACTGCGATGACGATAGCGTTGTCGGAACGCCCTTTTATGTCATGGACCGGCTCGAGGGCCGCATCTTTGCCGATGCGGCGCTTCCAGGCGTATCTCCAGCCGAGCGCGAAACCATGTATTTCTCGATGGCGGAGACGCTCGCCAAACTTCACGACATCGATCCGGTCGTAGTCGGCTTGAGTGACTATGGCGCGATTGGGAATTACTTCGCGCGGCAGATCAACCGCTGGACGAAGCAGTATCATGGGGCGCGGTGGCGCGATTTGCCCGACGTCGAGCGGCTGATCGAATGGCTGCCGAGCCATGTGCCGCCCGAAGACGAAACGCGGATCAGCCACGGAGATTTCCGTATGGGCAATCTCTGCTTTCATCCGACCGAGCCACGAGTGATCGGCGTGCTCGACTGGGAATTGAGCACACTGGGCGAGCCGCTTGCCGATCTTGCCTATAGCGCGCTTGGTCAAATCACCGAGCCGCAAGAATTCGGTGGCTTGCGCGGCCTGAACCTTGCTGCTCTTGGAATTCCAACGAGGCCGCGCTATTTCGAGCGCTATTTCGTCAGCCGCAAGACACCGTCGCGTGCTCCGCTTCGTCCATTCCATACCGTCTTCGCGCTGTTCCGTCTGGCCGTGATCTTCGAAGGCATTGCGGCCCGCGCACGCACCGGCAGCGCGGCTTCCGCCGACGCCGCCGAGGTTGGCGAGCTGTCCGCCGTTTTCGCGCGGAGGGCGATGGAGTGCGTCGAGGGGGATACGGACTCTCCCGGTCTGCGGGAGAGTTGAGATGGACTTCGATTATTCGTCTCGCACGCTCGAACTCTCCGATCGGTTGAGCGCATTCATGCGCGAGGAGGTCGTGCCCCGGGACGCGGAGTGGCGGGCGTCGGCGCAAAAAGGAACGTTTCCTCTCGCCGTCGTTGATGATCTGAAGCGGCGGGCACGCGCGCTCGGCTTGTGGAACCTATTCCTGCCGAGCCTGCGCGAAGATCAGCCAGGCACACGACTGACCAATCTCGAATATGCGCCGCTTGCCGAGATTACCGGACGGATTCCCTGGTCGCCCGAGGTTTTCAACTGCAATTCCCCGGATAGCGGGAACATGGAAATTCTTCAGCTTTGCGCGACGCCTGACCAACGCGAGCGCTGGCTTAATCCACTGCTCGATGGCGCCATGAGGTCGTGCTTCTCCATGACGGAGCCCGCGACGGCGAGTTCTGATCCCACCAATCTAGAAACAACCATCGCGCGGGACGGCGATAGCTATCGCGTACGCGGCCGCAAATGGTTCTCAACCGGTGCCCGACATCCAAATTGTCGCTTCTCGATCGTCATGGGCCGTACCCCTTCGGACGAGGGCCGCGAGACGCATAAGCGTTATTCGATGATCATCGTGCCCTTTGAGACGCACGGGCTCACGATCGTCCGCGATGTCTCGATCATGAACCATCATTCGCCGGAAGGGCATTGCGAGATTGATTTCGACGTCTGTGTGCCGGCTGCAAATCTTCTCGGACAGGAAGGCGACGGATTCACCATTGCTCAGGCCCGCCTCGGGCCTGGCCGCATCCATCATTGCATGCGGACGATCGGCCAGTGCGAGCTGGCATTGGAAATGATGGTCGCGCGCGCGAAGAGCCGAATCGCGTTCGGTTCCGCGCTCGCCGAATACGCAAACATTCAGGACTGGATAGCTCAGTCTCGCATCGAAATCGATCAAGCCCGGCTTCTCGTCCTGCGCGCCGCCTGGCTCATGGACAAGGCGGGCAATAAAGCGGCGAGAGTGGATGTTTCCGCAATCAAGGTTGTAGCCGGGCGGCTGCAGACGCGCGTTCTTGATCGCGCGATTCAGGTGTTCGGCGCGGCCGGCCTCACCGAGGATACACCGCTCGCTTACCTTTGGACCTGGGGACGCGCCCTCCGCTTCATCGACGGGCCGGACGAAGTCCATCTGCGAACCGTCGCCCGCGCAGAGCTGAAGAAGCCGGTCCCATCTCACTGATCGGCGGTGGTCGAGAGCAACGAAGTCTTTCAAGGAGTCGCCATGCACGGATCAGCTTTCATAGCCGGCTACGTCCGGACCCCTTTTACATCGGCTAAGAAAGGCGGGCTTGCCGGCGTTCGCCCGGACGCGCTCGGCGCCCATGCGATCCGCGCGCTGCTCGAGCGTACCGGCGTCCCGGGCGAGGACGTTGAGGACGTTCTATGGGGTTGCGCCTTCCCGGAGGCGGAACAGGGACTCAATCTCGGACGCGTCGTTGGCCTGCTAGCGGGTCTGCCGCAGAGTTCCGCCGGCGCCACCGTCAACCGCTGGTGCGGCTCCTCGATCCAGGCTGTCCAGGTCGCGGGCGGGATGATCCTGATGGGTGCCGGAGAGGCGTTCGTAGCGGGCGGGACCGAGTCGATGTCGCGCGTGCCGATGATGGGCTTCAACGTCATGCCTCCTCCGTCTTGGAGCGAGGAGGAGGTCCTGGACTTCGTCAACGTTGGCCTGACCGCCGAGCGCGTCGCCGAGCAATTTCGGTTGTCGCGCAAAGACCAGGAGGCGTTTGCCCACAAGAGCCAAGCAAAGGCGATGAAAGCGCAAAAGGAAGGCAAACTCGCGGATGAAATTGCTCCGTTTCGCGTCGATAACACCCTCGTTGCCAATGATGGCTGCGTGCGCGAGACCTCAATGGAGAAGCTCGCCGATCTAAAACCCGCTTTCAAAGCCGGCGGGACAGTAACCGCGGGAACCTCCTCCCCGATGACGGACGGCGCAACCGCGGTGCTGGTTTGCAGCGAGAGCTACCTGACGCGGCGGGGACTGACCCCGCTCGCGCGGATATGCAGCTTTGCTGTCTCTGGCTGCTCGCCGGGAGTCATGGGCCTGGGGCCGATCGAATCGTCGCGAAAGGCGCTCGCCAGAGCCAAGCTGACCATTGACGACCTCGACATCGTCGAGATGAACGAGGCTTTCGCGTCCCAGGCGGAAGCCTGCCGCAGAGACCTCGGGATTCCGGAGGAGAAGCTCAATATCGACGGCGGCGCGATCGCGCTTGGCCATCCGCTCGGCGCCACGGGCGGCCGCCTCGTCGGCAAGGCTTCGCAGCTCCTCAAGCGCGAGAAAGCAAAATACGCGCTCGCCACGCAATGCATTGGCGGCGGGATGGGAATTGCGATGGTGCTTGAAGCCGTCTGACACAGATCCTTGGGGGAAAAATGACGCCCAGCGTGAAAAGAGCCGCCGTGTTTGGCGCAGGTTCAATGGGTTCCGGCATCGCCGCTCAGTTCGCGAACGCCGGCGTGCCCGTCCTGCTCCTGGACGTCGCGAGCAAAGAGGGCCGGCGGAGCGCCGCCGCCGAGGCGGGGGTTGCAAAGCAAATCAAGGCCGGCGGGTTCATGCATCCGGCCCGGGCCGAGCTTGTCGAGCCCGGCAATGTCGAGGACGATCTCGGCCGCGTTGCCGAAGCAGACTGGATCGTCGAAGCGGTCGTAGAAGACCTGGCGATCAAGCATGACCTGCTCGCCCGAATCGACTCGGTGCGCAAGCGGGAGTCTGTGATCTCGTCCAACACCTCAACCATTCCGCTGGCGCGCCTTATCGAGGGCCATAGCAAGGCCTTCGGCGAGAGCTTCGTGATCACTCATTTCTTCAATCCGCCGCGCGTTATGCCGTTGGTCGAAGTCGTATCGGGGCCGGCGACGGCGCCGAGTAAGCGACAAATGATCGAGCAGGCCGGCGAGGAGATCCTCGGAAAGACGGTTTTGAACTGCCGAGATACGCCCGGATTCGTGGCCAACCGGATCGGTTGTTTCTGGATCGCGATGGCGATCGTCGAGGCGCTCCAGGCCGGCCTCCCGATCGAGGAAGCGGATGCGATCGTCAGCCGACCCTTGCGCATTCCGGCGAGCGGCGCCTTCGGTTTGCTTGATCTCATTGGCGTGGACCTTGTGCCCCATGTCTGGGGCAGCCTTCATCGCCAACTGCCGAAGTCGGACTTGCTGCAATCCTACGATCTCACCAATCATCCGCTGATCAAGCGAATGATCGAAGGGAACCGCCTCGGGCGCAAGAGCAACAGCGGCTTCTATCGTTTGAGCAAGTCGGGCTCAGGGCGAACGCGGGAAGTCCTCGATCCGGCGACGTTCGATTATCACGCCGAGCGTCCGAGCGACCTTAGCTCGCGGAAGGATTGGGACCTGAAGCAATTGTGCGAGAGCGGCGACGCGGCGGGACGCTTGGCCTGGCGCGTTCTTTCGCGCACGGTCGTCTACGCCTCCTCGGTCGCCCCCGAGATCGCGGATACGATCGCAGACATCGATCTCGGCATGCGGCTCGGTTACAATTGGACCGAAGGCCCGTTCCAACTCGCCGACGGCGTCGGCGCTGGCTGGATCGCAGAACACCTTGCGGCAAGCGGCGAATCCGTCCCGCCCTTGCTCGCGAAGGCGGCGGAGGCGGGCGGCTTCTACGCGAAAGATGGTTCCGCCCTGGCGACCGCTTCACCTTACGCGCCGGTGAAGTCGCCTCGCGCCGCGAAGCCATTGGCGAGCCTCAAGCAGAAAACGGTTTTCGAGAACGATGGCGCCATCCTCGCCGACATTGGCGACGGGGTGCTGTGCCTCGAACATAAGACCAAGATGGCGATCTATGACGACAAGGTGTTCGCCGCCATCGGCGTGGCTCTGGAAGAGGTTCCAAAGGCGTTTCGCGCGCTGGTCATTGGCAGCGACCATCCGCGCGCGTTCTCCTGCGGCGCTGATCTTTCGTTTTTCCTGGGCCGCATTAAGGCCGGAGATTTCGCGGGCCTCGACGCGTTTCTCCGCACCGGGCAGGACCGCTTTTTCAGCCTGAAGTATGCGCCTTTCCCCGTTGTCGCCGCCGCCTTCGGTTTCGCGCTCGGTGGGGGATGCGAGACCTTGCTTCACGTCCATGAGATTGTCGCGCACGCGGAACTCAACGCGGGAATGCCCGAAGCGAACCTTGGAGTCCTCCCTTGTTGGGGCGGCTGTACCCAGATGGCTGTCCGCTGGCGCAAGAAGGACGGCGTCATGCACGGGCCGGTGTCATGGCTCACCGAGCCCTTTGCGTTGATTCTCGGCTCGCGCGTATCCGGATCGGCGCTGGAAGCGCGCGACTTCGGCATTCTCCGCGGTTGCGACCCAATTCTTATGGATCGGGCCCGGGTCATGGGCAGGGCCAAGACGCGGGCAATCGAGCTAGCGGAAGCGGGCTTCAGGCCGCCGGAACAGGAGACTCTCTTTCTGCCCGGCCCCTCCGGCAAGGCTTCCCTGATGTCGAGCGCGCGCAGCCAGCACGCGCTCGGCCGCCTGTCGGCGAACGATCTAGCGGTCGCCGAAGCGCTTGCCACCATCCTGAGCGGGGGCGCGACCGACGTTCTGCAGCCGATGACGGAGCAAGACGTCCTGACCCTGGAGCGCGAGGCCGTGGTGAGCCTCGCGCACCGGCCGGCGACGCGGGAGCGCATCGAGCACATGCTCGCGACCGGAAAACCCTTGAGGAATTGAGAAGCAACCATGGGCCAGGGTATCCACTATTCCGAGCAAGGGAACGTCGCGACCATCCGGCTCGATCGTCCCGACGTTCTCAATGCGGTCGACTTGGAAACCGCGCGCCAACTTCGTGACGCGGTCATTGTAGCGGAGCGCAGCGCCTCAGTTCGCTGCGTGCTCTTGACAGGCGCCGGCAAGCACTTCTCCGCCGGCGGCGACGTGCGCTTCTTTCGCGGCACGCTTGATCTGCCCGTCGACCAGCGGCAGGGCGTCTTCGACGAAATCCTGTTCGTGTTGAACGACGTTATTCCGCGCCTGAAATCGATGACAAAGCCGGTCGTCGCGAGCGCGCGAGGGGCCGTGGCGGGATTAGGCGTCAGCTTGGTCGCCGCCTGCGATATCGCCCTTGCCGCGCATGACGCGGTATTTTCCATGGCCTATTGCGCAATCGGCGGGGTGCCTGATTCGGGCGCAAGCATCGCCGTGGCGAAACTCGCTAACCGGAAGCGGGCCGCGGAGTTGCTGTTGCTCGGCGAGCACTTCGATGCCCGGGAAGCGCGCGAGCTTGGGCTGATCGGCCGCGTCGTCGATGCGGGCGATCTCGACCGGGAAACCGGGACTCTTTGCGCGAAGCTTGCGGCCGGGCCGACTTGGGCCCTTGGCCGGGCAAAGCAGCTCATGAACAAGGCCGACATGACGCCACTCGAACTGCAGTTGGCGTCGGAACGGAAGGCCTTTGTCGATTGCGTGGCGACGAGCGACTTCGCTGAAGGCTTGCGGGCATTTACCGAGCGGCGGGCTCCATCCTTTCGCGGGGTGTGACCAGGGTAGGTCGTGGCTCGCACGCTTCGAGCCTTGAAAGGTGACGTTGGGCGGTTACTTCCACCGCTCACGCGATCAGTCGAGAGGATTTGAGTGGACGCGCCAGCAAAAGAAATTAGTACGGACAAGCCGGGCGATGTCGGCGACGCGCCCCGGCCCAGCCGTTTTGGCGTGCTGCGCTGCCTTTCTATGTCCGGCTTCCATCGCATCGCCTACGCCGACTGGGGGCCCGAGGACGCCGCCGAGACCGTGGTCTGCGCGCATGGGCTGACGAGGCAGGGGCGCGATTTCGACTATTTGGCCAATTCGCTGGCGAACGCCGGCTATCGGGTTGTCTGTCCCGACCTTGTCGGCCGCGGCGGCAGCGGATGGATGCCTCGTGTGCTTGACTATGTCTTTCCTCAATATTGCGCCGACATGACGGCGTTTCTCGGAACGCTGAGATCGGCAACGATTCATTGGGTAGGGACCTCGCTTGGCGGATTGATTGGCATCGTACTCGCATCAATGCCGGACAGTCCGATCGCGACTCTTGTGGTCAACGATATCGGACCTGCCGTACCGACCTGCGCCGCGGCCCGGATCGGGGTGCGCGTCAACAATTCTCCGATGGCATTCGCGTCCTTGGAGCAGGCGGAGCAACACAATCGACGCGCTTTCGCTGCCTCCGGCGATCTAAGCGACGCGCAATGGCGGCACTTCACTCTCCATGGCGTGCGCGAGGATCGCCAGGGCGGCTATGTCGCTCACCTCGATCCAAAAGTCATCACCGCATACAACAGTTTGTTCTACTACCAAATGACGCTTTGGAACTATTGGGATCGCCTCAGGATCCCGATCCTTACGATACATGGCGAAGAGTCGGACTTCATGCCCGCCCATCTGGTGGCGGCGATGAAGCGCCGCGCGCCGCAGCTCCGGACCTTTCCTGTCGCAGGCGTCGGCCACATGCCCATGCTCATGAGCAATGAGGAAATCGCCGCGGTCCGGGCGTTTCTGTAAGTTCCAGCCAAGGATTGACCGAAGGTCGCGTCGAGGAGGAACAGCATTATGCCGAACAAAGCTGACAGCGGCAAATCCGCTATGACCGCGAATCCGTTCGATTGGGGCCGGCAGTGGTTCGACCTGTCAATCAAGGCGCAGCAAGCGATGACCGCGCTGCTGGAAACTCAAACGCGAAGCGGCGATCTCCCCACGCAGCTTACGCAATCCGCTTCGGCGGCGTTCGGCAACATGTATCTGAGCCTCATGCGCGACCCCGTCGCGCTTGCCAATGCGCACGCCGACCTGACGCGCCAGCACGCCGAAATGTGGCAGAACGTCTTTAAATCCGGCGGGGAAGGCGCGCAGACAGAGACGTCCAAGCCGAGGGATCGGCGCTTCCGCAACGAAGAGTGGGAGAAGAACCTGGCGCTCAGGACGCTCATGCATTCGTACATGATCGGCGCCGAGTGGCTTCGCTCGCTCGTCAACAAGGGACAGCTCGACCCGGACGACCGCAAGAAGGTCACCTTCTTCACCGAGCAATTCATTGATGCCAGTTCGCCCACGAACTTCGCCTTCACCAATCCCGACGTTCTCAAGAAGACCATCGAGACCGGGGCCGCCAATCTCGTCCAGGGCTTCTCCAATTTTCTCGACGATCTGCTCGCCAATGCCGGCCATGTGCGGCGCGCCGACAACAAAGCCTTTGAGCTCGGCGTCAACATAGCCGCGACGAAGGGGTCGGTGGTCTTCCGCAACGATATGATGGAGCTCATCCAGTATGAGCCGACGACGGAAACGGTGCGCGATGTTCCGATGCTGTTGGTTCCGCCCTGGGTCAACAAGTATTACCTATTCGACCTGCAACAGAAGACGAGCTTCATCGGGTGGGCGATTGATCAAGGTTTCACCGTCTTCGCTATTTCCTGGGTCAACCCCGACGTCACGCATGCGGACAAGGATTTCGAAGATTATTGGCTGGAAGGCCCTCTGGCCGCTTTCGAGTCAATCGAAAGGGCGACTGGCCATCCAAAGGTCAATCTCGTGGGGTACTGCCTTGGCGGCACGCTGACCGCCGCCGGACTCGCTCATCTCTCCGCACGCGGCGATAACCGTGCAGCCAGTGGGACGATGATCGCAACAATGACCGACTACGCCGAGTTCGGCGACTTCGAAGTGTTCGTCAACGATGAAAGCGTCAAGACGCTCCGGGCCGAGCTCAAGCAGAAAGGGT
>Ga0209448_10000378_pt1 | contig 15212 bp, 12 predicted proteins | sample BogFormECP14_OM2_FD_188245 | JGI IMG/M metagenome (GOLD analysis project Ga0209448, IMG submission 188245) | Bog forest soil microbial communities from Calvert Island, British Columbia, Canada - ECP14_OM2 (SPAdes) (version 2) | ecosystem: Environmental > Aquatic > Freshwater > Wetlands > Bog ... | reverse complement strand
CGAACGCCACTTTGAGGAACCGGTTGACGTCCGGGTCGGCGTTCACGGTCTCGCCGACGGCGTTGATCAGCTTGATGATCCGCTTGGCCATGAAGTAGCCGGGCGCGGCCTTACCGCCGAAGATGAAGGCCCGCGGCGGAATCGACAGCGCGGGGTTCTGCTTGAGCCGGTGGTACAAAGCGATGATGTGCAGCACGTTGAGGTGCTGGCGCTTGTACTCGTGGATGCGCTTGACCTGGATGTCGAACAACCAGTCCGGGTTCAGCTCGACGCCGGTCACCTTGTCGAGGAAGGCAGCCAGGCGCGCCTTGTTGGTGCGCTTCACGTCCCGCCACTCGTGGCGGAAGGACGCATGGTCGACGAACGGCTCCAGTCCGCGCAGCCGCTGCAAGTCGGTCAACCAGCCCTCACCGATGGTGCGGTCCAGCAACTCCCGCAGCCCGGGGTTAGCCAGCGCCAGGAAGCGGCGTGGTGTGACGCCGTTTGTCTTGTTGCTGAACCGCTCCGGCCACAGCTCGTAGAAGTCTTTGAGCACACTGGCTTTCAGCAGGTCCGAGTGCAGTGCGGCGACACCGTTGATGGCGTGGCTGCCGACGGTCGCCAGGTGGGCCATCCGGACGTTCTTGCCGCCACCCTCGCCGATCAGCGACATCCGGCGGACGCGGTCTTCGTCGCCGGGGAACCGGGCGCGCACCTCGTCGAGGAACCGGCGGTTGATCTCATAGATGATCTCGAGGTGGCGGGGCAGCGACTCGGCGAACATCTCCAGCGGCCAGGTCTCCAGCGCCTCGGGCAGCAAGGTGTGGTTGGTATAGCCGAACGTCGCGACCGTGATGTCCCAGGCCTCGTCCCAGTCCAGGTGGCGCTCGTCGACCAACAACCGCATGAGCTCGGCGACCGCGATCGACGGATGTGTGTCGTTGAGCTGCAAGGCGAACCGCTGGGGGAGTTCCTTGATGCCCGCGTCGGCGAGGTCGTCCATGATGTGCAGCACGTGTTGCAGCGAGCAGGACACGAAGAAGTACTGCTGGAGCAGGCGCAGCCGCTTGCCTGCCTCCGGCTCGTCATTGGGGTACAGAACTTTGGTGACTGTCTCGGATGTGACCTCGTCCTCGACCGCCTTGTAGTAGTCACCGGTGTTGAAGGCTTCCAACGCGAACGACTTGACGGCCCGCGCGCTCCACAACGTCAGCACGTTGCAGGTGTTAACGCCGTAACCCTGGATAGGTGTGTCGTAGGCGACGCCTTTCAGCAGCCGCCCCGGCACCCAACGGACGCGGTCGTGGCCGGCCTCGTCCGTGTAGTGCTCGGCGTAGCCGCCCCACTTGACCAGGTAGTTGACGTCGGGTTTGGCGATCTCCCAAGGGTTTCCGCTGTCCAGCCAGTTGTCGGTCTGCTCGACCTGCCAGCCGTCATGGATCTCCTGGTCGAAGATGCCGAATTCGTAGCGGATGCCATAGCCGATCGCCGGACGCTCGAGGGTGGCCAGCGAGTCCAGGTAGCATGCGGCGAGCCTGCCGAGGCCACCGTTGCCCAGTCCCGGCTCTTCCTCGCAAGCTAGGACCTCGTCGAGATCCTGGCCCATCGCCGCCAGCGCCGTCCTTGCCGGCTGCTCCAGCTGGAGGTTCAGCAGATTGTTGCCCAGCTGCGGACCCATCAGGAATTCGGCCGACAGGTAGCAGGTCACCTTGCGACCGAGATCGAGTGAGGTCTGTGTCGACGCCACCCGGCGGTCCTGCATGCGGTCACGCACGGCGAGCGAGAGCGCCCGGTAGTAGTGCTCGGGCCGCAGGGTCGCGGCCGGACGGCCGATCGAGTAGCGGATGTGGTCGGTGATCGCCCGCTGTAGCGCGGGTGCGCCCATGCCGGTGCGGGAGTGCTCGACCAGGTCAGCCGGTGCGGCGCTGGTCGCCGAGATTCCGTCGGAGGGCGTGTGATCGAGATCGGTCATTCTGAGTCCTACTCCCTAGAGACTGTGCCAGCACCATACCGAGGCGTCCGGCAGCGCGCAGGCCGCCAGTCTGGCAGCGGTGTTTGCACACCAGGCGCGCAATTGACGTCGGCGACGTGAACGCAAGCCCACGTGCTGGCGACGAAACGGCGTTGCGGCGGACTGCCAGTCGCCGCACATCCGGGGCCTGACTACTCCGCATAGCCGGGTGGAGCCACAAAACCGCCGTATTCACGTTCCAGAAGCTCGGCAAAAGTGATCGTCGTGCGATCCTCGAGAAACGGGCCGACGATTTGCACGCCGATCGGCAGGCCGGTCTGCGACTGATCGATCGGTGCGGCGGTTGCGGGAAGCCCGCAGGTACCGGCAGGGTCGGCCCACACGAAACACGCGTCGTAGTAGGGGTACTGGTCACCGTCGATCTCGAGGTGTCGCGCCTCGATGGGCACTGAATGGTCGTGCGGGAAGGCCGGTACCGAAGCCGTTGGGTACACGACGACGTCCCAGTCGCGAAAGAATTCGCTCCAGCGCTGCTCGATCCGCAGCCGCGCCCGGTCGGTTTCGAGCCAATCGCGATGGGTCATGACGGTGCCGCGGGTGCGCTCGGCTTGCAAGCTGGTATCGCCGGGATCCAGTGAAGCGGCCGCGACTTTCGCCTCCTGGTAGTGGTCCCGCGGCATACCTACGCTCTTGGCCGATGTCAACAGGCGCATGTACAACCGCGCAGAATCCGCGACGTCGGGTAGCGAGGCGGCGAAGTGTGTGACCTTGGCACCCGTGCTGGCGATCCGGTCGGACAACCGATGGATCGCGTCACGGACAGCGGTGCCCGTCGGCATCAACGGATGGGTGTCAATGACAAGGACACGGAAGTCCGCGAGGCGGGTATGTCGCGGCGGAGGGAGCGCCCGCCGATAGCCGATTCCCTCGCTCTGCTCATCGGGACCGGCGACCACGTCCAATGCCAGCGCGAGGTCGGCTGCGGTTCTGGTCATCGGGCCCAGCACAGCGAGGTCGCCGTGGCCCGGTAACGGCGCCGACGGTGGGGCGTTGTAGCCACGCATAGGAACCAAACCGAGTGTCGGCTTGTGCGCGTACACACCGCAGAAGTGCGCAGGCATTCGCAGCGAGCCACCGATGTCTGACCCGAACGACAGTGGACCAAAGCCCGCGGCGAGCGCTGCCGCAGATCCACCCGAGGAGCCGCCGGGCGAGCGGCCGACGTCCCACGGATTGTTCGTCGTCCCGTATATCTCGTTGTACGACTGGAAATCTGCCAGTGCCAGCGGCACATTCGTCTTGCCCAGGACGATTGCACCTGCGCTTCTCAACCGGGATACGACGAGTGCGTCGTCTTCGGGCATGAAGTGGGCGAACTGCGGTGAACCCCATGTCGTGGGAAGCCCGGCCACGTTGAAGGCTTCCTTGATAGTCATCGGTACGCCCAAGAGCGGCCTTCGCTCGCCGCGCGCCAGCGCGGCGTCGGATGCTTTGGCCGCCTCTCGCGCGCGCTCGAAGTCGCGGACGACGACGGCGTTGACATCGCTATCCAGAGCTTCGACGCGCGCGATCGTGTGGTCCACGACTTCTGCAGCAGAAATCCTTCGGGACCGCAGTGCCTCGACGAGTTCGGTGATTGTGCAGTAGTCCCACTCCGACGACGGGATGCGGTGCCTGTCCAACTTCACGCTCGCGATTCTATTGCGAGATCCATTGTTCCCTTGCTATTTCCGCCGGCGCAGCGGTTGCTCGGTCGCGACGTCCGACAAGCCGGGACGCGTCTGTGAAGAGCTCTGTTCGGCTGTTGGCAATGCGCGATTTGTTAGTGTGGCTAGGCAACCTCGAGAGAGAGAGAGAGAGGCATCGTTGGCCGTCAAGGAATTCGAAATCAAGAGCGTCGAACCCTACGTCGACCCCCGGTACGAGTGGGTCACTGCCGTGGTGTCCTTCGCGGTCGACCCAGACCACCCGGCGAATCGATGCATCGTCGATTTGGATCGCGCACGGCGCGATGCCGACGGGTGTGTGCACTTCGACGCCGACCTTCGTCTGTTACGTTCCCGCGGCCAAAGTGATGGCCCGTTGCTGTTGGCCGTGCCCAACCGCGGCATGCTGGGCGGTGTCCCGTTCAGCCTTGGCGGCGGCGTCGACCTGCAGAACATGGAGAACGTCGATCCGGGGGATGGATTCCTGCTCGATCGGGGCTGGACCGTGGCGTGGTGCGGTTGGCAGTGGGACGTGCTGCGAGGTCCGGGCAGGCTGGGCCTGACCGCACCGGAGGTCGAGGTTGACCCCGGATGGCTGCGGATGGAGTGGCGCCCCGACACTGCGAGCAATGAGCAAAGTCTGAGCGCTTCGATGCCGGGGTTCAATCTGTTTCGCTTCGCCGATTACCCGACCGCCGATACCGAGGACCCCGATGCGGTGCTTACTGTCCGCACTTCGCCGGAGGGCGAGCCCGTCCTCGTGCCGAGGGAGGCTTGGCGTTTCACCGACGACATCCACGTCGGCGTCGAGGGGGGCTTTGCGCCGTTTCACTGGTATCAGCTGGTTTATCGCAGTGCACGGGCGCCTGTCGCGGGCTGCGGGTTGCTTGCGGTTCGCGATCTGGTGTCCCATCTCCGCGAAACCGGTATGCAGCGCGCCTACGCGTTCGGAGCATCGCAGTGCGGGCGATTCCTGCGCCAGATGCTTTGGGAGGGACTCAATGTCGATGAGTCAGGCAGAACCGTCTTCGACGGGATGTTCTGCCATATCGCCGGGGCGCAACGCGGTGAGTTCAACCACCGTTACGCTCAACCGGCGCTGACCGAGGTCCACGGATTCGCCGATCTGCCGCCGTTCGATGACCGCGGTCTGCTGGCGCGCCAACGCCGGCTTGGCGGCGTGCCCAAGGTCATCATGACCAACAGCGGTTGGGAGTACTGGCGCGGCGACGCGGCCTTGACCCACATCGACGCGCAGACGGGGACCGACCTGGCTGAGGACGCCGACGTGCGGTCCTACCTCATTGCGGGAACCGATCACTTCGGCAACATTCCGATCAAACATCTCCTGGCAGGGTCCAACCCAACTCACACGCTCGACGCGACACCGGTCCATCGGGCGTTGCTCGTCGCGCTGGACCGCTGGGTGGATGGTGAAGAACCGCCGGCCAGTCGGGTGCCGAGGGTCAGCGATGGAACCGCCGCCACCCGCCGGGACGTACTGACCCGGTTCGACCACGCCGCCCACCCCGACGTCGACGCCCTGCCATGGGAACGCAGTGTCGACCTCGGTGCCGGCGCCGACCGTGGAGTTGGAGACTGGCCTGCCCGGCTCGGCCAGCGCTACCCAGATTTCGTCTCGGCCGTCGACGCCGACGGAAATGAGGTGGCCGGGGTGCGACTGCCCGCGGTCGCCGTTCCAGCCGCCGCCTACACCGGATGGAACCCGAGACGTTCGACCGCAGGACTTCCCAACACGCTCTATGAGCGACTCGGCAGCAAACTGGCGTTCCCGCCCGGCCGACCGACAGTGGCCGAACGGTATTCCACCCCAGCGGATTACATGGCTGCAGCTCAGGCCGTCGCCCAGCAGCTGGCTGACGAGCGGCTCCTGCTGCCGCAGGACATCGGCGCCGTCGTCGCCTCCGCGCTCGAGGCCAGCGGACTCGATCAGCGGTAACGACGAGGTCGGCGAGCCCGTCTCCGGCGATGTCTCAAACATGGAGCCGGGCTTTTTGGCACCGTCACGGACGACGTCGAGTCACAGTAACTGTCATGATCGAGACCTCTGGATGCGCCGGCAAATGCCAACAGCGTCAAGGTAGTAGAGGTAACGCGTACGGCCGGAGCGCCCCGGAGCCGTTATTCAGCGCATCTTTTCCGGGATTGAATTCAGCGCATGCAGCACGTGCACGGCGAGTTCGCTCGCAGCCTTGTCTGCAAGCTCGGTATGAGTCTTGATGGTGTCGCTGACGAGTTCGAGGCGTTGCAAGTAGGGCGTGCTGAGCGTTGTTGGCGAAGCCATCACATTTTCCTTTTCGGTCGAGCATGTTGGCTCGCAACCGAGCTGCCCGATATCAATGACACTACGCTCTTTTCCGCCCGGCAGCATTGAAGCGCCACGTAGTTGGGGTTCCGGCGCCGCTATCGACGGGCCGCTGGCCTAAATCCATGAGCCGCAGTCGCTTTCAGTCCGCTTCGCCGCCGTCGTTCTCGACTCGCGCGCCCTCGATCGGACGTCGGCACATCAGGATCGAGGCGGCCCGTCCGGGGGTGTCAGTGTCTCCCGACGAACCGCTGCCCAACGGGGTCCCCATTGCCCGGGCAACCTTTAGCGCCAACGTGTTTAGGTGTGCGAGGGCCAAGTCATTGCAACACGGTAGGCAAGCGCCGAGCCTGCTGCAGGGTCGAGATGACCGCCAGGGTTGATTCCGCGCACTGACTACTGTTCACGCCATCGGCCCGCACACCGTCCGACCACATCGGGTCGTTGTCGACTACGGCGGCGCGTGCACACGCATCGGCCAGCGCGGACACCTGGACCGGCGGCTGATCGAACGCGGGCTGCGCGTCCTCGGGACCCCTGCCCGCGATCGGGGTAGGGGACAGGCGCCTGTCGGCAGTTTCGTAGTCGACCAGCCACGCCAGGAGATCGAGGCCGCGCTGCCGTAGCGTCGCGTCGTCAAGCGCGACGCCCGCGGCGATCATCGCCTCGGCGAGGACGGCGTTCCCGTGGGTGAGGCGAGGTTGGGGCCACGGCCAGGCGGTGTCGCCGGTCGGTGCCTCGATCGAGGCGGCGTAGTCAGTGACGAGCTTGCGCGCCGCGGGGTGGCCTGGATCGTAGGCGAGCAGTTCGGCGGCGCCCAGGGCTGCGTACGCCATCGCCCACGGCCGCGGCGAGCGAGCCTGTGCGGCGCGCTCGAACTCCGACGACGGCTGTGCGGCGGGCCCAGGCGACGTTGCTCTGCAGAAGGGCGGTCCCGAGTCCCCAGATGCACCGGCCCCAGCAATCGTCCAGGCCCGGTTCGCCCAGCCAGTGGCCCGTGCTGTCCATTCGAGTGCGGCAGGCGCCGCTAAGTGCCTGCGCGTCGCCAAGGAACCGCAGCGACGAGCGTGCTCGAAGGTGCCGCGCCGATTCTGTCAGTCCCAGCAGGTGGTCGAATTGGGGGCGGGACCGTCGCGGTCAAACCCGTGTTCATCCTTGAGCGAGGAGACGGTGCGCTAGCCCCACATATGCGCTGGCCACCGCCGGCCACGCCATCTCTGGTGCCCGTCGCCGGGCCTCGGCCGCCATTGAGCCGGCGAGGCGTGGCTGCGTGATGATCTGGTGCAGCGCTGAGGCCAGCGCGACCGGGTCGTCGTGGTCGACGACGATGCCCGCTCCGCTGTCAAGCAGCTCGGCAGCATGCGGAAATGCGGTTGCCACGACGGGTCTGCCGTTCGCGATCGCGTCGACGAGTACGCCGGAGGTCACCTGTTCTGTGGAGTCGTAGGGCAGCACGACGACAGAGGACTGCTGGATGAGCGCGGTCAGCATCGAGTGGTTGTAGTACCCGGAGTCGAAGGACACCGAATCCGCTACGCCGTTGCGCCAGGCCTGTTCGATTCGGGCATTGCGGTACGCCTCGCCCTCCGCGGCCAAGACCTTGGCATGCGTCGGACCGGCAACGAGGTAGCGGGGCCGACCGGGCACATCGTTGAGCGAAGGCATCGCGTCGATGACCCTCTCGATGCCCTTTCCCGGGCCCAACAAGCCCCACGTCAAGATGGTCGGTCTACTCGGGCGCTTAGCGCGCGGGTTGCTGGGGATGGTCGCGCCGTGCGGGATCGTGGTGACCTTGCGGCGGTCGACGGCGTAGGTGAGGCACAGGCGTTGTCGTGCGGCCTCGGACATGACAACCACTTGACCCGCCATCGCCGCGACCGCCTCGAGCACCAAACGTTGATGTGGAGTAGGGCTTTTGGGGATCGTATGGGCGATAACAATCGACGGGACACGCAACCCATCGACGATGTCCAGCACTTCGTCGCCGACCACACCGCCGTAGATGCCGAACTCGTGTTGGATCACCGCGACGTCAACCTGGTTCAGCAAGTCTTTGCATGTCGCGACGGATGGCGCTGAGCCGTTGACCGGCTCTCCGATCAGCTGACCGCTTGCGGAAGGGTGCGCGTCGGCCATCCGAACGACGCCGGCCTCGGACCCCTGAGCGCATAGCGCACCCGATAGGCCCGCGCTGAACCTCGTCAGTCCGTTCGGTGTGGGCATATAGGCACTGAGGATGCCAAAACGCACGGTACCCGAAAGTCGTTGCGGAACAACAGGAGGCAGTATCGACTCATGCATGGGTAAAGCGTTCAAGGTCATCCCGACATGCGGTCGTTAACGGCGTGTCCGGCGTGAGCGGTTGCTCGGCGAGATCAGCGGAAAACGGCTGATACATCCCGGACTGGCTGGGTTGCCAACGACTTGACGTTACACCCAGGGATGCGGCGGCGAGCTCAGCGGCGGAACAGCGCTCATTGAGCAAGCAGATTGACCGCTCTACCGAAGACATTGGGCATTGCCTGCGCAGCCGGCACGATGCCTGATCGCACCGTTGCGTGCGAGCTCGCATGAAGCAAGGCCGCGGTCAACACTCGATATCGCCGCGTCATCTGGCGCCACCGGCGGTCATAGGCGCCCGGCTGGTCTGCGGCAACGGAGTTCACCAGCAATTCCGCGGCTCCGAACGCCAAACCCAGACCCTCGCCCGTGAGTGCGTCGATATACCCTGCCGCGTCGCCGACGAGTAGAACCCGCCCTGCCGTCCGGCTCGAAACCCGTTGACGCAACGGGCCGGCGGCACGGTCCGGCTCGTGCGGCCGACCTCCGATCCGATCGCGCAAAGCGGGAAATTCTTCGAGATGCGTGTCGAATCCACCGCGGCGGGACTTCAGCACCGCTACGCCGACGCAGTCGTCGGCGATCGGGGTCACGTAGGCCTCGGCGCCGCACGCCCAATGCACCTCGACATAGTCCGACCACGGCGCGATCTGCACGTGCCTGCGGATGCCCCACCGGCGCGCACCCGGGCTTGGGCGCTCTAAGCCAAGGGATCGTCGGATGGGCGAGTGCAGCCCGTCGGCGGCGGCGAGGTAGCGCGCCCGCCAGTTGCCTGCTCGAACAGAAGTAGCATCTTGGCTTATCTCGCCCACCTCCTCATGGCGGATTCGAACGCCCGCGCTGGCGGCCGCGTCAAGAAGCGCGCCATGCAGCACCGTTCTGCGCACGCCGCGTCCAGCGCCACGTCTGAATGGCGCCTCGACGTGCCGGTTGCCATCCCGATAGCTGATTCCCCGGAACGGTCTACCGTGCGGATGCACGCCAAGGCGTTCCAAGTGCCGCAGGGTGTGCGGCATCAGCCCTTCACCGCACGCCTTGTCGATCGGTCCGCTGCGCCGCTCGACGACGACCACTTCCAGTCCAGCCTTGGCTCCGTAAACCGCGGTGGCCAGTCCGGCCGGGCCACCGCCGACGACCAGGAGGTCAATCATGTCAGGCTCGCGAGTGCAGCGTTTTCGACTTTGATCCGTGATCGCAATAGCCGCACGTTGAGGATCGAGAACACCAGGGCGGTGACCCACGCGGTGTGTACCAGCGGCAACGCAACCCCTTCCGCGATCACGGCGACGTAATTCGGGTGGGGCACAAAACGGTACGGGCCGCCATTGATTCGGGCCGCGCCGGGAATGACTATAACGCGGGTGTTCCACTGGCGGTTTAATGTGGCGATGCTCCACCAGCGCAGCGCTTGCGCGGCAAGCACAATCGCGAGCATCGGCCAGCCCAGCGTCGGGACGAACGTGCGGTGCAACGCGATTGGCTCGACCAGACATCCCGCCAGCAGGCCCGTGTGGAGTGCGATCATCGCCGGGTAGTGTCGCGCACCGAACTCGATCCCGCCGTGCGCCAGGCTCCAGGAGCGGTTGCGTTTGGTCTCCATGAGCTCGGCGAGTCGCTCCACGGCGACTGCGCCGATCAACAGCGCATACCAGGTCATGACGAGATCACTGCCACCGCAGCATGACGAGCTCGGAGCAGAAGCCGGGACCCATCGCCATCATGACCCCGGGACTGCCGCTGGGGGGCCGCTTAGCGATCGTGTCGCGCAACACGTGCAATACCGAAGAGGACGAGAGGTTGCCGACCTCGCTCAGCGAACGCCACGTCAGTTCTAGTGCGTTCTCGGGCAATCCGAGTGAACCGACGATCGCCTCGATGACCTTCGGGCCGCCGGGATGGCTAACCCAGGCGCCGACATCAGAGATGTCCAGGCCGTGTGCGCCAAGGAAATTCGCCACGTCATCGGGTAGGTAGCGCTCGACCACGTCCGCCACATCCGGAGACAGGATGAGCCCGAATCCGGAGGAACCGATGTTCCAGCCCATTGTGTTCTGCGAGTCGGGGTAGAGGTGACTTACCGATCCGAGTATTTCGGGTCCAGCGGCACCGATCTGTTTTGCGCGGCGTTTGCCGACCGCAACGACCGCCGCGGCTCCGTCGCCGAACAGTGCTGTGCCGACGAGCGAGGCCAGCGATGCCGTGGCCGCCGGGTAGGTCAGCGAACACAGCTCCACGGACAGCAAGACTGCGACGTCGCCCGGAGCGCCGCGCAAGTAGTCGTTGAGTCTGCCCACCCCAGCGGCACCCGCGACGCAGCCGAGGCCGAACATCGGCACGCGTCGAATGTCCGGGCGCATCCCCATCCGCGTGGCGATGCGTGCCTCCAGCGAGGGGACCGCGAGACCGGTGACAGTCGTCGAGAAGATCACGTCGACATCCTGCGGCTGCAACCCGGCCTCATCGAGCGCGCCGGCAAGTGCAGCACACCCGAGCTCCACCGCGTTTTCGATGAAGATCTTGTTCGCGTCGCCGAAGTCGGTCAGCGAGGCGTACTCCTCGAGAGGCAATACCAGGTAGCGGGTGTCGACCTTGGAACTCTCGTGGAATTTCCGCAGCGCGTCCCCGTAACCTTCGAACGCCGGAAGTGCGGCAAGCGTTTCGGTGATCTCGCTTTGGGCGTAGCGGTGCTCTGGCAGAGCGCCTTGCACACCCGCTATGACGCCGCCGGCTTTTTGGGTGCGAAATTTGTTGCCGCTCAAGGGTCCCCTCATATTCCTCACCTTTCTCAAACTGCCTGCGTCGCCGGCGCCATTGCCGCTTCTGGAATCTCTTGTGGTTCAGGCAAATGGTGCACAAGAGTGTCACCCTCGCTGATGCCGAAACGCGCGTGCAGCCGGGTCAGCCATTTGGGAGCCCACCAGCACCAGGTGCCCAACACGGGCATGAAGGCCGGTAACAGCACCGTGCGCACCAGCGTGGCGTCCGCAACCACGGCCAATGTCAGGCCTACTCCGAACATCCGCATGAACGACACGTGCGCGGCGATCAATGCTGCGAACGAGATCGACATCACCAACGCCGCCGCCGTCACCACCCGACCGGTGCGAGCCACACCGAGCGCGACACTCTCGTCGTTGTCGGCGCGAGTACGTCCCGATGCGAGCCAGAATTCACGGATCCGGGAAACAACGAAGACTTCGTAGTCCATCGACAACCCGAAGGCGATGCAGAACAGCAGCACCGGCATGTTGGCGACCAGTGTGCCGGTGGATGTCGTTCCGAGGCCGCCGAGATGGTGGTCCTGGAAGATCCATACCATCGCACCGAACGCCGCTGTCAGCGAAAGCACGTTGAGTACAAGGGCTTTCAGTGGCATCACTACGCTGCCGGTCAATAAGAACAACAATACGAACGTGACGACAGCGATCAGGCCCAGCACCAGCGGCAGGCGTGATGTGATCGCATTGACGCTGTCCCGATTGGTCTGCGCGGTCCCGCCGAGTTCGGCCGTCCTGCCGCCGGGACCGGAGACCTCGTGCAGGCGGCGCAGCTGGGCCTCAGAAGCGGCGGAGAAAAGCGGAGCCGTGGTCCGGACGGTAAGAAATGCACTTCCCTGAGCCTGACCGGTCGCCGCCGACGGCGGTCCGGCCAAGGACCCGCCCACGAATGTGCCAACAGGGGAGGAGACCGCCGATACGTCGGGCACCCGCGACAGATCTGTTGCGTATCGTGCGATTTCGTCGGATGACAATCCGCTGCTGTCGGGGATGACGACGCTGACTGCTGTCGCTGAGTCGTTGGCGAAGTCGCTTCGCAACTGGTCGCCGACCTGGCGAGCCGAGGCGGAGTCCGGCAGCACCCGGTCATCCGGAAAACCCCATCGCACCCCGAGGAACGGCGTACCGACCAGCAACAGCAGCACAACTACGGCTAATCCGATGGGAATCGCCCGGCGGATGATGAACTTCGTTGATCGGTAGAAGAACTCTTGCTCGACGGGGCTGCGGACCGGCGCCGGCCGGCCGCGCACCCGGCGAACCAGCTGGCGCACATCCAACGCGTTCAATCGATGTCCGAGTAGCACGATGGCCGCGGGTGTCATCACCACCGCCGCGATCGCGGTGAAGGCGACCGTGGCAATTCCCGCGTAGCCGAACGACTTCAGGAAATGCATCGGGAACAGGATCATTGCGGCCATCGACAGCGCGACCGTCGTGGCCGAGAACAACACCGTGCGGCCCGCAGACGCCATGGTGTGTGCCAGCGCGTCGTCACGGGTTGCGCCGCCGGCCATCTCGTCTCGGAACCGGCTGACAATCAGCAACGTGTAGTCAATCGCCAGGGCCAGACCTAACGCGGTGCTGAGGTTGAGCGCAAAGATCGATACGTCAGTGGTGAACGCGATCAAGCGCAATACCGCGAGCGAGCCCAGGATCGACATTCCGCCAATCGCGATCGGCAACGCGGCGGTGAACAACCCGCCGAACACCCAGACCAGCACGATGAAACTGAGCGGAATGGCGATCGCCTCCATCACCAGAACATCGCGCTGCGCTTGCTCGGTGATCTGCGCATTGACCATCGCGACTCCGCCGGACCGCACGGTGACGCCGTTGCGGTCGCGCGCGAACCGCTCCGAAAGCGCGTCGGCGTACTTCTGTGAGTTAGTTTCACCGCCACTGATACCGGCGACGATCAGCCCCGACCTGCCATCCTTGCTGACCAGCGAGGCCGCGGCCGCCGGCGGCGCGGTCCACGCCGAGGTCACGCTCGTCACATGCGCTGACCGGCTCAGCTGGTCGGAGATCTCGGTGCCGACCGCGCGGGCCGCTGGGCCGGCAACGCCGTCGGGTGCGGTCACGACGAACAGCAGCTGCATATCGCCCTGGCGGAACTTGTCAGTGAGAAGCGTTGCGGCCCTGGCTGATTCGGAGGTGGGGTCCTGGAAGCCGCCGGCCGACAGGCTCTGGGCCACTGGGATTCCGAAGATGCCGGCGGCCACCATCACCAGGGCTGCGACCGCGAGGGTTCGCCTTGGCGCGGCGATGGCCAGGCTTGCGATGCGATGCAGTAGACCACTTCGAGACGGATGGGTCATTTCGCTGACAACAGTCCGGGGAGTCGCGACGCGAAACTGTCCTGCCATGGGGACCACCCGTCCTCGAAGATCTAGATTTCAACATTCGATGACTTTTGTCAACGATTGGTGACTTGAAACATACGCCGGCCCGGTCCCAGAAGTCAACAGCGGCTGACATAGAATTTTGAGATGGCTACAAAACGGCCTCGTGATGCCGCACAGACGCGCGCCGACATCCTCTCGGCGGCACGCCGCCGGTTTGCGACGGAAGGATTTGAACGCACCACTCTGCGCGCTGTCGCGGCGGATGTCGGGGTGGATGCAGCGCTGGTGATCCGTTACTTCGGTAGCAAGCAGGACCTGTTCGCGACTGCGACCGAATTCGTGATTGAGCTGCCGGACCTGTCCGGCGCGGCCCCGGACCACATCGCCGACATGCTGTTACCGCGGTATTTCGCGGTGTGGGAAGACGACCATTCGTTCCTGGCGCTGTTGCGTGCGGCAATGACGAGCCGGATCGCAGCAGACACCCTGAACGAAACGCTGGCTACGCATGTAGCGCCGACATTGAAGACCGCGACCCCAGATCATGCCGAACAGCGGATTGCGTTGACGGATGCGTTCGTGATCGGACTCGCCGCGACCAGATCCGTCCTCGGCGATCACCCGATTTCCACCCTCAGTCGTGAAGAACTCAGCCGCTGGGCGGCCCCGGTCTTTCGGCAGCTACTGGTTGGGCCGGCACCGTCGTGACCTCAGGATTCGGCAGAAGTCAACGCCCGGTGGCATACAGTTTCGGTGTGACTGCGACGCGGCCTCGCAATGCCAGCCAAACGCGCGCCGACATCCTGTCGGCCGCACGCCGCCGCTTTGGCGCCGAAGGATACGAACGTACAACTTTGCGGGCCGTCGCTTCGGATGTCGGTGTCGATGCAGCGCTGGTGATCCGCTACTTCGGCTGCAAACAGGACCTGTTCGCCGCGGCAGCCGATTTCACGATCGAACTGCCGGACTTGTCGGGTGTCGATCCCGACCAGGTCGCCGGCATCCTGCTGCCACGGTTCTTCGCGGTGTGGGAAGAGGACGAGACGTTCTTGGCGCTGTTACGGGCCGCGATGACGAGCCCGGTCGCCGCCGAGGCGCTGCGACGGGTTTTCGCAGAGCAGGTCGCGCCCAAACTGATCACCGCCACCCCAGACCATCCCATTCAGCGGATCGGGTTGATGGGTGCGTTCGTCATCGGGCTTGCCACGACGAGATACGTGTTGGTGAATCCACCGATCGCCAGTCTTAGCCGCGAGGAACTGAGCCGTTGGGCTGCCCCGGTTATTCGGCAACTACTGGTTGGGCCGGCCCCGTCGTAACGCCGGATTCCTGACAGCGTGCGCACAGGCCCCAGAACGTGACCTCGGCTTCGCGGACCGCAAAGCCTTGATCGTTGTCGGGGGTCAAGCACGGGGCTTGACCGACTACGCAGTCCACGTCGCACACCGCACCGCACGACTCGCACACCAGGTGGTGATGGTTATCACCGGTTCGGCGCTCGTAAAGCGCCGCCGAGCCGGCCGGCTCGAACCTGCGGATCAAACCGGCGCGCGCAAGGTCATTGAGCACCATGTACACCGCTTGCGGTGACGTGCCCGGAAGGTCGTCGCTGATCAGCGCGAATACCTGCTCGGCAGACGAATGCGGCGCAGACTCCAACGCCTGCAACACCGCCAGCCGACCCGACGTCGCACGCAGCGCCGCGGAGCGCAGCTCCTGCTTGTAGTGAGCAACTTCTGTCGAACCCATGGACTTAACTTAGCA
>Ga0209448_10000376_pt1 | contig 15289 bp, 11 predicted proteins | sample BogFormECP14_OM2_FD_188245 | JGI IMG/M metagenome (GOLD analysis project Ga0209448, IMG submission 188245) | Bog forest soil microbial communities from Calvert Island, British Columbia, Canada - ECP14_OM2 (SPAdes) (version 2) | ecosystem: Environmental > Aquatic > Freshwater > Wetlands > Bog ... | reverse complement strand
CGTCGTGGAAGACGAGCGCGAGGGTGAGCCGCTGCCCGGAGCGGATCACGGACACGCCGTGCCGGACCGGCGCGGCCGACCAGCCGCGCCGGGATTCCACCGGCCGGTCGCGGGTGGTGAAGACCAGGCCGTGATCCCTCCAGAGCTCCCCGGCAGCCAGCCTCTCCTCGTCCTGCCGCATGCGATGCTCGCGCAGCGCCTCGACGACCGCCTGGGGCAGTCCCAGGGTCCGGCGTGACTTCGCGGTCTTGGTGTCGCCGCCAAGGCGTACGGACCGCCATACCGCGATGCTCGCGGCGTCCAAGTCCACGTGATCCCACCGAAGCGCTCTGCCCTCCTCGGTGCGAATGCCGGTCAGCAGGCAGAGGACGACATAAGCGCCGAGCCTGGAATTCCTGGCCGACCTCAAGACGACGGCCGCCTGGGCGGCAGTCAGCGCCTTGCTCGGCCTGCCGGACTGGCCTTTGGGGGTGTCGACGAGCGCGGCGACGTTGTGCATGACGTGACGGTTGGCCTCGGCGTGGCGCAAGGCTCGCGTCAGCGCGTTGTGCGCAAGGGTCACCGTCCGACTGGAGTAGTTCTGCGCCAGGTGCAACAGGACGCGGCGTACGTCGTGCGCGGTCAGCTTCCGTAGCTCGATGTCGCCGATGATGGCGGTGACCAGCTTCAGCACACCCTGGTTGAGCCCGACAGTCTTCGCCGACCTGCCGTCGAGGCCCTCGGCGAGCCAGTCGTCCACGGCCCTCTTGACCGTGTAGGCATGCTCAGGCTGCACGCCGGAATCCCGCTCGGCCTGGAGCTGCTTGAGCTTCTCGGCGACTTCGGCCCGCGTGCGGCCGGAGACCTTGTGCCGCCGCCACGTCTTCCCGTCAGGGCCGTAGCCAACAGAGACCGCGCCATACCAGCGGCCCTTGGCCTCGTCCTTGTAAATCGATCCTTCGTTGCGCCCGCGACGCCGGGCGCCAGCTGTCCCGTCCCATCCAATGTGAGTCGCCCTCGGCCCGGATGAGCAGGGTGATTCATGTTGGTGGGACGGTTTGCCGGACCGGATTGTCCCGCCGATCTGAGTCACGCGGCGCTTTCGGCGTGCTCGGTGGCTGTGGTGTCCGCAGCTGCCGGCTGGATGGTTTCGGGCAGGTTCCAGGCATGGCCGGGCGGGAGCGGCTCGAATGCGAGGCGGCGGGTGTGCAGTCGCCATTCGAGCAGCGGGTCGTCCCTGCTGCGGCGCCAGCGGGTGCACGGACGGTAGTCCCAGGTGTAGTCGGGGGCGACGGTGCGGCGTAGTTCGGCGGTGAATTGGTCGTGCCCGGCCCAGTGGTTACCGAGGATGCGCTCGCGCCAGTAGGGGCTGGCGAGCAGCCGGGCCAGGGCGACGGACTGCGGGTAGGCGGCAGCGTCGAAGGCCTGGGGTGCCCATTCGTCGGGGTCGTCCCAGCCGGGGCCGCGGAAGATCTCCATGCGGCGGCCGAAGCCGGGGTCGGGCAGCCCGTCCAGGCGCCAGCTGATGCAGATGTGCCGGGCGTCGCGGACCGCGCGCATCACCGGGTCCCGGCCGTGGCGTCGGATCAGCCACCGGTGCCGCCGGTGTGCGTGCAGGATCTCGGGCTGCCTGGTCAGGTCGGGCTGGTCGTGGTCTTTGCCGGTCCAGCGGCGGTGCCGGTAGCAGACGACATCGTCGTGCAGCGCCCACCGGGTGACTGGCTGGCCGGCCACGCAGGGCCGGCAGGCGGCGAACGACCACCCGTCGCGGGCGCGGGGCCGGTTCTGGACAGGCAGGCCGGACAGTTCGGCGGCGGTGCAGATCTGCGGCATGGCATAGGCCAGCGACCGGCAGGGCATCGCGGTGACGGCGGCAAGCCGGCTGAGCGGCACCGGCGCGTCCTTGCGGTCGCTTCCCGCCAGCCAGGAGCGCAACCCGGCCGGGTCGATGTGGTTCGGTCCGGCGAGGCGGTGCAGGTAGCTGGTGATCGTCTCGTCGCGGAATGGCGCGACCAGGCGTGGCAGCGGCCGCGGTATGAGCGGCCAGTCCATGGTTCAGGCCACGCCACGGACGCCGGATTGCGCGGCGTAGTCGACCGGGATGCCGTCAAGCAGCTTGCGGGTGATTTCCTCGGTGCCGTCCATGACCGCGGTGAGCGCGGCGGCGCGGACCAGATGGGACAAGCTGCCGATCATCCCGCCGGTGCGCTGATGCAGGTACTTGCTCAGCTGGGGCAGCGTGCCGGGCCGGTGGCGGTGCAGCCGCAACGCGGCGTCCAGCGTGGCCAGCAGGCTGGCCCACTCGGCCTGGCACGGGAACGGGTCGGTGCTGATCAGCACGCAGCGGCCGGCGATCTGCCTGCCCCGCACCCCGGTGAACAGCCCGGACCGTTCGACGTCGACCCCGGCGTAGGCGAACGTGGCCGGGAGGTGCTCGGTGAAGTACTTCAGGTGGTCGGACATGTCTTCCCCGGCGCTGGTGGCCAGGTTCAGGTTGTGGATCTCATCGACCAGCACCAAGTCGGTGCGGGCGTCGATGAGCACCTGGCAGACCGCATCGGCGATGTCGGTGGTGTTCTGACCGCGCCGGACCGGCGGCAGGCCCAGGAACCGGGCGAACTCCATCGCCAGCTTCCGCGGCGATCCTTTCGGCGGCGTGGTCACGTAGACCACCGGGATCCGGCCGGTGCCCGGGTAGCGTTCCCGCACCATGAGCTCGTGGGTGCGGCCCAGCTGCTTGAGCGCGGTGCTTTTGCCGGTGGCCGGCAGGCCGGACACGATCAGCCCGCGCCGGGCGGAGATCTCCCGCCGGTTCAGCATGGTGAGCAGCCGCCCTTGCCGGGCTACTTCCCGCACCGTGGAGGTGGCGACGACGACCAGCTCGGAGTGGTAGTTGATCCGCGCTTCGCCATAACGGGCGCGCTGCTGGGCGGACAGCGCCTGCCATTGCTCGCTGCCCAGCAGGTCGAAGCTCGCCGGTGCCGAGTCGACGAAGCGCCGCCATCCGGTCAAGGTCATGGTCGGCTCGCGCCGGCCGGCGTCGGGCATCTCGGCCTCGGCGCTCACCACCACTTCTTCGCCTCTTCCCGGGCGTCGAAGATCGCCAGCGGGATCACCGCCGCGAGCTCGTCCTGCTCGCCCTCGCCGACAGCAGGCCGGGGTTCGCCCTCTTCTGCGGGCCGCGGCCAGCTCGGCGCAGCCGTTGCGCGGGTGCGTGCCGCGACTCGCCGGTCGCGCTTGGCCGGACCGGGCTTGGCCGGGCCGTGTCCGGCCCTGTCCAGCAGGGCCTGCACGGCGCCGGCGATCTCGGACTCGGTGGCATGGTCTGTGCCCCGGCGGGCGAGGACCTCACGGGCCTGCGCCCATGCCGCCTCCCCGAACGGGGCCGGCGCAGTGCGCAGGTGTGTCCACGGCACGGTGATCCAGCCGCCGTCATGGTGGTTGCGCACCCAGATCCGGGTGACGTCGTAAGGGTCGTAGTGCACTTCCCAGCGGCCGTTGTGCGCCGCGATCCCTGAGGCCTGGCCGCGGTAAGGGTTCAGCGCCTGGCTGTCGTAGGTCCGCCTGCTGATCTTGATGCCGTAGGCGTTGATCACCCGCCAGGTCAGCGGCAGCAGTTCGAGGTAGTCCCCGGCGGCCAGCGGCGCGGGCACGTAGCCGGCCACCTCGAGCAGCGCGGCGTACTGCTCGTTCGGTGTCAGCGCCGCACCAGGAGTCAGCGGGTGCCGCAGCCCGTCATGCGGGCGGTTCTGCCAGTGCGCGACGATCCATTCATCCAGCAGGTCCTGCAGTTCGGCCAGTGACCAGGCCGCGTCCTGCCCGGCGTCCTTTCCGCGCCGGTCCACGCTGCGCCCGGTATACCCGGCGACATGCTGGGCGAACAGGGAGGCGATGGAGGCAAAGGCCCGTTCCACGGTGCCCTTCTCCCAGGGCGAGCCTTCGTGGGTGGGCTGGAAGTTCACGCCCATCGCGCGGCACGCGGCCTGGAATGCCTGCGACAGGTAAACCATGCCGTGGTCGCACACCACCGTCTCCGGGACGATCACCGGCCGTGCCGCCGCACAGGCCAGCCGCTCGTCGATCCCCACCAGCCGCTCATGCGGCAGCACCGAGCGGGACATGCGCAGCGCGTCCGGCCAGCCCGGCCGCATCGGCTCCGGGGTCAGCGACCTGGCCAGCAACAGCGAGGCATCGACCGCCTTGGTTGTCGGCCGCAGCACCGCCGCGGCGATGGTGCGCGTCGCGACATCGACCATCATCGTCAGCTCAGCCCGGTCCACCACGCCGTCATCCAGCACCACCCGCACGTCCAGCGGCGTCGAGTCGACCGGGCACCACTCCCCGGGGCGCAGCACCGTCACCGCGCCGAACGGGCCATCCGGGCGCTGCGCCAGCGACCGCCGTGTCGGCGCGGAGCCGAACGTGTGCCGCCCGGCCGCGATCTGCGCGACCAGCCGGTAGAACGTGGTCCGCGGCGGCATGATCTGCGCCGGGTCGATGTCGTGCTCGGCGGCCAGGCTCTGCACCACCCGCCGCCGGAGCCGGGTAACCGTGCCGGTGGACCGGTCCGTCTCGCCGGCGACCGCCTTCTCGATCGCGGTGATCACCCGCCCGTCCACCCACCCGCCGATACCGCGCCTCAGCCGCCCGTCCACCAGGCCGAGCAGCCCGCCGCTGCGGTAACGGCGCCGCATCCTGCCCACAGTGGCCAGCGACACCTGTTCACCAGCCGCGCGCAGTTCCGCGACCTTGGTCAGCTCCCGCTGCCGCAGGCTCACCCGCACCGGGTCATACTCCGCGTGCGCGACCGTGCCCGGCGGGCATCCCGCCGGGACACCGGTCAGCACCTCGGTCACGTGCCGTTCCCACCACCGCGCCCGTCCGGCCACCTCGGCCGGCAACCCGTCCAGCACGCCGCGGGCCGGCAACGGTGCTCGCGTGTGCGGGGTCAGCACCGTGAAGCTGGCGTCGGTGAGCAGCTCGGCCACTGGCATGGCCACGACGTCACCGGTCACCCCGGCCAGTGCGACGGTGCCGCCGGCCAGCGCCGTGATCGTGTAACTCGACCCGCGCAGCCCGACCTCGCCGCCGACGGTCAGGCGCGCGGGCCGCGATACCGTCACCCCGGCCGCCCCGCCCGGACCACAGTGCGCCCGGACAGCGGCGCCGCCGTCAGGTCCGCGGCTAGCACGCCGCGCCACAGCAGGTGATACAGCACTGGCAGCACCGCCAGCCGGTCACCGGCACACCCGGCCAGATCGGCCACCGGCACTGGCCCGGCCGCCGCCCGCCGCACCAGCTCGCTGCCGGCCGGCGCGTTCCCGCAGCGGCAATGCCGGAAACCCGACAGCCAGCGCACGTTGGCCGCCAGCACCGCATCGGCGACCCCGACACGGCGGTAGCCCCACCCCACCGCCGCACACGTCCGCTGCGTCGCGGCGAACACCTCGGCATCATCCGCGCCGACCAGCTCGTCCGGGCGGACGTCGATTACCACCGCCGAGCCATCCGCCAGCCGCGCGAAATAGTCCGGCACATGCCGGCGCGCCCCCGGCAGGTCCGCCCACCTCAGGCAGAACGGCTGCGACGACACAGCAACGACGTCCGGATCGAAGTCCAGCAGCATCACCGCGTCGCGTTCCACCCAGGACTCAAAGCCGACATGCTCGCCCGTGGTCGCGAACCACCACGAACCCTGGAAACTCCGCTGACCCCGGAACGACCCGAAGGACCGCACCGGCGAGACATGCTCAAAGCCGGTGCGCCACAGCACCTCCAGCGCGCCGCTCTGCTTCACGCCGGCCTCGTCGACGAAAACGACCTGCACGCCCACGGCCGGCAACAGTGCACTCGCGCTCACGCCGACCACCACCGAACCGCAACAACCCGATACGGCAACGATAGTAAGTTCGACTCAGGATGCCTGGACGCCACGCCGATGACTCAGAACTCCGAAAGACGTCGCGCCGGTGACTCAGGTCAACGGGACCAACGAGCTAATGACTCAGATCCACGACGCCTGACTCAGATTGGATGAGACAGGACACCAGCAGTGTGACCACCCATGACTAAAGGATAGCGGACGGCTTGCTCCCCTACTTGCTCCCGGATGATCATGATCGGGTCTCAACGGGCCTCTGACCTGGTGGAGCTAAGGGGATTCGAACCCCTGACCTTCTGCATGCCATGCAGACGCGCTACCAGCTGCGCCATAGCCCCTTACCAGCGCCGTTGGAAAGGCCTCTCATAGAGGAGTCCGGACCAGCGCCGCAAAGGCACAGCTTAGCATCTGCGTCTCTCCGACTTGGTAATGACCTCATAGTCCACCGCCCAGCGCACGCCCTTCGCCTGGTTGTTCTTGGCTGGCTCGACGCGCAGGTACGCCGAAGTATGCGGGCCGACGTCGTCGATCGGCACCAGGTACACGGTGTCGGTACCGGGGCAGTAAACGCCGAAGGAACGCGTCGCGCCTCTTGGTCCGCCTGATTCAGCCGGAGTCCGACGGGCTGGGTCTCAGAGACTCGCGTTGCCGGATGGGCACCTTACCCTGAGGCGCGACTTTGGGCGGCTCGCCGCCGACCTGGATCTGCGGCCCGTGCAGCTCCAGGCCGCAGACCGAGCAGTGCAGGACGGGCCGGAACTCCCCGCCGCAGCCGGTATGGCTCAGCAGCGTGGCCGGCCCCTCGGGCGCGCGGAACCACTTGTCGCCCCAGTCCAGCATGACCATGACGTGCGGGAAGAAGGCGCGGCCCTTGTCGGTCAGCCGGTACTCGACCCGGCCGGAGTTGGCGCTGGTCAGCCGGGTCTCCAGGACAGATCCTCCTCGCGGGCGGCGGCGAGCCTTGGTACTGGATTCGGCTAGCCGTGCCCGATGCTCGTGACGGTATGGCGCGAGGTTGGCTCGGTCACCATGCTTCTGGCCCGTCAACTCCCCGTTCGGTTGGTCAGGTACCTGCCATCCCCTCCGTTCGGGTAGGCGTGGTGCTGTACGTCAGGGCGCAAGGCGGTGGCGGTCGGGCGGAATCGGCGCGCGCGGGTTCCGCATCGCCGCGCCGCTGCTTAGCCTCGCCGCAACGGTGCTCCCGCTGATGGCGTCTGGCCGGCTGAAGCAGTCTTCCGCCCATTGTGCGCGGGAGCACACCATACGGAGAGGAGCCCGTGCGCCATGCAGGTTGACGAACTGCTCAAGCCATTCCCGATCAAGGAGTTCCACCCGTTCCCCAGGGCGATGCTGGGCCCGGGTGCGCACGAGATGATCGGGCCGGAAGCGAAGAAGCTGGGTTTCAGGAAGATCCTGGTGATGACCACCGGCCTGCGCGGCAGCGACACGGTGCACAAGATCGTCGAGTCGCTGAAGTACCACGGCCTTGAGACGGTGCTTTACGACAAGGTCGAGTCCAACCCCAAGGACTACAACGTGATGGATGCCGTGGCGCTCTACCAGGAGACCAAGTGCGACTCGTTCGTCTCGATCGGCGGTGGCTCATCGCACGATGCGTGCAAGGGCGCCCGGATCTCGGTGGCGCACGATGGCCGCAGCGTCAACGAGTTCGAGGGCTTCAACAAGTCGGAGAACCCGAAGAATCCGCCGCATATCGCCGTCTCCACGACGGCGGGCACCGGTTCGGAGACCTCCTGGGCCTATGTCATCACGGACACCACTACTGACCCGGACCACCCGCACAAGTACGTGGCGTTCGATGACGCCTGCGTGACCAGCCTGGCCATCGACGACCCGGTGTTGTACTACGACTGCCCGCTGGACTACACGGCGCAGTGCGGCTTCGACGTGCTGGCGCACGCCTCCGAGCCGTATGTGTCCAGGCTGAACTTCCCGCCGTCGCTGGGCAACGCGCTGTACGCCATCAAGCTGACCTCGGAGAATCTCCGCGCCGCGGTGTGGAACGGCCAGGACCTGCCCGGCCGCGAGGGCATGATGTACGCCCAGTACATCGCCGCGCAGGCGTTCAACTCCGGCGGGCTTGGCATCATCCATTCGATCTCGCACGCGGTCAGCGCCTTCTACGACACTCACCACGGGCTGAACAACGCGATTGCGCTGCCGCGGGTGTGGGCGTTCAACATGCCGGCGGCCTACCAGCGCTTCGCCGATATCGCCGATCAGATGGGCGTGGACACGCACGGCATGACGGCCGTGCAGGCCGCCGAGGCGGCACTGAATGCGGCCATCCGGCTGCTGCGGGACGTGGGCATCCCAGAGAAGTTCACCGACGTGACCCAGGACAGCTATTCCAAGAACCGCCTCGGCAAGGGGCCGACGAAGTTCTACGAGAATTCCCCGGAGATCACCGGTGACCGCCACGACGTCGACCGGATCACCAACCACGTGCTCGGCGACGCTTGTACCCCTGGTAACGCCAAGGAATGTACCTTCGAGACGGTCCGTCCGGTCGTCGACCACTGCCTGAATGGCGACCTAGACGACCTGCTCAGCTGACCCGCCAGCGGCGGGCTATCGCCTCGGCTCGGACGAACCGGAGGACACGTGCCCCAGTCGGTCGATGATCGCAGCCCCTTTTCGTCGATCGACGACGTCGTCAGCCGGTTCGCCGCGGCCGGGTACATCACCGACCGGCGGCTGGCCACCACGATCTACCTGGTGTCGCGGCTGAACAAGCCGGTACTGCTCGAGGGCCCGGCCGGGGTTGGCAAGACCGAGCTGGCCAAGACGCTGGCCACGGTGACCGGCCGCCGGCTGCTCCGGCTGCAGTGCTACGAGGGGCAGGACGAGACCCGAGCCCTTTATGAATGGGATTACGGCAAGCAGCTGCTGTACACCCAGATGCTGCGCGAGAAGATCAACGACATCATCGCCGACGCCCCGGATATCCCCACCGCGGTCGCGCGGATCGAGGGCCATGGCGGGGTGTTCTTCTCTGACCACTTCCTGGTCGCTCGCCCGCTGCTGGACGCGATCCGCGGCGAGCAGCCGGCCGTGCTGCTGATCGACGAGGTCGACCGGGCCGACGAGGCCTTGGAGGCGGTGTTCCTGGAATGCCTCGGTGAGTTCCAGGTCTCAGTGCCCGAGATCGGCACCTATACGGCGAAGACGCCGCCGTACGTGGTGCTCACCTCGAACAACACCAGGGACCTCTCGGCCGCGCTCAAGCGCCGCTGCCTGCACCTGTACCTCGATTACCCAGACGAGGAACGCGAACTCGAGATCGTGCGGTCCAAGCAGACCGGGCTGCCCGAAGCCGCTGCCCGACAGCTGGTACAGGTGGTGCGCGGACTGCGGGAGCTGCCGCTGCGCAAGAGCCCGAGCATCTCCGAGACGATCGACTGGGCCCGCACGCTGACCGTGCTCGGCGTCGACGAGCTCGACGCGGGCGTGCTCGCCGACACGGTCAACGTCGTGCTGAAGTACGAGCGGGACATGCAGCGCGCCGTGGAGGCGCTGCCTCGTCTGGTCGACCCGAACCGGGAGCTGCCCGGCGCAGGCCATTCCCATGGGCACGGCGAGGGGCACGGGCATGGCGAGGGACACGGACACGAGCATGGTCGCGGCGGGGATCAGGAGCAGGATCACGGGCACGCCGACGACAACGGGCACGGCGACGACAACGGGCACGGCGAGGGGCAAAGCCGTGCTGGCGGGCACGGCCTGGACGGCCAGGCCGACGGCAAGGACGTCCGAGCGGCCATGGACCAGCCGGGCCGGCACGATGAAGGATATTACGGCGCTCCGGGTCCCGGCCCGACCCGCCGCACCGAGGCCGGCCAGGGCCAGGGCAGCCGGTCGTTCGCGGCGCTCATTCGCCGCCGACCCGGCTGACGGGGGCTGGGCATGGAAGGCAGCCTGCACCGATTCGTACGCTTGCTGAGGCTGTTCGGCGTACGCGTGTCGGTCGCCGAGGCCGCCGACGCCATGCTGGCCGCCGCGCAGCCTGGCGTGCTCGCGGACCGGCAGACGCTGCGAGCGGCGCTGCGCGTGACGCTGATCAAGGACCGGCGTGACGATGAGCTGTTCGATGAGCTGTTCACCGCGTTCTTCTCGCTGCGCCCGGTGGCCGATCCGGCCGGCGAGCACGATCACAGCCATGCGCACGACGACCTGGCCGACATGGGCGAGCTGGAATCGGTCACGGTTTCCGAAGAGCCATCGGAGCTCCCGCAGCAGGGGCACAGCCATGGCAAGCCGGCCGACATAAGGGATTACTTCCGCCAGGAGGATCTTGCCCAGCAGTACAACCTGCACCAGGAAGCGAACAAGATCGACCTGGCGTCGGTGACGGACGAGATCGTGCTGTCCAAGGAGGGCGCCGACAGCGCGAGGGATGCGGGGGCGTCCGTGCAGCTGGAAACCGACCGGCTGCACAACCCCGGCACGCCGGGTCAGCTCGCCCCGGCCACCGGGCACCGGGTCGACACCGCGCTGACGGTGGCGCAGCAGGAGGTGCTTCTCGGCTGGCTGGAGACAGCCGACGAGGATCTGGACGAGCAGGCCCTGGCGATGCTGCGACGGCAGCTGGCAGGCATCATCGCGGACCTGCCCGAGCTGCTGCGCCGCTACCTGGACCAGGTCGGCGGCGCTGTGGTGGAGGCCAGGGTCGCAAAAGGCGGGCGGACCGAGACCGTCGATGAGCAGGAGCGGGCCGAGCTGGAGGAGGCGCTGCGCCGGCTGGCCCACCAGCTCCGGGGCGCCCGGACCAGCAGGCAGCGCAACACACCGCGCGGCCGCGTCAACCCGGGCCGGACTATGCGCAAGAACATGGGTTATGACGGCGTGCCGTTCCATCCGATCACCACCAGCCGCACCGCCGACAAACCCCGGCTGCTGCTGCTGACCGATGTTTCCCTGTCGGTGCGCGCGACCGCGCGGTTCACGCTGCACCTGGTCTATGGCATGCAGTCGCTATTCGCGCAAACCCGCTCGTTCGCTTTCGTCGACGCGCCGGTAGAGATCACCGAGCTGTTCGCCGAGCACCCGCTGGAACGGGCGCTCGGGCTGGTGTTCGACGGGCTGCCCGCCGGCGGGCTGCTTGACGTCGACGCCAGCTCCGACTACGGCGCGACGTTCACCCGGCTGCTGTCGGAGCACTCAGCAGCGCTCGATCGCCGCACGACGCTGATTGTGCTCGGGGACGGGCGGGGCAACGGCAACGACGCCCGGCTGGACACCTTCCAGGAAATCACCCGGAGGGTTCGCGAGACGATCTGGCTGACCCCGGAATCCCGGTACTCCTGGGGGCTCGGGGTGTGCGACCTGCCCCGCTACGCGGAGTTCTGCGACCGAGTGCAGGTGGTCGCCGATCTGGTCGGGCTGCAGCGCGCAGCCCAGCTCATATCTGCGGAGGCGACCGGACGATGAGCGAACCGAACCCAATCCCCTCGCTGCCGCAGACCATCGATCCGCTCGCGCCGTGCCCACACGGCCGCTACGACGACTATCTCGTCACCGTCCTGCACGCCGAGCCGCCTTGCGGCCGCGCCGCTGGCCCCGGTCCCGTGGTTCGCACCGACCACTTCTGCCTGACCGAGCGCGGCGGCCGGATCGAGGTGACCCACTGGCTGCATCCTGACCAGCTCGACAACGACGTGGCCGGGATGCTGGCCGAGGAGCTGTTCGCGCCGGGCTGGCTGTCCGGGGCAGAAATCTTCGAGCGCGTGTTCACTGGCGTGGTGCGGTCCTGCATTGACGACCCGCTGCTGGCCTGGTGCACGTTCTATGGCAATACCCTGGCCCGGATCCGCCAGTGCTGGCAGACGCCGACCGCGGCAAACGATCACGAGCACACCACGATCAGCGAGCTGGCCCCCGTATACGCGCACGCACTGCAGCTCATCCCGGCAGGCCAGGTACTCGACCTCGGCTCCTGTTTCGGCTTCCTGCCGCTGCTGCTGGCCGAGCGGCCGGTCAATACGGTGACCGCCTCCGACCTGTCCGGCGGCTCCATGCGCCTGCTGACTGCCGTGGCTGCCGCGCGCGGGCTGCAAGTGAGCACCCTGGTGTGCGATGCTGCGCGGATTCCAATGCCAGATGGCTGGGCCGACACGGTCAGCGTCATCCACCTTATGGAGCACGTGAGCCCCGACCATGGCCTCGCCGTAATCCGCGAGGCGCTCCGTGTCGCCCGCCACCAGGTCGTGGTCGCCGTGCCGCTCGAGGACGAACCCACCGCCGCCTACGGCCATATCCGCATCTACAATCTGCGCCAGCTCGGTGAGCTGGGCGAGCGCGCCGGCCATCGCTATTCGGTGCACGAGCATCACGGAGGCTGGCTGGTGCTCACCGTCGGCTAGGCGGCGGCATATGGGCTCAGGTCGACGTCAGGTCCACGCCGGCCTTGGTGGCCTTGTAGACCGCCTCGGCGCGACTGGTCGCGTCGAGCTTACGCATGATGTTGCGGACATGGAATTTCACCGTGGTCTCCGACAGATACAGGCGCGCGCCGATGCCCCGGTTGCTGAGGCCGCGTGCGACCAGCCGCAGCACGCTCAGCTCGCGGTTGGTTAGCGCTGATCGTGCCTGAGGGGCGTGGATCGACCGCATCATGGCGGCTGCTGACCGGGAGTCGAACGCGCTCCCGGTCCTGGCGACCAGGCGGATTGCCCGGACCAGTTCAATGGTGTCGACATCCTTGACCACATAGCCGCAGGCTCCATGCTGAATAGCGCTGACCACCAGTGCGTCGTCCACGAACGTGGAGAGCACCAGCACCCCGAGCCCCGGATAGCGCTTGGTCAGCTCGGCGCACAGGCTCAGCCCGTCGCTATCTGAGGCCGGCGACAGCTTCATGTCCAGCAGCACGATCGTCGGGCGGGTCCGCTCCACGACGACCAGTGCCTCTCCAGGCGAGCTAGCCTCACCGACGACCCGCAGGTCGATTTCGCGTTCCAGCAGAGAGCGCAGGCCCTGCCGGACGATCGCGTGATCGTCTATGAGCACGATAGTGACCGGAGCCCCGGCGTCCGGCTGCGGCGCCCCAGGCCGAATCTCAGGCATCACCACCCGCATCCCTCGATCGGCTTGCCGGCGACGCGAACCTCCGATAGCCGGAAGCCATTGACTCCAACGCGATGGTCATGGCATTCCTCGGGGTCGCGGCTGCTGCATGCCTCATGCGGTCAGCATTACTGCAGACGTCATCGCCGGACAGGGGCATTGGCCATCTCCCGGTAGGGCCCTTAGTCCCTAGTCGATGATTCCCGGGGTGATATCCGCCGACTGCCTACTGCCGGACACCGTGCACGCCGAAAAGGGGCAGGGGAATGCCCAGCCGCACAAGCACGCCACCTGTTCGAGAGCGACGGATGGACAGCGTTCCGCCCAGGCCCTCCGCCATGTCCATCATGTTCGCCAGTCCCCGGTGCAGCCCGGACAGGTCCCCCCCGCTGGACAGCCGCAACGCGCGGCGCAGCTGTGCCGGATCGCCGGCCCCGTTATCGGACACACTGATGGTCACCGCATCGGCCAGGTAACGCAGCCGAACCAGGGCGCGGGTGGCCTTGCCGTGCGCCGCGGCGTTGAACAATGCCTCCCCGGTCCATCGCAGCATCGACTGCTCGCCTTCGGCAGGCAGCGGGACTGGGCGTCCTTCCAGCACTACCTTCACTGAGAGGCCGGCAGGCTGGTGCACCGTGGACAGCCGCTGCAGCATCACCGGCAGCGGACCTGGTGCCTCGTCGGCGATATGGTGCAGCGAGTAGATCGCGGCGCGCAGCTGCTCGGCCGCGTGCCGCGTGAGGTCCTTGGCCGGCGACAGCCGCTCGGCAATCTCCCCGGCCCGCCCTCCCAGGCTTTCCAGCTCAGCCCGGCACACCTCGATGGTCATGCCGATGGACAGTACGGACTGGGTCACGCTGTCGTGCAGCTCGCGTGCCATGCGGTGCCGCTCCTCGTCGAGCGCCTGCCGCTGCAGTGCCGCGACGAGCTGCCGCTGCGTTTCGGCCAGCTCGGCGCTGCGCGCGGCCAGGTCCCTGGCGTGCCTGGTGGTCACGTCGTAGAGCTGCTCGCTTCGACCGCGCAGCTGCGTGGTCGCGTGGAATAGGAATGAGTTATGCAGCGCGACGGCGGCCTGGTTGGCCAGTACCCGCAAGATGGCCCGATCGGTTATGGCTACTTCCAGCCCGCTGAAGGGTCGCGCGGCGATCCCGCCGACTGGTTCGTCATCGAGGGTCATCGATACACGTAGCCATCCCTGGCCGCTGTCTGGCGACTCGACCTCCCACGGACGGCCGCGCAGCACGGCCAGGTGCTCACGCACGTCGGCCGGCAGCCGGCTCTCGTCGTCGATCAGCACGCCGTCGATCACCGCGAGGAACCGCGGGCGCGCGGCAGGCAGTACTCCATCGGCCACGGCGAACAGCAGCCAGTCGGCCTGCAGGTGCGCCGTCGCCGTCCACACCACCCATTCGACCAGCGCGCGGGGACCGGCCGCGGTCCGCACCAGGGCACGGGAGATGCCGTCCAGCGCCTGCACCGCCTGCTCGAAGCGCTCGGCGGAGCGGACGTACTCGGGGTAGTACGACCGCTTGCCGGAGCGCAGGCCGGTCAGGATCTCCAGATCGCCGTCCGGGCGGTCATCGCGTCCTGATCCGGTCATCGGCGGCTCCGTCACAAGGCCGCCCGGAACAGCGCCTCGATGTCCCGCGCGTCCGCTTCGCGGGGATTGGTGGTCATGCAGGCGTCTCTCAAGGTGGTCCGGGCCATTTGCGGCAGCTCGGCCTCGGTGACACCGAGCGCGGCCAGTCCCTTCGGCACGCCTACCTCGTCGGCCAGTTCGCGCACCCGTTCGGCGAGGAGCAGCGCAACCTCCCCGGCCGGCACGCCCTCGGTGCGGATGCCGCTGGCCGCGGCTAGCGGGACGAAACGCTCCGGGCAGACCTGGGCGTTGAACCTGATGACGTGGGGCAGCAGCACGGCGTTCAGCACGCCGTGCGGTGCGTCCAATCGGCCGCCGATTTGGTGGCTCATCGCGTGCGTGGCACCCAGGATCGCATTGGTGAACGCCATGCCCGCCTCCAGCGACCCCAGGGCCATGGCCAGGCGCGGGATGGTCTCCTTCGGCCGCAGCTGGGTGCCCAGCAGATGGCGGGTGATCAGCGCGACAGCATGCAGCGCATGGCTATCGGTCAGCAGATTGTGCGCACGGGACACGAACGCCTCGATCCCGTGCGTCAGCGCGTCCAGCCCGGTGGAGGCGTTGAGCCAGTCCGGCATGGTGGTGAGGAGGCGCGGGTCGATCACGGAGATCTCCGGTACCAGCGTCCGGCTGATGATGGTGATCTTGGTACGGGCCGCCGTGTCGGTGACGACAGCGAACTGCGACACATCGGCGCCCGTGCC